>Ga0302326_10023703_pt1 | contig 12497 bp, 12 predicted proteins | sample Palsa_T0_3_FD_202264 | JGI IMG/M metagenome (GOLD analysis project Ga0302326, IMG submission 202264) | Peat permafrost microbial communities from Stordalen Mire near Abisko, Sweden - Palsa_T0_3 | ecosystem: Environmental > Terrestrial > Soil > Palsa > Peat permafrost | place: Sweden: Abisko... | reverse complement strand
GCCCGCACCCGGATGACTACCCGCTGACGCATTGGGACGGGGATCTGTTCGCGCTCTATCCCACCGGCGAGAACGCCGTCGGGATCTCGGCGGCGACGTTCACGCCAGATCTCTCGGGGGCGCACGCCGCCAGCGTGACGCTCGAGTACTACAACAAGACCGGGCGGGGCGTGTTCACCGCGCGGTCAGCCCGAGGCGGACGAGAGTCGAGGTCGAGCGAGCGGACGGCGCCGCCGCACCCGCCGTCGGTGACAATCTGAGGTGTGGGCGGCAGGCGCAACCGAGGACCGAGGTCGGCGGTCGCAGCGACCGCGGTCGCGGCGATGGCGGCGCTGGCAGTGGCGGCGTGCGGCAGCTCCAGCGACTCCGGGACGGCTGCCTCGACCTCGGCGACGACCAGCGCCAGCGCCTCGACCTCGGCGACGACCAGCGCCAGCGCCACGACCGCGGGCGCGATCCCGAAGGCGCATCCCCGGGCGGTCGAGCCGGCCGCCGGCGCGCAGCCGTCGGACACCAGTCCGGCCCCGGCAAACCCCGTCGGCGATCCGACGGCGCACGCTCCGTCGCTGTCGACCGTCAAGCGTGAGCTGGCGACGCTGAATCTCTGCGGCGGAACCAACAACCCGGCGGAGGCGACGCCGTTCGGCACCCATCACGGCTGGGGCTTCGTCGCTGACCCGGGCACGATCCAGAACGTCGGCGAGCTGCCGATCATCACTCGTGATCTGAACGCGCTCGGGATCTCCCTGCACGTCACGATCTATGGGATCAGCGGCTATCGGTCTCCGGCGCACAGCGTCGCGGTCGGCGGCTACGCCGACGATCCGCACACCAAGGGCGAGGCGGAGGACATCGGCGTCAACAGCCTGCTGCGCTCAAGTGCTGCGCAGGTCACCGAGGCCGAGTTGGCGAAGTTCGGGCTCTACCGGCCGTTCGATCCGACCGACGATCCCGACAACACCGAGGTCAACCACGTCCAGCTGATCCCGAACGGCGGCCCGGTGCCGCTGACGGTCGTGCAGGACACGTTTGACCCGGACCCGAGCTGCACCTAGTCCGGACAGGGGCGCGGGCGGGCAGGCGGGGCGGGTCAGTCAGGCGGACGGTCAGCGGAGCTGGCTGGTCGGTGGGATCGGCGGCCCGATCGTTGCGCCGGGATCCGGAGTTCCGTAGGTGTGGAACGTGTCGATCGTCTTGACGCCCCAGGCCTGCCCGCGGGCGCGCTCGGCCGCTGACCAGACGATCGGCTCGTAGGCGGGGTCATAGATGAAGTGGGTTCCGGTGGTGACCTCGACCCGGTTGCCGCCGGGCTCATATACGTAGAGGAACATGCCCTGCGCGACCGCGTGCTTGGAGGGGGCGGCCTCGATCGGGACGTCGGCGTCGACGAACAGATCGGCGGCGCGGAGGATCTCCTCGCGCGTGTCGACGAACCAGGCAAGGTGGTGCAGGCGGCCGTGCCCACCGGCGTGGTCGGCCGTGTAGATCAGCTCGTGCGCGGCGATCGTGAGGCTCATCCAGGCACCCATCTCGGCGCCGTCGTCAAGCACGACCTGCTCGTAGAGCCGGAACCCGAGCTGCTGCACCGCGAACCGGCGGTCGGCGGCGACGTCGGCCGAAAGGAGATTGACGTGATCGAAGCGCTTGACCGCCGCGCCGCGGTCGACATGGCGCTGCGGCACGTTCTTCAGCCGTGGCCGGAGCGCGTCGGGGGGCACGTACCGGTCCTGCTCATGAAACAGCTCCATCACGTGGCCGTCGGGGTCACGAAACCGGTAGGCGGCCCCGTGGCCGTGGTCCCCATCGATCCAGCCGCCACCCAGGCCCGTGGCCTCGATCGCCGCGACCCGCCGGTCAAGCGCCTCCGGACTCCATGCCCGGATCCCGATGTGCCCGAGGCCGGGTAGGCGTGATTCGGTCAGCTTCAAGCCGTAGGGCTGGTACTCGCCCCACCCGCGCAGGAACACCGACTGCCCGTCACGAGCTTCGATCTGCATCCCGAACAGGTCCACGAAGAACCGCAGGCTCTCCTCGGGGAACGGAGTCAGCAGCTCCGCGTGACCGATGTGGGCGAGATCCGGCGGGTGCGTCACCGTCCCGATGATCCTTCCCGGCGCTCGCGCAGACCATCGAGCTCGTAGGACAGCGCGCCGTCGGCGAGCTGGGCGCGCTTGACCCGCTCACGCTCCTCTCGCTCCAGCGCAGCGCGCAAGACCTCGTCGGCGCGGGGGGCCTCGACGACCGCCGCACCGTCGGCGTCGAGCACGACGATGTCACCCTGGCAGATCGTCGCGCCGCCGACCTGCACCGGTTCGCCGATCGTGCCCCGCAGATCCTTGGTGGCGCCCTTGACGCGGACCCAGCGGGCCCAGATCGGCAGCCCCAGCTCGATCAGCTCCTCGAGATCGCGGACCGCGGCGTCGATCAGCATTCCGGCGGCACCCTGGGCCTTGGCCTGCGTCGCCAGCAGATCACCGACGATCCCCACCGCCCGGGGCTCGGGCATCGTCAGCACGATCACCTCGCCGGGTACGACCGAGGCCATCGCCGCGTGCGCCATCAGGTTGTCGTCCTGGCCGCAGGCGACGGTCCGGGCCGGTCCCGCCGTGCGTGAGCCGGGGATCACCTGGATCAGATCGGCGTCGACGTACCGGCCACGACCTCCCGCCTCATAGACGGTCGCTGACCCGAGTCGAGCCAGCTGGGCGCAGATGTCATATGAGGTCATAGCGCGCTCACCACCTCCGGGGTGACGCGCTGAAACGCCTCCGCCTGCTGGATCTCGCCGTTGCCCGACGCGCGGCGGGCGTGGTTGGCGCGATGGCCGGCACGCTCGGAGTAGTAGGTCTGCAGGTACGACTGGGATTGCATCTCGGCCATCGCCCGTCGCTTGTCATCGATCACGCCGGTGATGTCGACGAACGTCGTCGGCATGAAGTTGCACAGCTCCGGTTGATGTGGCTCGAACAGGAACAGCTCCGGCGGGCGGACCGTCCCGAACGCGCTCGGGACGCCGGCGCCGGCGGCCAGGCTGCGGGCCCGCGTGACCGCCGCAGATGCGACCGGGTGGTCCGGGTTGAACGGGTCGGTGTCGGTGTGGGTGATCAGCACGTCGGGCGCGAACTCGCGGATCTGATCGGCGATCGCGATCAGCGCCCCCGTATCGATCTCGAGCGGGTAGTCGCCGAGGTCCATCGCGATGAAGTCGGCACCGAGATGGGCCGCGGCGCGTTGCGCTTCCCTATGGCGGATCCGTTTGACGTCCTCGACGGTCCGGCCGGGATCCTCCTTCCACAGCTCCCCCGATTCGCCGCGCTCGCCGTAGGACAGCGCGATCACCCGGGCCGCTGCGCCGCCGCTGGTGGCGACCGCGATCGCGCCGCCCGAGCGCCAGACGAAGTCGGCGGAATGCGCTCCGATCACCAGCGTGCGGCGCCCGGTCACCACGGCTGCGCTCCGGCCACCCGTCGCGTGTTGGTCACTGCCATCGTTCTGATCTCCTCGTCGTCGAACCCAGCCGCCAGCAGGCGGTCGACCATGATCCCCATACCATCCTCGACCGGCGGGTTGAAGACCTGCCCCAGGTCGGTCGAAAGCACCGAATGCTCGGGGCCGGTGGCCCGGATGTGCTCGATCCACTCCGACCATGCGATCTTGCCCGTGTAGGGGGTCGTCATGCAGCGCTCCAAAAGCGCCCCGCGGCGCGCCAGCGCGATCTGATCCTCGACCGTCAGGTTCTGCGCGGGGAACTCCGGATGGGTGATCACGATCTGGGTGACGCCGGCCTCCAGCGCGGCCTCGACGACCGTGAAGATCTCGTCCCGCGCGAGGTGGCCGGTGGCCAGCAGCAGGTCGTGGCGGGCGATGCGTTCGAGCACCGCGATCGTCTCAGGGAGCGCCGCGCCGCCCGCGTCGACGACCGGCACCGGCGGGATCTCGATCCCCTGCGCACGCAGCTCGAGCTGGAGCTTGACCCAGACGGGCACGGTGGCGCCGGGAGGCGCGTCACGCTCGTGCGACTCGTTGACCGAGTCCACGGTCGGCAGCCAGACGGTCCTTACATCCTCACGAGCGGCGACCTCGACGGCCAGCGCGTTCATGCCGCCGACCGCGCGGTTGAGCACGATCGCGCCGAGCGCCCGTGTCTGCGGGACGGCGGCGCGCACGACCGCGGCACGCTCGGCCGTCGACGTGTAATGCGACTTGAGCACGAACCCGTCCATCCCCAGCTCCGCGAACCGCCGCGCCAGCGCGACATCATCGATGATCCGCGGCACGACGTCCGGCGCGACGTGGATGTGGGTGTCATAGGCGCCGCGCAGCAGCTCGCGCGCATGCTGCGACGGCGTGTGCTCCACGATCGTCGTACTCAAGCCGGGCTCCTAGCTGTCCACGCTCGTGGCGGCGGTCGGCCTACGGTAGCTCTTGGTCAGGAGCTCATGCGGGTTGACCCGGTCGCCCGAGAGCTCATCGACGATCCTCCCGCGCGCGAACACGAGCACGCGATCGGCGATCCGGCTGAGATCCTCGTACTGCGTCGAGGCGATCACGATCGCGCCGCCGTCGCGCACGTAGGCGTCGAGCGTGGCCACGATCGAGTCGACGGCCCCGATGTCGACTCCGCTGGTCGGCTCGTCCAACAGCAGCAGCGCCGGCGGTTGCGCCATCCAGCGGCCGAGCAGCGCCTTCTGCTGGTTGCCGCCGCTGAGCGCGGAGAACACCATGCTCGGCTCGCCGGGTCGGATGTCGAACCGACGGACGAGGTCTGAGACCAGCGGGCGCTCCTTGCGGGCGGAGATGTTGAGCAGCGGTCCGCGCAGCGAGTTGAGCACCGGCGCCGAGAGGTTCTCCGCAAGCGTCGCCGGCAGCACCCCTCCGGCCTTCGCGCGGTCTCCGGACACCAGCGCCATCCCGGCGCCACGGCTGAGGTTCGGCGACAACCGGCGCAGCGGTCCGCCGGCGAGCGTGAGCTGCGCGACGACCGCCTTGCGGCTGCCGTAGAGGAGATAGGGCAACTCGTCGTGGCCGGATCCGGCCAGACCGGTGAGCCCGACGACCTCGCCGCGGCGCACCGTCAGGCTGACGTCGTCGACGATCGCGCCGGTCACCGAGCCCACCTTGAGCACGACGTCGCCGGGCGCCGGGCGACTCGGCCGGTTGGCGCCGATGCGGCGCTCCTCGCCGAGCACCATCTCGGCCAGGTCACGCTCGGTCTGGTCGCCGACCGCCACCGACGCGACGAGCCTGCCGTCGCGCAGCGCCGACACCCGGTCGGCCAGCAGCAGCGGCTCGTTGAGGTGGTGGGTGACGAGCAATACGGCGATGCCACGCTGACGGATCGCCCTGACCGCTGCGAACACCTTGTCGAGCTCCTCTGCCGGCAGCGATGCGGTGACCTCGTCGAGGACCAGCAGGCCGCTCGCCCGCCCGTCGATGTCCTGAAAGGCGCGAAGCAGCCCGATCAGAGTCCGCTGCGTCGCGGTCAGCGAGCCGACCTGCGCGTCCGGGTCGATGTCCAGCTCGAACGACGCCAACAGCTGCTTGAGCCTGATCCGGTCGGCTCTCCACCGGATCTGTCCGAACGCTCCGGTGGTGAACCTGCCGATCAGCAGGTTCTCGGTCACCGTCGCAGCTGGAACCAGTCCGATGTCCTGATGCACGAACCCGACGCCGAGCTCCCGGAACGTCGCCTGCGAGACCGGGTGCCGGAGCTCGCGGCCGGCGAACCGGATCGTCCCGCCGTCGGGGTGGTGATAGCCGGACAGCAGCTTGACCAGCGTCGACTTGCCCGAGCCGTTGTGCCCGAGTAGCGCATGGATCTCGGCCGCCGCCACGGTCAGACTGACGGCGTCCAGTGCCGTCGTCCGACCGAAGCGCTTGGTCAGCTCCACCACCTCCAACGCCGCGGACCCGCTCTCACGGCCGTCCGGCATCAGCCGCCCAGGCCCCACAGGGACTTGAAGCCAGCGACGTAGGAGTCGCCGTAGAGCGCGGTCGAGTCCTTCACGTTGACGCCCTTCAGCACGGTGGCGTCGAGGTACCGCACCGGCGTGACGTCGGTGCCGGGCGCCATGCCGAGCATGCCTCGCATCGCCTGGTCAACCGCGCCCCAGCCGGTCCACAGTGCGGACTGCCCGGGATCGGCGTAGTACGCGCCGCCCTGCTGAACGGTCGCCAGCGGCGCGGGACCGGAGCCCTGGCCGGCGATCACCTTGACGTTGGTGACCGCGGCCTCCTTGACGCCGGTGGCGGCGAAGTTGCCCATCGTGTCGTCGATCACGCCGAAGATCACGTTGACGTCCGGGTTGGCTTTGACATCCGCGACGACCGCGGGGGCCACCTTCGTCGGCCAGTCCTGCGGCTCGATCGTGACCGACTTGGAGATCGTGCAACTGCTCGAGCACTTGCTGAACACCGACTTGATGCCGCTGATCGCCTCGGGAACCGTCGGGTTGGTGAACTGGACGACATCGGCGGTGATCTTGGCGCCGTTGGTGCCAACCAGCGCAGCGTCGGCCATCAGCTGGCCGGTCAGCACGTAGTTGGGAGAGGAGAGACCGAACACGTCCGGGTTGTCCTTGGTCGTGCCGAGCGTCGCCGCGATGATCGGGATGCCGGCCGCCTTCGCGGCCTTCAACGAAGCGGGGACCAGCGCCGGGTCGACGCCGTCGAGAATGATCGCTGAGACCTTCTGGTTGATGCCCTGTTGAATGCCCTGCTGGTCCGTGCTCAGCGTGTCCTGGCCGTTGAAGAAGGAGACACTGATGTGCGCGGCGGCCGCGGCCTGGGTGACGCCCTGGTTGATCGTCACCAGCTCCTGGGCGACCTGGTCGTTGTCGACCACGAGGATCTTCTTGCCGCTGAGCTTGGCGGCGGCAACGCTCGGCCCCGGCGCCTTGAACTTCGGGATGCTCGAGTACTTGGCGATCTGCGCCTTCGCGGCCTTGAGCGCGGCCGACGACGAGCTGGAGCTCTGCGATCCGGCGCCGCCCGACGAGGACGATGAGCTGCCGCTCGACCCGCAGGCCGAGATCGCGAGTGCAGCCGCGACCGCCGCGAACGCCGCGATGACGCGGCGGGGGCTGTGCAGCAACGATGACATTGACAGGGTTCCTCCTCGTGTGATTTGTGGGCCTCAGATAACGCGCCGTCACTCGCGTGCGCGCGCCCGTCCCAACAGTGCTGCTGCGGCCACGGCGACGATCAGGATTCCGCCGTCGAAGACCTGGGTCACCCAGGTGGCAAGACCGAACAACTGCAAGCCGTCGGTCCCGACGGCCAGCAGCAGCACCCCGACCAAGCTGCCGATCGGGTTGAACCGCCCCGGCAGGATCGTCGCCGCGCCGAGGAATGCCGCCGCGTAGGCGGGGAGGACGTAGGGATCGCCGACACCGGCTTGTGCGGCGCCCGTCTGGCCGAGCAGGATGACGCCGGCGAACCAGGCCCCGACCGCCGACACGATCAACGCGATCGCCCGCACCCGGGTCACGCGGATGCCGATCAGGCGGGCGGACTCTCGTCCCTCGCCGGTGAAGTACAGATGCCGGCCGATCGGCAGCTGGTAGAAGACGAACGCCAGTACCGCGAGCAGGATCAGGGCGAACCAGAACGGCAGCCCGATCCCGAGCCAGCGATCGCCGAAGAAGTTCGTGAAGCCGACCGGCAGATCGCCGATCGTCGACGCGTTGCTGACCGCAGAGCCCAGGCCGTCGAGCAGCGTCCCCATCGCCAGCGTCGAGATCAGGGGGTTCACCCGGACGCCGACGATCAGGATGCCGTTGACCGCGCCGACCGTGACGGCGACCAGCAGCGACAGCGCCAGAGCCAGCGGCCAGGCCATGCCGTGCACGGACATCAGGTCGGCGATCCAGATCGCCGAGAAGCCGATCATGCCGCCGATCGACAGGTCCAGGTCGCCGGCCGAGAGCACGACCGTCAACGACAGGGACACGACCAGCAACACCGCTTGGGTGGTCAGGATGCTGTCGATGTTTCCGGTCGTCGGGAAGGTCGCCGATTTGACGATCGAGAAGACGACGACGATCGCGATCAGCGCGAGGATGACGACGTAGCGCTCGAGCAGGCGCGCCGGCGTCAATCGGCGGCGAACCGTGACGGGCTGACCCGGCTGCACAGGCGCGTCAGGCTTCCCCGCCGCGTCCCCCGGGCCCGCGGCGCGGGCGGGGACCTCGGGCGGATTGGCTGGCATCTCGACTCGTCCTCCTGGGTCGTCGGCGGTCCGGTAGCTGCCGTGGTTGGAGCTCCCGAGGGCGCCGTCGTGGCGAGCAGCCTAACCGTTGTCCGCAAGACTGTCAACGATCTTGCGAGCAAGAATGGGACAGACGCAACCCGGTTCTCACGTCAGCCGGGAATCCGGCAGCACCGGCGCGCCCGCTTTGTTGACAATCCTGCGCGGGAGCGCCTAGCCTGAAGTGGTGGCGATGAGTTCCGAGGACGATCCCCAGGTAGTCGTCGCCGAGCAGATCCGGGCGGCGATCGTCGGGGGTGAGTTCGCCCCCCGGCAACGTCTGATCGAAGCCGACCTGTGCGAACGGTTCGGGGTGTCGCGATTTCTTGTCCGAACCGCGTTGCAGGAGCTATCGGCGCAGGGACTCGTCGAGTTTCAGCGCAACCGCGGCGCGCGCGTCCGGGACGTCAGCCTGGCGGAGGCGATCGAGATCACCGAGGTCCGCAAACTGCTGGAGGGCAGCGAAGCGGCGCGAGCGGCGCAACGCATCAACCAAGAGCAGGCCGCGGCCCTCCGGCAGATCATCAAGGACATGCGCGTCGCCGTCGCCAGCGGCGAGCTGATGCGCTACAGCGAGCTCAACGCCCGGCTCCACGCGACGCTGCGCGAGATCTCAAGGCACACCATCTCGGCGCAACTGCTCGAGCAACTGCGCGATCTCACCGTCCGTCACCAGTTCTCGCTGTCGCTGGTGCCGGGTCGCTCGTCGGTTTCGCTGCCACAGCACGAAGCGATCGTGGAGGCCGTCGTCAACAAGGACCCGGCGGCCGCGGAGCGGGCCATGCACGCCCACCTGCAGAGCGTGATCGACGCCTTCTCGTCGCTCGCCGCCGCGTCGAGCTCCTAAAACCAGCTCAGCCGCGCCGGGCGGACGGGTGCAGGAACGGCACGGCGCCGTCCCAGCCGGTCTGCAGCAGCGCGAGCAGCGACGGCGGCGTGATCGGTTCGATCAAGCTGGTGGCGCCCGGCCGCGCGCGGCGCCGGTCGTAACCGGCGGGCGTCCAGCGCAGCAGCGCGTCGCCGAGCACGAGCCAGGGCTGCGCGTCGCCAGGCAGCAGCGCGAACGCGCCGTCGGGCAGCGTGCCGGCGGGCACCGGCGCGTGACGGCGCCGTGAGCGATATGCCGGATCCACACGCTCGGCGTGCAGATGGGCGTCGATCACGTCGGCGCCGCGCTCCCCGGGATGCAGCTCGGACCAGCGCCGCATGAACTCGTTGTAGTCCCGCCGGCGACACAGCGCGCAGGGGCGGTGGCCGGCGGCGAGTGCGGTCGCCTCGTCGAGGAAGAACAGCTCGGTGAAGCGGCCGGGCATCATCAGCGCGGGCCGCTGCCAGCCGCGGAACTGCAGCCGGCAGGCGATCCAACGCCGGCCGTTGAAGCGCCGGCGCAGCTCGCCCCGGCCGTCGTGCAGGCAGCCGCGGTTGGCGTACACCAAGCCGCGCGCCGGATCGGCGACGATCTCGCCCAGCGGCGTCCCGCGGTTGCGCAGCGGATGAGCGGCGGGCCGCGCGGCGGTCACGGCGGGCCGCGCTGACCTTCCTCCGGTTCCACGCCATGGTCGCGCGGCTGGATCGTGAGCCGACCGTGCACGACCGGTCATGCTCGCACGCCCGGGCTCATGCCTGCCTGCCACGGGACGGTGGCAGGATGGGCGTACCGATGGCCGGCCCGCTCATCCTTCCGGCGCAGCTTTCCGCAGCGATGGTCGCGTTCACGATCGAGGCCGACAACGAGGCCGAGCGCCGGCTGGCGCACACGACCACGTCGTTCGGCGCCGCCGGTCCTCGCGGGTCGGTCTGGCTGACCTCGCTGGCGATGTGGTTCAACTGTCTGCGCGGGCTGAGCGATGGCGGGCCGCAGACGGTCGCCGAGCTCGAACGCCGCGCACGCATGGGAACCAATCTCGACGGGATGCGCCGGTGGGGCTACGTCACGATCGACAGCGTCGGGCGCGTCCGGCGCGGTGACCCACGGCCGCGGGCCAAGGCAGGCTCGGTTCTGGAACTGACCGAGCGCGGTCGCGTCGCCGCCGGCGTCTGGCGGTCGGTGCCCGACGAGATCGACGGGCACTGGCAGCAGCGGTTCGGCGCCGCTGCGCTCGATCGCGTTCGCGATGCGCTCCGCGAGCTCCTGCGCCGGGACGACGTCGTGCTGCCGGACTTCATGCCGATCGGCTCCGCCTGGGGTGTTGGGGTCGACGATCCGGCGCCGGGCGACACGCCCGGAGCTGACGTGGCGGGGCTGGCGCTGATCTCGCTGCTGTCACGGGCCCTGCTGTGGTTTGCGCTCGACTACGAGCGCGACGCCAAGCTTTCGCTGGCGACCCAGCTGAACGGCGTGCGCGTGCTCGACCGTGACGGCGTGCCGCTGCGCGACCTGCCGGGACTCACGGGCGTCTCCAAGGAGGCGGTCGCGATGCTCGTCAAGCAGCTGGAGCGGGTCGGCTGCGTGGAGGTGCGACCGATCCCCGGGTCGTCCCGCGGCAAGCAGGTGCGACTGACCGGTGATCACGGGGTCAGGGCCAAGGCGGCTGGGCCCCGGCGGCTGCAGTCGACGCTCGTCAGGTGGCGCGAGCGATATGGCGACGAGCTGGTCTCCGAGCTGGGCGCGGCGCTTGAGCCGATCGTCGGCGACGGCACGCGCGCGGGCTCGCCCCTGTTCGCCGGGCTCGAGCCGTATCCGGACGGGTGGCGTGCCCAGGTGCCCGCGCCCGAGCTGCTGCCGTGGTTTCCGATGGTGCTGCATCGCGGCGGCTACCCCGACGGCAGCTGAGCTCGCATAGGCTTCGCGCACGATGCCTCGCTCGGGCGCCATCGACGGCTTCAGCCTGACCTACGATCGACGCGGGTCCGGTCCGGCGGTCGTGCTGCTGCACGGGTGGCCGGGCGATCGCCGTGATTGGCGCCACGTCGTCGACCGGCTCGGCGACGAGCTGACCACCGTCGTACCGGATCTGCGCGGCTTCGGCGAGTCCGACAAGCTCGTGCGGGATCCGGCGCACTACGGCGCGGCGGGCCAGGCCGCGAGCGTGCTGGGACTGATCGAGGAGCTCGAGCTCGAGCGGCCGGTGCTCGCCGGATATGACGTCGGCAGCCGCACCGCGCAGCAGCTGGCGCGCGCCGCGCCCGACCGGGTCGGCGCGCTGGTGCTGGCGCCGCCGCTGCCGGGCGTCGGCGACCGGGTGCTCACGCCCGAGGCGCAGAGCGAGTTCTGGTATCAGGCGTTTCATCGGCTGGAGCTGTGCGAGCGGCTGCTGGACGGCGACCGCGCCGCCGTCCGTTCGTATCTGGAGCACTTCTGGTCGCACTGGTCAGGCCCCGCGTACACCCCGGATCCGGCCGAGCTCGACCGGCTCGCGGCGCTGTACGGCGAGCCGGGAGCGTTCACGGCTTCGGTCGGGTGGTACCGCTCGGGCTCGGGTACGGTCGCGATGAGCCTGGCCGAGCGCTCGCCCGCTGCGCAGGACCGGATCCCGATCCCCACGACCGTCCTGTGGCCCGAGCACGACCCGCTGTTCCCGGCCGCATGGGGCGACCGCCTGCACGAGTTCTTCGCCGACGTCAGGCGTGAGGACCTGGCCGGCGTCGGTCACTTCTCGCCGCTGGAGGCAGCTGGCCGGTTCGCGGAGGCGATCGCGGCCGCGGCCGGCGACGTTCGCTGACCGGCCGGCCCGCCGCCACCGTACTGACGTGAGCGACCGTCAGTCGACCACGACGGCCTGACGGCCGAGCATCACCCGGTCGCCGGCTTGGAGCCGGCAGCGCGTCACCCGCTTGCCGTTGATCGTCGTGCCATTGGTGGAGTCCAGGTCCTGCAGCACCCAGGCGCCGTCACGGTGGTGCAGCTGCGCGTGGCGGCGAGAGACGGTCGGGTGCTCGAGCACGACATCGCAACTCTCGGGGTCGCGGCCGACCAGCAAACGCCCGTCGTGGTGATCCCACTCGAGCGCCAGCACCAGTGGCGGCGAGACCGCGGGGCGCCTGCGTCGCGCCAACGTGTCCCGCAGCGAATCGACCCCGCGCCCGACCGTGTTGCGCACCGAGCGGCGTGACGCGCGCAGCGATAGGTCGCCGATCAGGCGCTCGGGGTCAAGCAGGCGGCCGGACAGCACCTGGTCCAGCCGGTGCGCGAGCGTCTGCTCGCTGAGCAGCCCGTCGCCATAGGCGGCGTTGAGCTCGATCGAGATCTGGCGGCGGAACTCGCCGGGGTTGATCATGGGCGTGATCAGTGTCCCGCGCACGGCGGCGC
>Ga0302326_10023700_pt1 | contig 12498 bp, 12 predicted proteins | sample Palsa_T0_3_FD_202264 | JGI IMG/M metagenome (GOLD analysis project Ga0302326, IMG submission 202264) | Peat permafrost microbial communities from Stordalen Mire near Abisko, Sweden - Palsa_T0_3 | ecosystem: Environmental > Terrestrial > Soil > Palsa > Peat permafrost | place: Sweden: Abisko... | reverse complement strand
GGATGAAGCCATCGTCGAGCGAGCGCAGGCCCTGCACCGGCTCGCCCTGCATCGGCTCGGCGGCGACGATCTTGACGGCGTCGCCGAACGCCTCCTTCAGCCTGCGCCCGTTGCCCATCAGCGTCCCGCCGGTACCGAGGCCGGCGACGAACGCGGTCACCTCGTCGAGCTCTTCGAGGATCTCGAGCGCCGTCCCGTTGTAGTGGGCGTTGGGGTTGGCCTGGTTGCCGTACTGGTAGGGCATGTACAGCGAGGGGTCTGCCTCGGCCATCTCAAGCGCCTTCGCGACTGCGCCGTTGGAGCCCTGGCTGCCGTCGGAGTAGACGATCTCGGCCCCGTACATGGTCAACAGCTGCGTGCGCTCCGGCGTGACGTTGTCGGGCATCACGACCTTCAGCTTGTAGCCCTTGCGCGCGCAGATCAGCGCCAGCGAGATGCCGGTGTTGCCGGACGTCGGTTCGAGGATCGTCTGCCCGGGGCTGATCGCGCCCTTCTCCTCGGCGTCCTCGATCAGCGCCCGGCCGACGCGGTCCTTGACCGACCCGGTCGGGTTGTGCGACTCGAGCTTCGCCCAGATGTGGACGCCCGGCTTCGGCGAGAGGTTCGGCAGCTCGATCAGCGGCGTGTTGCCGATCGACTGCACGAGGTCGCCGTAACGACCACCACAGGGACGGTTTCTAAGCCGCTGAGCCGCCATTACTTCACGGAATATAGCGGGGTCCGTGAGGCGCGTCGGCGGCATCAGCCGGTCAGACCTCGGCCGTTGCTAGGCTCGCACGGCTTTCGCGCCACGTGTGCACCTCACAGACCGGGAGAAGTCAGTGTGATCAGAACCCTGCGGTGCCGTCTGGCGTTGGCTGTCGCAGCCGCGCTCATCATCGTCGCAGTGCCCGCTGCGAGCGCCGCGGGGACATCGAGCTTCTCCTTCCAGCCGTTCTACGAGTACACGATCTCGTTCGTCGGGCACGGCAGCTACACGCGCACGTCGAGCGACGAAGGGCCCGGCAAGCTGACCGAAGAAGCGAGCTGGAAGTGGGACTCGGTCTACCCGCACGTGCTGATCCCGACGACCGCGAGCAGCCCCCTGCAGGCCGCCGGGTTCCCGGCGATCGGCCTCGGGCAGTCGGGCAGCGGCGAGTGGAAAATCACGAACACCGGCAGCGAAGACGAGGACTGCTCGAACTCCGGAACGCTCAGCCTGAAAGACAGCCCGTTGGGCGGCGGCGGCGGCGCGGTGACCGTGCACCGGCCGGCCGGCGGCTTCAAAAAGGGCGTGATCTTCGACCTGGTCGCGCTGGAAGGATTCGAAAGCACCCCGAAGGGCAACAACGTGCTCCCGTGCGACCCGAGCGAATGGTGGCAGCAGACGATCGAAGGCTTCATCGGTGCCGGCAGCAAGCACGCAAGCGCGGGCCTGCCGGACGTCAAGCCGCTGACCGCGAAGGTCCAGCTGGAGCCGAGCGACCTGAAGCATGGGAGCGTGACCAAGGACGTCTCGATCGGCCCCTCGGAGGACGTCTCCGGTGACTGCGGCAGTGGCGACGGAAGCGTCTGCACCGACACCTACACGTGGTCGGGCACCGTCAAATTCACGAAGCACAAGTTCAAAGTCTGAGCCCGGGCGCGAACAGCCCGCGGCGGTGACGCGCCGACCTGCTCGGCCGGCCGAGAGCGGCATCGCAGAGCAGCGGCCGCGCTGGCCGACAGAGCCGACTTGGCCGCGCAGCCAGCAAGCTCTAGTATCGATGCCGCGCTAACACGAGCAGAAGGGGCATCGAGACATGGCGGCAACGCAGGGGAACTTCGATTTCGACTGGCTGGTGATCGGCTCCGGCTTCGGCGGCAGCGTCTCCGCGCTGCGCCTCGCGGAGAAGGGCCACTCCGTCGGCGTGCTCGAGTGCGGCCGGCGCTTCAGCGACAGCGACTTCGCGCGCACGACGGGCGACCTGAAGCGCTACTTCTGGAATCCGCGCGTCGGCATGAAGGGGATCTTCCGGCTGACGACTTTCAAGGACGTCTCGGTCGTCTCCGGCTGCGGCGTCGGCGGCGGCAGCCTCGGCTACGCGAACACGCTCTACGTTCCGCCGAAGGCCTTCTTCGAGGACCGGCAATGGGCTGGGATCGCCGACTGGGAGAGCACATTGGCGCCGCACTACGTCGAAGCGCAGCGGATGCTCGGCGTCGTCGAAAACCCCCACGAGGATCCCGCCGACCAGCTGCTGCGCGAGCTCGGCGAGGAGCTCGGCGTCGGCGACAGCTACACCCGCACACCGGTCGGCGTGTACTTCGGCGAGCCCGGCAGGACCGTCGCGGACCCGTTCTTCGGTGGCGAGGGGCCAGACCGCACCGGCTGTCAGCTGTGCGGGCGCTGCATGGTCGGCTGCCCCCACGGCGCGAAGAACACGCTCGTCAAGAACTACCTGCACTTCGCGGAGAAGCGCGGTGCGCAGGTGATGCCCGAACGCACGGTCATCGATATCCGCCCGATCGGCGCGCTCGACGGCAGCGGCGGCTACGAGGTCGAAAGCGTCCGCTCGGGCGCCTGGCTGCGCAAGGAGCGCCGCGTCCAGCGCGCCCGTGGCGTCGTCGTCTCGGCCGGCCCGCTCGGAACCAACAAGCTGCTGCAGCGCTGCCGCGTGAAAGGCTCGCTGCCACGGATCTCGGCACGGCTGGGCGAGCTCGTGCGCACCAACTCCGAGTCGATCCTCGCGGTCACCGTGCCCGAGGACTACCCCGATGATCTGATCAAACGCGTGGCGATCACCTCCTCGATCTACCCCGACGCGCACACGCACATCGAGACCGTCACCTACGGCAACGACGGCGACTCGATGCACCACCTCAACACGCTGCTGACGGGCGACGGCACGCGCATCACGCGCCCGCTGAAGCTGCTGATGCAGGCGCTGCTGCACCCGCGCAGGGCGCTCGAGGTGATGTTCCCCAAACACTGGTCGCGGCGCACGATAATCATCCTCGTGATGCAGACGCTTGATAACGCGATCGCGCTGCGCCCGCGCAGCGGCCCGCTCGGCTCGTTCTGGCTGCAGACCGAACAGGACCCCGAGCGCCCCAACCCGACGTTCATCCCGATCGCCAACCAGGCCGCCGAATGGTTCGCCGAGCGGACCGGCGGCGTCGCCCAGAGCGCGGTCTCCGAGGCGCTCTTCAACATCCCCACGACCGCGCACATCCTCGGCGGGGCGGTGATCGCGGCGAGCCCCGAGCACGGCGTCGTCGACGCCAACCAGCGCGTGTTCGGCTACGAGAACCTGCTCGTCTGCGACGGCTCGGCGATCCCCGCCAACGTCGGCGTCAACCCGTCATTGACGATCACCGCGCTGGCCGAGCACGCGATCAGCCAGGTGCCCGCGGCGGGCATGCTCGCCGCCGATCAGCCCGAGAGCGCCGCGGCCGCAGCCTGAGGAGCGGGCTCAGCCGCCCGCGCCCGGGTCGGTGAGCGCGGCGATGTCTTCCAGGTCGACCGGCCGACCGCTCGCGCGCTTCATGCTGATCAGGTCATCGCGGCCGACGACCGCCAGCGTGAGACCGCCGAGCTCGAGCTCCAGCGCGCGCTCGCGCAGCGCGTCATAGGGCGGTGCCCCGGGCGCGTCGTGCAGCACGTCGATCGCCCCGTGTCTCGTCGCGAACTGCCAGAGCGTGGCCCGCGGGAGCATCGCCGCGTCGATCGTCATGTCTGTGCCGCCCGGGTGCAAGATCCGCGCCTGCAGCGCGACGAGCGCGTCCGCCAGGCGCGCGAGGTTCTCCGGATCGGGCCGTGGAATCACGTCGATGTCGACGGTCGTGCGGACGTGGCCGTAGGTCTGGACCGCGAGACCGCCGACGATCACGTAGTCGACCGATTGCTCGGCGAGCGCCCGGAGGATCTGCTCGGCGTCCAGCGGCGCTTCAGGATCCACGACGCGCCTCGCTGCCCGCCAGACGTAGGCGCCCGGCGAGGCGGTTGGCAGAGAGCGCGAGCGCGAGGCGCTCAGTCGGCGGACGCTCCCGCGCCGCGGCGAGATGCGCGGGATCCCATCTCCCGCCCAAGCGCCGCGCCCGCAGGTCCGGCTCGTAGCCCATCGCCAGCAGCAGCGAACTGACCGTCGCCCAGGTCGGCGTGGTCAACCCGCGCTCGATGCGGCTGACGGCGGCCTGGGTCGTTCCCGCGCGCCGAGCGAGCGAGCGCTGGCTCAGGCCCGACTGCTCGCGGTGCTCGCGGATCATGGATCCAGGCGACACGATATATAAAACTATATCAAGGGTGGCCCCGCGCTTCTGCGAGTCGGGCGAGCGCGGTCCGGCCGACGAGCCGCGTCCGTCGTGAACGCCTTGTTGCGGGCGGGTGGCCGCTGCTCAGTCAGGTCGCGCCACGAGGCAGCACCGCTCGAGGGCGGTTGCTGCCAGGTTCGATGACGCCGGGCGGTCGCGGATGCGCGCGACTCAGGCGCTCAGCGCGAGCCGCCGGCCATCGCCGGCAGGATCACGAGCGTGTCGCTGTCGCCGACGGCCGTGTCGAGGCCGTCGAGCACGCGCACGTCCTCGTCGTTGAGATACACGTTGACGTAGCGGTTGAGCTCACCGTCGGCTGAGAACAGCTGATCCTGCGTGGCCGGGTGATTTGAGGCGAGATCGCGGAGCACGTCGCCGACGTTCTCACCCGAGGCGCCGACCTGCTTCTCGCCGCCGACCGACGCGCGCAGCACCGGAGGAATCTTGATCGTTGCCATCGGCGCGCAGACTACCCGGCGGCGGCGCAGAACGCCTCGTAGTCGGGGAACACGCCGAGCTCGTCGTCGCTGATTTCATCGGGCTCGCGTGAGCAGATCGGGCAGTCCGGGTCGCGGTGGACCTTGACCTCCGTGAGCGTCGCGCCGAGCGCGTCGTACAGCAGCAGGCGCCCGATCGCCGGATCGCCGATCTCGAGGATCAGCTTGATGACCTCGGTCGCCTGCAGCAGGCCCATCGTCCCAGGGAGCACGCCGAGGACGCCGTTGGCGCCGCACGACGGCGCGAGCTCGGCCGGCGGCGGCTCGCGGAACAGGCAGCGGTAGCACGGGCCGTCATACGGTTTGAAGACCGACAGCTGCCCGTCGAAGCCGAGGATCGACGCGGACACGACCGGGATCTTCAGCCGCACGGTCGCGTCGTTGAGCAGGTAGCGGGTGGGGAAGTTGTCTACCCCGTCGACGATCACGTCGTAGCCCTCGATGATCTCCATGATGTTCGAGGCGTCGATGCGCGTCTGGTACTTGACGACGTTGACGTCCGGGTTGAGCGCGCGAATCGACTCCTCGGCGGAGTCAACCTTGGGCGTGCCGACGCGGTCGGTGGTGTGAATCACCTGGCGCTGCAGGTTTGACAGGTCGACGACATCGTCATCGACGATCCCGAGCGTGCCGACACCGGCCGCCGCCAGGTACAGCGCGGTCGGCGAGCCGAGTCCGCCTGCGCCGAGCAGCAGCACCTTGGCGTCGAGCAGCTTCTGCTGGCCGTCGGCGCCGATCTCCGGCACGAGCATGTGGCGCGAGTAACGGTCGCGCTGCTCGGCGGTGAGCGTGCGCGGTACGGCGACCTCATAGCCCCTGTCCTTCCACAGCGTGATGCCGCCGGTCATCGAGCGCACGTGCTCGTAGCCGAGGTCCTCGCTGAGCGTGCGCGCGCCGTAGGCCGAGCGATTGCCCGACGCGCAGTAGAGGATCACCTGCGTCGCGCGGTCGGGCACGACGCCCTCGATCCGCGTCTCCAGGTAGCTCCTGGGGACGTGCTTGGCTCCCGGCAGATGGCCGGTGGAAAACTCCTCGGTCTCGCGCACGTCGATGACGACGACGCCCTCGTCGATCAGCTCATTGACCTCAGACGGGTCGACCTCCTCGATCTGGCTCTTGACTTGGCGGAGAAGCTCTGCGCTGGAGAGGCTCATCTTGAAAACTCCTAAACCACGGTCGGGATTCAAGGACTTCATAAAGTGTAGCGACTGTCGCCAGGGCCTTGAAGCCCCCGCCCACGGCCCACGATGCGATCGGCGCTGCCACGATTCCCTACGCTGGCCGAGATGCCCCGCCGCGCCGTCATCGCGCTCTCCGCGCTCGCCCTCGCGCTTGTGCTGGTGCTGATCCTCCTGCTGAGCGGCTCCTCCGGCGATTCGAGCGCTCCGCCGGCGCTGAGCAGCGTCGCGGCGAGCGGCTTCGACGGCGCCGCGATCCCCGCCGGCGCTCCCGCGCAGAACTTCACGCTGACCGATCAGAACGGCCGCAGCGTGTCGTTGCGCGATTACCGCGGCCAGGTCGTCGTGCTCACGTTTCTGTCCTCGACGTGCGGCGCGAGGTGCGTCGTGATCGCCCAGCAGATTCGCGGCGCGCTCGACGAACTCCCCCGCCCGGTGCCGGTGCTGATCCTCAGCACCAACCCTGCCGCCGACACGCCCGCGAGCGTGCGCCGATTCCTCGCGCAGATGTCGCTCAGCGGCCGCGTTCGGTATCTCAGCGGGCCGCGCGCACGCCTGCAGCCGATCTGGAAGGCCTACGGCGTGACGCCTGCGGGCACCGCGCAGGCCGCCTCCGAGCGCAGCGCGCAGGTGCTGCTGCTCGACGCCCAGAACCGCGAGCGGGTGGTCTTCGAATCCGAACAGCTGACGCCCGAATCGCTCGCTCACGACATCCGCAGGCTGCAGGACGGCTGATACCCTAGCTCGGAGGTAGGAAATCTGGCGATGATGTTCTCAACCAAGGCCGAGTACGGCGTACGCGTGATGGTCGAGCTTGCTCGGCGCGCTGGCGGGGACCCCGTGCCGCTTGCGGAAATCGCTGCGCACGACGGCCTGCCGCTCGCCTATCTCGAGCACCTCGTCGCGCGTCTGCGCAAGGCCGGGCTCGTCGATTCCCGGCGCGGCTCGCGCGGCGGCTACATGCTCGCGCGACCGTCGAGCGAGATCACTATGGCCGAGGTCGTGCAGGCGCTCGAGGGCTCGATCGCGCCGATCGAGTGCATCTCCGAGGCTGCCGACGGCTCGATCGTGTGCTCGCGCGAGTCGAGTCCAGATCACGTCTGCCCGACCAAGCTGCTGTGGACGCGCGTGCGCTTCTCGATCGTCAGCACGCTGCGCGAGACGACGCTCGCCGACCTGCTGCAGAGCCCGGTGATGCCGGGCGCAGCGACAGTCGCACCCCTGCAAATCGAATCCCTCACGACCGGAGCCTGAGCACAGAACATGGCCGACCTAGAAATCACAGACCTGCACGTCCGCATCGAGGAGCGCGAGATTCTCCGAGGCGTCGACCTCGACATCAACCGCGGCGAGATCCACGCGCTGATGGGCCCCAACGGCTCCGGCAAGTCGACGCTCGCGAACACGCTGCTCGGCCACCCCTCCTATGAAGTCACCCAGGGTTCGATCACGTTCAAGGGCGAGGACCTGACCGAGGCCGAGCCGCATGACCGCGCCAAGGCCGGGCTGTTCCTGGCGTTCCAGTACCCGGTCTCGATCCCCGGCGTGTCGGTCGCCAACTTCCTGCGCATGGCGATCAACGCCAAGCGCGAGGAGCCGATCCAGGTGAAGGAGTTCCGCACCCAGCTCCAGCACGCGATCGAGCTGCTCGACGTCGACAAAGCGTTCACCTCGCGCCATCTCAACGACGGCTTCTCCGGCGGCGAGAAGAAGCGCGCCGAGATCCTGCAGATGGCGATGCTCGCGCCCGACATCGCGATCCTCGACGAGACCGACTCCGGCCTCGACATCGACGCGCTGCGCACCGTCGCCGAGGGCGTGCAGAAGCTCCACGACGAGCAGGGCCTGGGCGCCTTGATCATCACGCACTACCAGCGCATCCTGCACTACGTCAAACCGGAGTTCGTGCACATCCTGATGGACGGGCAGATCGTGCTCGAGGGTGGCGTCGAGCTCGTCGAACGACTGGAGCGCGAGGGCTACGACCAGATCCGCCAGGAGGTCGGCGCCGGTGCCTGACGCGGCGGAGGTCGCGGTCAAGCCCGGCCGCCACCGCGAGGCGACGCTCTACCACGCGTTGGCGGGCGCCGGCGACGGCGACGGGCGCACGCTCGAGCAGCTGCGCGAGGTCGCGCTCGCGCACTTCTACAGCTCCGAGCTGCCCGTGTGGCGGCGCTCGGGCTTCTGGTCGACGAGCCTTGAGAGCCTCGATCTCGAGGCACTGCAGACAGACGGCACGAGCGCCCCGTCGGGCCAGCTGCCGGAGGTCGTCTCGCGCACGTTGCCCGATCGGCCCCGCGCCGGCCGGCTCGTGCAGAGCGCAAACGCCGTCGTGCAGATCGAGCTCGACCCGGCGCTCGCCGAGCGCGGCGTGATCCTGTGCTCGCTCGAGGACGCGTTTCGCGAGCACGCAGAGCTCGTCACGCCGTGGTACTCCAAGCGCCTGCGGATCGACCGCAACAAGCTCGAGGCCGCCAACGCCGCCTTCTGGCGCGGCGGCGCATTCCTGCATGTCCCGGCGGACGTCGTGATCGAGGACCCGTTTGAGATCGTCTACGCGATCGAGCGGCCCGGTGTCGCCCAGTACGGTCGCACGCTGGTGCTCGGCGGGACGGGCAGCGAGTTCCGTGTGCACGAGTACGACCTCGCCGAGGACTTCGACGGGCAGGCCTTGCACGCAGGCGCGTTTGAGCTCTACCTGCAGGACGGCGCACGCTGCCGTCTCGCCCAGCTCCAGGACTGGGGCAGCGGCGAAGTGTTCGACCTCTCGACGCGCTTCGTCGGCGTCGGGCGCGACGCCTACTGCCACTGGCTGCCGGCGCTGCTCGGCGGGCACCTCGTGCGCCAGCACCTCGAGCTGGCAATCTCCGAGCCGGGCGCCGACATGGCCTTCCGCGGCCTGTTCTTCGCCGAGGAGCATGAGCACCTCGATGTGTTCGCGGTCGATCTGCACGAGACCGGTCCCTCCGGCGGCGATGTCCATTGGCGAGGCGCCGCCGCGGGCGAGAGCCGCGCGAGCTTCGAGGGTCTGATCCAGATCGATCCCGGCGCCCAGCAGACGCACACCTACCTGCAGTTCCACTCGATGATGCTCTCGCCGAAGGCGCGCATCGACGCGATCCCGTCGGTGCTGGTGTCGGCCGACGACGTCTCCGCCTCGCACGGAGGCACCGTCGGCGAGCTCGATGAGACGGCGATCTTCTACATGCAGACGCGCGGGCTCGATCGCCCGTCGGCGGTGCGGGTGATCGTCGAGGGCTTCTTCGAGCCGCTCATCGCCGAGCTCCAGGACGAGGCGCTCGAAGAGCTCATCCGCGCCAAGATCGCGCGCAAGCTGGCGGCCGCGCGCGAGGACATCGAGACGTATGCCACCAGTCGCTGAGAGCGGAACGTCGATGCACAGCGCGTTCGCGGACCGGGCGAGCGTGCGCGGGGACTTTCCGATCTTCGCCGCGCACCCGGGCCTCGTGTACCTCGACTCGGGCGCCACCTCGCAGAAGCCGCAGGCCGTGATCGACGCGCTCGCCGAGCACCTGCGCAGCCACAACGCGAACATCCATCGCGGCGTGTACGCGCTCGCACAGGAAGCCGACGCCGCCTACGACGGTGCGCGCGAGAAGGTCGCCGCGTTCGTCGGCGCGGAGCCGCGCACGACGATCTTCACGAAGAACGTGACCGAGGCGATCAACCTCGTGGCATACGCGTGGGGGCGCGCGAACATCGGCCCCGGCGACGCGGTGCTGATCACGCAGATGGAGCACCACGCGAACCTCGTGCCGTGGCAGGTGCTGTGTCGCGAGCGCTCGGCCGAGCTGCGCTATCTGGAAGTCGACGAGCGCGGGGAGCTCTCGCTGCCGGCGCTCGAGCGCGAGCTCGCGCGCGACGATGTCAAGCTGGTCGCGTTCGCGCACATCTCCAACGTGCTCGGCACGATCAACCCGGTCGCGGAGATGGCCGCGCGCATCCGCGCCGCGGGCGCCGTGTCGGTGATCGACGGCGCGCAGGCCGTGCCCCAGATCCCCGTCGACGTCGCCGCGATCGGCGCCGACTTCTACGGCTGGACCGGGCACAAGGCGCTCGGGCCGACGGGCATCGGCGTGCTGCACGGCAACGCCGAGCTGCTCGAGCGGATGGAGCCGTTTCTGACCGGCGGCGACATGATCGCCTCGGTCGACCTGCAGACGGTCAGCTGGAACGAGCTCCCGTACAAGTTCGAGGCGGGCACGCCGCCGATCGCCGAGGCGGTCGGCCTCGGCGCCGCCGTCGACTATCTGTCGGGGCTCGGCATGGAGCGCGTGCGCGCCCACGAGCAGGCGCTGACCGCGTACATGCTCGACGCGCTCGCAGGCGTGCCGGGGATGCGCGTCGTCGGCCCGCCGGAGGCGGAGCGCCGAGGCGGGCTCGTGTCCTTCACGATCGAGGGCATCCACCCGCACGACATCGCCGAGCTCGTCAACCGCGCCGGCGTGTGCATCCGTGCCGGGCACCACTGCGCGCAGCCGCTGATGCGCTGCCTCGGTGTCGGTGCGACCGCACGCGCGAGCGTCGGCGTCTACAACGAGCGCGCGGATGTCGACGCGCTGCTCGCCGCGCTGCAGTCCGGCCGCGAGGTATTCGGGCTCTGAGGATGGACGACCTCTACCGCGACTACATCCTCGAGCACTACAAGCGACCGCGCAACTTCGGCGAGCTCGACCCGCACGACCTCGAGGCGCTCGAGCACAACCCGCTCTGCGGCGACGAGCTCGGCGTCCACATCCGCGTCAAGGACGAGCGCATCGAGGACCTGCGCTTCCACGGCCACGGCTGCGCGATCTCCCAGGCCTCCGCGTCGATCGCATCGGAGGAGCTGAAGGGCATGGCGCTCGCCGACGTGCACGAGCTCGGCGCCGACTGGATGATCGAGCTGCTCGGCATCCCCGTCTCGGCCACCCGGCGCAAGTGCGCGCTGCTCAACCTCAAGGTCGTTCGCGGAGCGGTGACCGGCGATCACGCCTGGCCGGCCTGAGCGAACCGGCCACCGCTCCTGGTTTCAGCCGACGAGCACCTTCAGGACCTTCGAGCCGAGGCCCGGACGGCCGCTGTCGCCGGCCCACTGAGCGACGAACACCGAGGAGCGCGTGATCTGCCAGGTTGTGGCGAAGCTGCCGCCGTTGGCGCCCGCGACGACCTGCTGGGTCTGCCAGCCTCCACCCGCGAGATTGCGCCGCGAGACGACGATCGTCTCACCGCCGACGGCGCCGCTCAGCGTGCCGTCCACGCGGACCGTGTCGTGCGCCTTGCGCAGCGCGCGCTTGGTCAGGGATATCCGCGGGGTGCTCAGCGCGAGCGTCTGCATGCTGCCCGCGAGATCGCCGCCCGTCGTGGTCGTGAACAGCAGCCGGTCGAGGGCTTCGCCGCTGACCGAATTGCTGTCCACCAGCGCAGCGGCGTCGAGGCCGCTGCTTGCCACCAGCGCGCCATATGAGGGCGCGCCAAGGGTCAGCTCCTGCGGATGCCAGCTGACGCCGCCGTTGTTCGTGCGCAGCACATACGCGTCGCTGGAATCCTCGCCGAAGCCGCGCACGCTCATGAACCCTTCCGTCGGATTGGCGAACGCGAGCTGAACCCCTTCGCTGCCGCCGGCGGAGAGCACCTCGCTCCACGCAAGTCCGCCGTCCCTGGTCTTCCACAGGCGCCCGTCGCTGTCCAGCAGCATCCCCGCGCTCGCGCTCGTGAACGCGACGCTGCGGATCGCGACCCCCGGGTAAGCCGGGACCCGATGTCCGTGGCCGCGTGAGGCCCTGCGCGCGAGCGGCAGGCTGATAGCACTCCAGCGCGCGCCCTGATCGCTCGAGCGGATCAGCGAGTGCGAGCCGACTCCGAACGCGAACACCGCGGATCCCGCCACGTCGTAGTCCGACACCCGCGCGCTCGCGGCGACACCGCCGAGCGGCTCGAACGGGCCGCCGTTGACGGCCCTGCTGACGCCGACGGGCCCGAACAGCAGCACCGTGTTCGCGCCGACTGCAGCGATCGCCCGTGCCGGTGTGCTCGTCCCCGAGCTCAGCGTCTGCCAGCTCGCGCCAGCGTTTTCGGTGCGCTGCAGGCCGCCGCGCGCATCGAGCGCGTAGCCGAGCGTCGGACTCGCGAACGCGACGTCCACGAGCTGCTGGGAGGTCTGCGTCGAGATCACCTGCCAGCTCTCGCCCGCGTTCGTGGAGATCGCCACATCACCGTCCGCGCCGGAGGCCAGCAGCATCCCGCCGGGTCCCAGGCGCAGTCGGCCATACTGCCCGCCGATGTCGAGGCTCGCCGCGTTGAACGTCGCGCCACCGTCGCTTGAGAGGACGGTCGCGCCGCTCTCACCGACCGCGACGATCTGTGTCGGGCTGGCGTAGGCGGCGCCGTAGATCAGTGCGCTCGACGGGGTCGTCTCACTCGCGGTGGCACCACCATCCGCCGTCTCGATGAGCTCGTCACCGGCGGTGACCGTCAGCACGCAGGTGAGCGCGCTCGCGCAATCGATCGAGCTGAACACCCTGCCCTTCGCAATCGGCTCGGCTTCCCAC
>Ga0302326_10023699_pt1 | contig 12498 bp, 12 predicted proteins | sample Palsa_T0_3_FD_202264 | JGI IMG/M metagenome (GOLD analysis project Ga0302326, IMG submission 202264) | Peat permafrost microbial communities from Stordalen Mire near Abisko, Sweden - Palsa_T0_3 | ecosystem: Environmental > Terrestrial > Soil > Palsa > Peat permafrost | place: Sweden: Abisko... | reverse complement strand
GTCAATGAATACCTTGTCGTTAGCACCCTGAAACTGGGAATAGGGAGCATACAACATCCGCCTTCTGAGCAGCTCGATCAACTTTCTTCACCTTGGCACGATAAAACTCATTGTCCGCAGAGAACTTTGCAGCGACCAAATCCCCCGGCCTCAAATTTGCAGCAGCAGGACTCCCAGCATCATGAAACGCTCTGAACTCCTTCATCAATTTATCCAAAGCATGGACACTGTCACTCACGATTTGAACCCCAAACGTGCCATCATCGTTCATATTCGTGACGACCACATCGATGAACTCCTTGCGTGGTTTTGGCGGTGTCCCGCCGTTGACAACTTTCGATTCCTCCACCTCTTTAGTCTCGTCCCAGTCTTTCCAGAGTCCCTTCCTCGCGGCCTTGGCGCGAGATTCCGCATCGTCGAATTCTTGACCTCCGCTTCCGCCTTGGACCCATGCTAGACCTTCTTCGAGTAAGCCCTTGCCAAGATTACTTCCGTTGACGTATAAAGTGCCGATAAATCCGCCGGCGCGGTCCGTGGTCTCGACTTCGATTTCAACATCTCGTTGGTATGCGCGACGAGAAGTCCATTCAAGGGCTTCTTCGCCGCCTTCTTCGCCTTTTTCGTTTTGTCGACCTGCTCTAGGAGCACGCAGACCGCCGAGGACAAACGTAATGCGACAATTCTCACGGGGAATAAGGACTCTGAAACGGGAGCCCGAGGAAACGTGCTCGACAACCCCAGGAAGTCGTTTTTGTCGCTGAAAGGTAGACAGGAATTGTTTTGCCCTGGTCAAGTTCTCTGAGGCGTCTACGATCCTTTGACCTGCGAATTTTGAGTCCTTGCCCGAATGGATCCCCACTGCCTGTGTTTGTGCACTAATTGTGAGAAACAGAGAAAAGGGATAGAGTACGCTTGCTCGAGTTGTAGCAGGGTATCGTAAGTGGCACTACGATCTTCATCGTCCTTCCGATGGCGAACAACAGAAGCATATCCCCTCTCCACAAGTTCATGCGCAATATTCTTCCCCCCCACCGTCACCGTCGCCGCATCCCGCGCCTCAAACCCCTCCGTCGCAGGCTTCGTATAATCAATCTGAACATGCACCTACCGTCAACGCTCCCCCCTTTTTGGAGAAATACAGTCTTCCCAATGATCCGTTTGCGCAGGTATTCCTTGACTTCGGCTTGCCAGGCCGCTTGTTTGGGATCGGTGGTCTTGGGTTGGCGGATACTGCTGAATTGGATGGTTCGTCTGGGGCCGCCTTGTTTGGGGGTTAGGTCGATGGTGTCGCCGTTGACGATTTTTAGGACGATGGCGTCGAAGGAGGATGTTGTTTGGGCGGCCTTGGCTACATGGCCTCTCCATAAATTCAATTTCCGCGCTTTTGCTTGTCTTATGGTAAGTTACTTTATTCTGCACCAGTGTGAGGGGGGGGGGAAGCCGTACCGTTCTGCATCTCGGAGTTTTTGCATCCCCTCCCCGCCAAGGAGGGGGGACATCCAATCCACACAACGAGCAAGTCCATTCACAACAAGTAACTGTGCAATATCCCCCGCAGGATGTTTAATCTTCGCCACAAACATCGTCCCCGCCTGATTAAGTCCACTACCATAAATACAGCACAGTGCAAGGGGGTACATGATTTCGACTTTGACGTTCCGTTGGAGGAGTTTGCTTTCGACGAACCAGCGGGCTTCGTCCCCGAATTCTTCTGCTTGGGCGGATTGGTCGGTTGATTCCTCGGTGCTTTTTTTGGAGGATTGGGGAGAGCGGACGCCGGCGAGGACGATGGGGATGATTTGGTGGGATGATTCTGAGAGAAGGAGTCGGGCTCTTAATCGATCGCCTGCGGGGGTCGCTTCAACAATCGCTACAAGTCAGACTCAATCCCTTTGACCCAGGAAAGATGTAGGAAGTAAGAGAAATGAGGAGGACGGTACCATCAATATCCTTGCCCTTCCAATTCTCCAAGAACTCTTTCTCTTTCCCATAAAGATCATGTTTGACATCGACTTTCCCGCCCTCGGAAGACCATACTCCCTTTCCAGCAGCCTTCGCCGAGTCCTCCAATCCCTTCAATTTAGCAAGTACCGTCTCTTCCTCCTCGGACTTGTCTTTCCTCGCCTCACGGAGCTTGACCCACCCTTCCGAAAGCGCAGTCTCAACAACATTCACTCCCCCAGGAAGGAACACAATCCCGTTCTCCCTAGGAGGAGAAGTCGTCGAGATGGTATACGAAACAGTGAATTGCACATCCTTCCCCACAAGCAATTTCCTCAAATACTCTCTCGACGCAAACGCAAAGGCCTAAATAGCATCAACATTGTCACAGAATCACACCAAGGGACACAAAAGAGACAGAGAGACAGAGAGAGAGAGGATGTACCTCGTCGCCATCACGTTTCATGCGTGGGGCAGAGACATATGCTAATGACAGGAGACGTTCATTAGGTGGTTTGCCGTCCGGCCGTGGTTTTCCTAGGAGAACAAGCGTGTCGCCCGAGAGAACTGGTTGTCAATCATGTGATTGGGAAGGAGATACCGGATTTGACTTTTGCTTGGAAGAGTTGGGGCATTTTTGATGGTTGTGGGAATTGCGTGGTGATGCTGATGGGATGAGTTATGCAGAGGCGGGAACTTTCAATGTGCGAGGAAAGTCGACGTGGAGGTGTGGCGTTGCTGCGGAAACGGGGCTGAATATCCCGCACTCATCCCACACTAACAGTTGCATCTCATGGTCCTCATCACCATCCTTGAGGACAAGCATGAACACTAATACGTTGTTAATTTCTGTTGTTGCTGTTTTATTACATACTATTTGATTCGTAGACTATTCGCTTGACACTCACGTTTCCTCACAACTTTCCGCATTTGCCTGAGATCTTCTACATCCCATCATTAAAACCATAGTTACCACTCCACCAAAGCGAGTTTTCACAAGCAAAATTGTTGATATCATTGATACTCCCCGCCTTCCCATCAATCATGACACAATTATCAAGTCCAGTACATTCCTACACATCAACTCCTTCCTTCTTACTATGCGTTACGTCAAAGTTGACTCCACAAGAGTCGTTGGTGGTAAAATCGCGACACTCATTCATATCGGTGTCCCATTGTTTAGTATCGGGACAACAGCTGACGGTCCAGGGAGCAGCGGTAACAGTCCCGTCAAACATGGACTTCAATCCATTGTACTTGGGGTCAACGGAGCAGACGGCACCTCCGGAACAAGCCTAATACTAGTAAGTTTAAGAAGACAAGGAGTAGTAGTACAGAGATATCAGAGCCGCAGCCACCGACAATATCCATGTAATCGACACAAGTCCCACTGGTGCTGAAGACTTGTCCTTGAGGGCAACAATCCCAATCTGCAAATTAGGAATAAAAATACGATAGGACAAGTGCCCATGGCATTCCTTGACCATCCATCGTTGTTGGTACAATACTCCCCCGGTCCGCACGTTTTACCGAGAAGACCGCAAGAGGTTGGGAGGACATAGGACTGACATGCATTGGTACGGGGATTGAACCATTGGTAGTCAGAACTTTGCGTCTGGGGGAGCGGATTTGCTTCAACGAGCAAAACAGACAAAGACAGCAAGAAAGCCTTCATGTTTCCGAGTACGAGAAATAGGTTACCTTCGAGTTTTCCTCAAGATGATGGTGGTGGGGCTGGCGCGGTCTCGCCCTCGTCTTAAGGCGCGCCCTTGTTCCAGGCCCGCCTTCGTACATGTCTTGTTTCAGACGCTTCCGTGAGGCCTCCTCCGTTGGCTTGATCTGTGGCTTTGAACGGAGTGTAGGGAAGCTCGGTCTATTGCCGACCGTGAGATGGCTTATGCTCCTGAGATTAGGTTATCGGTGATACGGAACTGGTAACTGTGCGACGATCATTATGGGGTTCCAATTTTCCGATTGGTTCGGCAGATGAGATTCGCCGACTAATTTCCGGCGGCACCTGCCAAAAGCAGGAATAATACAACACAACAATTTTACCTCACGGATGCGGAGCTACCATTTGCCAATGCAAGATATATGAACGGTCTAATGAACCCCGTCGCCGCGAGATTGGTTTCACGTGGCGTAAATGAGCCACTCGCCTTGGAATCCACAGTTCTGTTTCCCGCTACGGAGATCATATCGACCTATCGGAATGCTTTTGGCCGAGATCTGTGGAAGTGAATAAAGGTTATCACGGCGAGAGTGTTTCCCCATCTTCAAATCGGACTGATGAATCGATTGCTAAGGGCGGTTGTAGCTGGAAGCGTGCTGGGGTTGTGCTCTGCATCGGCAGCTGCAGATGGAACAACCTCGGAGACCCCAACTACTGATCTTCCCACATATGTCGACACAATCCAATCCATCCAATGTATTGACGGCGGCAAAATTAGACTATCCTTCCAAAATCGGTACTCCTTTATGGATGCCTGGGACTGGGGATGTATGCGCTCTGTAATCTGAAAGCTAATAATAGTACCACGAGCGGTCCTTATCAACGGGGACATCGAGAGCGTCAGTTGTGATGACTACAAGCCTCTCGGAGCAGCATGGCTAACCTCCAACACTGCCAACCCCGGTCTCTACCAGCAATGTCGCACGGGCGGCCAATGCACCGTGGAATTCAACGTAGTTAAAGCCGACGGAACATTCAAAGATCTTCTCGTCAACTATCTTTCCGCACAGAACATGCAAGTCGCAACGACCTCGGTTTCAGTCGACACGCCAACTGCAACAGTAGACAGCGGCACTCAGCCCTCGGCACCGGGGTATACTGTTGATCCATGGCTAGCGCATCAGGCTTCCCAGTTATTGAACGATCTCACGGGCGGTAATCCTGGTGGTGCTGCTGCTGGCGGCGCCGGAGATGCACCATCTGGCGGAGGGGGGTATCAACGATGGCAGGAAATTGCCAATGAGTACGAAAAACAAGTACAGCAAATGGGCGATCCGAATGACGCTACCAGTTCTCTGAAAGGAGAAGATGAGGAGGCTCTAGAAGAGCAAGCTGAGGATACCGCTAAAGATCTCCTGAAATCGTCGCTTGAAGCCAACTCCGAGGCATTCGCTGGTTACTTTGTGACCACGTTTATTGCCGCGAGTCTTCGCGCCATGTTAGTCAGAGCTGCAGAAACTGCAATCGGCAAGACTCTAGTCCAGCAATTTGTCAAGATGGGAATCCGGGAATTGGCTGCCCCCGTCATTGGTGAGGTTGCTGCTGTTGGAACTGGAGAAATTGCTGGAGCTGGTATTGCTGCCGCCATTCCCATTGCAGGCGAAATCATTGGTGCCGCAATCATTGTCTTTTCCGAGATCGAGCAGATTGAAGATATGTTGAAGACGCCAGATATGAACCAAGACTACCAAATCGGAGAATTTAAATTGACGGGTCCTAATGGCAAGGAGTACTGGGTGGTCGAGCAAGGTAATACCGGTGCTCCTCCGGCATATCAAGCTCCCACCGTACCCAAACAATTTAAAAGCCCCTTCTTCGTTGTTCCTCCTCAGATGGTCTTCGATCCCACAAATGTCGGCCCCGACGGAGCTTTGAAGAACGACCCCTGGCCAAAAGTCGGATGGAAGACCTACGATCCTCAGGTCACTATCGCGAGTGACTCGCCTATCGGTACTTTAGGCAAAGGAGACCACGGCAATCCTGATGCCACTACATTCCCCAAGGTGACCGACAATCCCCAGAACGGCAATAATAATGGTGGACAACAGACGCAAAAAGGCCAAGACCAAGGGGCTCAGCCCCAAGTTACTCCGGCGGTCTCGCCTCAACAGGACCAGCCTGAGCCAGATCAAACTCAAGGACAATCTCAAGATCCAACCACCACAACCGAAGGACCTTCTTCCTACCCGTCAACCAGTTTTCCAAGTAGTCAACCTGCCAGCGCGACTCAACCAAAATGTCTCGTTCCAACCCAAATCTCCAACTTCATCACCGATATGAGCAAAGCCTTCCCGGCGTATGCGTATTCCAAAACATTCAAGGTCAACGAAGGTCAATCCAACGAAGTGACTTTCAAATGTCAACTAGCATGCACCAACTGTTCCCTAGAACTGAATCATAAATCCGTGATCGATAACCTCTTTGGAGCAGGTCAAATCGATGGGAGTGTCGATCTCAATATGGGGTTGGAACTAAGTTGCTCTGCAGGCGACAATTGGAAAGACGCCTTCAAGAAAAAGGCTTCCCAACCCCTCCTCTGGGGAATACCAGCATATAAAAAGTATAAGAAGATTTGGCAAGGTTCAGGTCCTTGGTGTTCAGATTTCGCTCTCGGCTCCGCAATGGGCCTGACCTTCGTGCCCTTCAAAGGGAAAATCAGCTTTGGCTTTGCAGCTCATAAGACAGTCAGCATGCCGATACCCGCTCAGGGAGATACAAGCGCCCAAAACGTACAAGGGATGACTTCGGCCTGGGAAGTAACTGTTAATCCTGTCAAGTTTTCCGGATTCGGGCTACCGAGTTTGGCCTTGGGCATAGATCTCACTGCGGATTGGGGTTGGGGCCTGAGTGAAGACACACCACTACTCGATGCTGGGTTAGATTTATATCCCAACTTCACAATGAGTTTCGCCAGTCGGAGTGTGTCGCTTTCAGAGTGGAGCGATCTAGAAGCCAAGGAATGCGAATTGCCTTTCCAAGCATCCGCGGGCGAGAAGCCTTTTGTCTATGTTTCGGCCAAGGGCAAGGATATCTGGGATACGGTTCTAAGTCCTATTGCAGAGCAATGGTCATACACCGCAACCGCGACTTGTTTTGCCAACTACGGTAACACAGCTACACCAGCGACAACACCCCTTGTCACTTCTACCATCCTGCCTACTGTTACCACTCTCCCTTATGTTCGATCTAATTCGACTTTTTCTACAATTACTCGGACTTCGTCGGACGTCGCTAGTTCTACCTCCTCAGATGGCTCCGATCAGATTACCGCGTGGCCCTGGCCTGATCCGACATTTGTTGTTCAGACGGATGATTTCAAGGATCTAGAGGTCACGACTGAACTTGTGGGTACCTCAATCGATGTCTCTGCCCTTCACGATACATTATTACCACCGCTCCCGCTGCAGTTACCACCTCATCAAAAGCGAGCGACTCGGTTTCATCGACTAGCACCAGTCTCTCAGCACTTCCTTCCGTCACCGGCGTATTCAATACAGATGAGAGCTACGGTTATGGACAAGGGGTATACCTCCCCTTGCTTGACTTGGCTAACTCTCTAGGCTTGTGCAGAGGGATACAACTGTCTTAAAGTATGGCCAGTTGAAGTTGCTCAATCCTATATGTGCGGAAAACCTGATCTCACGGACTTCGAAGCCCTCAATATCCCCACTGATTTCTCCCCTCCCATCAACAATGGTATATGGGCATGTACCTCCGAGGCAGTATGTTATCCCACCTGCGGCTATCTCGGAGCGCTCTTCGATCCAACCCAATGGAGTTGCACTAATCCCATTGACAATGCAGTGTGGCAATGTCTCAACGATGACGGCACTGCGACTATTTCTCCTGCTGCCGCCAACTCTGCCACTCAATGTCAGATGGTCTGTCAACCCGGGTTCGATATGAACGACAGTGGGGAGTGTATTGATATTCTCACGGATGTCAAGAATTGTGGTCAAGTGGGATATGATTGCTCCTTCGGATATGACGGATACTACGCCTCTACTCCGGCTTGTGCCATGGGCATGTGTGTCAACTTGTGTCCTAGTGGTTACACTCCTTTTTCAAATCTGTGTTTCGATTACAACACTGACACGTTCAATTGCGGGTCATTTGGACATCAATGTAACGTGGCGAATCAAGAGGTCTGTAAAAATGGGGCGTGTGTACAATGCTATGAGTGTTACGGAACGATATAAACGGGATAGAGGATACCTATGTAAAACTCGCATTGTAAATTATCAACGTTGTTAATATTTAATAAAGGTTTTCAAAATTATGGGGTCGGATGGCCAGGAATGACCTATCTCAGGCTCTGTCAGATCTGATGGTTGAAAGCGGAGATCGTTAGTCGTGAATTGTCGACCCGCAAGATACGGAACCCGCAGCCACTTTTTTCCGGAGTTGACAAATTTGCGTATCGTCGAGTCGCAAATCCATCGCCCAGGGGACATGTTAAAGAATCCAGGACGGCGCCTGATCTCTTTAACAGGAACAGCCCCTCAACGTATCTGCAGACAATGTCAAAGCCGACTTCAGCATTCTACTCCCGCTGAATTCCCCTCTGAAGCTGAAAACTTCGCCGAAAACACTCGATCCCGACCTCAACAGAATGAACCTCGAAGATCACAAAGGCGGCCAATCCAGCATCCCCCGAGACAGCCTCGCAGGTATATTGCGAGACATGAGCAGGACAAGTTGCCGGAATTAGAGTTCATGAGGGCCGTCAGGTCGCGGCCTCAATTTCCTGATCGCCGCCCAACATCGAGCCCAGTGGATTTACCTTCGAAACCTCCGCTCTTACTGGAAAAAGATTTAAATCAAGTCACTGAGGTAAGTTAGGTTGTCTTTGAGTCTAATATTAGGCTATCGGCCTACGTCCGCAGCTATTGGCATCAATGAGCGCTTTCTTAAAATCGCCCTTCGTACCTACCGAAGCGCAGCAAGATCTTCTGTTTTCACTCAAAAAGGAACGTCAGCATACCTTTTTTCGAGCGGAGACCGGATCGGGAAAGTCGTTTATTCTGGCTATGCATGCACTGAATCTCCCTCGATCTTTAAATCGTGGCATTCGTCCTACCACGACGGCTCTCATAATTGTTCCCAATCCAGATCTTGCGGTGCAATACTTCTATTGGATCAAGGCAATCCTGTCCACCTCGATCACGGACCCTGCAAAATTGGCGAGGATTGTTCAGGCGATTTTCAGAACGAATACCGACGATGAACAGAAACAAGAGCAGAAATTGACCGAATTTCCATGTCCTCATGTAATCATCACTACGCCTACAAGGATGTTGGATTTGATCGCGAAGGATCAATCTTTATTCGACTTTGAGAACCTCAAAACAATCATTGTCGATGAAGCCGATGAGATCATTCAACCCCCTGAAAAGGTGGTTATAAAGAAGATTCGCCATCCAACTCCGGGAGAACAACTCCTCGACTGGATCTTCGAAAAACGTAAAGCCGTTTCAGCAACCGAGTTCATGAAATTTGTCGCAACTTCAGCCACATTAACAACATCGTTCAACAGCTTTCTGAGCGAGAAGGAATGGTTAGGAGATACTCCGGTCGATTCCTTTAAAGTGATCTCGCCTTCATCGGCACACTCCACGTCACCCCAAACAGAGCAACACGTCCTTCTGGTTTCCCTTCGAAAGTCATCAATGCCAGAACAACAACCCGACCGAATTCGTATTGCAGCTGCGCGTCTTCCTCATGCTACAATGCATCATAACGTTCGAACTAAACCTCCTCGCGAGAAGGATGAGGAAGCTGAGGCCAAAACACACTATCCTCCGAATTATCTCGCCATTCCCGCCATGCAGCGAGTCCTTCGTGAAACATCTACTACCAAAGCCATGGTACTGATACCCCATGGAGCATCGAAAGCAGACTTCGTCTGGGCATGCCATTATTTCGGTCTGACGGGAGCACAAGAACTCAGATTCTCTCTTTCAGAAGCAGAAAACGGATTTCTAGAGCCCCAATCTGTCAAGGGCGGTGGTCCTACCGTATTCGTTGCATATCCAAAAGACATTCGGGGCCTTGATTTGAAGAGAATCAACATTGTCTTCGTTATGGGCGAGTTTGGAACGGTGGAGGATTACGTTCATATCACCGGTCGCACCGGTAGACATCGACCAGGGGGTTCCGTAATTACCATTCTTGAAGAATCCACGGGAAATCTGTCACAGAAACTGCTCAACATCGCGATCAAATTAGTGCGCTCGGGGTCGAGGCCTTCACTATGGGCGTTGCCCCCGATTGAAGTTGATTTGAAACCTTTGCCAGGTGATAAATATGAACAGATTAGAAGTGAGGCTGGCATTATCACGCGTACCGAGGAAGTGGCATTGAAGGAGGAGAGGGAGAAGAAGTCGAAGGAGGAGAGAAAGAAATGGCTTCAAATGGAGGGCATCGTCGAGCCAGAGCCTGAAGAGGTGGATGCGGAAGAAGAATTGGATTCTCAACTTGAGCGGCCTACATCTTTTGGAATGGAAGCACCTTCCATATCAACGTCAATTTCTCAAGAACCCCGGCCCCTCGATATTGGCGAATTGGACTGGCGAGACGCTCTAGCGCAAAGTCTGAAAAGGTCTGCATCGAAGACACTTACAGAGGGAACGGACCCTAAACCGGTCGAGCGAGTCTTGGTTGACTTGCCTGTAAGCAACGAAGACTTGGACGAAGAACTAGAAGATGATACAATCCTAACGACTGCAGACTCAGACAAATCTACCGAGACTAAATCTCTCGAAGCCTTTGGGGGGTCACCCGAATTTCCAAAGGAGCAATATCAAGCTGCGGTAAAGATTGTCCGAGAATACTACAGGAACCGCACCAACTCCTCCAATTCAGTCCCTCCAGTCAATGTCGAGGAAACACAAGCCTCAGAATCAACAATTCCACCCGAGGCGCTTCTTCCAAACCAAGCAGTACTACGACGTCAAGACGAGCCAATTCTCCCTCATACTGACAATTTAACCACCAAAAGCAGTCCCGAGGACATCAAGCTGGCCATGGAAGGAGAAAGTTTACGACAGTTGGGAGAATCTCAGATTACATCCCCAGGCAAAACAAGAAGGAAATCGAAGAAATCATCGGACGAACAACAGGTCAAGGTTACGAAGGCCAGACGCGGACGGCCGAAAAAGAATACCACGGATGTAGCATAGGTGCATAACGATACCCTGCGTGTAACAATAGAGAGAGATATTCCTAGACATTTGCTTCACATTACGTGATTTTTGACCCTGGTCTCGGTTCTTGTGTCCCAATTCGTCACCTTTAATGATCCCGAAATAGGGTGTGGAGTGTCACACGGGTTTCTGATTGGCTGCACGGGAGCAACGTCTAACCGTGATCGCCGAGTTTGACGACTTTGATCTCATCGCAGCATTTTCATTCGCCATTGAATTTGGCTCGGCAGAATGACACTGGGCCGTCACTGCCGCGAGCCCATGGGGAAAAAGTACAAAAGCCGGGTTCCGCCGCTTTACCATTTTTTCAAGCAACATGTTCTCCAAATTTATCGTCTGCGCAATTGTCGGGCTCGTCTCCCTTGTTGCTGCGTCAGATCCCACCACTCCGCAACGTCTTCGCGCGAAATCTAACTCCACCTCCCTCGCCTACAACGGCTTCTACTTCGCAAGTTACCATGAAGGTGCAGGTTTCGCAGATGCAACTCTCGTTGCGAACTCCAGCGAGGCCCTTGCCGGAGCATTCCTGAATGCCACAGCCAACGTTACCACCTCTGCCTACTACCTTGACTTCAACACCAGCATCTCAACTGGCGGCAGCTCAGTCGAATATTATCATGCTCAGATCGCCGGCACTGGCGGATACGACACCCTGGTGCTTATGACTGTCAATCTCGCCGAAGCGCCAAGTGAGGGGTTCTCCTTCGATTCTCAAGGAAGGTTGGCTTATCAGAACTCGACTGCGTTTGCTGCTTGCGACTGGACTCACGCGGTATTTTGCTTTACATGAGGTATCTAACTGTAGCCTGGATACCCAAGCGTCTTCTGGAGGTTTCCTTACTATGAGAGCATTGTGCCATTGCCATGCGCATGTGTTGGGATTGAACTCATTCGCGAAGATCAGTTCTCTTAGATATTCGACTCGGTTATCGGATAACAGTCGCTGCTTTGAATCATCTAGACGCTAGCTAATAATTGTAATCAATCTGATATCTACATGCAAATTCTCTCATGCAATCAAATACTTTGACGGCGTCCCAAACGTGGCCCACCCCGTCTCCCTCCGCTGTGTCTGAAACTCCCGCTGACCAACCCATCGAGCTTTCCCTCCTTCCTCAATTTATCCAAGAAATCCTTGCAATAGTGATATCCGACATCATAAATCTCGTCGAATTTTCCAAAGTCTAATGTACCAAATTGTTGTACAGGCGGCTGCATATACAACACACCAGGAGAAGTTTTGGCTTTCTCAAGAGCCGAGACAGATGTTGCATACGCCAGCCGTGATTGAATATCAGAGAGCGTTGGCGGATCAGGAATTTTCGAGAAAGGATTGTAATGATTCAATAATCCCCAGACGCCTTGAACTTAGAATTATAAGAGTGAGGAAGGTACCTGATAGTGAATCACCATATAGTTGGGGAGTCGAATCACTCACACTTCCTACATCCACCGCAAAGATCACATCAGCTCCCATGTCTTTCATGGTAGCAACCTACAATCAGCACCTTCGGATAAGAGAAATACCGTGAGATTGTCCATATATCCACCATCGACAAGCATATTCCCTTCCTCATCCGTCATCGGCGGAAGAAATCCCGTCAATGTCATACTGGCTCT
>Ga0302326_10023698_pt1 | contig 12500 bp, 10 predicted proteins | sample Palsa_T0_3_FD_202264 | JGI IMG/M metagenome (GOLD analysis project Ga0302326, IMG submission 202264) | Peat permafrost microbial communities from Stordalen Mire near Abisko, Sweden - Palsa_T0_3 | ecosystem: Environmental > Terrestrial > Soil > Palsa > Peat permafrost | place: Sweden: Abisko... | reverse complement strand
CGGAAGCACCTTTTCGTAGCGGATGCGAACCGTGATCGATTGCGTGGCGCCGATCAGATTCACCTTGTCCTCGCGCCATTCCCACAGCCGCAAATAAGAACTCGGCTGCAGATTCAGCATGCTGCCGCCGCTCATGAACTTCTCCATCGGCACAAACACGTCGCCGGTGTTGGGCGTCGCCCGTTCCCACAGCATGTGCGGCGCCAGGCAATCGGTGGGAAGCTGCGGGCTCGAAACGTCGCTCAGTTCCGTGTTAGTGACGCCGGTGCCCGAGTTGACGTCCATCTCGATATCCTGCTGCTCGGTAAGCACGCTCACGCCGTTCTCGGCCAGCTCGCGCTGTAGCCCGCGATAAGCCGAATTGAGGAACGGCATCAGCAGCGTGTCCGTGAACACCGCCCCCGCGGAATCGTTCACGAGAGCGCGCACAAGGTTCAGCGCATCTTCTGCTTGCGAATACGCCGTTGTGGGAACAACAGGCATGGAATCCTCCTACGGAGATAAAACGAAGCGCAGTCACTCGTACAAAAAAACGCAGTCATTCTGAGCGCGACTCATGCGCGAAGAATCTCTCTCGGTTTTCGTAGCAAACAGAACAACGCCGACAATTCGCTTCACTGCTGCACAGCGGGAATTTCCTTCTGCAGAAACGGCACCTTCGCCGCGGCCCAGTCCACCATGCTGTCCCCCGACAGCCCGAACAGCGCAGCGGTGGCATGCCCTGGCTCCAGCGTAAGGTCCACCGGCAGCCCGATGCCTCCCATCGCGTGCGTGGCCGCCGTCGGATGCGCCAGCCAGTACGAAAATGCCGCCGCATTCACGAAGAACCGTATCGCCAGCGCATTCGTCCGCAGCCACTCGACCCTGTTCCGTATACCCGAGATTTTCGACTCCGCCGAAAGGATAGCGCGCTTGAGCACATGCAACCCGTGCCCGGCCGCAAACAACCCCCACAGATGTGCATTTTCCGGAAGATGCATACACGGCTCCTCACTAAGCGGCGCGAATCATGCAGAATTCGTCGCGGGCACAAGGAGATGTCAGTTTTTAACTGGCCTTGCGATAAGGAGGGCTTTCCCGCTGTGCCGGCTCACTACGAAGCGCGGCTGTTTCCCAGAAGCTTGCCGATGGTCTTCTCGATTACGTCGATACCGCTGCTCTTCACGATATAAGCGTCAGCACCAGCGGCCTTCGCCTCGTGTTCCATGCGCGCCGAATCGTGCATGGAAAACATCACGATCTTCGTCTTAGGGCTAAGCTTGCGGATTTCCCTGGAGGCCTCAAATCCATTCATCACCGGCATCGTAATGTCGAGCACCACGACGTCCGGCGAAAGCTCCACGGCCTTCTCCACAGCGGTCTTCCCGTCTTCTGCTTCGCCGCAAACTTCCCACTCCGCATTTTCGCTCAAGAGGTTCTTGAGACCTGTCCGCACCACTTCGAAATCGTCCGCCAGCAGGATTCGCATTCGTTTCCCAGGATTTGGCTGCGCCATCACCGCGAGAATATCGGCGCTTTTCCGTCGAAACCATAGGCAAGACCTTGTATTTTAGCTGAAGGTCAAACCCGTGCCGCCCTGAGTGGCGCCCCCTGGATCGTTCCGGTACCACTCCTCCACCCAATGCTGGCGAGCCCGCAGCCCCAAGAGCACTCCGACATGGCCGCACTTGCAGGAATAGGACGCCGCATCCGCGTCCACCTCTTCGAGGTTCCGGCTCGCAGTCAGCCGCGCGAAAACCACCGGTTCTCCGCATTGAGGGCACGCAAACAGCAATACGTGGACGTACTGGACAGCCGCCTGATCCTTTTCCTGCCCGTTTACCCGACCGCCTAATTGATCCATGTTTTGCCCCCTGTCTTCATACCGGGGCAAGGTTAGCCGCACTCAAGTTTTCATCCCATACCGAAAAAGCACGGGGCGATTAGGAAATTGACCTGAGGAAGGAATGCCCTTTCTAATGTCGTTTTTGCATCCCTCCAAAGCCTTCATACCCAGAGAGATCCGTGGCTTACTTCGTTTCTAACGACTTTGAAGATAAACGCTCTAATTCGGAGTAAACGTCATCGCGATCGACATTCGCTTCGACGTTCCGTCGGCCGCGCCGCCAATCGTCTCGATGAAGTCCCCAGCCGTGAGAGAAGTGTTCGTGAGCGTAGAGCAAGTCACGCTGTTTCCCTCGATCGTAACTGCCGTGCCGCCGGCATTCGCGCACGCCACGTGGTCGGTGATCCCGGAAACGCTCGCGGGAGTAAGCGTGGGAGTAATCGCCGTCGTCGATCCGTTATGACGGTATCCCAGCTGCATCGTCGAAGCCCCCGCATCCACCAGCACAATCACCTGCGCCACCGTGGACGCAGCGTCCACATAGCAAAGCGAGCCTTGCGGCTGAATGTTGCCCGTAGTGAGCGCGCTTCCGCTTTGATCCCCGCGAACAATATTGCACGCGCGCGTCTTATTCGGCACCGCGAGGGACGCCGACGTAATCGGGCTCGCGAACGTCTGCGGCTGCACCCAAGTATTCGGCTGATTGAACAGCGACGTAGTCGCGTTCCCGGGCGCCAGGCTGCCGCCCATCCAGTTCACCAGCGAGTCGTTGGCCGGCGTGCCAGTATTGTACATCGCGATTCCTGGCGCCCCCGACGCGATGGCCGAATCGCTCACACTCATATCCACGCTGCCGTTGCGCAGCGCGATCAAATTGCTCCCCACCACATCGAGCTCGATCAAATCGTTTACCGCGCATCCCGATCCCGCCGTGGCCAGCGTCGTCGAAGAACCCGCCACCCTTTTCGAGATCGACCGCGTCGTCGTGTTGCAAAAATACAGATAGCCAGTATCCGTGGACGCAGTCGCCAGCCGCACCATCACTCCCACCCCGGCGGCGCTATCCACGCTCGCCACTTTTGCCCGCGACCACTGGTCGGCCATGAAGCTCTGCCCTATCCAGGACTCCTCCGCGTAGTCACCCGCCCCGGCCACCGCCGCGTTCGAAGCGATGTTCATCACCTGAAAATTGATCGCCCAGTTCGGCCCGAGCGTTGAAGCATTCGGTCGCGCAAACGAATCCGCGGTGAACGGGCTCAGCTGGAGATACCCCGCGCAAGTGGTGGCCGCCAGGCAGGGCGGCTGATATGGTGGCGAGCTACCACCGGCGGGCGTGGCGTTTCCGTTGAAGATCGCGCCCGAAGGCGTGATGTGGTGCGCCGGCACCATCTGGTAAGTGATGGAATAGCTCCCCGGCGCAAGCGACGTGGTCGTCACCGTCGCACTCGTCGTGCTAGCGCCCGCAATCATGGTGGTGCACTGCGATGCGTAGTTGTACTGGTTCGTGTTATTCACGAACACGCAGTAACCCTGGATGGGCGTCGAGCCTGCCACCGCCGCGGTCCACGTGATGTTGAATTTCGCCGTCGTCACTCCGGACCCCACCGTCAGCGGTCCAAAGATGTTCGACCCCGCGGACATCGTGCTGGGGCTAACGCACGAACTCCCCGTCGTCGACACCACCCACACGTAATAAGTCCCCGTGGTGAACACGCCGCCGGTGTTGCTCACCGTGCCGGACACATTCGTCGGCGGAAAATTAGCCGCAAACGCGATATCGATATTGGGCGCCGTCGATTGGTAGATCTGCGCGTTCCATCCCGCCTGCGTGTTGCTGCCAAACATCCACCCGTTGGCCGGGTCGATTCCGTAAGACGCGAACCCGCTGCCGGACTGGAAGAATCGCGCCGACGGCCCGGTTCCGTCCTGGTTGTTCGAGGAAAGCGGCGAAGTAACCAAGCGCTCCGCGTTGGTCACGTCGTCCGAAATATCGAGCCCCCCGGTACTCTCGATCATCCCGCTTCCCGACGGATTCCCCGACGAATTCCACACCTGGCTAACGCATCCCGAGTCGCAGCCGGTAATAAAATAATGATCGAGCTTTCCCGCCGTCACCTTCACGGCCGGAGCGTTCACGCCTCCCGCCCCGGAAAACGAGTTATTGATGTAGAGCCCGCTCAGCCCCCCGCTCGCAACATTAAAGTTGATCAGCGCCGAATTCCCATTGGAATTGTCCGATTGCTGCACGTCGTCAAGCGTGATCGGTCCCATGATCCCCGTCACGTATCCTCCGGGATCGGTGATCTGGATCAGGTCCCCGTTCCCGCTTTCCTGCGTGATGTTGCGGAATACCCAGTGCCCGCTAGGCTCTCCGCTCAGATTTCCCGTCTGCACGTAAGAGATGGGCCCGCCCGCCAGTAGCGCGTTTTGCACGTAAACATCCCCCACGCCCGCATAGCATCCGCTGCACGGATACCCAGTCATCAAAAGCGTGGGCACAGACGTCGAGTTGCTGTTGAGCCCTCCATAGTCGAAGTACACCCAGAAGGTGTCCTGCAGCCACAGCGTCGACCCGTTGGCCTGCCCGCCCGACGCGCTCAAATAGGTGTTCCAGAACCGCGTCACGTTCGAGGTCACCGCCACCGCGATGTTGCATCCGGTAATCACCAGATTCTGAAACGTGATGTTCCCGTTCGGATAGTACGTCCCGAACATCGGCTGGGCGTTGGGGCTCGATCCGCAGTGGCCCAGAATCGACACCGACGGCGGCTGCACGAACGGCGTGCCGTTGTGCTGCCCGCTGTTCCCTCCCAGCAGGTGCAGGCCCGAGCAAGCGATCAGGAACGGCATCGCATTCGGATTCGCCGACTGATTCTGCGAAACAATGTAATTCCCTGGCGGAAAATAGATCGAGCCGCCGTTCGAATTGGACGGTGCCGCGCAGTACGCGTTCAGCGCGCCTTGGATCGCCAGCGTATCGTCATCCTGCACGCTGGCGCTGCTCACCGACGTGCCCGCGTTGCGGTCCAGCGTGAAAATGTTCCCGTTGATCGCGGTAATGTGCGCCAGCAGCACATCGCCCGACGCGCCCGCCCCATCCACGTGCAGCCCCATCCCCACTTTCCACGTGCCGATCCCCGGCGCAATCGTCAGCTGATTCGAGCCGGACGCGATCGTTCCGCTGGCCTGTTCCGCGCCTCCGTCGGCGATGGCCCCGAAAACCGGCGCGGTCACGTCGATATAAGGCCGCGGCCCGGCCACAGTGGAATTGCCCGCCACGTTGAGCGACGAGGGAGAAAAATTGCCGGGACTAAAATTAGAAGTGCTGAGCGTCCCGCTGATGTTCGCGTTCCCCGCCACGCTCAGGTTCCCTCCGAGACTCAATCCGAACGCGGAAATATTAGTGGGAGCGGAGAAATCCGGCGGCAGAATCACGTCCGGCTGCGTAATCGTCCCGCTGATCTGCGGGCTCGAAATCTGGATCTCGTAGCGCCCCGCCGGCGCATAAAAATGATAATTCCCGATGCCGTCGGTCTGAAACGGATTAGCAGCAGCCACACCAAGCGTAGCGTCCGTGTAGATAGTAGCCAGCGGCGTGCAAGGAGTCCCGGTAGCGGCAGGCTGGCAGTACCCGCACAGTAGCGCCCGAAACGGGACGCCCCTCCGGCCCAAACACAATGTCATCTTTCCGCGACCCCTGCGCATGCAAAGCGGGCGCAAGCATCAGCAGCACCGCAAAAGTCGCGGCAAGAGCTGCCGCCCCGACACAAGCCGAGCGAGCCGCCCGCGGAGCAGCCAGCCGCCGCAATCCAGTAATCATCCGAACTATCGCCTGTGTGTTCATCGCGCTTCCCTTCCGCATAATGTCCGCCGAATATCCGGGCCGTCGACTTTCCAGGTACCATCGCCGCAAAGTCACTTCTTGCGGTCGGCCTGCTTCGCGGTGGCACCTTCCCCACCGCTATCCGCGGGTGCTTTGACGGCGCTCTCTCGCGCAGCCGGGCCCAAGCCGTGCTTCGCCGCTTTCTCCGCATCGAGAATCGCGCGGCAGTGTTTGCAGACAGCCACTCCCGCTTTCACCTTCTCGCCGCACGCCGGACACTCGCTCATTCTGAGCGGCACATAAGCCCATTCGCGCTCGATGCCCAGCGCAATAGCCGCGCGACGATGCAGGTCCGAAATTTCGCGATAAGAATGCCCGCGCGCCCACATCGTGTCACCCTCGCCAATCAGCCTGTGATAGTAAGCGTCACGTCGCGCCGCCGCCGACGCCAGTTCCTCCGCCGAAGGCCGCGCCCCCGCGCAAACGAAAATTCCGTGGTCGTGCAGGTCCTGCAGCAGATCGTCGGCGATTTCGCGCGCCGTAATCGTGAACGGAAACCTCCGGTTGTCGCCCAGGTCGATCACGTCCCCGCGCGAGGTCAGCAGAAGAAGCGCAAAAGGCTCCCCCTTCGCGCATCCGGGTATGTGATAGACGCCATGAGTTCGAGAAACATACCAGTCCTGCTCCGAGATCGAAGCGATCGCCACCGTAGCCGCCGTGTCGCCCCTCGGCTGCGTGTCCACCACCATATCGCGCCGCCCTCCCGCATACCCCGCCGCGTTTCGCGGGCTCCCCTGCTCTGCCATAGCCATCATCGTATTGCTCAAGTGATTTTCCTTTCGTGTAAACCCCAGCGTGCCCCTTTCGGACAGTTGCATTTGCTGTCGCCTTTGCGGGTGCCCCACCCTTCGTTTTTAAGGGTGGGTCTTTCTTTTGATTTCGATTTTGATTTTCACCTTTGTCTTTTCGTTGTCATCCCGACAGAGCGAAGCGACGAGGGATCTCTCTTGAGCTTTGCTCTCACCGTGTCCGCTACATCGAAGTAACAAACGCCTGCCCATGAAACGCGGGCACCGCATCGTCAAGCAGATCGTCCGCGTCGCGATCCCAGGATCGTTCCCGCCGCGCCTCGCGCGCCGCAATCGCCTGCCGCCCGTCACGCCGCGTCTGCCGGCGCGACCACGCCACCGCCCGCACGATCCAGTCGCACGCCGCCGCGCTCAGCGGCAGAAACTCCCCACGCGGATCTTCCAGCGTAAAGCATTGCTCGTATTCCCCGCGCGACGGGTACGGCCCCAGCGCCGGAATCCGAATCCCATCTTCGGTTTCCACCGTCCGCGCAAACCATTCCTCCGGCGAGCCGTAAGCGTCCGGCGGCATCCACCGCTCGACATGCCACCGTTCCGCCGGAATATATTTCGGCTCCTGCCGCAATTCGACCACCTCGCGAACCACGTTGCCATGCGCATCGCGATCCACCCACCGGCCGCCAATCCACGCAAGCCGCGACCCTCCCCAAACCACGCGAAAGTTGGGCTCGCCATACCGGTTGCGCCCCCCAGCGCGAGCAATCCGCTCGCAAATCGCCGCCGGCGCCTCATGCGTCTCTCGTGTAACTCGAATCATGGATGAATTGATGGTGGCTTCCGCATAGGTACAAACGTACCTGTCAGGAAGCGAATGTTCGTTCCCTTGCGCACATCGATCCGCCCTGCCGTAAAGCCAGGCGGTCAGGTGTGTTTCGGAGAGTGCTGCCAGTGAGGGTACTGGACATGCCCGACAAGCATTGGGGGTTGGGAACAGCCTCGGAGTTCGAGTCTCCCGCTCTCCCAATGCGACTTGAAATGGCCCTTGGAAGCGCTATAATTAGTTTGCTTGTCGGGCATGTTCAGTGTTTTTCAAAGGGGCGACCGTAAGGTCGCCCCTTTTGTTTTGCCTTCGCTTTGTGTTTTGCCTTTGCTTCTCGTTGTCATCCTGAAGGAGCGAAGCGACTGAAGTACGGTTCTCCATCGCTCACATCTCGAGCGATGAATCTCTCTTCGATTGAGCGATCCACCGCCGCTCGAACAATGAGCTCCTCGAAACGCCCGCTGTCTTCTTAGTACCCCGTCGGGATCGCCAGGTTGCTGATGTAAGCCCCGCTCCGCGGCGACTCGTTCCAAACCTGAAACCCCGTAACGAAGTAGAAGATGTAAGCACTCGCCAGCCCGCCGCTCGCCCCATAAATCGGGAAAACGGTTTGCCCGCCGACATCGTAGAAATCGATGTCCTGCATCACGGCGCGTCCCCAGTGCGAAAGGTCCAGAAAATCCACCCGCGACGCATTCGCATTGATGCTCGCCTTGATCGGCACGCCCGCCATCGTTTTCTCGCCGGTGAAGAGGAGGTCAAGATCGCTAGCGCGCCCACCCGCTCCCTCCTTGATAATCTGCGAGATGGTGACGCCCAACTGCTCCCACTGGTGCTCCTGCTCGAGCGACGTGTACGCCACCAGCTTGCTAACCTGGTTGGTGCCAAGGGCCTTGCGCACCTTATTGATCGCGAGCCGCACCGCCCCCGGCGTCAGCGCCGAGTTGCTCGCGTTCACGTTGGGCGTGGCCAGTTCCACCGGATACGTGGCGCGGTTCAGGTTGAGCCAAGTGCCGGTAGTCGCGTTCGTCTGGTGATACAAAATCCCGAACAGCGATACGGGTGACGCGCCGGTGAGCCCGTCGTGGACGATCACATCGTTCGCGCTCGTGCCCGCTGGAACCGAATCCACCGTGATCGTCGCGCCGAACGGATCGACGGCCGTGACGTTGCACGATCCGCGATTGGTGGTGAGCGTCGGGTCATACACCTGAATCGTCTGGTTGTAATAAACAAGCTGCGCCCCGGGCGGCTTGGCCATCGTGAACGTGCTCGACGAAATCGAGCTGATCGTGCCCAGCACGCCGTTGCCGTTGGTCTGCATCACCTTGTCGAGGAAAGCGCGAAATTGCGCCATCGCGTTTTTCACCTCGCGCTTGGCCGCGTTCTCGATGGCCTTCTCCGGCGCATTCGACGCGTACTCCACCAGCTTCGTGATTTCCACGGCGTGCCGGAAAAATACCGGAGTCACCTGCGCCACGTCGTAGACGGTTCCCGACCCGCGCCCCAGGTCTCCGCCGTCCATATTCGCCAGGCCGGCCTTTCCTCCCGGACGGATCTGCAGCGGAAGCCGCATGTTCCGCGAGCTGACGCGTTCCACGTCGCCGCGCTGCTGGATCATCGTCAGCAGGATGTCGTTCCGCTCATACAGCAGCGGCAGCTTGTCCCGCACCTTCTCCAGTTGCAGCGCAACCGATTGCGAATTTTGCATTTGTGCCATGGTGTCTGATTCCCCTTTGAAATGGATTTCGTAGCCGCGCGAAAGCGCGGCCAATCTGCTGCAAGGTGTCCTTCACGGACGGGGTGACGTAAGTAAGTGGCACCGGCACTCCTGCCGGTGCGCTTCAAGCAATCTGATCAAATGAAAATATCGTCAAGCGCGTGCACGCGCGCCCATAGCCGTGCTTTTCCGGGTGCCCGACCCTTCGCTGTGTAAGGGTCGGTCTTTTGCCCCTCCCGAGCGCCCTACAAATTCAAAATATCCCCATCTGACATCCGCGCATAATCGATATCCCGAGGCCCCATCGACCGCCGTCCTTCTCCCCCGCCGCCCGATCCCGCAATATCCACCCGCCGCTCCGCAGCATGCTGTCGCGCCCGACGGTCCTGGTTCGCCGCCACAACAGTCGAGGTCCACTCATTCATCACCCGCTTGGCGACTCCTGGCAGCGCCTGCCGCGCCCGCCCGGTGATCAGCGACACGATCGCGCGCTGATGATTCGCGTCAAGCCCCCCGGAACGAAACGCACCGCGCACCTGCTGCGAAAGCTGCCGATTCGCCCCCAGCGTCGAGTCCAGCTCGCGGTAAATTTCCCCCACTACGCGGTTCCGAGCGCTCTTCGACGCCCCCTCCGGCAGCAACCGCTCCACCTGCGTCTCAATCGCGTCCATCACGCCCTGCACAGCCGTCGCATTCGCCGCCTGAAAAAATTCCGCCTGCGCCGGTGAAAGCCCCGAAGCGCCTGCAGCCTCCTGTGCCTGGCGCGAAGCAACTGGCGCAGCCGGTGTTGCCGCGTCGCGCCTCTGTTCTGCGTGTAACTGTTCCGCGCTGGACTGCCGCGCCGCCTGCTCCCCGATCGCCTTCGCGAGCGAAGCAAACGCCCCCGGATCGAGCGCCGCAATCGACCGCGCCAGCTCCGCATGATCCTCCGGACGCCGCGAGTAGAACAGCACGTCCATGCGATTCAGGTCCGCCAGCAGAGCCGTGGCGTTGCGAGCCTCTTCCGGCGTAGCGAATGTTTCACGGTAAGCCTTTGCGTAGTCCCAGGCCTGCCGCAATTCAGGATTCGCCTCGAATGCCACCCGCAGCTTCTCGGGATCGCCATCAACTCCAGCCTTCTCCGCCTCGGCGGCTTCACGACGCTGGCCTTGTTCGCCACTCTCAGCGCCGCCGTCATCCGACTCAAACTCGCGCTCCGAGCGCGCATCCCGCTCGTCGCCACTCAAACCATCCGCGCCCGCACCCCCGCCGTCGCCGGCAATCAATCCAAGAATTTCGTCATCGGTCGCGTTCCTCTGCGAGTCTCGCAAAGCGTTCGGGTGAACGCTCTCCGTCGCCGGCCGTTGCGCCGTGTGTTGCTTCCGCGGCAGCGTAGCGTCGGCCGCCGGACTTGCTGTGCTCTGCATCATCTCGATCCTCTCCATCCTCGCAATGGTGAAGTGCTCCCACTTCGTCTCCGTACAGGTGCAATACACCTGTACCGAAACAGTACGCGCGTACTATTTGCTACGTGTTCGCCCCATGCGAACCTCATCTTGCAGCGGAGGCTCGGCCACCCAGCCGCACCTCTCACAGCCGCCGCGCACGCATTCAAGGGGTTTCCATGGGGACAACCACGAGCATCCCGCCGGCGCCAGGCGCAAAGGCGTCCGCGCAGCCTGGACAGGGATCGCAGAGCGGCATCGATCGCCGCCGGCGCCGCCGCGCTAAGATTTCTGCGCAGGTGCACGTGCGCGCCGTCAACTCTCCCGAGCCCTTCGAAGAAGTCTGCATGAGCATCGACGTTTCCCGCGACGGCCTGCTCTTCGCCTCGAAATTTTCAGGCTACTGGAAGGGACAGATCCTCGAAGTCACGTTCCCCTACTCCAACATGGCCGGCGCCATGAATCAGGGCCAGCCCGCCGAAGTCGTTCGCATCGATCCGCAAACCGCGGGAAAGTTCGGAGTCGCCGTTCAATTCGTTGCCGCGAAGTCCGACGCCAAGGGCGAGCGAAAAGCCTGCTCGTCCAAGCCCGCAGCTCCGGTTACGCAGGCGGTAGCGAACACCAGCCAGTCGGTGGTCCTCGCGATCGAACCGGACGCGCGCAGCGCGGAAGCCATGCGCCACATGCTCGAGCAGGATGGCTACACGGTCATCGCCGTCCCCACCGCGCAAGCCGCCCTGGAAATTCTGCGCACCACCGTGCCATCGGTTTTTATCGCGGAAGTGGAAGCCGAGGATATGTCCGGCCAGGATCTCTGCGTAATCATCAAGCAGAACGAGCGCTTGCAAAAAGTTCCCGTAATCCTGATGACGCGCGCCGCCCAACCCGCCGACTACGCCACCAGCCACCAGCTCGGCGCAGTCGTCTGCATGGCCAAGCCATTCAAACCGGAGCGCCTCCAGCAGGTAGTGCGCCTGGTAGCGCCGCCCCCCGCGTTGCGAACCGCCTACGGCGCCCGCACCGGCGACCCAGCAGAGCGCCCAGCCTAGCCCAGTAGCGACGGGCGGCGCAGCGACTCCTGGCCGGGTTCGGTCCGACTTTGCAAAGCCTTCTCGGCAGGTTTTCGCTGTGAGGAGCGAAGCGACGAAGTACGGTTCTCCATCGCTCGTTTTTCGAGCGATGAATCTCTCTGCGTTCTTCGCCTCTCATGATATAAAGTCCGCTCTCTCAAGCGGATCGTTTTGGCTGACCGGCCCTTGGGTTTGGGTGTTTGCGCCCAGCAAAACACCTAAACCCGCAGCCAACCCACTCGAACGCTACCTACCCGCCGTTCACCGAGCACTTCCTGTCTTGCATACGGTACGCTTTTCCCCAGCGATACCTCTGCCGCTGGTTCGCCAACCGCAGACGCGCGGCGCTCGGATTAAACTCAATCGCAACTGTCGTCTTCAGCCAGTCGTGCTTGAACTGGCAAAGCTTGTCATCATCCATGTAAACGGTCTGATAGGCGGGGCGCTCCGGACCAAAGCCAAGCCACGGATCGTCATCGAGGTAAACACTTCCGTTCTTCAACAGGAAGTACAGCCGATAGACCTCACCGATCGGCATAAATTTATAGATGACCGCGCCTCTGCCGTTCTCGATCGTCGGATTGACATAAACCCGAAGCTGCCGCCTCTCCTGGCCGATATCCTTGCCAACGAACTCAGTGTATTTCTGGCAGCCCCAATCGTAGATTTCATCTGCGACTGCCTCCGTAACGGCGCTCTCTGTCGCCGGTGTGACTGCGCTTTTCCCATTTTGGGCCACCCCGACAAACGGCGAAAAAAGCAAAATCGGAACCAGTAATACCAGTCGCAACGCGCGCATGAGGCTCCTCGCTAGTAAATCTTAATTTTGGTCAGGGTCCCGGTACGCACAGCCTTTGCTGGCGTGGTATTCCTAAACGGCCCGTACTCCGTGACAGGCTTCTTTCCCTGAGTCCAATACGGCGGGGCCTGCCCGTGATCGAGATAGAATAACTTCGCGCCACCTGTAGGGTCCCGCCTACTGCTCGAAACCTCAGCTGCGGAATGGGAT
>Ga0302326_10023697_pt1 | contig 12500 bp, 4 predicted proteins | sample Palsa_T0_3_FD_202264 | JGI IMG/M metagenome (GOLD analysis project Ga0302326, IMG submission 202264) | Peat permafrost microbial communities from Stordalen Mire near Abisko, Sweden - Palsa_T0_3 | ecosystem: Environmental > Terrestrial > Soil > Palsa > Peat permafrost | place: Sweden: Abisko... | reverse complement strand
GGTCGATCGAGTACTTCTACGTGTACGACGCGAGCTCCGGCAGTACCACTACGACGACCGCGCCCACCACCACGACGACCGCGCCCACCACCACGACAACGGCCGTCACCACCACCACCACGACCACGGTTCCTCCGGCCCCCACCGTGAGCGGAGTGAGCCCAGCCTCGGGGCCGAACGGCGCCCTGGTGACTTTGGCCGGGACCGGCTTCACCGGGGCCACCGCAGTGGACTTCGGCAGTAGTGCGGCTACCTTCACGGTCAACAGCGACGCGATCATCACCGCCAATGCCCCGCCTGGCACCGGCACTGTGGGCCTGACCGTTACCACCCCCGAAGGAACAAGTGCCACCAGTCCTGCTGATCAGTTCACCTATACGGCTGGCACAGCACCTTTCTCCCTCCCCTCGCCGGTTTCCGGAGGCTGGCAGCTGAACGGCTCCGCCCAGCTCAATACGACCGCCTCGCCGGCCAACCTGCAGCTCACCCCAGCGGCAAGTTACCAGGCAGGGTCGGCGTTTTACCCCACAGCGGTGCCGGGGGCGGGCATAACGGCCAGCTTCGACACGTACATTGGTGGCGGCAGCGGTGCGGACGGCCTCACCTTCACCTTGGCTGATGCGACCGTCACCCAACCCACAGCTCTGGGGGTGAACGGTGGCGGGGAAGGCTACTCGGGCATTACCGGGCTCGCCGTGTCGCTCGACACTTACCAGAACGCCGTCAACCCCTCCAACAATTTCGTGGGCATCGCCAATGGTCCCGTCACGGGGGCTGGCAACGAGCTCAACTACGTCGCCACCAACGCGTACATCCCGCCACTGCGCAACACCCTGCACCACTTCGTGGTGACGACCACCTCGACGGGCATTACCGTCACCATGGACGGCACACAGGTGCTCAACTACGTCACCGCGCTGCCGGCCTACGTGCTGGTCGGTTTCACAGGCGGCACCGGTGGGGGCGACGACATCCATCAGGTCCAGAACGTGGCCATCACGAGCGGTCCTCCTCCGTCCGCCCCGACGGTCGGGAGCGTGACGCCGAACTCAGGAACGAGCGCGGGCGGCACCATGGTCACCCTTACCGGCACTGCCTTTACGGCCGCGACCGCGGTGGACTTCGGGCCCAACGCGGCCACCTTCACGGTGACCAACTCCACCACGATCACGGCCACTGCCCCCGCAGGAGCTGTTGGCACCGTCGACGTGACGGTGGCTACCCCGGGGGGCACGAGCACCACCAGCGCCACCGACCAGTTCACTTACACGCCGCCGCCTGTCCCGACGGTGACAGGTGTGAGCCCGAGCTCGGGGCCGAACACGGGCGGGACGACCGTCACGATCACCGGCACCGCCTTCACCGGCGCCACGGAAGTCGACTTTACTAACGACGTCAGAACGCATGTTCTGCCGACTACGTTCACCGTCGACAGTGACACCATGATCACAGCCATCACCCCCGCATTCGCAGACTTTGTCGGCACCGTCGATGTGCAGGTCGAAACTCCTGGGGGAACGAGCATCGAAACCGCCGACGACGAGTTCAACTACACGGTTCCCCCGCCGCCCACCGTCAGCGGCGTGAGCCCGGCCTCTGGGACGAGCGTCGGCGGGACCACCGTCACGATTAGTGGCGCAAACTTCCTCGGCGCAACCGCAGTGGCCTTCGGTCCGACGGGCACTGCGTTCACCGTCACCAACCCGACGACCATCACCGCCACGTCCCCACCCGGGTCGGTTGGCACGGTCGACGTGACCGTCGCCACCCCAGGAGGCACGAGCGCTACCAACACCTCGGACCAGTACACCTATTTCGAGCCGCCTCCGCCCACGGTCACTGCTGTGACCCCGACTGGCGGCTTTACCATCGGGGGGACGACGGTGAGCATTACTGGGAGCAACCTGTTGGGCGCCAGTGCAGTCGAGTTCGGCAACCATGCCGCCACTTTTACCGTCACCAACTCGACCACTATCACCGCAAGCTCCCCACCCGGCTCGGTTGGCACGGTGGACGTGACCGTCACCACGCCGGGAGGCACGAGCGCCACCAGCTCGGCCGACCAGTACACCTACGCCGTAGAGCCTCCACCCAGCGTGGGTGGCGTGAGCCCAGCCTCGGGGGCGAACGGGGCCGAGGTCACTATCACTGGCACCGCCTTCACCGCCGCCACCGCGGTGGTCTTCGGCACCACGGCGGCGACGTTTACCGTCAACAGTGACACCCTCATCACCGCCATTGCACCAACTACCGGTAGCGGGACGGTGGACGTGACCGTCACGACGCCAGGAGGCACGAGCGCCACCAGCCCGGCCGACCTGTTCACTTACGCGGCCGGCTCGGCGCCTTTTTCGATCCCCTCACCGGTGTCCGGAGGCTGGCAACTAAACGGGTCGGCCCTGCTCGACACCACCGCCTCGCCCGCGAACTTGCAGCTCACCCAGGCGGTAAGTTACCAGGCGGGTTCAGCCTTTTACCCCATCACGGTGCCGGGAGTAGGCATAACGGCCAGCTTCGACACGTACATCGGCGGGGGCAGCGGAGCCGACGGGCTCACCTTCACACTTGCCGATGCCAGCGTCACGCAACCCTCGGCCCTCGGTGTAAATGGTGGCGGCGAAGGCTTCTCGGGCATTACGGGCTATGCGGTGTCCTTTGACACTTACCAGAACTCGGTCAACCCCTCGAACAACTTCGTGGGCATCGCCAACGGACCGGTCACCGGGGCTGCCAACGAACTCAACTACCTCGCCACCAACACGGCTATCCCGCCGCTGCGCAACACGGTCCACCACGTAGTAGTGACCACCTCCTCGACTGGTATCACCGTGAACGTGGACGGCACCCAGGTGCTCAGCTACCCCACGGCACTGCCGCAGTACGTCCTAGTCGGCTTCACCGGAGGGACCGGCGGCGGCAACGACGTCCATCAGGTCCAGAACGTGTCGATCATGGCCACAAGCTCAGGGTTCCCAGTGCCCATCGTCACCGGAGTCAGCCCGAACATTGAGACTGCCGGCGGCGGCACTGCAGTCACGATCACGGGGACCGGTTTCACTGGCGCCAGCGCAGTGGACTTTGGCGCCAACGCGGCGACGTTCACAGTTCTCAACTCAACTACCATCACCGCGACCTCCCCTCCAGGCACCGGTACCGTCGACGTGACCGTCAGCACGCCCGTCGGGGGCACCAGCCTCACAAGCAGCGCTGACCGGTACACCTACGTCAACGGCCCCACCGTGACCGCCGTCAGCCCAACGTTTGGCCCGGCTTCGGGTGGCAACACCGTGACCATCACCGGGACCAACTTCGTCGACGTCACGGGGATCGACTTCGGCGGGGAGAACCCGACGACGACATTCAACGTCATCAACCCGACCACCATCGTTGCCACAGCGCCAAGCGGCGCTCTTGGCACGATCGACGTGAACGTCTTCAACATCGCGGGCGGCAGCGGCTCTAGTTCAGCCGACAATTACACCTACACCTCCCCACCCGCGCCCACCGTGAGCGGGGTCAGCCCGGCCTCGGGGCCGACCACCGGCGGCACGACAGTTACGATCACCGGCACGGGGCTCTCAAGCGCAACGAGTGTCGATTTCGGCCCCGGGAACACGTCGCAGAACTTCACAGTCAACAACCCCACCACTATTACGGCCGTCGTCCCCTCCGGCGCCCTCGGCACTGCCGACGTGACCGTCACCACCAGCGAAGGCACAAGCAGCACGAGCGCGGCCGACCAGTTCACCTACACTGCGCCGCCCGGGCCCGCCATCACCTCCGTCAGCCCGGGGAACTCACCCAACGGCAGCTTCGTGACGATCAGCGGCAGCGGCTTAGCCGGTGCTACTGCCGTCGATTTCGGGGCGGGCAACCCGGCCGCGACCTTTGCGGCAAGCAACACCACGACCATTTATGCCACTGCCCCGCCAGGCAGCGGGACGGTCGACGTGACCGTCACTACGCCCGCGGGCACTAGCGCGGTGAACCCGGCCGACCAGTTCACTTATACCGTGCCGCCGGCGCCCGCGGTCACGGGGGTTAGCCCGGCTTCCGGCTTCAGTGGCTTTTACGTGGTCGTGACCGGGACGGCGTTCACGAGCGCCAGCGCCGTCGACTTCGGTAACGCTCCTGCGACCTTCACAGTGAACAGCGACACCAGCATCACCGCGACGGCACCTGCTGGCTCGGGCACCGTCGACGTGACCGTCACGAACTCGGGGGGTACCAGCGCAGTGAGCGCGGCCGATGAGTTCACCTACAGCACAGGCACCCCGCCGCCAACGTTGGTCTCGACGTACCGGGGTAACCTCGCCCGGACGGGCTACTACCCGTCCCAAACTGGGATCACAGCCTCCAACGCGGCCACGGTCCATCCGTTGTGGACCACGACTTCGGGCGGCGGCGGTGATTACTCTCAGCCCGTGATCGCCAACAACCTCGTGTACTGGGGGGACTGGAACGGTTACGAGCACGCCGCGACCATTTCGGCCGGGCCTCTCGGCCCGGCGGGCACCACCGTTTGGAGCACGTACCTCGGCCTCCTCACAGGCACCACGTGTAACCCTCCGACGGCAGGCCCAAGCGGCACAGGGGTGGCCGCCATGATGGGCGGCACCCCGGTGCTGTACGTGCCAGGGGGCGACAATCTCACGAATGGTACGAGCGGTATGGAAAGCTTTTATGCCCTGAACGCACTTACCGGGGCAATCATCTGGAAAACGCCGATCGCGCCCTTGGACTCTCAGTACTTCCTGTGGGCCTCGCCCTTCCTCTACAACGGGAGCATTTATCAGACGGTGGCTGCGTTCGACGGGTACGACCCTGGCTGCCCGGACCCCAATGGGGAAATGGTGAAGATGGACGCGAACACAGGGGCCATCCAACAAACCTGGAACGCTGCGCCGCCTGGCTGTACGGGTGGCGGGATGTGGGCTTCGCAAGACGTCGACACCAGCGACGGCAGCATCTTCGCAGTCACGGGCGACCCGGACGATTGTGCCGCTGGGGCCGAGTATGCCCCTGCCATCGTGAAACTGAACGCCAGCGACCTGTCAGTCGAGTCGAGTTGGACGATCCCTCCCCCAGATCAGGGCGGCGATGATGATTTTGGTGCAACGCCAGTCCTCTTCACGGCCATCATCAACGGCGTCCAGCGCCAACTGATCGGTGTGATCAACAAGGACGGCATGTTCTTCGCCCTTGACCGCTCCAACCTGGCAGCCGGCCCGGTGTGGCAAACGAGGATAGGCTACGGGACCGGGAGCCCCCTCAATATCGTGTCGGCGGCCTGGGACGGCTCAGCGCTGTACGTCGGTGGCGGTGGCACCATCATCAACGGCTCATTCTGCTTCGAGAGCCTCGCTGCGCTTAACCCGGCGACGGGCGGCTACATCTGGAGCACGTGTGCGAACGGAGAAATGAACTCCGGCATCACCGAGGTACCGGGCGTTGTGATCATGGGCACCGGAGCAGTTGGGAACGTCCTGTTCTTGGACCCGGAGAACGGCATTATCCTGAACAATGTGCCGGTGGCATCGGCGGTGCTAGGCGAGACCATCGTGTACAACGGCGTCGTGTACGTCCCGGTCGACAACGGGAACATCGAGGCGCTCGGCCCGTAGCCTCGCAAATTGGCCGGACCGGCCTAGCTCACCCTCGCTTGGCACAGAGAACTTGACGTAGCGAGATATCCCTTCCCGGCCGCGGTTGCTTGCAACGAAACGGTTTTTCCTACGAGGCCCGCCGGCAGCCGGTACATGATTTTCGCTTTCCCAGATACGACTTCGGCGCTGCCGAGCACGTGGTGGGTCACCAAAGCGTAATTGCCCTTCCACAGGCCATAAAGATTGACGATTAGGCCCCGCCCCATTTCCGGCCGGTTCTCGGGGGTGCGCACGGTCACCGTGAACGTGCCAGACAACCTTAGCCGTGCCGACGAGGGGATGTAGAGATCGACCGCTAGCGCGATGTAGACGGCGAACTCGACGGCACCGCATGCACGATTACGGTCACACGTCACCTCGACCGGGTAGGTGCCAGTCTGCGGCGCTGCGAACCTTATGACAGTGTTCAAACTGGCTTGATCGAGAGGTGCTTTTCTCGCAAGAGACGCGTCATTGGTACCCGCGGGGAACAGCTTCACATTGAAATAACGAGCCTCTCGGTCCGCAGTACCGTCGAGTGAGAAATAGTCTCCCGCGACTAAGTGCACTCGCCAAAACTCCGTAGTTGGATTATGACGGTGACTCCGAGGAAAAGCGGCGGAGTACTTTGCCCCTGAGGTCAGTTGCGGGGCGTTCGCTATAGATGTGCCGCCCGCGGCGCTCGCGGCGGGTGCAAAGACAAGCGATGCGCCGGCCAAGACGGTCATTCCGGTAAAGACGGTAGCCAGCTTCTTCCTCACCCGACCACACCTCATCGACTCTTGCTGGGGGTCCTGCTAGCCCTGCTACGGGCTGAGCCGGTGTGGCTCCGCAGTCGAGCCTCCGTACTTGACGTGATGGCGATCCGCTTTTGCGACCGGCATGTATCTATAGTAGTTGATGACTGACCTCCCTGCTGATGGGCCGGACTTTAAGGGCCCAAAAAGTCGGTTCGTCGGCACTGAGGGGTGGGCCCAATAGTTTGGGGTGTGTTCTCGGTCCACCTTCGAGAACGGCACGGCACCGAGACGGTTGCTGTCCACAAAATTAGGTCGTACGGGTATCGGTTTAATTTCCCCTCGGCGGGCTTGTCCACGAGTACCGGGTGCACCGGCCTGGATCTCCATCAGGGGTAGCTGACGAGGTTGACCGGTAAGGTCATCGGGTCAGTCGGCGAACCCCCAACGGTCGGGCCCCCGGTGGAATTGATGATGTTCTGGATCACCCCGGTGCCGTCCAGGGACACCGTGAGCAGGTCCACCCACTGCACGCCGGGGCGGTCGGGGGACTCGAAGGCATGCGCGACCTGTACGGGCGGGCCGGCCTCACCAGGCGAGTCCGCGTCGTAGAAGAAGCAGTAGCTGCCCACGCCGTAGGCCTGGAAGCTGGTCACGTTGGACGCGACCAGGAACGCCGGAAAACCGTCCGTCGTGGGGTTCTCCATCCAGGCGGACTGGTTGGGAGGGTCGTACGGCATCTCGTTCTGAAAGAAAACCTCAGTGCCGCCCTGGCCCCGCCAGATGACCTCGTACTTCTGGTAGTGCTCGACGAAAAGTCCATAGGCATTTACGTAGCTGCCATTGACGATCAACCCTGTGCTGCCCCGGTTGACCATCCAGCCGGTACCGTCGCGGGTAATGGCATGGTCGGCCCGCCAGGCCCAGACATTGTCGATGATCGAATAGTCCGCGTTGTCGACGAAGCTGACGGTAGCGCTGCCCACCGCCTCTCCCCCGACGCGGAAGAACGTGTCCTGGACCAGGTCAGGGTCGTCGGCCGCGCCGGGGCCCGGTTGAGCTGTCCCCACCGTGAGCAGGACAGGCGAATTGGCCGGGCCGGCGTCGAAGATAAGGCCAGACAGCCTCACTCCCACGTTGGGCATGACCGTCATCGCCGCGTTGCCGCGCTCGGGCACCAGTGTGGCGAAGCCGAGGCCCATCACGATGGTACCCGGCCGGCTGACCACAATGGGCGAGGCGAGGTGGTACTGGCCAGGCGTGAACATGAGATCCTGACCCCGGGACAGGGCGGCGTTGATGTGGGCCTCGGGAGTGCGGGGGAACGCTATGAAGAACTTAGAGAGAGGGACGGACGCGGCCAGGTCACCGCCGGCGGCCCACGATGGCCCAGTTGCTCCCCGCTCCAACGCCGAGAGGGCGACGTCGTAGTGGCCGTTGGACCGCCGGTAGAGGAACGGTTCTTCCTCGGACACGGGGGTCCGGGGCAGGGTTGTGTACGGCTCCGGGCCTTTGTTCTCGGCTGACAGAGCGCCGAAGCTCTGGGCCGGGACCGCATTGCCGTTGTCACCCATGAACACTTGGTTCCACACCCCGTTGGCCCACGAACTGGCGATGGTGCTGTTGCGCACGAGGAACTGCTGCTGGCTGCCGTTGAGCGTCCCGCCGTTGAGCTCGGAGTCGGCGATGAAGCCGCCGCTGGCGTAGTTCTGGTCCCCGCAGTAGTCCTCCAGCGTCAAGAAACCGTTTATGACCACCCGCCTCATGGGTGCCGCCTGCGACGTCGCCCAGAACTCCTTGCCCTCGTTGCACGACGGGTCGAAGACATTCACACCATTTACCGTGCTGTAGTCGAGCGTATCGGGCACGGCGGGCGAGAAGCTGGGAGTCGCGCTCGCCGCGGGCGGGTCCAGGGTCAGGTTGTAAAGTGACCGCCAGAAGTTGTCGAGACCGTTGCAGTTGCGGCCCCCGCCGTTGGAGTTGGGAGGCCCGAAGCATTGGTTGAACACGTCGGCCGCCCCGTTTATGACCGTGCTCCGCGGCGTCTTCCCCAAGCCGGCCACCTCGGTGTAGTAACCAACCTGGAACACCAGCGGCTGTGCCGGGGTGCCATAAGTACCGGGCTCGAAGAAAACCGCATACCGTTGGGGCCCAAACTGGTTGGGCACCTGTTGGCGGGCCAGAGCGTCGAGGTCCGCCTGGACGGTCGCCTCGCTCATTTCTGGTGTGAAGACGCACACATCTGGCCCCAGAAGACCGATGTTGGCCCCCGGGCACATCGACCGCACCGCCTTGGTGTTGCCTGCCATCGCAAGGACCAACACGGGGGAGATAGCCACCAGGGCGCCGGCGAAGACGGTCGTCACCACGAGGGCGGGGAGCCGTCGCCGTCGAGTGCTCGCCACTGCCGCCGCTGGCGTGTAGTGGACCATTGTGAACCACGTTACCCGGCCGTAGCTCCCGTGACATAGGCCCCGGACGGCGCTCCCTCTGAGAGCGCGGCCAACCTCACGTAGTGGGGTCAATAAACTTCGGAGCGTTGACGGTCCCTCACCACAGGCACAAGAAAAGCTAGGATATGACAATACTTATTGGGTGTACAGCTCGGTGGGAAGGTGACACCGAAAGGCGTCACTCTAGCGACGGAGCAAACATCACATGGTCGAACGACCGCAGTCCCGCCCGGGCCCCGACGGCTCTAGCTCGAGACGAAGTCGGGCCGTCGCTGGCCCCTACCTCCGAGCCTTCCCGCGGGCGCGAAGCCGGGCCGCGCTCCGCGCCACCGTGTCAGGGGCCACGGCCACCCTGGCCGTGGTAGGCGTTATGGGCGTTGGTGCGGCCGCTGGAAGACAGCAGGCTTTGGCGCACGCAAAGGGCGTCGGCGCCACGGTCTCTCTTCTGCCGGCTGCCGCGGCAATGGGTAAAACGTGGTCGTGGACGGCGAAATGCGGACTGCTCCCGTCGCTACCGGGCTCCTGTGGTACCTCGGCTCCCAACGTGGGGCCCTTCCAGTTGGACGGGGACGAATGGAACCTGGGGACCGGGAAAACCGCCACGGGCTCGGTCGAGATGTCCCTCAGCTCGACCGGTGACCTGGAAGTGCAGGGGGACCTTCCCAGCGCGCCCCCGTGCACGGCTGCAACTTGCCTGGCGCCCAGCGCTAATACGTGGGTCAGGGGTTACCCCGATGTCCTGTACGGGATAAACCAGTGCCACGCCAGCACGTCGCCGGTAACGGCCCCGGGCCTGAAGCTCCCAATGAAAGTGGGCGTCATCCCCTTTCCGCTGGTCGGTACCACTACCTACTCGTCGACGGTGCAGCAGGTCACCTACGACATCGCCTACGACATGTGGCTCAGCCCCACGAGCACTAGGGAGCCCTGCCTGACCGACGGGACCGTCGAGATTATGGTCTGGACGGATTACGACGCGCCCGCGCTTCTCCCTGCCAGCATGAGGGTGACCACGGCCTCCGTCCCTTTTTTCCTAGACGGGAGCTACCGCGCTGGGACCGACAATTGGTCGGTGTACGCGAGCAATATCTACCGCGCCGGACGGACTGCGCCTTGGGGCGGGACCCTCTGGTTTGTCCCGGACCAGGGCGACATCACCGGTAGGGGCACGGTGAGCGTCGACCTCAGCGCGGTTTTCGCTGCTGCCGGGTCCTTGCTGGAGAGGAACTACGGCTGGGGCAACTTCGCTCGGGAGTACTGGTTGGACACAGTGCCGTTCGGCATAGAGTTCGGCCCTCAAAGCGCGGCGGTCAACGGTGCCGGACCGGCGTACTTCTCGCTCAATATTTCGTCCTACTCCCTGGCCGTGGGCGCGAAGCTTTTCAACCCTGCGCGCTAAGCGGCATCACGACGGCCGGCCCCCCCCCGGACAGGCCGGTCGTGGCTCCTGAGGGCCGCTGCCGGCCGGGTTTGGGGGTGGGTTCGCGCCACGGGGCGCACGTGCAGGGCGGGCCGGCCGCCATGGTGGACGGGCACCCCGCTCAGCAGGTTCCCCGGGGCCGCCACCGACGCCGTGGCCACCGCCACTAGAGCCGAAGCGAGCACGGCACCGGCGAGCCCGGCCCCGGCCCAGGAGAACCGTCGGCCGGCTTGACGGAGGCGCCGTTCGGCGAAGCGGCGCCGGTACTCATGGCCGGGCACTCGCTGGGCCCGCAGGTTCCACAGCGAGGCGGCCACCGAGCACATGTACACGGCGCCCTGGGTGGCAATAACGAAGATGAGCACGACTGGTGGGTGGGCCCGGGCCGCCAGCAGCACGGCCGAGGCCCACAGCGCCGAGCCCACCACAGCCTCCCACCGGCTGAGGCGCAGGGCAGCCCGCAGGCGGTGGCGGTTGGCGCCCGTCTTGGACGTCCTGCGGAACACGCCCTCCCTCCGGCACAGGCCGTCGATGCAGGCGCGCGCCGTGACCCAACAGGCGGACAGGCTGATGACCATGCCCAATAGGGCCCGGCGGAGGGAGATCCCGGTCCAGTGCTGGAGGGTGTAGGTCACGCACACCGTGGCCACAAGGATGAGCGCAAGGGGCAGCAACGACCGGTTCCCCGAGAACGGGGACAGGTCGAAATGGGAGCCGGACAGGAGCAGGCCCGTGATAGCGAGCAACAGGAACGAGAACCCGACCATAACGAGGTCTTTCGTCCACGACAGGCAGGCCATCAGGTAATCACGCCGCTGCCTGAGCGAGAGATGGTTGTCCGGAGAGCGGTCCCAAGGTTTGAAGCTGCGCCAATGGAGCCTCAGGATCTGCATGGCCCCGAAGCACCAGCGGTAGCGCTGGGTATTAAGCCCGGCGTAGGTGGGCGGGACGATGCCCCGGCCGAAGCAGCGAGGCAGGTACACCCCGGACCAGCCCGCCTTGAGCACCCGCACCGAGGCCTCGGTGTCCTCGCTGATGCACCACTCGTTCCAGCCCCCCACTTCCTCTAAGGTGCTGCGGCGGAAAAGGCCCATGGTGCCTACGAAAGGGACCGAGTCCCGTTCGTTGCGCGAGGACATGACAGCCATGTAGAAGCCCTTGTAGGAGTCGACGCAGGCCGTATAGTAGGCGCTGCCTTCGTAGTCCCGGTTGCTTTCACAGGTCTGCACGAAGCCCAGCTGGGGGTCACAGAAATAAGGGACGGTCTCGCGCAGGTACTCGGGCCGGACGATGTCGTCCGCGTCCACCAGGCCGATGACCTCGGCCCGGGGGTCGGTGTAGCGGCGCAGGGCCAGGTTGCAGGCCCCGGCCTTGTAGCCCGGCCACGGGGCCACGTGCACGAACCGGACCCGCTCGCGGCCCCGGCAGTACTGCTCCACCGGGCCCCACACGGCCGGGTCCTTGGTGTTGTTGTCCATGACGACCACCTCGAAGTCGGGGTAGTCGATGCGCTCGACGGCCTTGATGGTCTCGATCAGCAGTTCGGGGGGCTCGTTGTAGGCCGGGATGTGCAAAGAGACCATGGGCCGGTACGTCGGGTCGGCCTCGGGCACAGGGCGCGAATGGCGCGTGCGGCACAAGACGTCGCTGACGTAATTGATGGCCGACGTCCATAGGACGAATGCACTTATGGACAGGAGGATCCAGACTCCGGCCAGGACCGCCTCGAAGGCCGAGCGCGGCGCCTTTGTGGCCACCAGTACGGAGAACGTGAGGCAAGTTACCCACGCGCCGGTATAAGAAGCATAAAAGATCTCGCCGGCGGCCGTCAGGTGCGAGCGGACGATCATGGCCAGCACCGAGAAGGCCGTGAGCAAAAAGGCCCCGATCTCAACTTCGTCGGAGGGGAAACCCCACAATTCAATGGTGATAAAACCCGCCAGAGCCGATACCGCGGCGGCGCCGGCACCGCCCAACAGGACCTCAGTGACCCGCGAGCCAGTAAAGCGGGCCCGGCTGTCCAGCTGGCGGGCCGGGCTGAGCAAGATCAAGGTCGCCAGTACGAGTTGTACAAAGCTGAGGACGAAGAGGGCGTTGAAGTTGAAATGAAGCAAGGCCCGGCTCGCGGTCTTCGGGTCAGCGCCGCGGGCGCACGTGCAGGGCGGGCCGGCCGCCATGGTGGACGGGCACCCCGCTCAGCAGGTTCCCCGGGGCCGCCACCGACGCCGTGGCCACCGCCACTAGA
>Ga0302326_10023695_pt1 | contig 12501 bp, 9 predicted proteins | sample Palsa_T0_3_FD_202264 | JGI IMG/M metagenome (GOLD analysis project Ga0302326, IMG submission 202264) | Peat permafrost microbial communities from Stordalen Mire near Abisko, Sweden - Palsa_T0_3 | ecosystem: Environmental > Terrestrial > Soil > Palsa > Peat permafrost | place: Sweden: Abisko... | reverse complement strand
ACAATTTGCGTTCCACATCCCGTCGGAATCCGTATTCACCATTTCCCGGAATCCATATTCACCATTTCCCGGAACGCTTATTCACATGCCCCGGATTCCGCAACCAGTGTTGTCCCTGACGGAGCTTTCACATTGATGACAAACTGCCCGGCGTCGGTTCGGGGAAAGAAAGACAATTCGAGACGCGGGAAGATGAGCAAGCTCAAAACGAATGCGAGTGCCAGTCCCGTCAGGCAATGGGCGGGCCACCGCAGCACTAGCGCAACCAGCCTGTCGTAAACGTCGAGGAATCGCTCGAAGCTCCGGTTGAACCAGGCATTGAATCTGTGCCCAATTCCATGCGCGGCGCCGTGGTTGCCGGCCTGCCCCATGAATTGGGAACAGAAGAGAGGCACAACGGTCATCGCCACAATATAGGAAGCAAACAAGGACAGCACTACGGCGAGAGCCATCGACGAAAAGAGAAACTTACTAACACCAAACAGCAGCGTTACTGGAAAGAAGACGACCACCAACGTCAACGTCGATGCCAGAACAGGGAGCGCTACCTCACGGCCGCCCTTTTCGGCGGCTACCGGGGCCGGGTCACCCAATTCGAGATGCCGGAAGATGTTTTCAAGCACTACCACGGAGTTGTCGATCAACCGCGATAACGCCAGCGCCAGGCCGCCGAGAACCATGGTATTGATCGAACTGCCCCCGATCTGCAGCGCTATGAATGCCGCCAGCGCGGAGAGCGGGACGGAGAAGAAAACGGCAAGCGTGGCGCGCGGGCTGCCGAGAAAGAGAAGGATCATCAGGGAGGTGAGCAGAAGGCCGATGCCCCCTTCATCGAGCAGGGTCCGTATGGCGGTCTTTACGAACTGCGATTGATCGAACACCACCCGGTTGACCAACGTCGACGGCACATCGAACAAGCCTTTGAGTTTCTCCCGCACTCCATCCACAACCGCGATTGTGTTGGAGTCGCCGCCCTGCTTCAGTACCGGCAAATACACCGACCTCTGCCCGTCGACGCGGACGGCATTGTACTGCAGCGCGTATGCATCCTTGGCGATGCCGATATCCGATACGCGAACCGGATTCTCGCCGGTCACTTTCACCGGCACCCGATTGATATCGTCGACTTTATCGACCTGGCTGTTGGCATAAATGTTGTAGTCGTACTTGCCAATCTGCACATCGCCGGCCGGCAGGATCAGATTCGAATCGTTCATGGCGCGCACCACATCCATCAAACTCAACTGCCGCGATTCGAGCTTGAACGGATCGGCGTAGAGCATGATCTCACGCCATCTGCCGCCAAACGGCTGAGGCACGGCCGCGCCCGCGACACCCGCCAGTTGATTGCGTACCACATTCTGCGCCAGATCTTTTAGTTGCGTCTCGCTGAGATCCTCGCCTTTCAAAGTCACCAGGCATACGGGCAAACTGGAGGCGTCCATCTTGAGAACAAACGGGGGAAGAGTACCGGGCGGCAGGTGACTAATCTCCGCCATGGCGAGGCTCGCGATTGTAGTGACAGCCGAATCCGGGTTCGTGCCGGGCTGGAAAAACACTTTGATGATACTCACGCCCGAGAGCGAGCGGGACTCCATGTGATCGATACCGCTCGCCAGCGTGAAGAAGCGCTCCAGGTGATACGTGATGTTTCCCTCGACCTGTTCCGGCGGCATGCCGGAATAGAACGTCGCTACGGCAACTACGGGGATGTTCATGGCGGGAAACAGATCCACCGGCATGCGCAGTACGCTGACGGTCCCGATCAGGACGATCACCAGACACACGACCACGATCAGATAGGGTGTACGAATGGCAAAACGCGACATCGTTTAGTGTACCTGCGCCGCTAATAGGGTGGTCTGCACGGGCTGGCCATCCCTTAGTCCAGTGCGCCGGCCAACCACCACCAGTTCGCCCTCATGCAACCCGGATCGCACCTCGACCAGGCGCTCGTCTTCGAGACCAAGCGTGACGGGCACTATAAGGATCAGACCCTGCGTGGTGACGGTGTAGACGCGGAGCGACGATCCGTTGCGATCCACGGCATCGAGCGGAACCGATAATGCATCGCGGCGCTCTTCGACCCGCAGATTCACCTCGGCATACATACCAGGAATCAGCGTCAGCGTGGGATTGGGAACATCTACTTCGGTATCCATCGTGCGGGTCGACGGCTGAATATCATCCGCGAACCGAACCACCCTGCCGTGAAACGTCCTTCCCAGCGACGATACCCGAACTTCCACCACCTCTCCCACTCGCACTCGCGCGACCGCCGACTCCGGCACGGGCAGAATCAAGCGCAGGAGGTTGTTCTGAGAGACCTGTACCAGCGGCATGGACTGCGTTTGGGACGAGGTGCCCGCCTGAATCATCGACCCCGCGTTGGCATAGCGCCTGGTCACCACCCCGTCGAAGGGCGCGGTGATGGTCATGTACTTATGGAGGGTCTCTAAGCGCGCTTGTTCAGCGTGCGCCAGGCGCAGTTTTTGCTCAGCCGTCCGCAGACCGGATTTCGCGCCCGCTACTTGCGCCTCGGCCATCAGGTCCCGCAAATGGGCTTCATCCACCTCCTGCTGCGGTACCAGACCGGGCTCGTGTTTGAGAACGTCGGCGATGCGGCCGGAAGAAAGATGCGCGAGCGCATGCGCCGCTTCGGCCCGTTGCAACTCGTCGGAAGCGCGGGCGAGCTCCGCGTCAGCCTGACCGATGGTTGCGGCCGCCTTCGCTAACTCGTCCTCCATTTCAGGAATTTCAAGTGTGGCTAATACCTGGCCCTGACGGACACGGTCTCCCATGTCGACGCCGATGGAACGTACGTAGCCGGCAACCTTGGCCATTACCTCCACCTGCTGGTATGGCTGGAATTCGGCCGTCAGCACGACATCGCTCGCGAGGTTGGCGGGCGCAGCCTTGGCCACTGGAACCAGGGGAGGCGCGCTGGCCGCATTTCCGGCGCCATCATCGGTGGCATGAGTCTTGGCGCAAGAACTCAGGCACACCATTGCGGCGCATAAGAGAGCCGTCTTTGCAGGGCTACCGGAGACGGCCATCCTCATCGCAAACCTCCCGTTACAAAACTCAGAGCGGCCCGTCTGCTTAGATAATCGTATTTGGCGCCGGCGGCGGCGATCTCGGCGGAGACCTGGCTCAGTTGCGCTTGATTCAGCTCGACGATGCTGCCCAGGCCATTGTCGTAGCGGGTCTGAGCCAGGCGCAAGGCTCGCTCGGCTTGCTCCACCAGCCGCGCGGTCACATCCAAACGGCGAAGTGCGGTATTGCCCTCCAGCCATGCGATCCTCACCTGCTCGGAGACCTGTACCGAGAGGTCCGCGACGTCCCGGTCCATGGCCTCCGCGCGCAACTCCGCCTCACTGCGCCGCGCAGCATACAGGTTCCCGTTGAGGATAGGCACGTTGATATTCACGCCCGCGGCGCTATAAGTGGAGTGCAGCCGTGGATCGGTATCGGGAAGCCCGCCGGCCACTCCCACCAGGCTGACGGTCGGCCGGCTCAAGTCTCGTTCCGCCTGCGCAAAGCGATGCGTGGCATCGCGGCTCAAACGAAGAGCGGCCAAATCGGGCCGTTGGTTGAGCGCTTGCGCGACTACGGCCTCCACGTCGGGATCGGGCGCCGGCGGCAGAGGTTCGTCCGCCAGTTCAAAATTCCCCGTCTGCTCGGCACCCAGCGCGGCGCTCAGGCGCGCTCGAGCTGCCTGTACATCGTTCTCCGCACGAACCAGAGCGAGCTCGGCCTCGGACACGGCGACCTCGGCAAAACTCACGTCCAGGGTCGATTTCAGTGAGCTTTGCGCCAGCGCCCGCACCTGCCGCAGAGTGAGGCGCCGATTCTCGACTACGGCCCGCGCCACCCGCAGGACAGTATCGGCTCCCAGCGCTGCATAGTAGGTCTGATCGACGTCGACCAGAATTGCCGCGCGCGTGTTCCCGACGACCTGGTCTTGCGCGGAGGCGCGCAGTTTGGCGGCGGCAGCCAGATTGGAAGTGCGTCCAAAGTCTGTAACCAGTTGGCTGAGGGTAACTCCGGCGGCCACCCGGCTGTACAGACTCGAAGTCTGAACGGTCCCCGCGGACAGAGTGGTATCGTGTTCGGCGCCCACGCTGGTAAAATTGCCCGCCAGGAAAGGATACAGCGGCGCGCGGGCGTCGGCGACGGCCGACTTCGCTGCCTGAGCCACGAGAACGGCGGAACCAATGCGCGGATGATTGCGTAGCGCCATCTGCTCGGCCTCAGCAAGGGTGAGCCGTTTCGCCGCTTGCGCCATCGCCATACGCACAGCCGGACTGATGGGAAGCAACACCATCATGAGCAGGAGCCGATTGCACATGCTACTCGGGTTCGTCCTGAACAGCAGACTGAATGACCACCGTGTCGTGAGCCTTAATGAGACCGTCGGTAATGAGTTCGCAAAGAGCGGGCAGCAGCGCATCGGCCGCCTGATGCGTTTCGATGAACGCGATGCGCGCCGGAAGATGTTCTGGTTCCGCGATCCCCCCGTCGACCGAGTCCGTTCGACGGTGAGAACCAAAGCCCGCTGCCGGCCGGATCAACGTGGCGCCCACCACTCCGCGCTCTCGCAGAAAGGAGAAGACTTCGTTGTAGAGGAAATCGTGCTGGGCGGTAGTGTCCTCATTGAGGTTTATCGTGATTTTCTTTGCTAAGCCGGGTCCTAGCATCGTTCGCCTGTTTGTTTTGTCATCGTAATGTCACAATTGCTATAGTCGAGTATTACGATGGATTGACTAGACCATCTGTGTGGAGTAGGAAACGACGTGCGGATTCTGGTGATCGAAGACGAACAGAAGCTGGGTAAAGCCTTGTGCGAGGGACTGTTAGCCGAACAGTATGACGCTTCATTGGCGCAGACGGGCGAAGAGGGGTTCTATCTGGCCCAGACCGAGAAGTTCGACGTGGTGGTCCTCGACGTAATGCTTCCCGGCAGAAACGGTCTGGAGATTCTGACCGCCATCCGCGCCCACGGATGCAGGACACCCGTCCTGATCCTGACGGCCAGGGATGCCATCGAAGATCGCGTTCGCGGACTGGATGCCGGCGCCGATGACTATCTGGTAAAGCCTTTTGCATTTCCTGAACTACTCGCCCGCATCAGAGCGCTGGGCCGCAGGGGAACCCCGGAGGTCAGCCCTAAGCTTAGAGTCGCGGATCTCCATATGGACGTGATCGCTCGATCCGTCAGGCGTGCCGGGCAGACGTTGGAGCTTACCGCGCGTGAGTTCGAGCTTTTGGAATACCTGCTTCGTCATCAAGGCCATGTTGTATCGCGCGAGATGTTGACGCGCGATGTTTGGAAGGAGGCGAGCCGCCACACGCCTCTGGATAATGTCATCGATGTCCACGTGGCCCGGTTACGCCGGAAAGTTGACGATCAGTTCGAACAAAAGCTGGTACATACCGTTCGCGGCGTCGGTTTTGTGTTGCGCGAACAACAGGACTGAGCAGCTTCGATCGCCAGCGACGCCTAGCCGCTAATGGGAGTACAGCACATAATTCGCGTAGGCCTTTTCGACTTCGGGATCCTCGGCGAGGCGCTGCCGCAAGATCCAGATCCCTTCGCTGTTTGCCAGAAAAATGAGGCCCCGGCGGTCGTCGCGGCTCATGGCAGTGACTCCGGTGAATTCCCGGGCCACTTTAGCATTTCGTGGATCCGAGAAATCCATGACGCGGATTGTGGCCGGCGCCGTTGGTCCGGCAGCGGCCGGCTCCGAAGTAACGAGTGCCGCCGTTCCAGCCACCACTGCGAGATTGTCCGAAACACCGACGCCGTAGGCGACATCGCCGAGTACGGCAGGCCGGCTGCTATTGGTCACGTCAATCAGAGCTACACCGCGGCCGGAACCGTGCTCGGCGTAGAGATAGTAGCTGCCGTAGTGTTGCGTGGTGAAGAACCGCAAAACGGGGCCGTCGGTCAGAGGGATGTGGCCGACCACCTGAATTTCATCCTTGGCGTCGGGCGTCGCGTTGGGTGTTTTGTTTCTGGCGATGATGGCCGGAGAAGCAGCCGTCAGTGTTGCCAGAAGAGAAACGGACGAGAGCAAATAACGTACACTATGCACGTATAAATATTTGCATCCAAAAGCCTGTTTTGCGCCTTAAGTATTTCTGATGTTTTCCTGACGGTTTTGTCAGTCGTCGTTCGGAGAGTTTACATGATCCGCAGACCCCGCCCCACACGTATACGTACGCGGTTGACGCTCTGGTATGTCGCTGGGCTGGCGAGTGTGCTGGTACTCTCCTGGAGCCTCACCGCGGCGTTCCTGTTTTTCCAGATGAGAAAGCAGTTGGATCATTACGCCGTGCAGGATATTGAAACCGTGGAGGGGCTGCTTTACTTCGATGCCAGCGGGCGCCTGCTGCTGCACGAGGATTATCACAATCACCCGGAGTCTAAACTGGTGCTCGACCGGTTTCTCGAGGTTCGCTCACCCGAGGGCCAGGTTCTCTATCGAAACGAGCATCTCGCAAGTCAGGGACTGGGCGGCCGTCTGATCCCCGGCGAAGGGCAGGGGCAATACTCGAACCGCTCCGTGCACCTCGCCGATGGAACGCCCGTTCGTATGGTCAGCCGCAGCCACATTCTCCTCGGTCGTCCTGTCCTGATCCGGCTTGGCTATAGCGAGCGGCCCATCTGGTTGCAGTTTGAGGAATTCGGAGTAGCGTCACTTCTCGCCCTGCCCATTGTCCTGGTGTTGGCGGGCATAGCGGGCTTCATACTCACGCGGAATGCGCTTGCGCCGCTGGAGGAGATGGCTCGCCGCGCCGAGCAGATCACCTCCGAGCGGCTTCATGAGCGTTTAGCCGTTGGGGAAGCGGGCGACGAACTCGACCACCTCGCGCGCGTGTTTAATTGCTTGCTGTCGCGGCTGCAAGAATCCTTCGACCAGCTTCGCAGGTTCACTTCCGACGCCTCCCATGAATTGCGTACGCCGCTGGCATCCATCCGGAGCGTTGGCGAAGTTGCGCTGCAAAAGAACGGAGACCGGGAGCAATATCACGACACCATCGTCAGCATGCTGGAGGAAGTGAACCGTCTTACGGCACTGGTCGACAACCTGCTGACTATCTCACGCGCGGATGCCGGGCGCATTCAATTGCATCCCACGGTGTTCCCGGTTGTGGCTCTGGCGCAGGAGGCGGTCGCGCTTTTGGACGCGCTGATCGAGGAGAAGTCTCTCGCAGTCACCATTGAGGGAGACGCAGTCGCGACCCTGAGGGGGGACCGCGCGTTTTTGAGACAGGCCTTTGTGAATGTCATTCACAATGCGGTGAAATACTCGCCGCCGGGTGGCTCGATTCAGGTCAGGATAGCTGTCGAGCCGGCGAGTAGTATTCAGATTGACGTTGTAGATAGCGGCCCCGGCGTTCCTCCGGAACACGCTACCAGAATTTTCGATCGCTTCTACCGTGTCGACGAATCCCGATCGCGCGAGGCTGGTGGCGCCGGGCTGGGGCTCTCCATCGCTCAATGGGCCGTGCGCATGCACGGCGGGGAGATTCGCTTGGTTTCGACACCCGGAAGAGGGTGCACGTTTCAGATCTGCTTGCAGTCACTGGATCACGGATGATTTCCATCTGGGTACAACGGCACGATGCCGTCGCGCCGCAGAAAACCTTCTTCTTATACCCTGCCACCGGCGCTACCCATGAGCCGCATCATGTGTCGCGACAGTGGATAGACAATTACAAACGCAAGTGGAGCCGTTGCTCCTGGGCACGTTGGTGAAGGAGCTGGACACCAAAGGCTCCTTGCATGTGCTGCGTCACGGGTTCAAGGTTTACGGTACGGCATTTCACCTCGGCTATTTCAAACCGGCCCACCAAGCAAATCCTGACGTTCTCAAGCTCTTCGCTCAGAATCGCCTCACCGTCACGCGGCAGGTGCCATGCCATCCGGGAGACAACCGCACGCTTGATATCGTGCCGTCTGTCAACGGATTGCCCGTCGCCACCATTGAATTGAAATCCCGGCACGGGGCAGAACTGGCGGCACGCCGTGCGGCAATACAAGCAGGACCGTGATCCCCGCGCTCCGTTATTCGACTTTAAAAAACGCGCTTTGGTGCACTTCGCGGCGGATACCGATGAAGTCCACATGACTACGCGCCTGGCCGGAGAAAAGACGTACTTCCTGCCTTTCAATCGTGGCAGCCATCCGGGGCAGATCATCTGCGGCGCAGGCAACCCCCAACACAAGTCGGGCTATCGTACCGGCTACTTCTGGGAGGAAGTGCTCCAGCGGGAGAGCTTCCTCGATATCCTGGGCCATTTCATGTTCGTCGAGAACAAGGATGAGAAGGTGGACGATGGCCGGGGCGGCCATCGCTGGGTGACGAAGGAGACGATGATCTTCCCGCGCTACCACCAACTCGACGCGGTGCGAAAGCTGGTGACGGGGGCGCGAGGGGAGGGGCCTGGACGCAATTATCTCATCCAGCATTCCGCAGGCGGCGGGAAGACGAACAGCATTTCTTGGCTTTCGCATCGGCTTGCCAGCCTGCACAGCGCCACCGACCAGAAGACGTTTGATTGCGTCATCGTAGTCACCGACCGGCAGGTGCTTGATCGGCAATTGCAGGATGCGATTTACCAGATTGAGCACGCGCAGGGCGTGGTCAAGGCAATTGACCAGGATTCAAAGCAGCTCGCGGCGTCATTGATTGACGGAACGAAGATCGTCATAACGACCTTGCAGAAGTTTCCGTTCGTACTGCGCGGCTTGCTGCATGCAGCCGGTGCCGAGACTCAGGAGAAGGCGACCGACGAAGAGAAGAAGCAGGCCAAGGCTTGGGAGGCGGAAATCGCCAAGCGCAGGTACGCCGTCATCGTGGACGAGGCGCACTCAAGCCAGTCCGGGGAGCCGGCGCGCGAACTGAAAGCCATACTGGGTGCCTCTACCGCGGGAAGTGACGACGAGGACGAGCCGGATTGGGAGGATCGCTTAAACCAGGTTATGCATTCTCGTGGACGGCAGGCGAACCTGAGTTTCTTCGCTTTCACCGCCACGCCAAAAGGCAAAACGCTAGAGCTGTTCGGTCGCATTGGAAGAAACGGCCTCCCTGAGGCTTTCCACCTCTACAGCATGCGACAGGCCATCGAGGAAAGCTTTATCCTCGATGTCGTCAAGAATTACACGACCTATGCCACCTACTACCGGCTCGTTAAGGCAGTCGAGGATGATCCCAATCTGCCTAAGAAAAAGGGCGCGCGGGCATCGGCCAAGTTCATGAGCCTGCACCCGCATAACATTGAGCAAAAGACCGAAGTAATGGTGGAGCACTTCCGCCAGAAGGTCCAGAGCCATCTCGGCGGACGAGCGAAGGCGATGGTAGTAACATCCTCGCGGTTGCACGCTGTGCGTTACATGAAGGCGTTCGAGGGCTACATCAAGGACAATGGCTACACTGATATCCGCCCGCTGGTAGCGTTTAGCGGTACGGTCAAAGACCCGGACACCGGCCTGGAATACACCGAGCCCGGAATGAACGTGGATTGCGTTTCCGGCAAGCCGATCAGTGAAAAACAGTTGCCGGAGCGCTTCGCCTCGCCCGACTATCAGGTCCTGCTGGTTGCGAACAAATACCAAACCGGCTTCGACCAGCCGCTGCTCCAAGCTATGTACGTGGACAAGCGCCTTGACGGGGTACAGGCCGTGCAGGCGCTTTCCCGACTCAACCGCAAGATCGCTGGAAAGGAGAACCCGTTCGTTTTAGATTTTGTTAACGAAGCCGATGATATCTACAAAGCTTTCATGCCTTATTACGATGCCACCAGCTTGCAGGAGAAAGCAGACTCACAGCAGCTCGAAGCCTTAAAACACGAACTGGACGCCGCACAAGTCTATTTCTGGAGCGAGGTGGAGGCCTTCGCCCATATATCTTTTATCGGCTCCCGGAAAAACAGACAGGCCGCCGACCCCGCACAGCCCGCTGTGGATCGCTTCAAGACCATGGCGGATGAGGTCAAACGCAGCGAGTTCCGGCAAAGGCTCAGCAGCTATGTCGGCCTTTACTCCTTTCTAAGCCAGGTTCTTCCATACGGCGATCCCGCCCTGGAGATGCTATATAGTGTTGGTCGTTTCCTTCTGCCCCATTTGCTGCTTGACCGCGACACCGAACGGGTGAAGCTCGGCGACGAGGTGACTCGGGAGTTCTACCGCTTGCAGCGCATCTTTTCCGGCGCGATAGTGCTACGGGATGGAGACATTAAGGGCCAGACCCCGCTCCACTTCAGTCGGCGTGAATGAGTGGTGCAGTTCGGCTGCCGTGACGGCATCACTGAAACGCGGATAGGCTGTGCGTTCGATTGAAGCCAAACTTCCTCCTCGCGATCAAAAGACCGGGGGAGGTGCAATCAGCGTATCATGCTTCCGATTTGACGAGACTATCCGAAACACCGGATGCCTGGCCCCAAAGCACGGAGTACTTTATGCGGCAATGTCCTAAAAACTCACTCATCTCGGCATGACCCCAACCCCGATGCCAAATCAGAAGGTGGCCTGACCCCGGGTTGCTGCTGCACCCCCCTATTGCTGCAGACCCGCACCAAGGTGTTGAACGACGAATTGGAAGACGTATTCCGGCGCTGGCATCCGCAGTTTCGCACCCAGGAAAAGGTCGCCAGCTGACCCCCGACCTAAGGAGGGTAGCGACCGGCGGCGGCCAGCAGTCGCCGTTCCAGGACGCGCCTGTCGATGTTGAGCCTGAGTAGTCGTGCCGTTGCTTTCCCTTCAGTCGTGAGTGGCTCGATTACGGCTTCTCGAAGTACGAAGTGATCCTCCCAACGCTGGCGGCGGGGGTGAAAGAGGCTCACGAACGCGCCGCTTTGAGTGTCGAGCGAACCAACGTCACTCCCCTTCCATGCGTTGCATCGAAGACAAGCATAAGCAAGGTTGTCGGAATCCGATAGCCCGCCATGTTTGCGGCTGATGATGTGGTCTACTTGATGCGGTGAATATGAATCGTCTTCATGAAGGAGGCAATACTCGCATCGGTAGGCGGCACGTTCTGCGACGAATCGCCGCAGCGACTCGCTTACCTCACTGCCCAAGCTGGGTCCGTTGTCGTGCTCGCGCCTTTGCCATGATCATGATGTGCTCAAGCTGCAGGTAATCTTCAAGTTCGGATTGATCTTCGGCCGAGATGCTGCCATCCTTGGAGCGTTCGACCAACTCCGCCACGCGTTGCTGAACGCTATCGGAAGAATGAAATGCGACCAGCGCCTCCGGAGTTGTGCCTGCCGCGATGAAATCGATAATTTCCTCGTATGATTTGGTTGTGTTCATTGCTCTCTCTGCCGAGCGGTCTTGGGTCACTGACTCTCAGCTTCCCAATTCTTCAAGCATACCGCCAAAACGGTTCACGGAGGACAGCATAGTGGCGCGCATTCCGAAATCCAAAACCGATCTATAGGGGCAGGGCCGACGGGGCGTGAAAATCAGACGTTGTTTCGAGTTCCTAATAAATGAGGCGTAGCGGTTACCAACCTGATCGTTCACATTTCCCTGCCCTGTTTCCTGGTCCAGGTGTGGACAGCGCGCTCAATTTCCCGCACCGCTTGTGCGAGAACCAGCCGGTCAACCAGACGTCCAGCAGGAAATGCCATAAACGGTTCCTTCCGCTCCGAGGTGTCCATCGAGCAAGATTGCGAGGGCTGAGGGTTGCGCGCAAAACCTCGGTAGCCAAGGCTGCACAACGCTGCGTTCCAGTAGAACCGCTGGTGCCTCTTGTAGGGATCCAGCTCCTCAAACAGAGCGTTTGAAAAGCGGAAATCGATCGCCAGCGCCAAATCAAGATCTTCGCTGGCGATCTGGAAGATGCGCATCATGTCACTGCTGTTAGGGCTCTTTCGTTGGCCGGTAACGTTCGCATCGATTACGATCGCTCCGGACTCATGGACCTCCACGCGGACGGCCTGGATTCCGTGGCGACGATCGCTACTTGCTGCCTGTTCCAGAATCAAAGCGTCCTTCGAGATCGCTGGAAACTCTTTTGCCCGAAAGTAGCTAAACACCGCAATCGATTTCGCGTGGCCGAGTTCTAGGAGCCTCTCAGCAAAAGCTGCGGAGGCAAGCCGGACAGGATCGATGATCTCCTCCTGCCGTTCCGGAACCAGCACAAAGCGGAGAGTGGTCTCTTCGCCAATCTTGTAAGGGCGCTTGAAATAATCTAGCACTGCATCAGGGCTCATGGCTGATTTTTGATACATCTCGATTAATGGTTGAAGCGCCCGTGCGAGCTCGCGGCCAAGCCCGACCGGTCCCTCGAAATGAGCTCGGAAGTAACCGTCGACATAATCCGAGACCGCCTTAGAAAGCCGTTTCGCCTCCGCGTCCTGCCAGGCGACATTATTGTTGTCTGGAAGCTCGACCGCCTGGCCAGATCCACGCGCGATCTGCTCAACACGATGGACACGATCAATGAGGCAGGCGGCAAGTTCCAATCCATTTCCGAGCCATGGGCC
>Ga0302326_10023694_pt1 | contig 12501 bp, 9 predicted proteins | sample Palsa_T0_3_FD_202264 | JGI IMG/M metagenome (GOLD analysis project Ga0302326, IMG submission 202264) | Peat permafrost microbial communities from Stordalen Mire near Abisko, Sweden - Palsa_T0_3 | ecosystem: Environmental > Terrestrial > Soil > Palsa > Peat permafrost | place: Sweden: Abisko... | reverse complement strand
TGCCGGGCAAGCGTGCTCGGTCCCGCGTCCGAATTCGCCCGGGAGCGCACTGGTCCTCACCCTGGAAGCCGCCGGGGTACTCGCGGGCGCCGGGCCACACGTCCGCGACGAACACTCGATGGCGGCGGCCGCGGGCCTCCAGCCGACAAACCCGTGTGCGCACCAGTGCCCACACGGGCGATACCGAGCCGGGTCAAGTTCACAGTGACCAGCGAATCTCGCCTTCCCGATCAGAGGAACAAGCCCGATGTCGCCAGCCCCACACAACCCAGCCCTTCGCTCGGCTGCTGCAGGCCCGCTCACCAAGCGCGGGCCTTTCGGGTGGTACCGGCCGCAGCACCACGAGCTTTCCCGACACCCCTGCAAGCATGCAGGCTCCTGCATGAACCGGCCACCCACCACGGTCCGTTCGGAACCCGGGGCTGGCCTCACCATGACGGGTGCAGATGGACGCACTCGAGCGCAGGAGCAGCCCGAAGAGGCCTCCGTGGTCCCCGGGCACACACACGCCGGAGCCCAAACACGTCGCCCTCCCCGGCGTGATACCGCTCCGGCCGCTGGACTCCAGACACCCGCGCTCTCCTCAGCGGGGTCTGGAGTCCACTCCCTGGTCGGTGGGTACGGATCTCCCGGCGCCAGTCCACGCACGTCCTCTCAGGAGCTTGACAATGAGCATCGACACCGGGCCTTCCCCTAACGGCCGGGCCTCCGATACCTGGCACCGGTCCTGGACACACTTGAGCGTCGATCGCCGTAGCTCCGGCTACTGCCGGGTGACGTTCGACCACCCCCCGATCAACACGATCACGGCCACCACCGTCGCCGAGCTCGCCGAGCTCGTCGCACTGATCGAGCACGACCCGGCACTGCGCGTCCTCGTATTCGACACCGCCAACCCGGACTTCTACCTGGCCCACTACGACACCGAGCATGACCCGGCCAGAACCGCAGCGCTCGGTCTCGGTCCGACCGGGATGCACGCTTGGCTCGATTTCCTCGTCCGATTGTCGCGGGCGCCGGTAGTCAGCATCGCTTCGATCCGAGGCCGCGCACGCGGCGCCGGAAGCGAGTTCGTCCTCGCCTGCGACATGCGCTTCGCCTCCCGCGAGAACGCGACGCTCGGTCAGTTCGAGGTCGCAACAGGCGTGATTCCGGGAGGTGGACCGATGGCGCGGCTGTCACGGCTGATGGGCAGGGGTCGCGCGCTCGAGGTCCTGCTCGTCGGCGACGACCTAGACGGACCGCGGGCCGAGCAATACGGGTACGTCAACCGCACGGTCGCCGACGGTGAGCTCGATGCTGAGGTCGAGGCGATCGCCGTGAGGCTCGCACGCTTCGACCCAGAAGCGATCGCTCGCGCGAAGTCGTACGTCGACCGCGTGACCCTGCCCCACGACAGTGAGTTTCCGCCCCCCTTGGTCGACTTCTTCGAGCTGCTCGGACGCCCCGCGCAGCAGGCGCAGGTCGCACGGCTCGAGGCGCTCGGGCTCAACACGGACAGCGATCTCGAGCGGTCGCTCGGCCGGCGCGTGGTCGATTCACTTCCCGACCAGTGAGCTCGGACTCGGTGTGCTCAGGTGTGGGCTGGCTCGGAGTCCGAGTGCGGCAGCGCCTTTGCCAGATCGTGGCGAGATTTGATGCCGAGCTTGGCAAACACGTGGCGGAGGTGCCACTCCACGGTGCGGGGGCTGAGGAACAGCCGGGCGCCGATCTCCGGGTTTGACAGCCCGTCACGGGCCAGCTCGGCGATCTGCCGCTCCTGCGCGGTCAGATCGTCACGCGTCTCGACCGTATGTGGGCGCACATGCTGACCAGTTGCCTGCAGCTCTGCTCGTGCGCGCTCGGCGAACGCCTCCATCCCGATCGTCGTGAACAAGTCGTGAGCGATGTGCAGTTGCTCGCGCGCGTCGAGCCGGCGGTTCCCCCGGCGCAGCCACTCGCCGTAAACCAAATGCGCACGGGCGAGCTCCGGACGAAGCTGGGTGCGGCTCAACCGCTCGATCGCCTCGCGATACGAGCCCTCCGCGGCTTCGCCCTCACTGAGGAGCGCCCTCGAGCGCGCGAGAATACCCAACCCCCAATCGCTGTCGCCGACGCTCGTCGCCTCGGCCAGCCGCTCCAGCGTCTCGCCGGCGAGCCGGGTTTCCCCCGTCCGCGAGGCCGCCTCGATCAACTCAATCCGCGCCCACGCGCACAGGCCCAGCTCCGGTCGGTACTCGCTGGCGCGCTGAGCCGCCGCCAAGGCCTCGTCGTAGCGGCCAAGACCGTTGTAGAGAGCAGCGGATACCCACTGGCAAAATGTCATCCCGTTGCCCTGCCCGGCAGCCAAAGCGTTCTTCATCTCGAGCTGAATCAGCCCAGAGGCGTCGACTTCCTTCCCGCGCCAGCCGGCGAGGTGCAGGGCGCCGTAGCGGGGGAGGGCGGTCTGTGTCGCCTCGGTGATCGCGTCAACCTCCGCAATCCGTGAAGCGGCCGCCGCAAAGTCGCCACACCAGGTCGCGAGCAGTCCGAGCCCCGTGAGAAGGAGGTGCTGCTCGACGAGCAAGCCAGCCTCGCGGGTGAAGTGAAGCAGTCGCTCACTGACCACGCGATAGCTTTCCAGGTCCCACAGGCACCCCGCCGTCATCTGGGCGAGCCATCCCCATCGCAGTGCTTCTGCCATGGCGATCTCTCCCTCGGCAACCAGGCTCACGGCGCGGCTCAGCGTCGGCGCCCCCACCGCGCCTCCTTCGCTGACCAGCAGGGACCAACCTTCCAGCAGGAGGTCGATCGGGCGTGGAGCGGAGGTCGGTTGCGGGGCTGAAAGCGCGGCCCGGGAGACCTCCTCCAACGTCCCGACGCGCCCGGTCTCGCCGCCGAACATTGCCGCCCCCCAGGCGTCCAGATAGGTCTCGCGCGCGAGCGCGGGATCCAGCGATTCGAGCCGTCTAGCCGCCTTCAGCAGCAGAGCCGAAGCCTCGTCACCGGGGCGTGTGGCGAACGCGATCTGGCCACGCAACAACTCGAGCCGAGCCCGCCCCAGACCGTCCAGCTGTCCAGCTTCGGCGCTGGCAAGCAGCCGCAGAGCGTCGTCCAATGCGCCGGCCTGCAGATGCGCCTGCGCGGCGTCGAGACAGCGCTCGGCTCGCCGCCCGGGGTCGAGCGTGAGCGCGACCGACCGCTTCAAAAACGCCGCCGCCGCGACCACGCCGCCACGTGCTTGGGCCCGACCGGCCGACCGCTCAAGCTCCGCGGCGACCTCCTCGTCCGGTCCCGTAGTCGCCGCGGCCAGATGCCACGCCCGACGATCCGGATCGGCCTCGGGATCGGTCACCTCCGCCAACGCCAAATGCACCGCCCGGCGATCCTCCACCGCAGCAGACCGATAGACCGCCGAACGGACCAGCGGATGACGGAAGATCACCCGCTCGCCGATCGCCAACAACCCCTCACTCTCCGCGTGATCGGCAGCCCCCGGCTCGATCCCGAGCCGCTCCGCGGCTCGCCACATCAGAACCGGGTCGCCAACCGGCTCTGCCGCAGCCAGCAACAGCAAACGGCTAGCGTCCTCAGACAGCGTATCCAGCCGGCGCATGAAGCTCTCCTCGATCCGTCCGGGAAGCGCCTGCGGATCTACCAACCCAAACCCGACCGCCAACTGCGTCGCCGTCAACCCGCGCGGCAACTCCAGCAACGCCAATGGATTCCCGCGCGTCTCCCCGATGATCCGCTCCCGCACCCGCGTGTCCAGGATGAACCCTGCCGCCGTCCCCAGCAGCGCACGCGCGTCGCCGTTTCTCAGGCCACGCACCTCCATCCCAGAGACGTGCTGCAGCTCCTCGCCAGGCTCACGGGCCGCGAACACAATCCCCACCGGCTCCGCCAACAGCCGCCGAGCCACAAACGCAACCGTCACGGCCGAGGCCTGATCGAGCCACTGCGCATCATCGACCACGCACAACAGTGGACGCTTCTCCGCTACCTCCGACAACAGACTCAGCACCCCCAAGCCCACCATGAACCGATCCGGCGGCAACCCTCCAGTCACGCCGAACACCACACGCAGCGCGTCGCGCTGCGGCGGCGGGAGCCTCTCGAGCCGGTCCAGCAGCGGCGCGCACAACTGATGCAGGCTCGCATACGCCAGCTCCATCTCCGACTCCACCCCCACCGCTCGAGCAACGGTAACGCCCGACGCCGACTCGACCAAGTACTCAAGCAGCGCCGTCTTCCCGATACCAGCCTCACCCCGCAACACCAGTGAGCGACTCTGGCCCCGACGGAGGTCCTCGACCAACCGATCCAGCACGCCGCACTCCTCCGCCCGCCCACGGAGTGGCGCTCGGCCCCCCGATGCGGCAGAACGAGTCTCCATAACCCACACGGATCGTAGATCAGCCAATCATCATGATGTCGATTTAGTCGCCTGAGGCGGCGTGACCTCTCCCGCCGACTGGCTTGCTCAAGCGACAGCGGTCTCGGAATCTGAGCGCGGCAGTGCCCTGACGAGATCGTGGCGTGAGCGGATCCTGAGCTTTCCGAACACCTTGCGCAGGTGCCACTCCACCGTCCGCAGGCTGAGGAACAGCCGCGCGCCGATCTCCGGGTTCGACAGCCCGTCACGTGCGAGCTGGGCTATCTGCCGCTCCTGGGCGGACAGATCATCGTGCTGCATCTCGACTTGCGGTTCGGTCAGTCTCGCGCCGGTCGCGAGAAGCTCCTTACGCGCGGGATCGGCGAAAGCCTCTATGCCCATGTCCGTGAACATCTGATGTGCGGTGCGAAGCTGCTCGCGCGCGTCCCGGCGCTGATCGCTTCGGCGCAGCCACTCTCCGTAGAGCAGATGCGTGCGGGCGAGCTCACCGCGAAGTCGCGTACGCCCCAGTCGCTCCAGCGCCTCTCGGAACAGGCTCTCTGCTTCGTCATGCCCGCTCAGTAGCGCGCGGCAGCGAGCCTCGAGCCCCAGTCCCCAGTCCGTGCCCGCAGGGCGCGTCATCTCCGTGAGCTGCGCAAGTCCGTCTCGAGCAATGTCCGTCCGACCGGTGTGGACGGCGGCCTCGATGAGCTCGGGCAGGGCCCAGCCGATCGCTTGGTCAAACCCCCTGGGGGGTTCCATCAGTTCCTGCGCGGCGATCAGCGCGTTCTCGTATTCGCCTATCCCGTTGTGGAGTAGTGCCGATACCCACTGTGTGGCGCTAACGCCGATCCCCTCGCCACGGGGCACGGCCTCCTTTATTGTCGTGTCGATCAGCGCGGAGAGGTCGGCTTTCCGACCGCGCCAAGCTGTGAGCATCAACGCCGCGTGGGGCGCGAGGCGGCTGCCACTTGCTTCGGTGACGATCCTCTGCTCTTCGATCATCGACGCCGCGACACCGAGCTCACCGGCGAATATACGCACGAAGATCGAGACGCTGAGAGCAGTCGCGAGCACGGTGAGAGCGCCCGCATCACGGACTAGTTGAACCTCCCGGACGGTGATCTCGCGCCAGGCCTCGTAGTCCCACAGCTCGATGGCTGCCATCTCGGCGAGGAATAGCCAACGAAAACCGCCGTTCGCGACGATGTCGCCATCGCGAAACGCGTCCAGCGCCCGCTTCAGGAGTGGCGCGCCCGGTCCGTGCCCTTCGGTAGTCGTCACGGCCAAGGCGTCGAGGAGGAGATCAGGAGCGAGCGGCGAGGGCGACGGCGGCGCTTCGCGCGCCGCCTGTGCCACCTGAAGCACCGCGTCAGGTGCGAACCGGCCGGCCAGCTGGGCTGCCATGAGGGCATCCAAATAGGTTTCGCGCGCGAGCGTCGCATCGAGCGGCTCGAGGCGTTTGGCCGCGCCCAAGAGCAGCGGGGGAGCATCGCTGCCACGCATCGACATGAACTCCAGCTGGGCACGCACCAGCTCCACCCGAGCTCGCTGAAACTCGCCGGACGCTCCACCCTCCGCCGTGCCCACTAGCCGACGCGCCGTCTCGAATGCCCCGGACTGGACGCTCGCCAGAGCGGCCGCAGGCGAGCGATCGGCGCGGCGCCCCGGGTCCAGAGTCAGCGCGACGGCCCGTTGCAGAAACGCCGCGGTCGCGGCCAGTCCGCCCCGTGCTTGGGCCCGCCCGGCCGAGCGTTCGAGCTCGGTGGCGACCTGCTCGTCAGGTCCAGTGCAAGCCGCGGCCAGATGTCAGGCCCGGCGGTCGGGATCCGCCTCAGGATCGGTCACCTCCGCCAACGCGAGATGGACAGTCCGCCTCTCCGGCACACCGGCCGATCCATATACGGCCGAGCGCACCAGCGGATGGCGGAAGGTGACCCGTTCATCGATCGTCACCAAGCCCTGGGACACGGCGGCGTCCACTGCTGCGCGTTCGATCCCTAGCTGTTGCGCTGCGCGCCAGAGCAGCAGCGGGTCGCCGACCGGCTCAGCCGCCGCCACCAGCAGCAAGCGTCGCGCGTCCTCGGGGAGCGCCTCGAGCCGGCGCCGATAGCTCTCCTCGATTCGTTTCGTCAGCCCACGCGCCTCCGGAAGACCAAACCCACCCGCCAGCTGCGTCGCGGTCAACCCTCGGGGCAACTCGAGCAACGCGAGCGGATTGCCGCGCGTCTCGGCGATGATCCGGTCCCGGACGCGTTCATCCAGCTTGAAGCCGACGGCCGAGCTCAGCAGCGCCCGGGCTTCCCCGTTGCGCACGCCCCCGACCTCCAGCTCGGGCACATGCTGGAGCTCCGGACCCGCCTCTCGAGCGGCGAACACGATCCCGACCGGATCCTCCCGCAAGCGACGGGCGACGAACGCCAGCGTCAGCGCCGACGCCTGATCGAGCCACTGAGCGTCATCGACCACGCACAGAAAGGGACGCTCCTCGCCCACGCCCGACAGCAGACCTAGCACGCCCAACCCAACGAGGAAGCGATCCGGTGCGGCGCCGGCTCTGACTCCGTACACGATCTCGAGTGCATCGCGCTGGGGAGTCGGCAGAACCGGGAGTCGATCGAGCAGAGACCCGCATATCTGATGCAGGCTCGCGTAGGCCAGCTCCATCTCTAATCCACGCCTGCGGCCCGGACGACCGTCATCTCGGATGCCGCCGCGACCAGGTACTCGAGAAGCGCAGTCTTCCCGATTCCCGCCTCACCTCGCAAAACCAACGACTGGCTTTCGCCACGGCGTAGCCCCTCGACCAGCGCATCCAGCACGGCGCACTCGCTTGCGCGACCGCGTAGATCCGTGTGCCGCCCGATTGCGCGCAGACTCCGGTCCATCGGCAGGCGCGAATCGTAGATCAGGTGCCCAACACAGTCGATTCCCGTCGTGTTACGCCTCCGACCAACCCTGCGTCGGCGCTGGGCAGCGCGTTCGCGAGCTCGCGGCGCGAGCGGATCCCGAGCTTGCCGAACACGTGCCGGAGGTGCCACTCCACGGTGCGGGGGCTGAGGAACAGCCGGGCGCCGATCTCGGGGTTGGAGAGCCCGTCGCGGGCGAGTTCGGCGATCTGGCGCTCCTGCGCGGTCAGATCATCACGCGTGTCGACCGTGTGCGCGCGCACGTGCTCGCCGGTCGCCTGCAACTCGCTTCGTGTCCGCGCCGCGAACGCCTCCATCCCAATCGACGTGAACAGATCGTGCGCGATGCGCAGTTGGGAGCGGGCGTCGAGCCGGCGGTTCTCGCGGCGGAGCCACTCGCCGTAAAGCAGGTGTGCCCGCGCGAGCTCGGGACGGAGCTGGGTGCGGCTCAACCTTTCGATCGCCTCGTGATACGAGTTCTCGGCGTCGTGGCGTTCGCTGAGCAGCGCCCGTGAGCGTGCGAGGACGCCCAACCCCCAGTCGCTGTCGCCGACGCTGGCGACCTCAGCCAGCCGCTCCAGCGCATCGCCGGCAACCCGCGTCTTCCCCGTCCTGGCGGCCGCCTCGATCAATTCAACAAGCGCCCACCCGGAGATCCACAGCTCCGGCGCCGCGTCGCGGGCATGCTGGGCCTCCATCGAGGCCTGCTCGTAGCGGCCAAGACCGTTGTAGAGAACGGCGGATGCCCACTGGCAGAATTGCACCCCGATGCCCTGTCCAACAGCTGACGCGTTGCGCGCCTCGACCTCGATCAGCGCAGAGGCCTCGGCTTCCCGTCCCCGCACGACGGCGAGTTGTACCGCCGCGTAGCGGGCGAGGCGACTTCCTGTCGCCTCGGCGATCGCGTCGGTTTCCGCGATAAGCGAAGCGGCCGCTGAAAAGTCGCCGCGGAAGGTCGCGACAATTCCCCGACCCGTGAGATGGAGGTGCTGCTCGACGAGCAAGCCGACCTCGCGGGCGGACTGAGCCAGCCGGTCATCGATCGCGCTCCAGCTCTCCAGGTCCCATAAAGCGCCCGCCGCCAACGCGGCGTACCACCCCCATCGCAGTGCTTCTGCAGTGGCGATCTCCCCCTCGGCAAAAGCCCTCACGGCCCGGTTCAACTTGGGCGCCCCCGCGCTTCCTTCACTGACCAGAAGGGACAAACCATCCAGCAGCAGGTCGGGTAGGCGCGGAGCGGAGGTCGGGTGCGGGGCTGAGAGCGCGGCCCGAGAGACCTCGGACAGGAGCTGGGCACCGGCGCGGCCGGCCATCATTGCAGCCCCCCAGGCGTCCAGGTAGGTCTCGCGCGCGAGCGTGGGATCAAGCGATTCGAGCCGTGTGGCCGCGTTGAGCAGCAGTGCCGGAGCCTCGCCGCCGGCGGTTGACGCGAACGCGATCTGGCCGCTCATCAGCGCTAGCCGGGCACGCCCCAGCTCGTCCAAGCACCCGGCTTCCGCGCTCGCCAGCAGCCGCAGAGCCGCGTCGAACGCGCCGGCTTGCAGATGCGCCTGTGCGGCCGCGAGCGCACGCTCGGCCCGCCGCCCGGGATCGAGCGTGAGCACGACCGATCGCTTCAAGAACGCCGCCGCCGCGGCCACGCCGCCGCGCGCTTGGGCCCGACCGGCCGACCGCTCAAGCTCCGTGGCGACCTGCTCATCCGGCCCCGTCGTCGCCGCGGCCAGATGCCACGCCCGCCGATCCGGATCGGCCTCCCGATCGGTCACCTCCGCCAACGCCAAGTGCACCGCCCGGCGATCCTCCAATACGGCCGCCCGATAGACGGCAGAGCGCACCAGCGGATGCCGGAAGATCACCCGCTCGCCGATCGCCAATAGCCCCTCGTTCTCCGCGCGGTCGGCGGCGCCTGGCTCGATCCCGAGCCGCTCGGCCGCCCGCCACAGCAACACCGGGTCACCGACCGGCTCAGCCGCCGCCAGCAGCAGCAAACGCCGCGCGTCCTCAGACAGCGCCTCCACGCGGCGGATGAAGCTCTCCTCGATCCGCCCGGAAAGCGCCTGCGGATCCACCAGCCCAAACCCGACCGCCAACTCACTCGCCGTCAACCCGCGCGGCAGCTCCAGCAACGCCAACGGATTCCCGTGCGTCTCGGCAATGATCCGCTCCCGCACTCGCTCATCCAACATAAACCGCACCACCGTCCCGAGCAGCGCCCTCGCGTCGCCGGTCACCAGCCCCCCGACCTCCATCTCAGACAGGGAACGGAGCTCCTCACTGGGCTCGCGCGCGGCGAACACGATCCCGACCTGCTCGGCCAGAAGGCGCCGAGCCACAAACGCCAGCGTGACCGCCGACGCTTGATCAAGCCACTGCGCGTCATCGATCACGCACAACAGCGGACGCTCGTCGGCCGCCTCGGACAGCAGACTGAGCACTCCCAACCCCACCAGGAACCGATCCGGCACCGCCCCACCCGTCATCCCGAACACGACGCGCAGCGCGTCGCGCTGCGGAGCCGGGAGCCTCTCGACCCGGTCGAGCTGCGGCGCGCACAGCTGATGCAAGCTGGCATACGCCAGCTCGATCTCCGATTCGACGCCCACCGCGCGCAAGACGGTCATGTCCGACGCCGACTCGATCAAATACTGCAGCAGCGCGGTCTTGCCGATTCCCGCCTCGCCCCGCAAGACCAAGCACCTGCTCTCGCTCCGGCGCACGTCACCCAAGAATCCATCCAGCAGGCCGCACTCGCTCCCTCGCCCACGCAGGGGCGCCCGCCGCCCGTCTGCGGCAACACGAGTCTCCATAAGCCCACACCGATCCTAGAGCTTAAGCGAACCAATGGCAATTAACCTCAAAAGCGTGAATTGAGCGGGATCGGCCGTCCGCGCTGCTCCCCACCTGCGCTGACCGTGACTCCGTGCTGCGCGCTGCCAACACGCTCATCGCGTCAAGGACCAATGCCTTGGCAGATCCACTCCCCCGCGAAAAGCGACCCCGGCCTCTGCGCTCGGCGAGGCGCCACGCTTGAAGGAGCATCCAGCTGCATCTCCGCGTCTCGAACATCAGAGCGGCGGGCTGGTTCGCAAGCCGCACCCCAAGCGATGCCTTCTCACGCATCGAACACGGGGCGTGTCACCCGAGCGCCGGGGCAATTGACTCGGGTGCATCGCCTGACAGAGAGGCGAGCGAATCGACCACCTCGCTCGTGGTCACGATCGCGTTCACGTAGTTGGGGAGGTTGATGTCGAGCGCGGCGTGCATCTCCTCCTGTGAGAACGCAGCGGTCGCGTCCCTCACCACCGTGACGTCGTAGCCGAGCTCGGCGCCAAAGCGGGCCGTTGCTTCAACGCACGTATTTGCGACCAGTCCGATGATGATCAGGCGGTGAATCCCGTGCGCCTTGAGCTGCTGATCCAGATCGGTGTTGGCAAACCCGCTTGAGCACCAGTGTTCGTGGGCGACGACGTCGCCTGGCAGAGGCCTGAATTCCGCACGGATCTCACCGCGCCACGTGCCGTATTCGAAGCTCTTGGCCCGCCGGTTGGCCTTCTGTATCGGCGCGATGTACTTCCACGTGTCGTAGTCACCCGGGCGGTATCGATGGTGAAGCGCGTAGAAGACGCGCAGCCCGACCTGACGCGAGGCGCCCAGAACGGCCTGCATGTTGGGAATGCAATTGTTGGCCTCTATGACGTCCTTCAGTCGAGCCCAGACATGTCCGCCCTCGGAAATGAAGTCGTTGTACGGGTCGATCACGAGGAGGGCTGTGATGTCTTTGTCGTATGAGAGCTCGTCCATGGTCCCCCCGATCTAGTTCCGTCCGAGCGCGTGGCGCTCGATGCTCTTGGCGAACAGCGGCGTCTCCTGCCGGTTGTGGGCCTCCGAATTGGGTCGGCGCGCGGCGCGGAAGGCGTCGAACGCAAGGCCTTGCCCGGCTAGGAAGTCGAGCAGCTCGGGCGGCGCAGAGCTGTGGACCGTGTTGGTGAACTCGCACGATTCGTCGTCAAGCTTCCTGACACGCAGCTCCCAGATCACGTCAATCTTGGTTCGGCCGGCGGGGGTGAACAGGTCTGAACGGGAAACGAGCCTCAGGTGATCGGACTCGCCGATCTCCTCGGCGTAGTGCTGGACGATCAGGCTCCCGCCCACCACCTCGACGTTGATCGACATCCGCCGACCGTCAGGCGCCTTTGTCGCAGCGGCGGCGTAGTGGGCCGGCGAGCAGTCCTGATATTCGTCGTCGCGGAGCGAGAAGCACCACGAGGGAATGTCGACCCTCTAAATCGGGGCGTTGATGATGGCCGAAGCGCTCGACTCGACGACCGTGTTGCCCGCCGTTGGAGTTTCGGGTTTGCCCGACGGCGGTGTCTCAGTGGTGGCAAACATGTGCCCCTCTTTCTGGTTGACGACGCCACCAAGCCTGATCGCCTCGACTTCAGGAAGCGCCCGTGAACTCCCTGGTCTCGGTCCCTGGTCCCGCGGCCGGCACTGTCGGAGAGCTAGCGGAGGCCGTCGGACTCGGAGCGACCGTCCTCACCGGAGGCCTTTCAGGCCGGCGTAGGGCTTCGACCAAGGACTTCACGGGCGCCAATAATCGGACGAAGGCGCGCGAGTCTGCGTCGTGCGCCGGCCCGCTCGCCGATGCCTTCTCCCCAAAGAGCTCGCCGTGGTCAACGTCGCGTCGATCCGGGGGTGCACCCGCGGCGCCGTATATCCATCGTTGCGAAGACGAGTTGGCCGCCGTTGATCACACCAGGGCCGTCGACCAGGGCGTCCACGGGCGAACTCCGGGTGGATCGGGCGCAAGCTCGGGCACCACAGCACCAGATAGCTAACAGGAGGAAGCCATGGAGTTCCTGGTTGAGTTTGATCTACACATCCCGGACGGCACGCCGGAGTCCGAGGTGAATCAACGCATTAGCGCCGAAGCTGATACCTCCGCAAAGCTGGGTCGCGAGGGCCATCTTGTGCGGCTCTGGAGACCGCCTGTCGCAATGGGAGAGAGGAAGGCGCTCGGCTTGTACCGTGCCGAGAGCGAGGCCCAGATGGGCCAGCTTCTTGGGGCGCTGCCTTTGAGCGGTTGGATGCAGACGACCGTCACGCGGCTGGAACCGCACCCCCACGATCCGCATTCTGCATGCGAGGGACTCCCCGCGGGCGGCGCCACCGTGCGCACGACCGGGTGACCCGATGTGGGCGGTGGTCTACGACCCGCCAGGAGACATCGAACGTGCCCGCATGGTCGTTCGGTGGAGG
>Ga0302326_10023693_pt1 | contig 12501 bp, 13 predicted proteins | sample Palsa_T0_3_FD_202264 | JGI IMG/M metagenome (GOLD analysis project Ga0302326, IMG submission 202264) | Peat permafrost microbial communities from Stordalen Mire near Abisko, Sweden - Palsa_T0_3 | ecosystem: Environmental > Terrestrial > Soil > Palsa > Peat permafrost | place: Sweden: Abisko... | reverse complement strand
CGCTCGCTGCGCGAGGAGAAGATCCTCGCTCCAGTATTGATGCTCACTGCCCGCGACGCGGTTAAGGACCGCGTACGAGGCCTGGACGCTGGCGCCGATGACTACCTGGTCAAGCCGTTCTCGTTCGCAGAGTTGCTGGCCCGGGTCCGCGCCCTCAGCCGGCGGGGGCCGATCGAGCGGACGGTGATGATGCAGGTCGGAGATCTGCGGCTGGACTCTGCCCGCCATCAGGTCTGGCGCGGCGAGACTCCGATCGACCTCGCCCGCAAGGAGTACGCAGTGCTCGAGGCACTGATGCGTCATCCCGGTGACGTGCTGTCGCGCTTTCAGCTGCTTGAGCAAGTCTGGGGCTATGACTACGAGAATCGCTCGAACATCGTCGAGGTCTACATCCGCTACCTGCGACAGAAGATCGACCGGCCCTTCGGCCGCCGCAGCCTGCAGACGGTGCGAGGCGTCGGGTATCGCATATGCGCGGAATGACCCCGCCCTACACCTTCAGCGATCTGGTCCGGCCGCTCCGACGCCTCCCGATCCGCTGGCGCCTGACGCTCGCCTTCGCCGGTGTCATGGCAATCCTGCTGGCGGCTCTGATCGCCTTCTTGTACTTCCATTTCCGCTCCGACCTCGATTACAACATCAACCAGTCGCTGCGCGCACGCGCTCAGGAGGTCGCTGGGCTGACCCGCGAGCAGGACGCTGCCGACACCCGCGGCGCTCTGCACACGCTCCCCAGCAACGGCGATAACTTCGTGCAGGTCCTGGACGAGACCGGGCGGGTCCTCGGCGCCAGCGCCGCCTTCTCGCAGCCGGCGCTGCTCAGTGTGGCCGAGATCAGCGCTGCGGCCAAGAGCCCTCGGCTGATTCAGCGCGGGAACCGCTCCCGGCTCTACGCGCTGCCACTGCCAGCTGCCCGCGGCGTCGTGGTCGCCGGCGTCTCGTTGTCTGAGCGCGACGCGGCACTGGACAAGCTCGATGACGCGCTGTTCATCGGAGTCCCGCCCGCCCTGCTGCTGGCGTCTTTGGCGGCCTTCGCGTTGGCCACGGCCGCGTTGCGGCCGGTCGACCAGATGCGCCAGCGCGCCGCCACGATTTCCAGCCAGGAGATCAGCACTCGGCTTCCGCTCCCCGACAGCGACGACGAGATCCACCGACTCGGCAGCACGCTGAACGAAATGCTTGACCGGCTCGAGGACGGTTTGGTCCGCGAGCGGTTGTTCGTCGCCAACGCCAGTCACGAGCTCCGCATGCCGATCGCGGTGCTGAAGGCCGAGCTCGAGGTCTCACTGCGTGAGCGACGCGGCGAGCGTCACCTGCGCGCGGCCATCGCCTCTGCCATCGAGGAAACCGACCGCATCACCCGGCTCGCTGAAGACATGCTGCTGCTGGCTCGAGCGGAGGACGGGACCTTACCCATCGACGCTCAGCAGGTGCCGGTCGAGGAGCTGTGCGCCGAGTTGGGGGCGACACTGACCCCACCTATCGAGCGGGCCGGACGGTCGTTGTCCGTGAGCACCGAGTCAGTTCGGGAAGGCGCGGTGGTTCTGGTTGACCCCGACCGCATTCACCAGGCTGTGGCCAACCTGGTGGACAACGCGCTCCAATACGGGGTCGGGCCGATCACCCTGAGCGCGCGGCAAACGGCGATGTCGATCGAGATCCATCTCCTCGACTGCGGTGACGGCTTCAGCCCCGAGTTCCTGTCCCAAGCCTTCGATCGCTTCACCCGCGCAGACCCGGCCCGGTCACGCGGAGGCGTCGGCCTCGGGCTGGCGATCGTCCGCACGATCGCGCAGGCCCACGGAGGAGACGCCGCAGCGGCCAATCTCCCCGCCGGCGGCGCCGACGTGTGGCTGCGGCTGCCCGCCGTGCCGACCCCCTCGCCTGTCACACCCGAGGTTGCCTTCGCCAGCGAGCCGACATGATGCCGATCGGTCGGAGTTCGCCGTCCAGCCCTGATTCCGAGGCGCTTTCACTGGGTTAGCACACTCACAACCTGACTTAAGCTCCCCCTCAAGTCGTATCGACACGATGTCGATGGGGTCAGAAGTCGTGGTACGCCGATAGTGACCAGTTGCCAGCGAAAGGACATGATGTCGCGCGCGTGGAGTCGAGGGTCCGGCGGGGCCAAACCGCTCGCGGCGAAGGTGCCTGAGATCGCGCTGATCTTCTGGGTGCTCAAGCTGCTCACGACGGGGATGGGCGAGGCGATGTCGGATTTCCTGGGCCAGCACAGCGTCCCGCTGGCGGCGGCGATCGGGATCTTCGGCCTGACGTTCGCGCTGTGGCTGCAGTTGCGCTCGAGCGAGTATCGGGCTCCCGTGTACTGGTTCGCGGTGATGATGGTGGCCATCTTCGGGACGATGGCAGCCGACGGCATTCACGACGGGGCGAGCATTCCCTACTCGGTCACCACGCCGCTGTTTGCGGTCGCTGTGGCCGCGGTGTTCTGGTTCTGGTATCGCAGCGAGGGCACGCTCTCGATTCACAGCATCACGACTCGCCGTCGCGAGGTCTATTACTGGGCGGCAGTGATGGGCACCTTCGCGCTCGGCACCGCGGCCGGCGATCTGACCGCGACCTCGCTGCACCTCGGCTTTTTCGGCTCGGTGATCCTGTTCGCCGTCCTGATCTCGATTCCCGCCCTCGGGTGGCGGCGCGGGTGGTTCAATCCGATCGTCGCGTTCTGGGCCGCATACATCCTGACCAGACCACTGGGCGCCTCGTTCGCCGACTGGTTCAGCAAACCTCACGCGATCACCGGACTCGGCCTCGGCGACGGAACCGTCAGCCTGCTGGCGCTGATCGTGTTCGTCATCCTCGTCGCCTACGTCGCCACCACGAAGCGAGACCGGCAACGCCAGCCCGAGCTGGCGCAGGCCCTTCAGACGTAGGTCCTGACGAATATTGTCCTCCGGCTCGGTGTGAAATGTGACCGCTGGCGCGGGTGAGGCTCTCGGAACGGGTGTCGCCGCGGCCCGCCCACCTGGGTAACGGCCCTCGGTTATGGGTGACAGAAGTGGATGGAAAACGGAGCCCGAGCGAACAAAAGTTAACCCACCCCCCTTGAATCGGAGGGGTGCTCAGGATATGTGCCGCCCAGCGGGCCCTGACGCACGAACCCCCCGCGAATCGGGGACGTGGGCGTGATTTGGCCCACTCACCCCGGCGGACATGACGGCACGCACGCGCAAACGACGAGTCCGACGCGCTGCTCAGGCGCCGGGCGCTGGTTTGGTGTGGTAGTGCTGGCGCCAGATGAGTTTGTAGATGGGGATGCGGCGGGGGAGGTCGCGGATGCCGGGGAGGAAGGGGATGAGGATGAACGCGAGGGTGAGGGCACCCATGACGGCCATGACGAGGATGTCGCCGTTGGCTGAGGTGGAGAACGGTTTGATCTGATACCAGAACGTGTAGAGCCAGAGCCAGACCTGTCCGGGGTAGCTGCCGGTTTCGTTCATCATGCCCCATTGGCTGCCGAGCAGGTGCTGTTGTTGAGCGCGGTTGGTGAGCACGCCGCCGTCGGCCATGAACAGCAGTGGTTTGGTGTAGTCGGTTTGGTAGAACTGTTTGCTGGTCAGCAGCGCGCCGTCGAGCCCGCCGGATTGCGCGAAGGTCAGCAGCGAGCTCATGATGGTGGGCACTGGCCCGTAGTGGCCGGGGGTGACAGTGACCGTTCCGGTCCGGGTGGCGGTGGCTTTGCCTAGCGCGGTTTCGTATGCGCCGGTCCAGGCGGTCTGGGTTGTGGTGGGTGCGTGCTGGTAGGTGGAGATCGCAGTTTGCAGGGCGGGCTGGTGGGTGAGCGAGCGGAGCGGCGCGAGCACGAAGTCTTGGGCGGTGTTGATCGGGTGGCTGACCCCGAGCCATTTCTGCAGGTGGATGAACGCGAGGTGCTGCCCGTCGCCGTTGTGGTTATACGGCGGGCCGTAGCTGCCGGTGTCGCTGGTGCCGTCGAGTTCGGTGGTGGCGGTGGTGACGAAGTCGACCGGGTCGCTGCGTGACCAGGATTGGATCGTGCTGGGGGGATCATCGGGGGAGGAGAACAGGATCGTCAGTCCGACCGCGAGCGTGAACACCACGCCGAGCGCGATGATCGCTTCGCGGAGGATGTCGTAGGGGCGGTAGGCGCCGTGCCATTCGCGGTAGGACTCGTCCTCGCGCCGGCGGCTCTCGCGGCTCATGGCGCTCTTCCCGCTCCCACCGGGTCGGCCTCCGGTACGCGCCCGGGATCCGGCGCGGGCTCGGGGTCCGCGGCGCGAGCGGGGAGCTCTCCCCGGTCAGCCAGCGTGAACGGCGGCACGATCCCGTGCTTACGGACCAGCAGGATGTGCGCGGCGACCAGCGCGACCACCGCGGCGGGGAGCAGCAGCACGTGATAGCTGTACATCTGACCGAAGTTCGTCACGTTGAAGAACGCGCCGACCCCGACCGCGTTCATCCCGTCCTTGGCCTGCGTGGAAATCCACTGCGCGTCGAAGTTCTGCTGCGAGACATATCCCGTCAACGCGCACGGCACCGCGACCACGAACGCGACCGCGCCGGTCATCCACACCCGCGCGCGCCCCCCCCGCCACGCCGCCATCCAATACTTCCCCCACAAATGAATGACCAAGAAAAAGAAGAACAGCTCCACCGACCACAGATGAATGCTGTTAAAGAAATGCCCGACCCCCGTGACATGCCACCACGCCGGACCCTTCAAGCTCAGAATCGACCCCGAGGCGATGATCATCACCAACGACGCCAGCGACAACACCCCGAAGACGTAGATCCACGACGCCATATACACCGGCTGGCTGTCAGGCAACAACTTCTCCGGCGGCAACGCCCCCACCGCTCGCTCCCGCGCCCGCGCCGTCCACGACCGCCGCTGCGCGCTCATCACTCAGTCCCCCGATACCGCGGGAACGGCGCCAGAATCGCCACCGCGAACACCACCAACATCAACACGATCACCACCACATTCGACGCCGACATCGAAAAGAAATGCCAGTGCACCGTGTGCGCCGGATGATTCAAATTAAAGACCGCGGCGGCGGGGAATGACATGTCGGACTCCGGGGTTGGGTTGACCCTCGGAAGTCAGGTGTGCGTTGCCGGCTTTTGGCACCGACCTCGCCAGGAATGCCCTCCAACCGGTAGCATATCTCGCGCTGGCCGCACGTTCGATGAGAATTCCCACAGAAATCCACGGCTCGCCTGCTGCGCGATGTCGAAGGTGAGGCTCGGCCTGTCTGGCTTGCGCCCAACTCCCGGCGTGGTCGCCAGTGGCCTCTAGCGCTGGTGTGTCCTCACGCGCTCGAGCGCGAGCGCGAACGTGGGGCACACGTCGACCGCGCGTCGAGCGTGCGCTTCGAGCTCCGGTGGGATCGGTCGCTGGTCGATGATCGGATAACCCCAATCGTCGACCGTGATCCGCTCGGGTAGTAACTCCGCGCACATGCCATGCGCTTGGCAGGCAATCCAGTTGACGCGCAGGCGGACGGTCATCCTGGTCCTCCGGAGCTCATGCGGCGGCCCGCGACAGCCGGGCGGTAGGGGTCGGAAGCAGCTGACGTTGGAGACACGCTGTGCACGGGCCACTGCGTGTGTGGTCGGCGAACTCGGTTTCGAACACGTCGATCGCACTGCGGATAAACCGCACGACTCCGTCCGGGTGCGCGCAGGCTCCGCGCCCATGGGCGAGCGAGGCCCACCGGGAGATCCGGCCCAGCGTCCTGGGGTCCGCGCCGGCCCGGATCTGCTCGAGGGTCGTCGCGATCGCGTCGAGCCCGTTGACGCAGGGCCCGCATTGTCCCGCGCTCTGGTCAGACAGCCATCGGCCGACCGAGGCGATCTCGGCCACCGGGCAGGCCGAGCTCGGCAATGCGATGATGACGCCGGCGCCGAGCGACGCACCCACCTCCCCGAGCTCGTCGGAGCCGAGGGCCAGCTCGTCAGCCGCGGTGGCCGTGACCCAGGTGCCGGCGTAGCCACCGACCAGGAACGCCCGCAGCGGCGCTGACAGCCCTCCGGCAGCATCCACTAGCGACGCGAGCGGAGCGCCCGCCTCGATCTCGAAGACGCCCGGATCGACCACCGCGCCACCGAGCGTGACCAGAGTCGACCCGGGGTCGGTCTGAGTGCCGAGCTCACGGAACCAGGCCGCGCCATGGCGGGCGATCAGCGCGATATGCGCGAGCGTTTCGACGTTGTTGACAAGCGTCGGTCGTCCGTTCACGCCGCGCCGGAAGATCGGGGGCGGCGTCGCGGTCGGCTTCGCGGGACCGCCGTTGAGGTAGTTCACGACCGCGCTCTCCTGGCCGCTGACGTAGCCGGGCGGAACCGGAACCAGCCGTACCCGGGTGCGGTTCCGGGAAGCGTCGGTGCGTTCACGCAGCGCCCTCTGAATCGAGCGCGCGGCGAGCGAGGCGCCTGCGTCGACGGCAATGAACACCTCGGCCGCGTCGACGGCCTGCGCGGCGAGCAGAGCTCCATCGATCACCAGCTGCGGAAGGCGCTCGAGCAGGAGCCGGTCCTTGAAGCTGGCCGGCTCACCTTCGCACGCGTTGGCCACGACAGTCGCCCGCCCGCGGGAAGCGATGACCGCCTTCATCTTGGTTGCGGTTGGGAACGCCGCGCCGCCTCGTCCCCGTAGGCCGGAGCGCTCGAGCACTTCGATCAGCGCGCCTGAGTCCCGGCGGCGATGTGCGAAAAGCGGCAGCGCACCGTGAACCTCGATGTGATGATCGAGTGCCATCGAACCCTGCGTGCGCAGGCCGGCGAGGATCCGCGGCAGTGTCGCCGGTGCGGGGAAGTCGCTCATCCCGGCCTCCGGCCGGCCGACGGACGCAACAGCGACGACGGCGTTCCCGACCGTCGCGCCCAATGGGCGCCGAGCGGCCCACTCGGCAACCACAGCGCGGTCCCGCCGGCGAAGACTGCGGCGAGGGCGAGTGCGGCGCTGCGCGGTCGGATCCTGTCCGGCCAGCCGGACAGGACACGTATCCACACCGCCAACAGCACGACGATGAGGCAACCGCCGCAGATCGCGAGCATCCAGGTGGCCTTGACGTCGCTCCCCGTTCCGAGCCCGTGCAGAAGGGCGATCGGCCACGAGGCGTACGCCAGCCAGTGCGTGAAGCGCCACGCCCGGTAGCCCAGCCGACGTCGAACGAAACTCGTGATCATGATCGCCAGCACCAGGTCAAACGACACCGCGCCCAGTCCGAGCCACAGAGGTCGATACGCGCCGGCGAACGGAACGATCGCGTCGATCAGCGGGATCGACGCGAAGCTGTCCAGCGCGGAGGTGAGGATGTGGACGAGCAAAAAGACGACCGCCAATAGCGAAGCGGTTCGATGCACCCCGTCCACCACGAACCGCGGCATGCGTGGCGTGCTGTACTGCTCAACGTCAAGCACCCCGAGCACAACGCTGAGCGTCAGCAGGATGAGCGCCACGGTCCCGCTTGCGCGGGTCAGGTACCAGTATGCGCTTGGCCCGACCGTGCTCGCGAGCGCCAGGGTCATCGGTCGTTGCTGCCCGGGTCAGGCGGCCACCCGGCGATCACGTGCACCTCACCTGACACGCTCACCAGCCGTGAGGGAAGCCTCAGTTCGCTGAGCCACCTCAGCGCGGGACGTCCCTGCACGAGAGCTGCCGTGCTGGCGATGTTCGCGTCGACGCAACTCGACGCAGCCACGCTCGCCGTCCGCCACACCGGTCGCACCGGCTCTCCGGTGCTGGGATCGAGGATGTGATGCATCACGCGAGTGCCCTTCAGCCAGCGGCGAACCGTTGTGCTGGAGGTGGCGAGTGCGCCCGAGGTGATCGCGATCGTCTGGCCGGGGGCGTCAGGACCGGCGCGGTGATCATCGGTGACGTGGACGCCCCAGCCGCCTGGGACCGGCGGCCCGGCGGTCGCGATGTCGCCACCGAGACTGACGAGCACGCCCTCGCCGATCGCCGCGTGGACCGCGGCCGCTGCGCGGTCCGCGGCGAGCGCCTTCGCGGTTGCCCCGAGGTCCAGCCGGACTCCGGCGGGGATCCGCACGCCGGGGGGATCGTGCCCGATCTCGATCAACCTCCACCCCGAAGCCCGACGGGCGCGGACGATGGGCGCAGCGGCGGGGGGGCCGGAGCGCCGGTCCGCATCCGACTCTGCCGTGACCCTGGCAGGCGGGTGTGTGAGCTCTGACCAATCGCGAGAGTATCCCCCGAGCACGAGCGCCTCACCGAGCGTCGGGTCGACAGCGCCGTCGGTCAGCCACGCGGCTCGCAGCGCCGCATCCAACGCCTCCAGCAACAGCGGACCGACGACCATGAACCGTCCCGCCGAGGCGTTCACGAGCTCGAGCTCAGAATCGGCCCGAAAGCGGCTGCACGCGCGGTCGATCGCGTCCAACTCGGCCTCGACGAGCACACGTGCCTCCGCGAGTGCCTGCTCGGCCGTGATGCACACGACGACCGTCGTGCCGAGCGCCTGCCAGCACGCGGTTGCGACCTCGCCACGCGAGCGCTGCGGAACCGCGAGCACGCTAGGAACCTCCCGAGACGACGGGAGCTGGGGTGGAGGGCGCGGGCGTCGCCGCCGGGGTGGGTGCGGGCGCCGGCGCCGGAGTCGGGGCGGCTGTCGTGGTCGGTGCGGCTGCGGGGGCGGCTGCGGCGACCGTCGGAGTCTGCTCCTGGGTGGGGGCCGTAGGCGCATGTGCAGGCGGCCTCAGCGCGTGATGGACGGCGTGGTGGGCTTCGCCGCGATGCCGTTTGCGGGCGGAGTGGGCGCGGGGACGGCGCGTCTGCGCGGTCGTCGGCGGGTCGGTGCTCCGAGTGATCGTCCGTCCCGGAAAGGCCTGCGCGGCGACGTCGGTGAGCAGTCCGGTCGCCACGACTGTCCCGGCGATCAGCCAGCGGTTGGCGCGGCGCATCCGGCGGAGCGCGGCATCCCGCGCGAGCGAGGGGTTTCGGGGCACGGAGGTACCTCAGCTGTGGTGGTGGTGGAGGGCCGAGCCGTGTGCGGTCCAGGCCGCGAAGTCGGGGATCAGGACGATCGCGAGCACGAGGCCGCCGACCAGCGCGCCCACAATCGCGATCCATCGGCCTGCCCCGCCCGGCTCTAAACCCGGCAGCTCGGGCTTTGCGCGGTGAACCGCCCGCAGCGACGCGGGCAGGGACGGCAGATGTCCGAGCACGTGGAATGAGGTGAAGACGGCCCAGACGATGAAGCTCAGCTTGTGAATCAGCACCCACTGACCACGATCGCCGGGCCCGTCGGCCAGCAGCACCAGCCCGCTCACGAACACGAGCACCGTGCTGAACACAACCATCGGGGCGATGACCCGCAACGGGGTCACCGGCGGCCCCTCGCGCCGATAGGCCGGGTTGTGGGTGTAGTAGCGGGCAAAGCGGTAGCCGGTACTCCCGAGCTTTAGGAGGACCGGGCCGATCAGCAGCAGGCCGACGAACAGGTGCACGGAGATCAGCTGGCCGACCCGCAGGATCGTCACCCCGATCACGGCCAGCAGGACGAGCAGGATCGTGCCCGTGATCGCGGTCAGCTGCCGGTTGCCGTCGGTTCCGCCGCCCGTCAGGCCCCGCGACCGATGGCCACCGCGGGCCCGTCGGACGGGGCGCGCTCGGTCCGCGGAGCCCCGTGCGCCGGGCAGTGGTGTGCTCGAATCCATGCAGCGAGTGTGGGTTTGCCGGCTAAAGGGCCCTTCACCGCTCGATGAGAAAGCTCTTGCCTATGTCCGGGCGAGGCCGGCTTGCGCCTATGCTCGGACCATGTGCTACGCCGCCCGGTGCGGTCACGGTGGCCGAACATGCCCGGGCTGATTCTGGTCATCGAGGACGAGCCGGGGATCGTCGATTTCCTGCGACGGGGGCTCCGCGCGCATGGATTCGAGGTGCTGGCGGCGCTCGACGGCATCAGCGGCACCGATCTGGCGCTGAACGAGGACGTCGATCTCATCGTGCTGGACATGATGCTGCCCGGTCGCAGTGGCCTCGAGGTGCTGGCGACCGTGTCGGCGGTCAAGCCCGGGCTACCGGTGATCGTGCTCACCGCCCGCGGCGACATCGAGCACCGAATCGCCGGACTCGATGCCGGCGCCGTGGACTACCTGGTCAAGCCGTTCTCACTCGGGGAGCTCGCCGCGCGGGTCCGCGCTCAATTGCGCGCGGCCATGCAAACGCCGGCGACCGCGATCCGCGCCGGTGACATCGAGGTTGACCTGCTCACGCGCGAGGTACATCGGGCCGGCGAGCCGGTGCGCTTGTCGACGACCGAGTTTGAACTGCTCGTATACCTGCTGAGCAACCGCGGTCGAGTGCTCTCACGCGAGCAGATCCTGCGCGCCGTCTGGGGCTACGACCACGACCCCGGTACCAACGTTGTTGACGTATACGTCGGCTATCTGCGCCGGAAGCTGCGCCACGGGGATCGCCGGACGCCGATCGTCACGGTGCGTTCGGTTGGCTATCGACTCGGCGATGTGGTCTAGGCTGCGGCTGAGCGGCGGTCTGCGCTGGCGCCTGACCGCCTGGGTCGCGGGAGTGCTGCTCCTGTCAGCCGGGGTCATCTTCGTCGTCGTCTACCGTGACACCGGCGACCAGTTGCGGGCGCAGATCGACCGGGATGTCGCCGGTGACGCTGGCCAGCTCCGGCAGTCGCTCGTCCCGTTGGCGGGCCGGACACCGGCTGAGATTGCGCACGCCGCGCGGCAATACGTTCACGCGCAGCCGTTCCGCAGCACCTCCACGCTGCTGTTCGTGCTGGTACCGAGCGCCGCGACGACCAGCAACGACTCCGAGCTGTTCGGCAGCCCGCACCCCGACGACGACGAAACCGTAGCGGAGCAGGCGCGCGAGAACGTGCTCGGACGGCAGCTGCTGATCCCGCGAATCGGCTACTCCACCAGAATGGCTCCCGACGTCGGCATGGTCAGGTTCCTCGAGCGACGCGTCAAGGTCGGAGGGGTGAGCGTCCTGGTCGGCGCCGGCGAGCCGCTCGCCACGGTGGTGCGCGCCGAGCACGGCATCGCTCGGGCGTTTCTCCTGGCCGGGGGGCTGACATTCGCGATCGCGCTGCTGCTCTCCTATCTCGCGGGGGCCCGGGTGTCGGCACCGTTACGGCGGATGGCTGCGGTCGCCGCACGCGTCGATGGGGGCGACCTCGAACCGCGCATGGCGACCTCCGACGCCCGCAGTGATGAGGTGCGCGTCCTCGCCGACTCGTTCAACACCATGCTCGACCGGCTCGCCGACGCCTTCGCCGGGCAGCGCGAGTTCGTGGCGGATGCCTCACACGAGCTGCGCACACCGCTGACCGTGATCCGCGGCCAGCTCGAGGTACTCGCGGCTCAGTCGGATCCCTCTGGCGAGGAGGTCCGCCGGGTCGAGCGGCTGGTCCAGGCCGAGATTGCCCGGATCAGTCGCCTGGTCGACGACCTCCTGCTGCTCGCCCAGTCAGATCAGACCGACTTCCTGCGCATCGAGCGGGTCGACCTGGTGACGTTCGTCGAGGAGCTCTGGGATGGCGTCAGCCTCACGGCGCCCAGGCGCTTCGAGCTCGGCGCGATTCCTCCGGGCTGGCTGGCCGCGGACCCCGACCGACTCGCGCAGGCTCTGCGCAATCTGGCCCGCAATGCGATCGAGCACACGCTGGCGCCGGACGGTCTGGTCAGGCTCCAGGTCGAGCGAGTCGAGCCAGACCGGATCCGGTTCATCGTCGACGATGACGGTTCGGGGATCCCGGCTGGCGAACGCGAGCGAGTGTTCGAGCGCTTCCACCGCACCGATCCGGCGCGGACCCGGGCGGCAGGCGGCGCTGGGCTTGGGCTCGCGATCGTCCGGGCAATCGCCAACGCTCATGGCGGATGCGCGTCCGCAGATGGCGTGCCGGGCGCACGGGGAGCACGGCTGGAGCTGGAGCTGCCGGGTTTCAGCGCCGGCGCCTCACCGTCGACGCGCCGCCGCGTTGCGGATGGACGCCGACCCGTCAGCGCGAAGCGCTAAGGCCAGGGGGCTCATCGTGAGGCCTGAATGAGAAAGCTCTCATGCATCGCGCCGCGATCGGCGGCGCCCACCGGCGCTCGTTAGCTTTCGGCGTCTTGTCTGCGCTCGCGGTCACCCAAAGCCTGATCACGACCTTCCAGGCGATCGTGCTCGGCGTGCTCCAGGGCGCCACCGAGCTGTTCCCGGTCTCGAGCCTCGGCCACACGGTGTTGTTCCCCACCCTGTTCGGCTGGCACAACATCGTGGCCTGGCAATCCGAGCCCGAATCCCCCTGGCTCGCGTTCGTGGTCATGCTGCACGTCGGCAGCGCGGTGGGACTGCTGATCTTCTTCTGGCGGGACTGGGTCGCGATCATTGGTGCGTTCTTCCATACGCTGCGGACACGCCGGATCGAGACATCGACCGAGCGGCTGGCGTGGTTGATCATCGCGGCGACGATTCCAGTGGGGATCCTCGGATTGTTGCTCGAGCACACCGTCCGGGTCGCCCTCGCCAAGCCATTGGCG
>Ga0302326_10023692_pt1 | contig 12502 bp, 11 predicted proteins | sample Palsa_T0_3_FD_202264 | JGI IMG/M metagenome (GOLD analysis project Ga0302326, IMG submission 202264) | Peat permafrost microbial communities from Stordalen Mire near Abisko, Sweden - Palsa_T0_3 | ecosystem: Environmental > Terrestrial > Soil > Palsa > Peat permafrost | place: Sweden: Abisko... | reverse complement strand
ACTACGCGACGATTTTACAAGGCTATTCAAGATCATGCGCACCGAAAAGACCCCGCGCAGGGAGCTGGATGCACATCGTGACCCGAGCGACTCATTTGCCGACACTTTTCTTGCACCGTTCTCGAAGTCGACTAATCGGCGGCTACACGTCCGCGTGAGAGCTTCGGTACAGCGGGCATAGGAACAATGCAGCGAGACAACTTACGTCTCATGGAATCAACAAACACGATGCGTTTTGCGCAAGAACGAGCGCAAAGCCGCGTTACCATTGATGTCTTTGTACGCAACGCAATGGGTCGTTCCGGGCGCGCGAATTTGCTATGCGGCATAGGTGCCGTCAGTGCGTTCTGCGCCTCGTGGGCGAGCGCGGAGTCGGCATCCGAACTGGAGCTTGCCGCTGCTTCTCCATTGCTCGATCAAATTACAGTCACGGCTAAGCGGATTGAGCTCCTGGGTACGGCCGAAACCGCAAGCGTAGGCGTAGTGGCTGACGAGGAGATACACCTTACGCCTGCTTATCGTCCCGGCCAGTTTCTAGAGACCGTTCCGGGTCTGATTGTGACTTTGCATAGTGGCGAAGGCAAAGCTAACCAGTTCCTGATGCGTGGCTATAATCTTGATCACGGGACGGATCTTGCGACCTTTGTCGACGAGATGCCCATCAACCAGCCGACCCATGCACACGGTCAGGGCTATACGGATCTGAATTTCATGATCCCGGAGCTTGCGGACGAGATCACGTACACGAAGGGGACGTACTACGCTACCGTGGGGGACTTCGGCGCGGTAGGTTCTTTGCATGTAAGCTATCGCGACGCGATGCCGGATGAGCTCAGCGCCACCGTCGGCACACTCGACTTCCAGCGCATTCTCGTCGCGGCCTCCACCGCACTCGGCAACGGACACTTGTTGGCCGCCTCGGAAGTGCAGCACTACGATGGACCCTTCGTGACTCCCGATGATGCCCGGAAAGTCAACGAAGTGCTGCGCTACAGCGAGGGTGACGAGCGCAACGGCTACTCCATTTCCGGCATGTACTATCACCAACTGTGGACCAACACGACCGATATTCCAATCCGGGCAATCGAGGAAGGACTCGTACCGAATCGCTTTGGGACGCTCGATCCGACCGACGGTGGCCGCGCGCAGCGCGCAAGCCTCTCATTTCAATATCATGAGAGTTTGGGTGAGGGGCAGCTCTCGGCGAGCTCGTTCTTCATCTATAACCAACTGCATTTATACAACGACTTCACGCACTATCTCTTCGATCCCGTTCACGGCGATCAAGAAGACCAGTTTGAGAACCGCCGCGTGACGGGCGGCGCGGCCGACTACACGCTGCCAGCACCCTTGGGCACGATCAAAAACGAGATTTCGGTTGGAGTTCTCGCGCGTTACGATTTGCTCGGCGTCGGCCGCGCGCCAAGCGAGGGCCGCGCGTCCCTTCTCCCAGGGTCGGGAAATGATCCCGCATCATTCTTCAATTCCGATCAAGTATATCTGTTCGCAGGCGCCGGCTATTTCCAGGCGGTCACGCACTGGAGCTCAACATTTCGCAGCGTCCTCGGTTTTCGCGATGATTATCAGCACGGGACCGATGTGGACTATCTGGCGCCATTGCACGAATTTGCCGGTTATACCAACGGAGGCACTGCACATCAGTCGCTGTTCCAACCCAAGGGTAGCCTCATCTACACGGCCACTGACGCCCTCGAGTTCTACTTGAGCGCCGGACGAGGCTTCCACAGCGCCGATGTGCGCGGGGTAAATCAGGACAAAAGCATCGATTTAGGCCTTCCCGGTACACCTCTGCTCGCGAAGCAGGAAGGTCAGGAGGTGGGCATGCGCGCGCAGATAGAGCGCAACCTCACGATGACGTTCGCACTCTTTAACTTGTGGCAGCAGTCCGAAACCATCATTGATCCGGACGTGGGTATGGATTCCGCAGGCCCCCCCAGCCGCCGCTATGGCTATGAGATCAACATCACTTATAAGATCAATCGGTGGTTGGAGTTCTACGGCAGCTATTCAGGAGACCACACGCGCTTCACGCGTGACTTTGATGATGGCACCGGACACCTCGGCAGGTACATCACCGATGCACCGCTCGCAACCGGCGCGTTCGCCTTGTATCTGACGAATCTCGGGCCGTGGAGCGGCGGGGTGGAGTATCGATATCTCGGCAATTACCCCCTGTCGTCGGGTCCATGTGTCGACTCAGCCGCCGCCAAGGATTTCCCCGCGACACCGAACTGTGCCACCGCGCCGACGCTCGCCAGGCAAGTGAACGGCAAGGGATTCGGGGAATTGAATATGGACGCCCATTACGCCTTCTCGCGAGGCTGGAGCGCCTCACTCGGGGTCTACAATATCCTGAACACTCACGCCGCCGCGGCGGAATTCTGGTACGTCGATCGTCTGAAATCCGAAATTGCGGCCTATCCCGACGGTCGCGCCGATATTCATGAACACCCTCTAGAACCCATTATGGCCCGGTTCACGATCTCAAAAAGCTTCGGCATGTAACATCCGCCAAGCGCGATGAGTGAGGACTCGCTTGATTTGGCGGCGCTGCTCGATCCGGTCGATCTGGCGCAGTTCTTTGCGGCCCATTGGGAACTACAGCCCCTACACGTTCAAGGGCGCGACGCGCATTACTATGATCGCGTGCTCACGATCGGCGATCTGGAAAATATGATCGCAAGCCCCAATGCGCGCTATCCCGCGATCCAGCTCAGTAAGAACGGCGCGTATTTCCCGCCGGAGGTGTATTCCGAAGACATCAAGTTGGGAGACGTCTGCTTCAGCGGGGTTGCAGATGTGCACAAGATTGCGGCCGAGTATCGCGCTGGTGCTACCATCGTCATGCCGGCACTGCACCAATCCTGGAAGCCGCTAACGAATTTATGCACAAGCATTGAGCATCAGCTCGACCACGTCGTACATGCCAATGCGTACCTGACGCCCGGAAACGCCAGTGGGTTTGCGCCCCACTACGACACACACGAAGTGCTGGTCTTGCAGATCGCAGGACGGAAGCGCTGGCGCGTGTATGAGCCGCCGATCGCCATGCCGCACCGTCGACAACCCTTTACGCCGGTGGGCCACACACTCCCGGCGGCCCCTGTCCTAGAGGTCGATCTCGCACCGGGTGACCTGCTGTATTTGCCTCGTGGGTATATCCACACCACTTACACGTCCGACACGCATTCACCGCATGTCACGCTCGGGATCGCGGTGTACACGTGGCTCAATCTTGCCGGGGAGCTTTTACAGTCCGGCATGGAGTCGATCCGATTTCGCAAAGCTTTGCCCCAGGCTTTGCCAGCCGCACAGAGTTGCGCGCGAGTTTGAAAGCTGAGCTCGGCCGCGTGCTCGACGAGCTTCACGGTGATCCGGATAGCGACCGACTCATCGAGCTCTTCTTGAGTCGCGTACGGTTGAACCGAGCGAAGCCCGGTGGAGCGTTTCGAGCTGATGTGTCAGTGATCGGGCTGAATACCCTGCTCGCCGCTCCGGATCCGAAGGACTATCGAATCGAGCAGCAAGATGGCAAGACGACAGTTCAGTATAAGGGCGGGCAGATGGCTCTTGCCCGCTGAGGCTCGTGCGACTCTGGACGCCATTCGCGAACGGCGGATATTCCGTGCGGATGAACTTTCCGGAACCTTGGATGCCAACGCCAAACTGATTCTTGTGCGGTCTCTCCACCAGAGAGGATATCTTACGCGTTGTGATGAAGAGTGACTCAGAAACCTTACTGGGCGGACGGCAGTCGACTGTGAGGAATACACTGCGGTGTAAATTTAGAATAGACTAGCGCCACGACCTACAATTTCTTGCAGAACATGCCCACGGGTCTCGCAAGTCAAGGCAGTCGCAAGCTTATCGCCGGCATCCTGCTGATTGCGCTGGCGTGTCGTGCGCTCGTGCCGGCTGGGTTCATGCCTGCGCCAGATCACGCATTTTCCCTCGAAATTTGCCCCGACGGCTTCCCGACACAATTGCTGCATTATGTGCCGGCTCATGGGCACGGCATGCATCATTCCGGCGGCGCATCGCATCCCCATGGCGCTTCGCGATCGGAGCATTGCGTATTCGCCGCGGTAGCGAGCGCGGGACCGGCAACCCATACACTTGTGGTGCACCTACCGCTCGATAACTCGCTTCCGCCACTGTTTGACGCCGCTCGTTCTGCATTTCGCACCCAGCGGTTTCGCATTCAGCAACCGCGCGCCCCGCCCGTACCCGCCTGAGTTGAACCTCGAGCGCGCCACGCGCGCCCGGTGAATGCCGGGCGCGCCGTCCACGCGTCCTTTGACTGCGATGCGACTTTCGCTGCGGCGAAAGCAGAGGAATTCAAATGCGACTCTCGCTCAGCAGGCTATTGCTGGCGTCATTAGCAGCCGTGCTCGCGGGCGCGGACCCCATTTCGAGCTTTGCCTGTGCGACTTGCGGTTGCACACTAAGTGCGGATGCCGCTATGGGCTATTCGGCCGCTGCCGGCTGGCGTATCAATCTCGAGGATGACTACATCAACCAGGACCAGCTGCGTAGCGGCACAGGTACGGCCGTGCCATCCCAAGTAGTCAATGCACCCTCGGACCCGGCACTCGGCGGTGGCGAGATCGAAAAGCAGACGATCAATCGCTATCTGACTTTGGGGATCATCTATAGTCCGAACTCGAGCTGGAATCTCAATCTGCTCGTGCCCTACGTCAATCGCGACCACACGACTTACGGAGTGCAATTGGCGCCGTACAGCGCATCCGAATCGGCCCCGGATGAGATCAGCGGCGCACACGTCTCAGGTCTGGGCGACATCCGGCTCATTGGCAGCTATCAGGGACTGCTGGCCACTCACAACCTCGGTCTCCAATTCGGAGTCAAAATCCCAACCGGCCAGTTTGGGACGCGCGTGGACTTCAGTTCCGGTCCAAACGCTGGAACGCCGCTGGATGCCAGCCTTCAGTTGGGCACGGGCAGCACCGACATCATCGTCGGTGCGTACTATTATCAAGCTATATCCCAGGATTTCGATGCCTTTATCAATGGCCAATTCCAGGCAGCGGTCGCGCAGCGCCAGGACGAGCCCGGCAACGATTTCCGGCCCGGTAATTCCGCTACCATGAGCATTGGCGTCCGTTACGAAGCCACTCCCCTGTGGGTGCCGCAGCTGCAGTTGAACCTGTATCGCAAGAGTGCCGATCAGGGAGCGCTCGCTGACACGCCCGATACTGCCGGCACTGTGGTTTATTTGAGCCCCGGCTTGACGGTGCCCGCTATGCAGCACATGCACATCTACGGGTTCGTCCAGTTGCCTGTCTACAGTAAGCTCGACGGCTACCAGGTCTTTCCACACTGGACCGCGAGCGTTGGGGTCAGCTATGCATTTTGAGCGGGGCCAACAGTGACACATGATCGCACTGCATCGCTGACCGGCGTGCTCGCTGCCGGCTTAATGGCGTACTGCACCTTCCTCGCCACGGCGCCCCATGCGGCCGATATCGCGGCGTCGGTTAGTGCGAGCAATGCCTGGATCCGTTGGCTGCCGGCCGACCTGCCGGCGGCCGGCTATGCGACGCTGCGCAATGCCGGCGATAGTCGCGCGACGTTAATCGAAGTATCGACGCCCGATTATGGAGCCACCATGATCCATGCAAGCCGCAATCTACGCGGCGTGCAACAAATGGTGCCGATCGACAGCGTCCGGATCGAGCCCCACTCTCAAGTGAGCTTCGCGCCAGAGGGCTTGCACATTATGCTGATGCAGCCGAAGCGAGCCATCCAGCCTGGAGATCATGTTTTGCTGAAGCTGCGCTTCGCCGATGGCCGATCGCTCCAGGTTCAATTTGAAGTGCGCAGGGCCGACGGGAGCGCGGTCCCACGCGCAAACACGGCGAACGGCGGGTAGCAGGCGATGGCGTGGAGTCCTGAAATGGGAGGCAACCCGTCCCCATCACGCACGACACGGAGGACCCTGCTGCAGAGGGCGGTTGCAAGTGCAGCGCTCGTGACCGGCGGTCTCATGCCGCGGCCGGCTTCAGCGCATACACTGCGTATTGGTGATCCGGCGCCGCCCGCGACGCTTACCACTTTGAACGGCGAACACATCACAACTACCGAGCTTCTAGGAAGCGTTGTGATTTTGACATTCTGGGCAACCTGGTGCGTTCCGTGTCGAGATGAACTCCCATTGCTCTCGGCGTACCTGACACTGCACGGCAGCGCAGGCCTGCGCATATTGGGATTCGGCTTGGATGGTCCCGAGCAAATCGATGCCGTACGTGCCGTCGCGCAGAAGCTGGCCTTTCCCGTTGGATTGCTGGGAGACGCGAGAATGCCGGGTTACGGGCGCATCTGGCGCATTCCCGTGAGTTTTACCATCGACCGACAGGGACGCCTGATTGACAATGGCTGGCAGGATTCACAACCAGTCTGGACGCAGGAGCGTCTCGAGCGCATTGTGACTCCGCTCCTATCCCAGGCGTGATAGCGCTTTTAGACCAACGACTGCACACTAACTCAAGCCTAAGCGGCTCGGACGGATGGGAGCGCACAAACCCATCCATCCGAGCGCGCTGTCAGCGCCACGCGGGGAACATCGATCATCCATGATTAGTGCGCATGCTGTACACCGCAGCCAGGCGCGGGCTGCGAACGTCGTGAACCGCGCGGGCAATCGCCTCGGATCGGCAGTCCTTGCTGCGGGCATATTCACTGAGGTCGCGGGAGTTTGAGTCCGGGCATACGGCTCGCGCTGCCGTGGCAATGCGGCTGTACAGATTGCGCGCACCTTCATCGCTCGCCAGATCCCAAGTAGAATATTGCACCGTGATCGACGGAACATCAGCAGCAGCGGGCACCGCTTGCGCCATGCTAGTTGCGATGCCCAGCACGCATCCGACAAGCACTAAGGCTCGCACGCGCGTCTGCCGCATGGACTGGCTCTTAAAATTGATTGCAGACATTGTGGCTCTCCTAAAAATTGTAAATGGACGTTTTTGCTTCATATGCCGCGACCTTTCGCGACGGGGATATGAGACTCCGAACGTCGCTTCGCGCGAAGACCTTGGTTGTCGAAGTTATCCCTGCAGTCGACGGGTTCGTACCAGCCTCGACTGCGATGCCGGCACTGCTGCGCAGGGCTACCTGATAGAGCGGAATTTGCTTCATCGCAGCTTAAATTCGCTTCGCCGCGGTTTCGTCCCTCAATCCGACGGAACCGTCCCCGGAACTTCGCCGACGGTACGTCGCGCGGGCCCTCGCCGGAGTACGCTATGAGCGTTAGACAGGCCGCTTAAGAGTAATGAGGCCCTAAATGAACGCCTGGCCAATGGCCCAACCGAGCAGCAGCGCAGATCGACTCGTTTCCGTGGTCGACCACAACCGATTGCTTGCGAAGCTCACTATTTCGCCCTATTTCGGGATTCTGACGGCGTTCTGGATCTACGTTGCGATATCAAACGTACTGTACGCGGACAGTATGCAAGCGATGCTTGTCGAAATGCGGGCCGGGCACGTGTTCGCGCCCTGGGACGCACGCATCCTGCAACACATCATCCTCTATCCGGTGCTGCTGACATGCGTCTGGGCATCGCTGCGCGTGGGTTGGCAGCCTCTTTGGCGCACCGTTCCCATCCAGCTTGCGTGCGGCCTTGCATTTTCGGTGTTAGCTTCGCCGGCGCTGACCCTCGGAGAGATTCTCGCCGGCGACATGCCTTGGCATCATTGGCCAGCGAATGCGATGCATCCGGGTCTTGCGGCCTTTGTGTCCGGGCCCGTGCTTCAAATATGGCTCGCAAGCGTCACGAGCTTCTTCCTCACCTACGGATTTGGTCTCGCTCTTGTTGCTGGCTTTGACTTCTACCGACGTCTGCGGGATGCGCAGCTGCATACAGCCGCACTCGAGAGATCATTAAATGCCGCGCATCTGGCGGCTTTGCGTATGCAGCTCTCTCCGCACACACTCTTCAATCTTTTGCACACCATACGTGGACAGATCGACTGGGATCCCGTGATGGCGCAATCGATGGTGGTGCAGCTCGCCGACCTACTGCGCCGCCTTCTTAGGGCGGGAGAGCGCGAACTTTCCCGGCTCTGCGACGAGCTGCAATTCGTACGTCTGTATCTGGATTTGCAACAAAAGAGATTCTCTGACCGTCTAACGGTGCGCGTGCCGGCTCAGGACACTCTCCCAATGGCGTGGGTGCCGAGTTTGATTCTGCAGCCATTGGTCGAGAATGCAGTCGTGCATGGACTTGCCGGGGATGCGGCCGCTGTCGTAATACGCGTCGAGGCCATTGTCGACGAAGAGACTCTATGCCTCCGTGTAATCAATTCGATGGTGCCACAGCAACGTATCGGCCATGACGGAATCGGCCTCAAAAACGTTCGGGAGCGACTCGCCATTCAGTTCGGCGGACGTGCAACATTTAGGGCGTCCGCCGGCGACAACAACGATTGGATAGCTGAGATCCGCATGCCGTTATTGCGCGATGGACCGTAGGCAGCTGATCATCGAAGCACCTGAGCGTTGTTGTAGGGTCGGATTCTTATGATGGACGTGGTCATCGTCGACGATGAACCGGCAGCACGCCGGTCGCTTCGCGAGTTTTGTGCCCGCGAAAGTGACCTGCGCATTGTGGGCGAGTATGGCGACGGTCGCAGCGCACTTGAGGCGATTCGAGCACAGCCCCCCAACTTGCTGTTTCTCGATATCCAGATGGATTTACTGAACGGCATCGCCCTCGCACGCGCACTCGATCCACAGACGTTGCCGTTGATCATTTTTGTGACCGCGTTCGATAGCTACGCGCTGGAAGCATTTGAGGTCTCCGCGATCGACTATCTTTTGAAGCCATTCGACTACGAGCGCTTCAGTAGATCTCTCGCACGCGTCCGCCGCAGACACGCGACGGAGAGTCTGACGGACCGACAAGCCATTTTGTCATCTGCATTGCAGCAACTGCAGCTGCAAGCTGCAGCCTCGGCGGCCGCTCCCCCCCGCATCCTGGCGGAGTCCGGCAGTCGCATGCATGTACTCGATGTGACCCACGTCGAAGTCGTCGAAGCGGATCGCAACTACGTGAAAATCACGGTTGGGCGCGAGGTCTTTCATGCGCGCAGCACGCTGCAACAGGCGGAGAAATCTCTGCAATCCCAACCGATGCTGCGGATTAGCCGGTCCTGCCTCGTCAACATGCGTCACGTCAGCGAGATCAGTCGCACTCCGCGCGGCGACGCCATCCTGGTGCTGGGCGGTGGCACAACCGTGACGAGCAGCGAAGGCTATCGCGAATCTGTCAGACAGTATCTCGACACCCTGAAAATCGGCCCACTGTGACCGGTAGTCATCACGATCCACCCGGCGCCTGCGGCACGGCCAGCCGCTGCAAACGGCCCGCGCGCTCTCAAGCTGCTTGCCCTGGGCCGCGTCGCTGTTCGATCATCTTGCGGTGGCTAGCAACCGCTCCCCCGGAACATTCTTAAGACTGCTTCACAATGTACAGGGGTAATAGTCGGCCATTGCATCTTCTGATTCCCGAAAGCCTGCGCGGATGGTACGGCCGTCGTTCGGAAGTCGCGCCTCAATGCATCTGTAAGTAATTGAAAATAATATAATTAGCCAGCAAAAGTTCGGGTGTTCTATGCGCTCGCGTGAACGCGGACGCCCGATGTTGACTTGGAACATCCGCGTACGGACGTCGTTTATGGTTGGATCCGGGAGGATGCGCACAGGAGGCTTTGGCCCCCACCGATAACGAAATCGAGTCATTATTGGCTGACCCGCCGATAACTGTGCGAGGTCACCGTTGACGCCAGCGGCACAGAGAGTGGATGCACTCCTGGAGCGCTCGTCGGCGGAGCCGTCACAGAGGAAGCATCCAGAAACAAGTATATGAATGAACCGGAGACCGCTTCGAGTCCGGAGCACCGCGATGCCCATCGCGGCCGCGCTGAGAACGTGGGTTTGCGAATCAAGCGTCACTGGGTGATCCGGGCGCTCATCGGGATTTGCGTGCTCGTCGCCGTATGGCTCCTCATCGCCTGGTTGAGGAAGCCAAAGCCCAAGCCCCCCGCTCCTCCGCCGATCCCGGTCTTCGTTGCGCCGGTCAAGGTCGGCAGCATCAATATATATCTCGACAACATCGGCACGGTTACACCGGTCTACACCGTAACTTTGGCGAGCAGGGTCGCAGGGGCACTGACCGAAGTCCGCTTCAAGGAAGGCCAGATGGTGAAGAAGGACGAGCTCTTAGCGGTGATCGATCCTCGACCCTATCAGGCTGCCGTGCTGCAGGCACAGGGGCAGCTGGCACGTGATCAGGCGTTGCTGAAAAACGCGCGACTCGACCTCGTGCGTTACCAAAACTCCTACAAAGAGCACGCCGTACCAGAGCAGCAGGTAGCGACGCAGCAGGCGCTCGTAGAACAGGACATGGGGGTCCTGAAGCTCGACGAGGGCAATCTTGCAGCCGCTCAGGTGAACCTGGACTACACGCGCATTGTGTCACCTATCGATGGCAGAGTAGGACTGCGCACGGTCGATCCCGGAAACATCGTGCCAGCAGATGGTACGACCGGACTTGTCACCATTGCGCAGCTGCAACCAATCACCGTAATTTTCACGATAGCCGAGGACGACCTTGCGCAGGTGACTGAACAAATAGCCACGGGGCGTACACTCGCGGTCGACGCGCTCGACCGTACCAAGCAACACAAGCTGGCTGCAGGAAACCTCCTGACCCTAGACAATGAGATCAACACGACGACTGGCACGGTCCGCGCGCGCGCAACCTTTCCGAACACACACAATGAGCTCTTTCCAAATCAATTCGTCAACACGCGGCTATTGGTCAAGACGCTGACCCAGGTAAATCTCGTTCCTGAGGCGGCGATTCAGCGCAATAACGACGTGGCCTTCGTATACGTCGTGAAGCCTGACAGCACGGTGCAGTCGGTCGACGTGAAGATCCTGGCGACGGAAGCGGCTATTTCGGCCGTCACGGGCGTCACGCCGAACCAACAGGTCGTGACGGATGGTTTCGACAAGCTGCAGAACGGCCTTAAGATTGCCATTCGCAAGCCGCCGGCGAAATCCGCTCCGCCGGACAGTTCGCAACCCCCTGCGACCGCCGATAGCGAGGTGAAAAAGACCGGATGAATCCGTCGCGACCGTTCATTCTGCGGCCAATCGCGACTTCGCTCTTGATGGCAGCGATCCTGCTGATCGGCATCATCGGCTTTCGGCAACTGCCAATCGCTGCGTTGCCAGACGTCGATTATCCGACCATGCAGGTCGTGACGTTTTACCCGGGAGCAAGTTCGGATGTTGTCGCATCCGCGGTCACTGCGCCCCTTGAGAGGCAGCTTGGGGAAGTTCCCGGCCTGAATCAAATGCTCTCGGCGAGCTCGGATGGCGCTTCCGTCATCACGCTGCAATTCAACTTGAGCCTCAACATTGATATCGCCGAACAGGATGTGCAGGAGGCGATCAACGCGGCGCAGAACTACCTGCCGCAACAATTGCCAATGCCGCCGGTGTACAGCAAGGTCAATCCCGCCGACGCTCCAATCCTCACCCTTGCACTGACCTCCCAGTCGATGGCGTTAGCGCAGGTCGAGGACTATGCAGATACACGCCTCGCCGAGAAGATCTCACAGTTGCCCGGTGTCGGCGCAGTGACCATCAGCGGCGGTCAAAAACCCGCCGTACGCGTGCAGGTAAACCCCACACAGCTCGCATCTTATGGACTCAACATGGAGGACGTGCGCGCGTCCCTCACGGCCACGAGTGTCGATACGGCAAAGGGCGGTTTCGATGGCCCCTCGCAGAGCTATCAGATTGGTGCCAATGACCAGATAACCTCGAGCGCTGATTACCGGCAGCTGGTTCTAACCTATCAGAACGGCGCCCCGATCATGCTCAAGGATGTGGCAAATGTGATTGACGGTGTGGAGAACAGCGAGCAATCCGCCTGGATGAACAACGTACCGGCGGTGATCGTTAATATTCAACGCCAACCCGGCGCCAATATTATTGATGTCGTGGATCAGATAAAAGCGCTGCTGCCGAAACTGCGGGCCACAATTCCGCCTGCCATCAAGATAGCGGTGTTGACCGACCGCACAACTACGGTGCGAGCCTCGGTATCGGATGTCGAATTCGAGCTTCTCCTGTGCATCGCGCTCGTGGTCGCCGTCATTTTTGTTTTTCTGCGCACCTTGGCGGCCACGATAATTCCCGGCATTGCGGTCCCGCTGTCGCTCGTCGGCACCTTCGGCGCCATGTATGCCCTTGGGTTCAGTCTCAATAACCTGACCCTCATGGCGCTTACGATCTCCACAGGCTTCGTCGTCGACGACGCGATCGTGATGATAGAAAACATCACGCGCTACGTCGAACAGGGAGAAGCTCCTCTCGACGCCGCTCTAAAGGGCGCCGAACAGATCGGCTTTACGATTATGTCGCTGACGGTCTCGCTCATTGCGGTACTGA
>Ga0302326_10023689_pt1 | contig 12503 bp, 12 predicted proteins | sample Palsa_T0_3_FD_202264 | JGI IMG/M metagenome (GOLD analysis project Ga0302326, IMG submission 202264) | Peat permafrost microbial communities from Stordalen Mire near Abisko, Sweden - Palsa_T0_3 | ecosystem: Environmental > Terrestrial > Soil > Palsa > Peat permafrost | place: Sweden: Abisko... | reverse complement strand
AGCCAGTGCGGTTCCAATGACCTTTCCGCCCAGACAGATGACATTCATGTCATCGTCTTCGACGCCCTGGCGGGCGGAGAAGACATCATGGATGAGGCCCGCCCGCGCGCCGCAGACCTTGTTCGCGGCGATGGAGGCTCCCACGCCGCTACCGCAAAGTGCCACGCCGCGTTCGACCTGCCCCGCGGCAACAGCCCTCGCCAGAGGGATGATGAAATCGGGATAATCGTCTGCCGGATCCAATCCGTAGGCGCCAAGGTCCACGATTTCGTACCTCAAGGTGCGCAAGGACTCGGCGATCTGCCCTTTTAAGACAAATCCGCCATGGTCCGAGGCAATTCCCACGCGCATCATGCTATTTGCTTACATAGATTCAAAACTAGCAATCCGTCATGTCAGTACAAGCTGAAGTCTTTGAGTCCTATGCTCAGGCGGCCAGTGATGGTTCAGCTTTCGCTGAAAGAGCACTGATAATGTCTTCGAAATCCGTTGCCTTCAGACTTGCGCCGCCGATCAGCGCGCCACCTACTTCCGGCAGTGCGAGGATCTCGTGTGCGTTGGACGGTTTGACCGACCCGCCATAGAGGATGCGCACCGCTTTGCCTTCCTTGCCTAAACGCGCTTCGAGACAATGGCGGATATGCGCATGCATTTGCACAATCTGCTCCGTGGTCGGTATGTGCCCGGTTCCGATCGCCCAGAGCGGCTCATAAGCTACCGCTCTGGCAGACGAGGTCACGCCCTCAGGCATGCTGCCTGCAATCTGATCGGCGCACACGCACAAGGCGTTGCCGTCGTTGCGCTGTGATTGCGTCTCGCCGACGCAAATGATCACCAGAAGTCCCGCGCGCCATGCGGCGCTCGCCTTTGCGGCCACCATCGCGTCCGTCTCGCCATGATGTTGGCGGCGCTCCGAATGTCCGACGATGACCGAGGAGGCGCCGGCGTCTTTGAGCATCTCGGCGCTGATGTCTCCCGTGAATGCACCCGCGATTGCCGCGTGGCAGTCCTGTCCTCCGATACCGATGCGACCCGCGGCGACCTGCACTGCGCGCGTGATCAGAGTCGCGGGGGTGCAGATGAGAACATCGGCGAGTGGCGGTCTAGCTGTCACCGCTGCGGCTATGGCTTCGATTTCAGCCAGCTGCGGCATGAGGCCGTTCATCTTCCAGTTTCCGGCGATCAGTGGCCGCACGTTGTCCTCACTATGGTGCCCCACAAATGGGGAGTTTCGGAGCGCCCCAACTGCAATGAACGCAGCAACGAATATCGTCGGTAGTGAGGGAACCGTCGATGCACTTGTACCGGCATTAACCGCGCGCGGTCTGTTCGACAGCGCACAGATGTACGATTGGCGCGCCGCGCAGTTTATCGTTTCCGCCGCGCAGGCAACTCGTGCAAACCCTGCTCTTTCAAGCGAGACCGTATGGAGCCGTAGATTGCCCTTATCGAGACAGTGCAGTCGCTGCAATCGATTGGGCTGATATAGGGAGTCAAACTCATGCTCAGTGCCGTCGATATTGGCGGCACTACCATGCGGCTTGCACTCGTCTCGCTGGAGAGTGGGCCGCGAAAATTCCTGGGGCCTTCGCCGCCAAGGGACGTTTGGTCAACCTGATGCGCACGGTACCGGTGCATAGAGGGCGGTCCCGCCCGGGCGTACACTCAAATATATGCCATGATGGCAGCACCGACGGGGCGCTTGCACCCACTGACCTCGCAACTGCTGCCGCGAGCAACGTCAAGGAGAATGCAATGCCTCATACGTATTGGCAAGCCACCCCGAAAGGAAGCATTCGATGTTCTTGATGCGAGATACGCAAAAGGCGAGATCACCCTCCTCGAGTATAATCAGATGAAATCTGAGATCTCCAAGGAATAATCAACGCGCCGCTGAGATCGGGCTGCTCTTCGAGCCAATCGATCTGGTACGTCATCGCGGATAAGTGATCCGCGGCGACGAGGTTGCGCAGGTGTTGGAGGTCTTCTTCCCGTACGTCCTTGGCTCCAGTGGCTCTCTCATTCGATAGAGCGCGAACTTGATGCTCGATGAGCCGCCATTGATCGTCAGCATATGCGCACGACTTGGACTCATAAATCATTTCTTCATAGTGCGCGCGGAGTCTTCCCGGAGCGCCAGTGCGCCTCAATCTGTTCCAGAGTCTTGCCCTTGGTTTCCGGCACCAGGCGATAACAAAAGACCCAGGCGGCGACAGCGATCACGCCGTATAACCAAAAAGTTTCCGCGCGCCCAAGTGCCGCGACCAGGGTCAGGAATGTCACGGCCACCGCCAAATTCATTGCCCAGTTGGTCATTGTCACGGCGCTCATCGCCGCACCGCGGAACCTTAATGGAAAAATCTCGGAAATCAGGAGCCAAAAGATCGGTCCAAGTCCCACGGCGAACGATGCGACATAGATCACCAAACCTGCGATGGCAACATCGCTCTTGAAGCTCGCCAATTGCTCGATCTTGAAAGCCGCACCGAGGACCGTCAGGCCAAAAACCTGGCCTGCTATTCCAAACAGTAGCAGAGGCCTGCGGCCCACACGGTCCAGTAAGAAGATGGCCAACACGTGAAAGCACCACATCACCGCTGCCAGACCCGCTCCGGCGAGGATCGCGGGACCGACTCCGATAATTCCTGCAAACTTGAAAATGGTCGGGGAGTAATACATGACCGTGTTGATGCCGGTCGTCTGCTGAAATACGGCAAGGACTGTGCCGACGATGAGCGGCATCTTGATCGACGGCCGCACCAACTCCTGCGTCCAGGTTCCACTCTGCTTGCCCATACTTTGTTGGATGTCCGCGATTTCCGGACTGATGTCTGATTCCGTCCGCAGACGCCGCAAAGCCAGCGTCGCCTGTGCGATCTTTGATCGGCTGATCAGCCAGCGAGGGCTATCCGGCAACATCCACATTCCGGCGACCAGGCTTATGGATGGTATTGCCGCCAGACCAAACATAAGACGCCATCCCTCGCTGCCCGAAAGGGCATAGTCCACCAGATAGGCGACAACGATGCCAGTGGTGATTGCCAGCATGTTGACGGCCACCAGGGCGCCGCGCACCTGGGCCGGTGCCAGTTCGGCAATGTACATCGGTGAGATAAATGAAGCGATGCCAATGGCAATGCCGCTGACCGTGCGGCCGGCAATTAACCAGCCGACCGTCGGCGCCAGAGCTGTGCCAATCGCGCTTGCGGTAAAGATAATGCCGGACAGAATAATCATTTTACGACGCCCGAAGCGATCGCTCAAAGCGCCTCCAAGAACCGAGCCCAACACGGCTCCAGCCAGAACCGCACTGACAACAATCTCCTCCAGGGTGGTTGACAGGGAGAACTGCTTTTTGACGAATAGTATGGCCCCGGAAATAACGCCCGTGTCGTAGCCGAAGAGTAAACCCCCAATAGCCGCAACCCCCACGGCAACGTAGACGAAGGGTTTGACCGCCGATTTGACCTGATCGTCCACCGATCAGGCTTCTTTGCGCCGTGGCAATCTCACCCCCGAGTGGCGATGCGAACCACGAAGTCCGCTCCTTCCCAACAGGCAACCTCAGGCCAGTAGAACGTGAACTTCACTTGCGCTGCCTCATGAAGCTCTGCGGTCGGCAGATCGGCGCTGTGCAGCCCGAGTCCGGTATCATGTGTCGACTCGTCCTGGATACTCTTCCAATTATCTGCACTCCAGTGAATCCGGGCGGCCGCCATTGTCTCGACGCGCAGGATTTTGCCGGCAGGCAGCGAGCGAATCTTATGATTGAACCGCCACACTAGGCGTGGGGAGACGGTCTTGTCCGTCAGGTAGCGTTGCACGGTCTGGGGCGGCAAGTCGAAGAGCCGGCCCTCGCGCAGCGAACGTCGCAGCTTGAGATACTCGGCGTGCGCCCACACGAGCGGCATGGCCGAGCCGGACGGACGGCCAAAGTGCAGCTCGCGTTCTGGAATGTCTGGAGAGTCCCAGACTTGCTCCGGGAGCAGACCGCCTTCGTTGGCGAAGGATTCTAATGTCGTCAGGAGTCGTTTGGCCTCCTCGATGCGCCCCGCCGCCAGCTCGTAGTGTGCCCGCTCGCCCGTGAGCAGCGGCCATCCGCGGCCAATCCCCGTGCCGTCAAAGGGCGCGCCATCCTCATGTTCGCCATAACCATCATCATTGTAGCGATGCCAGGTGGGGCCTGACGGTGTCTCGACTTTGAGCAAAGCGTCGATCACCTTTCTGGTATTGCAAATGCGCGGATCGTCGGCCGCGCGGATCCCAAAACGCACCAACGCCAGGGCGTCGGGACTGACCAGATGACTGGCCCGGCGGAAGTCGTCGTCACCGGTAACGTTCTTGATGTTCACATTTTTTTGGAAGCTCGATCCGTCTGCCGCCGTCTGCGCCGGGGCGATCCGAACGTAATAGCCTTCTACGTCGAACTTGCGGCACCAGTCCGTGCCCGACACATACATCCAGCGTTCGACGCAGTAGCTCCACACATCGGCAATTTCACGCAGGTAGGCAGCTACACTGGCTTCGTGATTCAAATCAGCCAGGTCCGCGGCCGCCAGCAGTGCGGCAATTTCGGCCCCGGCCGTGAACGGTGAGTAGCCCGGATCCTCCTCCCAGCGATCCTGTGGGCTGACCGGGCCGTTACGAACTAAATAGCCTGCTGCTTGCCGCACCATGGGCCAATAGCGCGTCAGATCCGCCTTACCCAACGCGTGCTCGCGATGAGCCAGGTCCACGAGCAGAATCGGCAACGCCGTCTCGTCCATTTGGATTCCATCCCAATAGGGCGAGCCGTCCAGCCACATGTTCTGCGACCAGTGGCCATCGGGCTGCTGAGTGGCCTGCAAAAAGACGAGCACCCGGCGAACATCCTCGTGCGCGCCGGCCGCGAGCAAGCCGCCTGCCGCCTCCACCATGTCGCGCGACCAGACCAGATGATAGCCGCCCAGATCCTTGTCACCCTTGCTGAATCCCCACGGGATGGCGAGGCTCGCGATGAGACCGCCGGGCGCAGCTTTGGACTCGTGGGCCCGCAAAACGGCAAGACTCGTCTGGGAAAGATCGCCCGGACTGACTACTGTCTTCTTCGGCGATGTGCGTGTCTTGATCCAATCCTGCCAGCCGGCGATATAGTCCTGCTGTGCCTTGGCAAAACCGTCACGCAGGCTGCCGATCGCGTTGTTCGCTGCGGCCTGCGGATCCTTGCCAAAGCCAAGCGCCAATACGAAGGCTCCCTGCGACTTGAGGAGATCGATCTGCCCGATCAGGGCCACGTTGCCGTTCTCGGCCCGTGTATATTCCCACCTCATCTGCTTGTGAGCCTTCAGATCCTGCCAACCATCGGAGGAGCCGACGTAGCCGACCGAGCGCTTGATCCACGGCACCGAACAGGCCAATGCCAACGCGTTACCTTCGCGCTGCGCCAACAACAGCGGCGTGCCTTCGATTTCGTCCACCCAGGCGGTATTGCCGCCACCCTGATTTCCGAGATGCGGCGCAAGCAGGACATGAAGGTAGTAATCCGACAGCGCTCCCTGCTGGGCGATAAACCGGGCCTGTTGCAGCACCGTGTCACGATGCGGATCGGTCAGGATCTGCTCTTCGATGCGGTAGCGACCGTCGCGGCTGGTATTGACCATTGCGAACGCGGGCACGCCGTCGGCCTGCCAGCGAACTTCGGATTTGGCGTCGCGTTTCTCCTCGGAGAAGAACGTCGTCCCATCGGTGACGATCAAGCCCATGTCGCGCACGCAGGCCTGGTCGATGCACGGGTAATAAATCTCATTGAAGATGCCGTGGCTGAGCGTGAACCAGACGCGACTCTTGTTGCTCAGTGCCGTGCCCACTCCGGTCTTGGCGCTGGAGGTCCAGCGCGCCGCAATCCCGGGGTTACCCGGTGCAGAACGACTTGAATGAGTGGGATGAGTTGATACAGCCATGGTTGTCACCCGCTTGATAGTCCGAGCGCTGCTAACTTCGCGCGTGTCGATTGGTAATCGGTGTGAAGAACGCTTCGAATCCCCAGACCTTGCGCGATTTCAGTGAACATCGCGGTATTATCGATATAGACCACGTCTCGGGGCTGCACCTGCGCGATGTACATTGCCACTGAAGCGAGATCCGTGTGGCCTTCGATCGTTATGCGATTGCTGTCATACATCCAACACGGATTGCCGAGCATGAGGTGACCGGCGAGCGAGGCCGCCTCACTTGTGACGCCCTCCATCATGTCGCCGTCACCACATATCGCATAGACGTGGTAATCGAATGTCGCGAAGTCGAACCGATTGAAGTGCGTCGCCAACCAGCGCTGACCGATCGCCATGCCGACGCTCGTTGCGTGGCCGTTCGATAACACGAAGCGGTCTCGATTAGGCCAGATCGGATCTTCCGGGTCGAAGCGCAGGAAACGCTGCCACAACGCATAGACCAGCGGCGCCAAGCCCATCGGTGTGCCGGGATGACCGGAATTGGCCTCTCGCACGGCATCCATAGACAAGGTGCGTATTGTGTTGATGCAACTTCGTCGATCGAGCCCTCAATCGGTGATGTCCGCAGTCTCTGTTTCGTGTCGATTCATGAATGGACTCTGCGTCGTAGGGCCAAGCTTTGACCAATCCGGCATCGCATAATGGATCACCGCGGGTTCAGTGAGCCAAAACTTGCGCGCTTATCTGATCAGCAAGTCACGAGTACGTGATTTCCTGTCACGAATGGTCGACGCCTCGGTGTTCGGCGCATCTGGTTCAAGGTTCGCGGTCAAAAGGAGACCCAGCGAGCATCCGTTGCTGCCACTGATGCCGTCTGTGCGCTAGCGAACTGATCTACTGGATCGAGACGCCACTTCATTGCCCGATCAATTTCGTACGCATTTCCGCACTGGGCTGCTGATCGTCCGAACTACATTCGAACTTCGATGAAGATCATCGCCGACATGTACGACGGGACCGTAACCTTTTACGTCATGGAAACCACGGATCCTCCTCCGGCGGTTTATCAGCGAGCGTTTCCGGGCGTGTTCAATGACTTGGATCAACACTCGGCGGACTTGAAGGCGCACCCGCGCTTCAGGGTGGTGCATGAGGTATTCTGTCGTGCCGTTGAGCGTTAATTGGAATTCGCGACACGGGCTGACCCTTCTGGAGATTGCATGAGAATGTCAAACGCGTCGCGCGTAATCGCAATTGTCTGCACCGGCCTCTATGCGGGGATCATCTTTGGTGATCGAATGGGCGCCACCTACGCGCGTCCGGCATTCAGCGCACCCGACTTCGTTCTGTTCCAACAGATCGAGCATTTGCATCTCAGGCCGTTGCTGCTCCCCCTTATTGCGGCCTCAGTTCTGGCCGGATTGATTTGGGTCTGGTCGATGCGGACACGTTGGAGGACTCCCGAGTTCTGGTTAGCGGCTGTTAGCACGGCGGCCATGATTGTGGTCGCTGCGTTGACACGCATCGTCAATTTTCCGATCGATGACGCATTGATGACCTGGAACGCTGCAGCGCCCCCGGCCAATGCTCGAAATCTTTGGGTCCCTTGGGAGCATGTGCACACGATTCGCGCTGCTTTGAGCGTTGCAGCGTTTGCGCTCCAGGTGCTCGCACTGAACTCAGGGGTACAGGACCACAACACTTCAAGCCACTGAGCGGCTCAAGCCGACTACTGTGGTGAATGGCCCCGATCGCACCTTTCGCCTTGCGCAACCCACGGCCGAACATGCGATTCATGTCGGGCTGACAGGGATTTGCTTCTTCAACACATCGTACTTGCACAGCATTGCCTTCTATTAATCCTAAGGCGGCGCTCTTGGCAGAAGCCGTACGGATAGACCAAAGCAACGCTTCTGGCGACCGGCCATGACCCCCACGACGGCCTCGCCTCAGGGTCGATGACCGCCCGGCCTGTCGATCCTTACAGACTTGTAATGCTCAGGTAAGGCTACGGCCATCCCACTGCCGTCTACTGCGCCTTGCAGCGGCGCGTCATTACTGTGATGCCGCGACGGATGCTGCGAGCAGAGGAGCGAGCCTGATGAGTAACAATCCCGCGGCATCGTCCAGCCAGCAGTCCCTTAACAACTTAAGGTACCGGCCGAACCTGGGCACCGTGCCCATCACACAACAAGCGCCGCAAGCGCCAGCGGCCGAAGCCAACGCGGCATTGAATCTGCTCCGCGAGGCCGTGCAGCAGAACTCGACCTGGGTGGGACCACTGCAGCAGGAAATGTCGCGGGTCATCGTGGGGCAAAAACTTCTCCTGGACCGGCTATTGGTGGCCCTGCTCACCAACGGCCACGTGTTACTGGAGGGCGTGCCGGGATTGGCCAAAACGCTCTCATTGAAAACTCTGGCCAACAGCATTGCGCTGCAGTTCAAACGACTGCAATTCACCCCTGACATGCTACCAGCCGACATTGTCGGCACCATGATCTACAACCCGCAGGCCGGCGACTTTCACACCAGACACGGTCCCATCTTTAGCAACCTGATTCTGGCGGACGAGATCAATCGCGCGCCAGCCAAGGTGCAAAGCGCCCTCCTGGAAGCGATGCAGGAGCACCAGGTGACGATTGGCGATGCAACCTACCCATTGCCCAACCCATTCATGGTTCTCGCTACGCAAAACCCGCTGGAGCACGAGGGCACCTACCCGTTGCCCGAAGCGCAGGTGGATCGATTCATGATGAAAGTGGTGATCACTTATCCGAACCGCGCGGAAGAGCGCGCCATTCTGGACTCCATGGCCACGACCGAGCCTCCAGTCTCCGTGCGCCAAGTTGTATCCGAAGGACAGATTCTGAGAGCCCGAGAAGTGGTCAACAGCATCTATGTGGACGATAAGGTCAAGGACTACATAGTTGACTTGGTGCTGGCGACACGTCCCCCTACAGCCGCCGCCCTTAATCTCAACGGTTACATCCAGACCGGTGCCTCACCGCGTGCGACCATCAACTTGACACTGGCGGCGCGCGCCACGGCCTTTCTCAATGGCCGGCACTATGTGACACCTCAGGACGTAAAGACGATCGCTCTCGATGTGCTTCGGCACCGGGTAACGGTCAGCTATGAGGCGGAAGCAGAAAATGTCAGCTCCGAGGACATCATCCGCAAGATCCTCGACACGCTGCCTGTTCCGTAAAGACGACCGCAGACGCGCTAAGGACTTCCGCACGTGAATACCGATACCAAAAGCATCCTGAGCCATATGCGGCAACTTGAAATCCGCACTCGGCGCCTGGTCAACGACAGTCTGGTCGGAGAATACCAATCGGTGTTCAAAGGCCGCGGCATGGACTTTGACGAAGTGCGCGAATACGTCGCAGGGGACGAGGTACGTACCATTGATTGGAACGTCACGGCCCGTGCGGGGCGACCATTCGTTAAAAAATTCACCGAAGAGCAAGGCGCTGGATGTCGCCACGACGCGCCATTGTCTTTTTAATTTCCGATTTTCAGTCGCCCGGTGATCCTGCGGTCAATCGATCGGCTTTGCGGCGCGCGATGCGGCAAACCAATCGACGCCACGATCTGGTCGCTGTGCGCATCGAAGATCCACATGAGACAGCGCTACCGAATCTGGGCGTGCTCGCCCTGGAAGATGCGGAATCGGGCGAGATCGTTGAACTCGACACCGCCGATGCGGCGGTGCGCGAGCGCTTCAAGGAGGCAGCGCAGGAACGCACGCGGCGCCTCGTCACTGATCTGCGATCTGAGGGCGTCGATACGTTGGAGCTGGCAACCGATGAGTCCTACTTGCCAGCCCTGCAGCGCTTCTTTAAAAATCGTGAGCGCCGACGCGCATGAAGCGGCGCGCTGCAACCCACCTCGCCAGGAGCTTCGCGGGAGTTCTGCTCGCCGCGTTGCTCGGCGGCACTGCAGCCTTCGCTCAGGCACCGGCCGTCTCGGGCACTCCTGCCAACGTGACCGCGCCGAGCCCCGCCGCGGCCGACATCCGCGACATTCGCGGCCCGGAGCCGATTGCCTCTCCCTGGCTTTGGGCGATCTGCGCGACGACCGGCGTGCTGCTCACGAGCGGTGCGTACTTCGCCTGGCGTTGGAATCAGCGGCGCAGGCTTACGCCGGTCAAATTGCCCTACGCAATGGCACTTGAGCGGCTCGAAGTCGCCCGCGCGCTGATGCGGCCCAATAGCGTTCGATTATTCTCGATCAGCGTCTCAGACATTGTTCGCCTCTACATCGAGCAACGCTTCCAGGTGCGGGCCGCACACCGAACGACCGAGGAGTTTCTCTACGATCTGCTCGTCCCCTCGGATGCGCTGCTTGCCTCTCAGCGCTCGCTGCTCGCTGGATTCCTGAATCACTGCGACCTGGCTAAGTTCGGCGGCTGGGCGCTTTCCGCGCAGGACATGGAACACATGTATCGGAGTGCTCGCGCATTTATCTTGGCAACTGGTCAGGCCGCCCTGACATCGGTGCCGATTCGGACACTGGCCCCCCCTTCAGCCGAAAAGGATACCTATGATTCGGTTTCTTCAGCCTGAATGGTTGTGGCTTCTAAGCCTGTTGCCCATCGCCCTTTTGTGGCTCGGACGACGCGGCTCGGTGACGGCCATTGAGTACTCCGACGTCGGACTGGCCCGTGAGGTGGCCCAGAGCACGCGAAGCCGTGCGGGCCGCTGGATATGGTTGCTACCGATACTCGCCAGCGCGTTCATGATCGTGGGCCTGGCGCGACCGCAGCTGGGTCACGGCAGTGTCACCGTGAGCGCCAACGGCATCGATATCATGCTTGGCCTGGATGTCTCCGGCTCGATGCAGGCGCTGGATTTCAAGCTCGGCGATCAGCGCCTTAACCGCATCCAGATCGTCAAATCCGTAGTCTCCACGTTCATCGATCAGCGACCCAATGATCGAATCGGGCTGATCGCCTTCGCAGGTGCGCCCTACCTGGTCAGCCCGCTCACACTCGATCACGATTAGCTGCAGCAAAATCTCGAGCGCGTTGAGGTCGGTGGCGTCGAGGATGGGACCGCCATCGGTTCGGCCATCGCCGCCGGCGTCAATCGTCTGCGTGCCACCCCGGCAAAGTCAAAGATCATGATTCTGCTTACCGATGGCGTGAACAACACCGGCAAGATCTCGCCGATTGCCGCCGCAGAGGCCGCGAAGGCGCTGGGCGTGAAGATTTACACCATTGGTGTGGGCGTGCGCGGCGATGCGCCGGTACCGGTCAAGGACGAGTTCGGCAACACGCAACTGGTCATGGCCAAAGTCGATGTCGATGAAAAAACCCTGCAAGCCATTGCGACGATGACCGGCGGGACTTTCTACCGCGCCACGGATACCGGTTCGCTGCAAAGCATCTATGCGCAGATCAACCGACTGGAAACCTCAGCCCAGACCATCAAAAGGTTTGAGCATTACCAGGAGCTCTACGCCTGGGCGCTGATTCCCGCACTGAGTGCGCTCGGCTTGGGTCTCGGACTGCAACAGACCCGATTTCGGAGATTGCCATGATTTTCTCTCATCCCCTGTGGCTGCTGACCGGCGCGGCGGCCTGCGGCGGCCTGCTGTGGATGTGGCGATGCTACGACGCTCGGCAGCAGGCGACGCTCGCCCAATTCGTCGCGGCGCACCTGCGCGTAGAACTCACTAAATCGGTCTCGCAGGGCAAACGTCGCGCCAAGCGCGGCTTACTGGTGGGCGCCATCGCCTTATTGTTTGTCGCCCTGGCAGCTCCCCAAGCAGGCTATCGCTGGGAACAAGTCACTCGGCGCGGCAACGACATCATTTTTGCTGTCGACACCTCGCGCAGCATGTTAACGCCCGATGTGAAGCCCGATCGACTCACGCGCGCCAAACTTGCGATTGATGACTTCGTTGAGCATCTGGACGGCGATGCGGTGGGGTTGATCGCATTCGCCGGTGATGCTTTCCTGCAAGCCCCCCTCACGCTCGACTATGACGCATTTCACGACTCACTCAACGCACTCGATACTCGAATCATTCCGCGCGGTGGCACGAATATCGCCAGCGCGATTCATGAGGCGCAGAGTGCGCTTAAAGATCGCCCGGGCAGCGACAAAATCCTGGTGCTGGTCACGGATGGGGAGGACCTGCAGGGCAACGCCCTGAGCGCAGCCAAAGCCGCCGCGCAACAGGATGGACTGAAGATTTACACCGTTGGCGTCGGCACGGCCAACGGCGATCTGATTCCGCTGCCGGTCGAACAGGGCGATGGGTTCGTAAAGGACCCATCCGGCACACCGGTCAAGTCGCATCTGGATGAGACAGCACTGAAAGCCATCGCGACTGCCACCGGCGGACTGTACGCGCCGCTGGGTGCGGAAGGACAGGGACTGGACAGCATTTATCAGCAGGCCCTTGCGCCGCTGGCCAAGCATGATCTGGCCTCGCGGCGGCAGAAGATTTATACGCAGCGCTATCAGTGGCCGCTTGCGGCCGCGCTGGGGATGCTGCTCGCCAGTGTGCTGATGGGCACCCGGCGACGCGTCCTGCGGAGGCATACCGAGAAGGCTGTTG
>Ga0302326_10023686_pt1 | contig 12504 bp, 13 predicted proteins | sample Palsa_T0_3_FD_202264 | JGI IMG/M metagenome (GOLD analysis project Ga0302326, IMG submission 202264) | Peat permafrost microbial communities from Stordalen Mire near Abisko, Sweden - Palsa_T0_3 | ecosystem: Environmental > Terrestrial > Soil > Palsa > Peat permafrost | place: Sweden: Abisko... | reverse complement strand
TGCAGGTCGCCAAAAGCCTTGCGGACACCGCGCAATTCGATAACGGCGGTGCCGCGGTCGATCTCGGCGGGAGCTTTTTTAGCGGTGATTTCCGGTGTTGGGGCAGCCATTTTATTTGAGATAATTGTTAACTAAAGTAACGATCAGCATTTCTTCGACGAAGATGAGGAACATCGAGACGACGACGGAGGTATTGGCTGCGCGGCCTACGCCAACGGTTCCGTTCTCCGCGTAAAAACCGTTGAAGCAGCCCGCGAACCCGATGGTGAAGCCGTAGACGGCGGATTTAAATACCAGGACACCGATGTCCACGAAGCTGATGCGGACGAAGGCGGCCTGAAAGAAAGAGGTGAAGCTCGTCTGTTCGTTGTTGTACACATTCACGAATGCGCCCAGCATCCCGACCAGGCCCATATAGGTGGCCAATACAGGAACGATGCAGGTAGTGGCAAGGATGCGGCTGACAACCAGGAATTTGAACGGGTTGGTGGAGGAGACCTCCATCGCTTCGATCTGCTCGGTGACTTTCATCGAGCCCAGTTCTGCTCCGATATTGGAGCCAACCTTTCCTGCCACGATGAGTGCCGTCACCAATGGAGCAAGCGCCCGGACGATGGCGATGGCCATTAAGGAAGGCAGCCAGGAAGTGGCGCCGAATTCGGCCAGGGAGGAGCGGGACTGTTTGGTGAAGACCAGGCCGGTGATAAAACCGGTGAGGGTGATGATGCTGAGCGAACGGATGCCCACTTCGAAGAATTGGTTCATCACTTCCTTGTATTCGTAGGGTGGGATGAAAGCCTCCTTAAAAAAGCGGAGGAAGAATTGGTAGATATCATACATGCGCAGAAAAAAGGCCTTCATTACTTTATAGGGGCGAATTTGGTGCCAGTCGGTTTTGTGGTTGTTTTTCCACATTCAAAAGATAAGGAAGATTCTTCTCCCCGATTTTTTTTGCCGGTAGGGATGGCCACCCGCCGGTTTTAACCCTGGGGTCTGTCGGATGTGGCTGATTGGCAGCGAATTGCGACCCTTTACCCCGGCTTGGAATTGTCCCAAAAAGGCCAGGTTTTTCCCGTAATGGGACAGCGTGGCGGAACCGCATACGTATATACCCTTAACAAACAGTCTGTTATTTTCTGGTATACGGTTGGCACCTCTACTTGTGTCACACAATCCGTTATTTATGAAATCTCTTGTCAACCCCTTGTCTAAAACTGTGTTGTTGCCGGTGCTTATGTTATTGACTTTTACTGCGTTGCGGGCCAATTCCGGAGACGATCATGAGGATGCCCTGAGGAATGGATCGGCTTCAACCGTCAATACAGCTACTGCGGCCGAGGCGAAGGCAGCGGCATTGAAGGCTGAGATGCGCATGGTGAAAGCCAATGCCGCCTTTATGTATGCTGAAATGGACCTTGCAGATTCCGGTTTGAGCCATGCCGCGTTCCAATCAGCTTTTATCGGCTATTATAAACTCAAGAAAAAGGGCCTGCTCCGCAGGACGAATATCCTGTCTATCTGCGATTTCAGTCAGTCATCCAGCCAGCAGCGGCTGTATGTGATCGATGTCAGGAACCGCCGGGTCCTTTACAGGACCTATGTTGCGCATGGCATCAATTCCGGTGAAGAATATGCGTCTTCTTTCTCCAATAGGATGGAATCCTGTAAGAGCAGCCTGGGGTTTTATATCACTTCGGGTGTTTACACTGGCGTAAATGGTCTTTCACTGCGGATAGACGGCGTTGACAAAGGGTTCAATGACAATGCGCGCAAACGAAGCATTGTGATCCACGGCGCTAATTATGTGAGTCTTAGGGTGCTGCATAAGTACGGTGTGATGGGGACCACGTTTGGATGTCCGGCCATACCGACGGAGATGACGACGCAGATCATCCCGGTTGTCAAGCATGGGTCTTGTTTCTTTATCTACTACCCGTCCAGGAAATACCTCTCGCAGTCGACGATATTAAATAGCTAGTTTTTATGTTGAATGGATAAATGCTGCCGCTCCTCCTGGAGCGGCTTTTTTTTGTAAATTTGGGAATGTCGCTTTCCATTCCAACCACGCTTACTCAGGCGCCCGCGAGGGTGAGGTCCCGGGCCTTTGCGGGCCGCGGCGCTATTCCGGTCTATATTTATGCGGTGGCCCTGGCTTCCCTGCTTACGATGGTGGGGATCCTTTGGGATATTTCCTGGCATCGGACGATCGGCCGGGATAAGTTCCTTTCCCCGCCGCATATCCTCATCTACCTTGGCGCCATTTTCGCGGGGTTGTTCTCGGGGCTGCAAGTGTTGTACAACTCTTTTTTTCGTAAGGAGGCCTCGCAGGCTACTGCCATTCGGGTGTGGGGCATCTTTTACAGTTCGCTGGGCGGCCTCTTCTGTATCTGGGGCGCCATTGCGATGCTGACCTCGGCGCCTTTCGATGACTGGTGGCATAGCGCGTATGGTCTGGATGTCAAGATCCTCAGTCCGCCGCACACTTTATTGGCCATGGGGATGATCTGCCTGCAGTTCGGGGCCTGTGTAAGTATCTGCAAATATTTGAACACGGGCATAGGGAACCGTATGATCTTGCAAACCTTATTCGTCGTGGGCGCCTGCAGCCTGCTTTGTATGGTCTACACCCTCTTCACCGATTTTCTTCAGATCCGGGGCCAACGCGGCGGCACTTTCTATGTCGTTGCGGCGGCAGCCAGTCTGCTCTTGTTACCGGCCTTTGGTGTCGCACTTCGGATGCGGTGGGGCATCACAGCCGTTACGGCTGGCTATTTCCTGTTGGTGGCGATCTCCAATTGGGTGTTGCAGCTTTTTCCTGCCGAGCCAAAGCTGGGGCCGATCCTGACGCATCTCACCCATTTTCAACCGGCGCATTTTCCGGCGCTTGTCTTTATCCCGGCCATTGCCATGGATTGGGTGCTGCAACACGCCAAAGCAAACGATTGGGGTAAAGCCTTTTTGTTAAGCCTGTGCTTTGTAGCCTTGTTGGCGGCTGTGCAATATCCATTGAGCGGGTTTTTGGTGGAGTCGCCGGGCGCCCGCAATTGGTTCTTTGGCGCGGAGACCTGGTACTATGGCGCGCCCCCCGATGGGCCTTTCCGGTACCGCTTCCGGCCGGATGATATCGCACCGCTACCGAACCTGCTCACGGGGTTAGGGATTGCCGTGGTGATTGGTTGGCTATTCGCCAGAATAAGTCTCCGCTGGGGGCAGTGGATGTTACACATTCAACGATAATTCTCGGCTATGCGAAAAATAGGTTGGCTGCTGGTATTGCTGGCAGGTATAAGCGGTCCATTGTATGCCCATGTGGGTAGTCCAGATGTGGCATTGGAAGGGGCTGCGGGTCCTTACCGGTTGCTCGTAAGCGTGAAACCGCCGGATGTCATTCCCGGAACGGCGCAGGTCACTGTCTTTCTGCTCAATGGCGGTCCGGTGACGGTAACGGCCCAGCCGATCTATTTTTATTCGGGTCGTACCGGGGCGCCTTCCGCCGATGCATTGCAACCAGTGGCGGGGCAACCTGGTCAATATAAAGGCATTGTCTGGCTGATGACCGATGGTTCATCCAGCATCCTGTTGCATATCAGCGGAGCACTGGGAAGCGGCGAGCTCGTCGCGCCGGTGATGGCGGTTTCCACGGCGCAGAAAAAGTTGCCGTCGGGGACGGTGTACGTGCTGATCGGGTTGGGGATCCTGCTTTTTGGATTGATGTTGACGATCATTGGCAGCAGTGTGGCAGAGGGTCTGCTGCCGAGGGGAGAGGCGTTGTCCGGTGCGCGACGCCGGGCCAAGCGGGTGGCCATCGTGGTGGCGGCGCTTTTTTGTACGGGCATTGTATATGGTGGCAATGCCTGGTGGCAAACCTGGGCCGGGCGATATCGGCAATTTATGTACAAGCCGATGCATGCCAGCTACGTTTTAACACAAGACAGCGGTGTCAATGAGCTCTCTATCCGGATCGATACGAATCATGCGCAACGCGGCGCCTGGCTGCCTTTTGTGATCCCCGATCATGGGAAGCTGATGCATCTTTTTGTGGTACGCATACCGGCCATGGATGCGTTTGCGCATTTACACCCGGTGAGGGTAGATACCGCTATTTTCCGGACGGTGCTTCCACCGCTGCCCAAGGGGCGTTACCTGGCTTTTGCTGATATAGTCAATCTCTCCGGTTTTGCCGAGACGCTCAAGGACACCTTTGAGATCGGCGAAAATCTGACCGACAGCCTCCACAAGTTGGACCCTGATGACGCTTATGCCTATGCGCTGCCGGCGGCTGCCGCCTATCAGGGCGACGGTCCGACGCCGGGGAGCGACGAATTCATCGTTTGCGGGAGGGAGGGGAAGGGGGTGCGGATGAAAGATGGGTCGACAATGGTTGCAGAAGGGCCGGGAGGTGAGGATTTTGAGGCGGGGCAACTGTATGACCTTCATTTTGCGGTATACGATCCGCAGGGGAAGCCGGCGGCGCTAGAGCCCTACCTGGGGATGCTGGCACATGCCGCTATCATCAAGGATGACGGCAGTACTTATGTTCACCTACATCCGGTCGGAACAATTTCGGTGGCGGCGCAGGAGGGGATGTTGAAGCGAATGGGGCAGTCGGAGAACCAATACCGCCTGCCGGAGGCCGGGGTATTCTACGACAGCGTTGAGCGGCTAGCCGCTCGTCTGCGGGCTATGCCTATGGACGACAGGGAATTGCTGCTAATGCGGGAGATGAAGATGCCCGCGGACAGCGCTATGAATATGGGCAATATGGTGAGCTTTCCCTATACTTTTCCGCAGCCCGGGGTCTACCGCATTTGGGTGGAGGTGCGGCGGAATGGCCAGGTGCTGACGGCGGCTTTTGACCGGGTGGTGAGATAGATGCTGCGCTCAATCCAGGATAGCCGTGTCGATTATCCGCAACTGCAGTTTACCCGCCAGCATTTTTACTCCAGTGAACATAATGAAGATCTGGCCGGTGTTGGCCAGACGAAGGACGGCGAGCGAATAGTTCTCCATAGTCATGGCTGACAGGTCCAGGGTGGCGCTATCGGATCGTGCAGGCAGGGAATTAGTCTCATATTCGTATTGATACCCTCTTACCGGGCCAAAAATGCCTTCGGTGTTCTTACGTTTTGACTCTTTATGAAAAGTGAGCGTCTTTTCTCCAAATTGCGCCGTATTGCCCTCACCATCCGATCCTGCAGGATAGTTTGTTCGGGAGTCAACGACTTGGTGTAGGAGGGGACGAAAGTATGTACGAGATGTTTGCCGGGTGGCAGCCATTGCGGCAGATCGGCGACGGCGCTGTCTGCGGATGTTTGCGATTGGGCGAAAGGGGCAAGGGAGGCAAGCAGGACACAAAGGGATAAGAGTCGTTTCATGGGGCCAAAATAGGCATTATACATCAAATTATTAAACCCCTCCGATCCGTGGCCGAGGGGCGTCAGGAGAATTTTATCTTGTCCCACAACTTGTCGGCGACCACACGTGCGAGTACCTGTTCGCGGTAATTCCGACTGATCGGGATGCGGTGGGATTGGATGAGGATCTCGTTTCCCTCGATGCCTTCGATCTTATCGATGGACACGATATAGGATTTGTGGACGCGGATAAAGGAGGCGCCGTCCAGGTTCTCCTCCAGGTTCTTGAGGTAGAGGAGCGTCACGAATTTTCCTTTTTGGGTATAGATGGTGATGTAGTTCTGCATGCCTTCTGCGTAGAGGATCTGGTTGAAGTGGATCTTCTCATATTTGCTGCCGCAGCGGATAAAGAAATAATCGGCGCTGGCGGCCTTTTGCGCATTGGGGTCACCTGGCCGGTTGAGCAGCTGATAATAGTCGTAGGCTTTTTTTACCGATTTGAAGAAACGGTCGAAGGTGATCGGTTTTAACAGGTAATCCAGCACATTGAGCTGGAAACCTTCCAGTGCGTGGTTGGGGTAGGCGGTGGTAATGATGACCATGGGCGGATTTTGCACCGTTTTCAGGAAATCGAGCCCGTTCATCTTCGGCATCTGGATGTCCAGGAAGATCAGGTCGATGGGATGCTGATCGAGCAGTTTGGCCAGCTCGAGCGGGTTCCCGGCCGTGGCCACCAGCTGCAAAAAGTCGATCTCCCGCACATAGCTGGCGAGACCTTCGCGTGCCAGGGGCTCATCGTCTATGATTACGCAATTGATCATGGTCGTTTATTTTTAATTCAGGCCGTCTGCTGCATGCGGCTCGGGAAGACGATCCCCGCCAGCTGCAACTGCAGGCGCACCTGGAAGCTTTCACCGTCATTTTGGATATCCAATTGATATTGTCCAGGGTATAGCAGGTCCAGTCTCCGCTGGACGTTCTTGAGGCCGATACCGCTGTAGCGGATGAGCGCTGCAGTGCCAAAGAGCGAGACGCTGTTGGCGATAAAAAAGTCCAGCCGGTGTCCGGTTTTTTGCAGTCTGATCGTTATCCAATTTACTTTGTCGGAATCGCGGGAGACGTGTTTGAAGGCGTTCTCCACAAAGGTCATCAGCATGAATGGGGCGATCGCCGACTGGTCGTTGTCCTGGCGTTCGATCTCCAGCGTCAGCTGGAGGTTGCTGTTCTGGCGGAGTTTTTCGAGACCGATAAAATTTTCCAGGTAGGCGATCTCGCTGGTCAGGGCGATGCGTTCGTCGTTGCATTCGTACAACTGGTAGCGCAGGAGCTCGGAGAATTTGGCCAGGGATGCGGACGCCATATCAGGATTCTTATGGATCAGGAAGAAGATGGAGTTGATGGTATTGAAAAGAAAGTGCGGGTTGAACTGGTAGCGAAGAAAATTCAGCTCTGTCTCCAGTTTTTCTTTTTCCAGGAGTTGGTGGCGGTGTTTGCTTTGCAGCCAGCTTTTTGTCAGTTTGATGCTCATCGCCAGGGTCGTGCTGGCGAGGGTGGTCAGCATGGCGTTGCTGAAAAAGGTAAACCAGCAGGCGTCTTTGCCGAAGAGTTCCCGGGTCGTGCTATGGGCGAGGAAGGCGGCGAAATAGTAGACGGGGACGATGACCAGGGAGGCGGCGGCGACCGTCAGCATGACGAAAAGGGTGTACAAAAAATACTTGCTCTTTTCGAGGTAGCGGGGGATCAGGAAGTAGAGATTAAAATATGCAGCCATGGCCTGGACCAGGACATACACGAGGTATTTGACGGTGAAGGGGAAGTAGAACAGGTCATGAGCCGCCTTGACGGGGTTGCCGACCATAATCACCCATGTCAAATAGTTGTAGACGAGCCAAAACGGAAGGTGGTAAAGCTTATAGCGGATAAGCCAGTGGCGGGTATCGTGACCGATGGTCATCTGACTAAGGTAGACCAATTTCCAGGCTTTTTTCCTGCCGCTATACGAACTACGGCAAATAAATGACGAGCTGCAAGCCCGCGTATATGACCGGGAATGGGGGCTGCAAAATTTTTTTGAAGCCTCTATTTATTTCGCTAATTTACGGGTGCTTATCGATGGCCATAAATGGAGTTGGTTCAATGTCCTGTGTACGCCCACCACATTTATGATTAACAAAGATCAAATAATCGCATTCTTCAGCAAGTCGAAGGTCATATTTGCGACGATAGCAGCCGTTGTCACCTTCTCTATTACACTCTACAATCAATTCAAAAGCAGCAGGTCGACGGAGATCTCCGGTTCGGTTTCGTCCATAAGGACTGCTGGTGGCCCGGTGGATGCGGTCGTCCAGATCAGCAGTCCCATTTCCATGCAAACAGAGACCGACAATCGCGGTAGGTTCAAATTCAAGATAGAGAACCTGCAAACGGACACCTTCCTGCTGATCGTGCGGAACAAAAGGACCAATACTGTCATGAAGCAGAATGAATACGTGAGTGCTTCCCGTGGGCGGACGGATATCACGGTCGTTTTTGACTCCAGCATGGTAGACGGGCAGACCTATAGTGCCAGCGATACTTCGCGGCTTCGCAGGCGCCAGGGCCCCAACGTAAGAAAGTTCATCCAGGGGGTTACGGGGTTGTTCCATTGATCCATATTTTACATCGCTCCCAATTGATGCAGGTATTTCTCCGATGGTAGCCGTGATCGAAGGCCGTTATTTTATTCCTGAAGATCAGACCTGCGAATAGCTTGTGGGGGTCAGGAAGGTCCGCACTATTTTGGAGATCAGCAGGGCATCCGAATATTCGGGTAAGGCGCTGATCCTTTTCCAGTCGGGGTCGCTGCCAAAGGCTTTCCAGTGGGCGTCGTGGGCGTCCATGTTATCGAAGCAAAGCATATAGGTCAGGTTGGGCTGCCGGCCACCGATCATGGTCTCGCCGAAGAAGACGGGGCGGGCGCCTACTTTTTTGAAGATATCGATCTCGCCTGCGTTGTTGAACATGTCGATCTTTTTCTGGCCGGCGGATTCGGAAGGGCTCTCATAGCGGCGCAATTCGAATATGCGTTCCTTTTTCTCCGGCGGCTCCATGGTGGGCATGTGGGCAAAGGCCCGGAGCAGGGAGCTTTCCATGCGGTCGTAAGCCGGGTTTGCCGGCGGGGCGTTCAGGTAGGACGCGCCTGCGCTGGCGTATACGGTATCCCGGGCGAGTTTTTCCGCGGTTGCCGGTAGTGCTTCGGGCGAAGGATAGGGGACCAGGAGAAAGAGGCTGGCCGTTCCCTGAGGCTGCAGCTCCGAGAAGACGCCGACGTTGTCGATGCCGGCCCGGTTCAATGCCGGGACGAGCGCCTGCTGTACAAAGGTGTCGGTGAGCTGTCGCTGGCTATCGTTAGCGAACAACCAGGTGCGAAGCTCGTACCATTGTTGGGTCTTACCCCGGTTGTTCCCGGCGGCGGCAATAACGGGTAAGTTTCCGAGCGCAGCACCCGAGACCATGGCCGATCGTACGAAATGGCGTCTGTTCATTTGCGGCCAAAGGTATCACTTCTGGAACATTCGACCGAAAGGACTGACATTGGATGCCTCCGTATAACCCGAAGGGATCTCGAAATCAGAGGCCGGGAAGGTCTTTCGGGTTGCTTTGGTCAGCACCATGTCCAGGGAATAAGCTGCCGAATGCACGTTTACCCTTACAAAGAAACCGCCGCAACCTGCCTGCTCGAGGGCCTTCATCATCAGCGGGGTTACGTGTTGTGAAACGAACATTTTTTCAATGGCGGCGAAACCCGGCACGTCGGCGCTGGTCCAGATATCCTCCACAATCGTCGTTTTACTGTTGGCAATCGTAATAGATAATTTCGAGTGTATACAGCTGTATCCCGCCACCGTTTCGTTGCCGATCTTGGTGACCTGGTAGGTCGAGCCATCCGGACGATTGATCGCCGCGGTGTCGATTATGTGAAGTCGGTAAGTCTTGGCGTCTTCGTCGAGCCAAAGGCTATACCGGGGCATACCCGCATGACCCAGTAGTTCGGTCCTGCCACCGAAGATACCCATATCTGTGCGGGTATTATGCCCATCGGTAATAGCCATGGACATGGTGTCCTTATAAACAGAGTCTTTATTTCCTCTTTTTAGATCATATGTGTCGAGATATTGATAAAAATAGCCGCTGCCTCCCGTGGCTGTCTTAAATCCCTGGATCGCGGCCGCCGAGTCGGCGGGTGAAACGCTGGGACCTGCGTTCGCTTTTTGGAGTTGGGCCAATCTTTCCTTCAGTGCATTGGTGTCGAGGGACGATACCGCGTTGCTGTCCTTTTTGCCTGTGGTGGAACTCGTGTTCTTTCCGGCAATCGAATTCTTGGCATTATTGACCAGCGTTTTCAGGAACTGGGCGTGGGTGATGGCTGGGGCCAGCGCGCCCCATAACAGGAACGGCAGGCAGAGAACAATTTTTTTCATGGCGTGTAGTTTTTTGAAAAGGCTGTCCTAAAGGTAGGACAGCCTCGTTTGATCATTTCATTCCTTTTGAAATAAGATTGGCATCGAAATAGAGGATGTTGTAGGTGTTCGGCTGTCGCGAATCGAGCACCAGCTGATTTTGTTGTCCCAGGTTCCAGAGCAGCTTGCCGTCGCCTTGGCCGCCCATACTTTGAGGGTTGGGGTTGGCGGGGCTGGGGTTCAAATTGACCGTGATCGATATTCCGGTGATATCCCAGACGTCATAGGCAATGCCGGATGTGGAACCGGATTTGTACATGAGTGGCGAGATATACAGTTGGCCGCCCGCTTTCTCCAGGGTCGCCAGGTCCATTTTGCCCTTGTACAGCTTACCCGGACGGAAGGTGATGGTATGGGTGCTATTGTTTGCATAGCCTTCATTCATAGTCTGGTCGGTGGCGATGAACATGCATTCCTCTGGGTTGACAGGAAATTGCCTGGTCATGCCGTCGCAGATCGCCATAAAGAACCCGGTAGTGGGCTCCTTGCCGTCGCTGCCCTGGTTAACCGTTACCACGAGACTGGCGATAGTGGGCGAACCCCCGTCGGCCGGTACGCAGGTGCGGACAGTAAAGTTGTCCGTGATGCTGGTGGTATTGAGCACATCGCCCGACATAGTGGACGCCTTGTACTTAATGGGCCTGGCCTGTTTATAGGTGCAGGTCGCGAAGACCTTTTCGATCTGGGCCTTCAGGTCCTTAAGCGAATAGGCGACGCTGGTGCCGCCCGGTCCGCCGATGATATAGCTGTTGATGGTCGTTTGGACATTGCTGGTAACGCTGCCGTAGTTGATGCCGAGGGAGGCCGAAAATCCAAATCCGGAATAGCTCGCTTTGAACTGGTCGGCTTCCTGCTCGGAGGAAAAAGTGAGGTCGGCATTGGCGAGTACACGGACGCCGTATTGCACTTCGCTAATAAAGGAAAGATAGGGTGTGCCTTCGATGCTGGAGTTCTTATAGAAGCCGCTGTCGGGTGGTGTGGTCGTAATGGAAAACATGGTCTTGGTGGCGTCGATGGTCATGTGCACGTGACTGGACTGGCTTGCCGTGCTGTAAGTATTGCTCAGACTCACGCCATAGCCGCTGGCGGCTGCCCCGATATTCAGGCTATACGCCGCACTTGACTCTTCCAGGCTAACCTGGTAGAAGAAGCTTTCGTTGCCGGTAATGTTCGGAACACGTTTGAACAATTCATTGACGCCGTTTTGGAGTGTTGCCTGGCTGGGGTTGGACACAGTCTGATAAGATTTTCCGCTCATGTTGGGTTGGTCGCAGGACAGCTGGATCGTGTAGCGATCGCCGGATTGCTGACCCCAGGCGCCATCGGTCAGATTGGCGTAGGTATAGCATAAGCCGGGCACGATATTGGCCATGGAGCCGGAATAATCATTATTGAGAAAGGTATTGCTGTTGGCGGTGAGATTAACCGGGGTCACGGTACAATCGTAAGCGCCCGAGGTTTCCTTTTTTGTCTTGCCGCTATTGTTGGTAGTGGGCGGGCCGACCAATTGCCCGCTTGGGAGTTTTTTGTCAAGTGTGATCGTGAGGGAACTTTTGTCATCTTTAAAGGGGTAAGTGGTCACAACAGGTTTGGGAGTGGCATTGTCATATTTGGCCTTTCTCTTGGCATAAGCTGGTGTCTTTACATAGTCTTCCATGGTCCTTACGGTCGGTGGGACATCAAGTACGGTAGTGTTCGTGGGGATGACGGTCTTTGGCGGCGTAGTAGTGGATGCCGTAGAAGAAGCGACCGGTGTCGTCGAGGCGGGTTTGGTGGTTGATTTCACAACGGGTTTGGCCTGTGCCATTAGGTTGGCGGAGCAGAGCAGGCCAAGCGTGGAGAAAAAAACGGCTCTCAAAAAGGTGCCGATGCAAGCAAAATTGGGGTGTTGTTTCATGATTGATAGGTTTCGATGATGGTGTTTTTTAAATAATAGGTTTTTTGATCGAGTGCCGGGTTGCTTTCGGAACTGAGGAGGTCATTGGGTATCAGTCGGGAACGGATAAACGAAGTCGTCTTGGGAGCGGTAGTAGAATCGGGCGCATGAACGGTTGTAGAATCGGCGCCATGACGGGCTGTCGAATCGGTGGCCTTCTTCTTCTTCTTTTTGAACATCCCGGTAAAGCTTTTAAAGGCCTTGTCGCTTGCGCTGTCCACCTTGTTCATGGCGCTGTTGGTGACATTGTTCGATTTGGTGACGACGCGGTTCTGACCGTTGGCCTGTGCCTGTTGCGGAATGGTGCTCAGTGCCGATTGAGCGATGGCATTTTGGGTAGTCCAGAGCAGTAGGAGCAGGGCCATGCAGCGGACCATGCCCCATAGATTGGGTGTTAGCATAGTTTAGTTGTTAAATGTGCTTGGTAATAGTATGATCAGCGCGCGATCGGATGCTTCAGGATACCACAAAACTATTTCTTAGCAGGTTTCCTTTATATCCCCTAAAAAGGGTAATTTACCATAACCTTTCGCATATTACTTTTATGCCGTCGCTATCCCTTTCTTTTTCATGAAATTAGCCCTCGTCATACTATGCTGCATGGCTGTCCTCGTTTGTTCGGGGCAAGCGCCCTGGACCCTGGAAAAGGATAGCCTTGAGCATGTCCTGTCGCGGGAGTCGGTCGATTCCGACAAAGTATGGACCATGCGGGACC
>Ga0302326_10023685_pt1 | contig 12504 bp, 8 predicted proteins | sample Palsa_T0_3_FD_202264 | JGI IMG/M metagenome (GOLD analysis project Ga0302326, IMG submission 202264) | Peat permafrost microbial communities from Stordalen Mire near Abisko, Sweden - Palsa_T0_3 | ecosystem: Environmental > Terrestrial > Soil > Palsa > Peat permafrost | place: Sweden: Abisko... | reverse complement strand
GGGCCGAGGCTATTGTTCACGCCAAGCTGAAGAGGGGCCTTGCGGTTCTGGCCACCATCGGCTCGACGGCTCCGTTCGTCGGACTGCTGGGAACGGTTATCGGAATTCTGAACGCCTTCCAGCAGATCGCCACGCAGAAGACCTCGGGCATCGGCGCGGTTGCCGGCGGTATTTCAGAAGCCCTGGTCACGACCGCATTCGGACTCCTGGTGGCCATCCCGGCCGTTATGGCGTTCAACTACTTCACCGGACGTGTCGAAGCATTCGACGTGGAGATGGATAACTCCTCGAGCGAACTGGTCGACTACTTCATCAAGCAGAGCCACAAGCGCTAAGCGAAGGGCGCGTTGGCAAGAGCGGGAATCCGCGGAGGGCAGAGGAGACTGGGTCTCTTCTGCCCGCCGGTTTCAGACTCGAAACGGATTCAATCTTGCAGCGGCCAAATGGTTCGTGACCGACGCCGGCATCGTGCGGCGAGAAAATCATAAGACGGAGCCCAAGCAATGGGAATCGCAGTTCGTAACGAAGGCGGGAATGTAAGTTCGAACATCAACGTAACGCCGATGGTGGACGTGATGCTGGTGCTGTTGATCATCTTCATGGTCATCACGCCGATGCTGCAGAACAAGGTCCAGGTGGACATGGCCAAGGTCGATAATCCGACCAACATGCCGGACGCCGACAAGGAAGACGCGATTGTGGTTGCCATCACGCGCGACGGCGGGGTCTTCCTGGGGCAGAATAAAGTTGCGCTCAGCGAGCTCGGCGGCCAGGTTCGCGACAAGCTCTCTGACAAGCCGGGCAAAACTATCTACGTTCGCGCGGATGCACGTGCGCAATTCAAGGCGGTTGAAGACGCGATTGACGCCGTGCGCACAGCCGGCGTGGATGACGTGGGCCTGCTGACGCAAAAGCGCGAGGGCCCGGGCGGAGCAGGCGGCGAGTAGTTCTGAATGCACCTGTAGTTGTTGACGATTTCAACGAAACAAGTTCAAGGAAACCAAGGAGCTTGAAGCCATGGCATTCTCAATGGGCAGCGGCGGGGGTTACTCGTCGGACATCAATATGACGCCGATGATCGATATTCTCCTGGTGCTGCTGATCATTTTCATGGTCATTGTGCCGGTGACGCCGAAGGGACTGGATGCGCTGGTGCCTCAGCCGCCCAAGGATCCCCAGAAGACGCCGCCGCCGACCGACCGCACCATCGTTGTGCAGGTGTTCTACCGTGCCGGCGCGGCGCCAACGTACAAGATCAACGAGACCGAGGTAGCCAAGGGCGATCTGCTGCCGAAGCTGACCGAAATCTATGCCAATCGAGCCGAGCGCGTGATGTTCGTCCGGGGCGACGACGATGTCAACTTCTCTTCCATTGCCGAAGTGATCGACATTGGGCGCGCAGCCAGCGTGGATCACATCGGATTGATGACACCCAAGATCCAGGCCGGCCAGTAGCCGACGGTACCGGAGCGCGCTCCCAGTGGGGGATCGCCTCGGCGCTGCTGACCCGCAGCCAGCCACAAGAGATTCCAGGCGCGCAAGTAAGAAAAGCGCTCGCCTGAAGGAGAAGGATACGAACATGAATGGACCCGCACGTACTACGGCGCTGGCGGTTGCCCTGGCCGGCATGGTGCTTTCCATGAGCGGGTGCAACCGCCTCGCCGCCCGTGACCAGTTGAACAAGGGAGTGGAAGCTTACAAGAGCGCCCGGTATGAAGAGGCGATCGGACACTTCCAGAAAGCCACTCAGCTTGACCCGAGCCTGCCGATGGCCAAGACCTATCTGGCCACGGCGCTGGCCCAAAACGTGGTTCCTGGGCTGGACACGCCGGACAACCTGAAGACTGCCCAACAGGCGATCAGCATCTTCCAGGAAGTTCTTGACAAGGATCCCAGTGACGTCAACAGCATGAAGCAGATCGCGGGAATCTACTACAGCATCAAGAAGTTCGACGATGCAAAGGCCTGGCAAAAGAAGGTGCTGGCCGTCGATCCGAAGGATCCTGAAGCTGCCTATACGGTGGGCGCAATCGACTGGACGCTGGCGCATGCGAATACTCTGAAAGAGCTGTCCCCGGCTGGCTTGAACGATGACGGCGAGGGCAACGTGAAGGCGCCGAAGAAGATCATGGATGCGATCAAGGAGGAGAACGCTCCTTTGGTTGAAGAGGGTCTCCAGTATCTGAATCAGGCGGTAGCCAACCGGCCCAATTATGACGAAGCCATGGTGTACCTGAACCTGACCTACCGGCGCAAGGCGGATGTGGACTACGGCAACGCGACCGCAGTAGCTGCCGATGTGGCGTCGGCGAAGGAATTTACCACCAAGGCTTTAGGCACCCGCAAGGCCAACGAAGAGAAAAAGAACGCTGGCCCTGGCGGCATTACGATGGATTCAAATGGAAATATGAAGTAAGCGTCCGTTCATTCAGAGAAAACGGCAACGGCCTCCGCGATTCGCGGAGGCCGTTTTGCGTATGCATCCATATGGTTCCATCGCGTCGTGTGCGACACAGCTTTCTTCTCGAGTACGCAGGTTCTACCTATTTCGCACCTTCATTGAGGATCTGGTCGGCGAGGTAATTGTGTACCTTGGCTTCGTCGCGAAGCTTCTCGATATAGGCGGTCCTTAGCAGTTGCCCGTGACCTTCGCGGAGGCTTTGGCGAATGAATTGTTGCACATTCGCGTCGCTCAATGTCCGCTGCCCCGGCGCATCCCTGGAAATCAGCTTATAGATGGCGTATCCAACTGGCTTGGGATTGCGAACCGGGCCGCCATTGAGGGGCAAGATGTCGGTAAACTGCCCCGGTTTGAGTTTGGAGATGGCGTCATAGACGTCGGGGCTGGCGCTGCCATGCAGCTGTGAATCGAGGATAAAGCCCATATCGCCGCCGTTGGAGGCAAAGTCCTTGTCTTCTGAATAGCTCATCGCGACCGCGCCGAAGTCTTCGCCGTTCTCCAGCTTCTGGTGCAACACCTGAATCTTGCTTTTTGCGTCTGCTTCGCCAGTGGCCTTGTTGTTTTGAAGGTTCGTCGCTCCTTGCACGGCGCCCGTGAATACCTGAACTCTGGCTATTCCGTAGCGCGGCTCAATGTAGTTGAATTCCGCTTTGTGGGCCGCGTAAAAGCTTGTAATTTCGGCATCGGTGATGTTGATCCTGGAATCGATCTCCTTGTTCAGCAGCTTGGTCTCCGTCAGGCTATGGCGCAGGTCGTTTTTGAAATCGTCCAGCGTCTCATTATGTTCCTTGAGCTGCTTGTCGAATTCCTCCTGCGTGTAGGGCAGCTTCTTTTCTGTAACCGCGGCGTTCACGTCCTCGTCAGAGGCAGCTACGTTGAGCGTTGCGGCACGCTGCTGCAGGATTTCCTCGTCGATCATCTGGCGGAGAATCTCAAGCCGAGCCATCTCGGCCTGCTCGGGCGATGGGTCCTGTGGGCTTTGCCCCTGGCTGATCTTCCATATCTGGTACTTGCGCTCCAGCTCCGAGCGCGGAATATTTTTGGCGTTCACAGTGGCCACTACGTCCGGCGCCGGTGAGCTATGACATCCGGCTACAACGGCTAGAAGCGCCCCGGTCAGCAGCTTGAGGGTGGTCGAACGTTTACGGGTCGAAAACGCAGCTTCAACTTGCAACCTTATGTCTCCTAGGAAGCACCAAAGGCTTCCGGCATTCCCCGGCATTTAAGGATAAATCCCCATGTCGGTCAAACGATAGCGCCTTGCCGGGCTATTTCCCGGTCGGGGCGGGCTGGGGCGGGGCGGCAGGCGGTGGCGCCGGCGGGGCGGCAGGCGGTTCCTGGCCGGCAGCGCGCAGTGCGCGATCAATAACCAGCCAGAGCTGCTCCTCGGGGATTGCCCCATCGAAGCGCTCGCCGTCTACAAACACAGCGGGCGCGGACTCCACCTTGAGCGACTCGGCTTCGCGGAGAGAAGCGCGCACCTCACTCTCGTCCTGTTTGGCGAGACAAGCGTCCAACTGGCTTGAGTCGAGTTTGCCCAGTGTGGCTTCCTGGCGGGCGATCCGATCCAACGCCGCAAAGCTCCTGGGAAGGTTGCGATCAGGACCAGCAACCTCATCGCCATGGTTGTGGAGGTAATCGACGTATTGCCAGTAGACGGTGCCATTTTGAGCGGCGATGCAATTGGCATCCACGGCGGCATGCATGGCCCAGGGATGCATCTCCGCGGGGAGGGGGTTGTCTTTGTAAACGAAACGGACCTGGTCTTTGTAGCGCGCCAGGGTATTCGGGAAGAGCGATTGATGGAGGCGGGCACAGAAAGGGCACTCGAGATCGTCGAAGTTGATGACCGTCACCTTGGCCTCGGGGTTGCCTCGAATCGGTCTGCCTGCAATGTCGATGGAGAACACGGGGTCCGTGGCCAGGTCAAATTTCTCGAGGCGCGCCAGTGTCTTGCTGTCGGTGGAGATAAGAAAGTCAACCTTCTGGCCCTTTGCGCCGCGCGAAAGCGTGACAGGCAGCGTTTCATAGCCGCTGATCTGGCTTGGCCCGCGCGCGCCAAGCGTTACGGAGTAGTCCGGCGGGACGTTGAACTGGGTGCGCACCATGACTTCGATGCGGCGGTTCAACTGGGCGGCGTCGGGCAAGCCGGGCAGGGCGGACGGAGAGGTCGAGTTTGTTTGGGCCTTGCAGCCGGCAGTGAGGCAAACTGCAAGCAAGCCAGTTAATAAGTGAATTCGCGACAAGTTGAAACCCTCTTAGAAAAGGATACTCCAGCGGCCTTGATGCGACGGCTGACAGCCCAGGTGACACTAAGTTGACGTGCCGCAGGGGGAAAGGCAACGGAAATGCCGCGGTTTTGTGCGAAATCACTCAGGGGTTAAAACCCATCGTCTTTCCAGCTCTCGTCGGCACGACTGAAGTCGTGCCCTGACACAATGCGGGTCTTCGAAGCACGCCTTTTAAGGCGTGGGTTCGCGGTACCCCACCCTAGCGACAAAAACGAGAACGTCGCGAGGGTGGGGCACCCAGGCGTAGTTTCCGAAATGCGGCCGCAGATCCTTCCACTCCGTAGGGCGCAAAGAACGCACCCAGCCACGGTCAGGATGACAGTGCGCTTGGGGTACGGGCTTCAGACTCGCCGCGCTAGAAGTCGGTTGCGAGGCGTAATGAGAAGCTTCTCGATGGACCGATGGCGTTGCCGGAGAAGAGGCCGCCAAAGTCAATTACTTCCAGCTTGTTGCTCAGGTTCTGGGCGTCGGCCTGGAAATTTACCGAGTACTTTTCGCGTTTGATGAGCTTGGCTCCCACCGAGGCGTTTTCCGTGAGGTAAGGGCTGATGCGGTCGCGAACAAAATTTAGGTGACTAATCACCACTTGACCGTATTCGGTGGCGTATTGCTGGGGAGTCAAGTCAGGTTGAAACGGCAGTCCGCTGTTGTAATCGCTTCCCAGAGCGATCCACAAGCGCGGGGCAGCTTGATAACGCACCCGCGCGCGAATCGTTTGCCGTTGGTCCTGCGAGTCGGGTGTATGTCCGGTTAACTGGGTCACAGCGGCGGCGGCGTCATCGCCAAGAAACAAACCGCCGGTTACCGGATTCCAGACATTGCCCACGATATAGCTGTAGCTGGCGATGCCGGAAAAGCCCCTCCAGTTCTGAACCTCCAGCTTTCCCTCCGCACCGTAGAGAATGCCTTTCTTAAACGAGATTGGGAAGCTGATGCCGGTACTCAGAACTTGAGAGTCGTCGGCGTAGTTATTTACGTCGCGGCGGAACAAGTTCGCGTCCACACGTAATCGATTGACGAGTGCCTTCGTCAGACCCAGCTCATAATAGCTGCCGTGAGAAGGCGGGACCGGCAATTGCACTGCCGGAACGCTGGTGTCGAGAGATTCCGCCGCCTTGGAGCTGGACAAAAGAATATTTTCGAAGGAAGGTGTCTGGAAGATGCGGTCGTAGGAGCCGTGAAGATTGAGGCCAAGCGTGGGGAAGTAGCGCGACAGGGCGACGCGCGGGCTGAAGGCGTTCTGGTTCAACAGCAATTGGTAGTGGTCCCATCGCAGGCCTGCGTTGACGGTCCAGTTACCGAGGCGGATTAGATCCTGTACGTAGGCCGATTGTTCAAGATCTGGACGGCTGCCAGTGAAGGCGAATGTAATCGCACCGGCATCCAGGATGCCCAAATTGATGGGGCATTGAGGGTCTGAAGGATCGGTGCAGTCGGGAATTACGCTCTTAAAGTTCTCGTGCAGGAAGGTCGCGTCGGATTCGACGCCCGCCTTCCATTCCTGCCTGCCACGATGGGTTGAGCCGCTGCCGTTGAAATAGAACTCCTTGAAGTCGTTATGCTGGGTGGCGATCACGGGCCAAGACGCCGGGTTGGAAGAAAAATCATTGGAATTATCGCGGGCCATCACACGCAGCCAACCGATTGTGTCTGCCGAAAAAATATGCTGATAGGCGGCGCTCCCCATGGTTTCAAAGTTGTCGCCCGTTTGCAGTTGGCCTCCGGGAACGAATACGCAGTCGCTGGGCTCGTCCACGGGCGGAACGGGCGGGCAGCCGGTGGTGTTGTTCGCATTTGGTAAATATGCGCCGTTCTGCTGCACCAGTTCGTTGGGGATGTCATAGCGTGCGAGCTCATGGCGCACAATCAAGGTGAGACGGTCTTTGTCGGTCAGGTCGCGCTCGTAGTTTGTCGAGACGCTTCCGGTGGTGCCGTTGTTGGTGTAATTTTCAGGGACGACGGGATCGAGGTAGTGGCCCGTCATGTTGCCGGAGCCGCTCACGCCAAATGTATTCCGCTTCCACGCGTATTGATCCTGGGTATTGATGCCGCCCGTCGCGTAGCTGCCGCCGAAAAGAGTGAATTGTCCGTGAAGCCCCGGAACCGCGCTCTTGAGCGTATTGACCTCGACGACGCCGCCCATCTTCCTGCCATATTCCGCGGGAATGCCCGCGGTATAGATTTTGAGGGAATCAACGTCATCGGCTTCGACTTCCGGTCCGAAGCTCGGCGAGCGGTTGTCGGTGAGCGGAATTCCGTCGACAACAAACTGCGTCTGATATTCCGACCCGCGCGGGTGCAGCACCGCATTGCCTTCGTAGAGCCAGCCGGGTTCTGAGTTCACCAGGTCCTGCATGGAGCGGCCGGGCAATGCGGTTAGTCGATTTTGAATCGTCTCCAGCCCCATCTCATTGACCGAACCTGCGCGGTACGGATCGACCAATGTGTCGGACGCGGTGACCTTGACCGATTCGGAAACCGAACCGAGTTTGAGCCGAATGGTGCGATCCAGCGGGATTGCGGAGCGAATTTCAATCGACTCGGAATCCTCAGCGAAGCCCTTTGCCCGGATCTGGACATGGTAGATTCCAAAATGCAGGCGCTTGGCATCCAATGCGCCCTTGTCATCCGTAGTGAATGTATTGCGATAGTCGCTGCCCTGGCTGATGATTTCAACCGTGCTCTTAAGTCTCGAACCAGCGGGATCGGTGACGGTCAGACGCAGTTCTCCTGTGGTGCTTTGCGAGAGCATGGGGAGGGCCCACAGAAGTGCAGCAATCGTCAGCGCCTGTTTCATCCTTGAATGTCAACCTGCGGTATTAGATTCGGAGAATGCATAAAATGTACATTTCCCTTTCGGATAGCCGGCTTGATCAATAGGCGGGCGGCAGGGTGGGGTCGCGGAAGACGGAGTTGGAGCGGCGGATGTCGCCTACGGAACCAAAGTTGGCCAGGGTGAAGCTGTAGAGGTATTGGGTTTCGTCGCGAATGGTGCCCAGCTCGAAGCGGCGATATCCAACGGTCAGGCCGCAGCAGTTCCAGTTGTAAACGGCTTGAACGCCGGCGTATTGCAGGGAGTTCTGGACAAAGTCGTAGCCGGCGTTGGCCGCGAAGTTGAAGCCGGTGCGGCTTTGCTTGCCGACGGAGATGAAGGGCTGCACCTGCTGGCTCTGGATGGTGGAGGCCGCGCCGTTGTTTTCATCCACGGCATTCAACATGGCGTGGCCCACGCCGATGGTGGTGATGCCCCAACTGTAACCGGCAAAGATGTTATCCGACTGGAGCCTTCCGTTTTTGGGGTCGAAGTCCAGGTCCCACTCGATGCGCAGGTTGTCGATGGCCTCAAAGCGCATTCTCGAGATGAGGGGCGAGAAGTTGCGCGAGCCGGTGAGAAAGGCGATGCCGGTCAGGTCGAGGGAGGAGTCGATAACATTGCGGCGGTTGGGAATGAGCGCGCCGCCGAAGTTGGGGTCGATGAAGAACTTCTGCGCAATCTGCCAACTGGCCCATTCGCGCGGTTTTGGCGGGCACTGGCCGGGCGGAGTGGGCTGGGCATCCGGCTCGGTCTGCTGCAGCTCGGCAGACTGCTGATCGGGCGGGGCAGGAGGCCGTTGAGCAGGCTGTCGATCGGGCTGCGGACTGGCGAGCGCACAGGGCTGCGGGGATGTGGGCCGCAGATAAAAGCGCTGCGTGATCGACAACGCTAATTCATTGGTGTTGGTGGCGATGTCAGTGGTATCGACCAGCAGGACGTTGCGCGCCTGGGCGCCGATGCCGCTTACGTAGCGATAGGTCAATTCGGGCTCAATGACGTGGCGCAATTCGCGGCCTGAGCTGCCAAGCGAGAAGTCCCGCTCCAGAGCCGGTGGGCGGATGTCGACCGAGGCTTCAAGATCGGCGCGGTTCAGGGCATTATGGCTGATGGTGGGGATGCCGTCGTTGGCGCCTGTCAGGTCTGGGTTCTGGCCGCCGGTGTAGAAAGTATCGCGGAAGGCAACCTCGGGAACAAAGCTCCATCCGCCGGCGGAAAACGGGAGCGACAGATGCGGATAGAAGTCCATGCGGCCAACGTTGCGGGCGTGGAACTGGGGCTCGGAGCGGCTGAGGTAGTCGAGCGACGAGCCGAGCCGCCAGTACAACGGCGACGCGCCGAGCGGGCGGTCCAGCACGTCATAGCGCAGGTTGGGGAGGTGGAGGATTCTTGCCTCGTCGCCGTTGGTGGAACTGGCAAAGGTCTGAAAGCGGTCGAGCGTGGCGGAGGGGATGAATCCATTGTGCTGGTGGGTGAGCGAGAGGTCGCTGGATACCTCGGAGCTGATGGCCTGCGAGTAGTTGTCGTTGAACACCAGGCGGTAGACATAGCTGGACAGGTATTCCACGATGCCGGCGACGCGGGTCTCGGGCGTGAGATCTTTGCGGCCAAGGGCGACTACATCCACGCCTCCCTGGTTCACGAGCTGCATCTGGGGCGGGGTGGTTATCGGGTTGGTTACGACCGGCTGTTCGACGCCGCGATCGAAGAGAGCATTCCAGCGCACGATCGCGTGGTCCAAATCCGGACCCTTGTAGCGGAAGTCTCCGTTGGGCGCCCAACCGCGTTTGGAGTAGTACTCCGACCCCACAATCATGTCCATGCTGCGGTTGATGACCCAGTAGAACTGCTCGCCTACGATGAACCCCTTGATAGAGGAGTTGCTGAGCACAGGAATGAGGAAGCCGGTCTCGCGTCCCGTATCGTCGGCGGGATGGCGCAGGTAGGGCAGGTAGAACAACGGGATGCCAAGAAACTTGAAGACGGAGTTGCGCGTGGAGGCTTCGCCGTTGTTGAGATCGATGACATGCGAAATCAATTGCCAGTCCGGCTTGGGGAGACGGCAGTTGGTCATCGATCCATCGACGAGCCGATAATTTCCTTCGCCGGTCTGAACGAGAACCCGGCCCGAAAACAGAAATGGATTGGCAGTGGAATAGACGACCGTGTGCCCGGAGCTGCGGAGTCCCTGTGATCCATTTACCTGGTAGAAGCGGCCCGTATGCATGTTGAGGCGCATGTCGCCATGGTCGGCGTTGATGAGGATATCGTTGGGTCCGCCGGCGACCTGGACATGGCCTTCGGCCTCGACCTCCGATGTGAGGCGGTTGTACACCACTTTGTCGGCATGCAGGATGTAGTTGCGGTAGTGAAGCTCGACATTGCCGGCGCCGGTCCATGTATTGCCGACCCAGGATTGATTGTCGGCCTGTGCCACCACGGGTACCCCGGTGGCGGGCGCCGGTTCGGGCTGGGCAAGAGGCAGCAATTGCTGGTCGGGATCGTCGGGCAGAGATGAAGAGGGAATTTGCGGATCGTTCGAGCCAGCGGAGTTTGGCGGGGCGGTAGAATCGGTGCTGGCCGGATGCTGAGCAGCGGGGGGTAACGCATTGGTCAACGCCTGCCCCTGAAGTAGCGGGTGACAGAGGGCCAGCAGCGTGATAAACACAAAGTTACGAGGACGCATCCAGGGTTCAAGACCAGTTCTTGATCGGGTCTCCAATTCAGTTGCCCTCGGTCATTGCGTGCGAGGCGAATTTTTCTTCGGGAAAAATCCACTTGAGGGCAGTGACATCGGCGTAGAGTAACTGGAGAACCGTCGTAAGGCTCAGGATAGCAAAAGGGAGCCGCTCTGAATGGGCGCGCGTAAAGGGAAGCAGGGGCTGTGAGACAATCCGCACAACAGGTAGACGCTTGGCCGGACTGGAAGTTGGAAGTGAACCGGCGCGTGGCCGAACACAAAGGCCGCAAGGGGCAGACTGAGGCCACGGTGAATATTCCAACTGGAAGCCACCACGCGGACAGCGCGGCGGCGAGGGCCGCCGCTAAGGTTGCTGAGCGCTTTACCAAGAAGCCAAGTTACAGCGAATTGATGGCCGAGGAGGCACGCGCCGCTCTGCGGGCCGCTGAGGCTGCTTCCAGAGCTGCTCTTGAGGCGCAGGCTGCCGCTGAGTCCTTGCTGGCCGGCCTGGAGGCTGCGGCTGCCTCTTCTGACCAGCAAGCGTGGGAGCCGGTACCGGTACTCGTTGCCGATTCCGATCTGGAGCGGAAATGGGCTCTTGCCAATGCGCCTGTCTGCGCTACCGGGACCGACGGGAGCGCCGCTGGCGACCCTCAGCCAGCCAGTGCATCGGCGCAGGGGCAATCGTTTGAAATCCGCTGGGATTCCGACTTACCGGCGCGCGAGGCCAGGCCACAGGATGCGCGCGGTTCCTATCGCAAAGGCGAATACGAGAACCGCGGTGAGAATCGATTGCACGAAGACCACCAGGTTTCGGATGCGCCGGATTCGCAGGGTCTTGAAGTGGTTGAGGCCGCTCATGCCATCCCAGCCAACTTGATTCGGTTTCCCCGCGAACTGGTAGCCACGCGCAAGATTCGCCCACGCCGGGCAGAGGGCCCGTACGCCGCGTCGTTTGCAGCTCAGGGCCAGTTGAGCATCTTCGAAGTGGAGCAGTCCGCCATCTCTACCGAGCCCGCGGCGGCCAGTTCGGCAACTGAGACTGGAAAGCACTCGTGGGCCGGCCCGGGGTGGTCAGGCATTGAGCTTGACGCGGAGCCCGAGCACGAGATAGCCGCTCGGGTGGAAGCGCCCACAAGGGTCGAGAGGGCAGAGCCGGCTGCGGCTGCCGCCGCGCCCCTGAAAGTGGCTCCGATGAACTTGCGCGTGATGGCAGCCATGGTGGACTTTTCCTGGATATCGGCCGGATTATTGACGGCGGTGATGGTGGCCGCGGAGAACGCGAGCGTGATGCCGTCGGTGAAGGAACTGGAGTTTGGATCGGTACTGGCCCTGGCGGTAACAGGCGTGCTTTACCAGGCGCTCTTCCTCACCGTTTCGCGGGCTACACCGGGCATGAAATACGCCGGTTTGGAGCTCTGCACCCTCGATGGAAAATGGCCAGGCGCCGGGCAAAGATGGATGCGCGCGGTGGCTTCGGTTCTGTCGCTGCTGCCCATGGGGCTGGGGGTGCTTTCGGCCATCTTCGCCGAGCACAGCCTGTGCTGGCACGACCGGATCTCTGGCACCTATCTGCGCAAGGGATAGGAATGCCGGAAGAAACTTCGCATCCCTGACAAATGCAGGAGATAAACCTCCCCGCGCGAGCATTTTTATTCGCCGCATTCATATTCTTAAGAGTAGACTTCTTGCGTTAGCGGCTGCGCTCTGCAGGGAACGCTGAGCCTGGATCGCGATGCTCGTTCGGCCCTGGGACGACTTTCGAACCGCCCCTCGCTCGTGGGGTCAGCCTGTACGCCTCGTTAAAAGATGACCTGTCTTGGGCTGGGAGCCATGTTTCACAGGGGGAGGCCTCCATGTTTCCTGCCACCGACTTAGCTTCGGGCACCCGTTTGAGCCTGCGTGCCGGTTTCTTCTTTCCGCTGATTCTGGCCGGCCTGCTGCTGCCTGCTACGGCACAAGCGCAGGTCAGCTACACCGGGACCGCTGCGACCCAGAACTTTGGCTCGCTGGCCATTGGCTCGACCAGCGCGGCGAAGACTTTCAGCTTCTCCGTTGCTGCCGGGACGACGGTGGGCAGCATCGGGGTGATGACCAAAGGGGCGCCCAACCTGGACTTTACCGAGGCGACGGAAAGCACTTGCACGGCCAAAGCTTACTCCTCAGCCGCCACCTGCACGGTCAACGTGACATTTAAGCCGAGGTTCGCCGGAGAGCGCTATGGCGCGGTCGTGTTCTTTTCCGAAGCCAACAACACTGG
>Ga0302326_10023684_pt1 | contig 12504 bp, 15 predicted proteins | sample Palsa_T0_3_FD_202264 | JGI IMG/M metagenome (GOLD analysis project Ga0302326, IMG submission 202264) | Peat permafrost microbial communities from Stordalen Mire near Abisko, Sweden - Palsa_T0_3 | ecosystem: Environmental > Terrestrial > Soil > Palsa > Peat permafrost | place: Sweden: Abisko... | reverse complement strand
GTCGACCAGCACCACTACCCAGCGCGCCGGCGAGCGACACGACGAGACTTTCCCCGACAGCCTCGCCCATCACCGGTAGCGCGCAGCTGAAGGCGTTCTCGGGATGGACGGGCAAAGCTCATCGACGAACACGACCTGGCGGCGCACGCCTCGCAGTTCGCACGGCCGATCGGCGTCGTCGGCTCACGCTTTGACGACATAGCCGGCGCTCGCCTTGGCGGTGTGGCAATCCCCCTCGCCCATCGACTGCTCGCAGACCCAGCCACGGTAGGCCTTAATCGTCCAGTAGGAGCTCGCGTCGCTGGTGCCGTGCTGGGTCACACCGGTCCCGTCCCAGAAGTCTTTGACGATCGACGTGGCCGTCTTGCAAGAGACCGGACCGCCTTTGCGCACGATCACGTCGCTGCCCCGCTTGAAGAAGTACCCGCAGGTGTGAGTCGGCGAGGGCGCGGCTGCAAGGCCTGCCGCGCTCCCATCGCCGAGCAGCGTCGCGGCCGCAAGGGCGACGGCAAGTGCCAGTCCTGTTGGGCGAAACGATGCCCTGGCGCGTGTGCGCCGGCGTGCGCGCGAAGCCCCCAGGATCGACACGGTGGTGAGCATAGCGCCGGATAGGCGGCCAACTTGCCGCCTAGCGCCGAACGCGGCCGGCGAGGCTCGCGCCGACACGAACACGCTAAAAGCCAGGGAGCCGGGAGGGCACAGGTCGAATCAGCTGGCGGAAGCGGTGCTCTGACGCGGGCTGGCACGGGCCCAGCGCGCGATCGCTCCCGAGCCGGTGATCAGCTCGCCGTCGTCGAGCACGAGAATCGGCACGGCCCACTGGCCGCTGAGCTGCTCGACCTCGGCACGATCGCGGCCTCGCCTCCACAGGCTCCAGAGAATCAGCCGGCCGCCTTGACTTGCTTCCGCTCATAGGCGTGTCCGGCGTCGTCAAGCGCTTTCGCGGCCCTGTCGCAAGGGTGTACCGCCGGCGCCGCCGTGCCGCCCGGACAGGCGTAGAGCAGCATCTCTGAAACGTACCGCTCCGCTGCGCGTCGGGGTACGCTGCGGGCGCGTTGCTACAGGTGGGTCAGTCGAGGAAGGTCGCGATTTCGTCGACCGGCGCGCGTTCGGGGACCAGCTGGGGTTGGCGGGGGTACCCGAGGTGCAGCAGGCCGACGATTTGCTCGTCTGGTTCGATCCCCAGCACGGCGCGCACGGATGGCGTCTCGAGCAGTGGCAGTGTGCGCCAGTAGCCGGCGAGCCCGCGGGCGTGGGCGCCGAGCAGAACGATGTAGGCGGCAACCGCCGTGGCGAGCAGGTCCTCGTGTTGCTGGGTCTCGTCGCCGGCCAGTGTGGCGCTCGCGACGACTAGCGTCGGCGCGCGATCGAGCTTGCTGGCCGATCCGGGACTCGCGAGCTCGGCCTCGCGCGCCAGGTGCGCGCGGCTACGCTCGCCGAGGACGCGAAAGCGCCACGGGTTCGTGACATGGTGGTTCGGAGCCCAGCGCGCGAGCTCAAACAGCTCTCGCAGCGTTGCCTCGTCGACTGGCTCAGCGGCGTAGGCCTTGTGGGTGCGTCGCGTGCGGATCGCTGTGTCTACGTCCATAGATCGTGCACCGTAGCGAAGCCGACCACTGGGGTAGCGGCCCCCGCGCCGCAGCGCCGGATCGCGGCGTCGTGGCCATCGACCTGCGAACGAGACGAATTCGGGCCAGGCAGTCTGATCCCTAGCATGCGTCGCGCGATGACCGGCGCCGAGCTACGCGAGTTGTGTCTGGCTCTTGTGGGCGCCCGCGAGGAGTTCCCGTTCAGCCCGCAGGTCTCGGTGTTCAAGACCGCGGGCAAGATCTTTGCGCTGAGCGCGCTTTCCGAGGACCCGCTGCGCGTCAGCGTCAAATGCGATCCGGACCTCGGTGCGCAGCTGCGCCTGACGTATCCCTCGATCGTCCCCGGCTACCACTTGAACAAACGACACTGGCTGACGATCACGATCGACGACTCGATCGACGAGCGGCTCGTCGTCGACCTCGTGGAGGGAAGCCACGAGCTCGTTGCGGTGAAGCGGAAGCGTCACGTGAGGCGTGCGCAGGACGGGTCGTGACCGCGGGTTAGACGAGCGCACGCGGAGGACACGCGATCGCCGGCGCTCAGGAAGTGCAGTCGCTGCAGGCGCCGTGGAGGACGACTTCGTGTTCAGAGACGTTGAGCGCGACGCGCTGTGAGACCTGGTGAATGGTGCGCTCGAGCTCTTCGTCGCGGAAGGGGATCAGCGTGCCGCAGTGGTCGCAGATCAGGTGGTGGTGGTGGCCGGACTCGCGCGCGGCTTCGAAGCGCACGATTCCCTGCCCGACCTCGAGCCGCGCGAGGAGGCCGAGTGCCTCGAGCTCATCGAGGATCCGGTAGATGCTGGCGCGTGAAGCGGCCTTTGGCGCCGGCGCGCGATGGCGCAGAGCCTCCTCTATCTCGACCGCCGAGAGAGCGCAGGGCTGGTTGTCGAGCAGCTCGAGCACCGCCAATCGCACGCTGCCGCGGCGGTAGCCGGCGTCGGCAAGCGCGCTGCTCGCGCGGGCATACCAGTCGGAGTGCTTGGTCGGGGCCACGATCGGGTTTTCAGTGTAGTCAGCCATCTTCAGGCCGAGGCGGGCTCGGGGACCAGTTGGTGGGCGATCTTGGCTGTGCGCTTCCAGGCGGCCCAGGCGCGTCCGAGCGCGTAGGAGGTGGCGCTGATCGTGCCGACGAAGAACCCGACCGGGTAGTTCGTCTGGTAGGAGAGGGCGATCGCCGCCCAGACGATTAAGAGCGCGATCACGACCGAGAGGCCTAGCGCACGGGTCGGTTCGTCGGTGAAGGAGCGGGCGGCGGCCGGCGCGCCGATCATCAGGCTGAAGATCAGGAGCGTGCCGACGACCGGGACCGTCATCGTCGTCGCGAGCGCGACGACCGCGAGGAAAACGAGCTCCATGCGCCCGGTCGCGATGCCGCGGGCTTCGGCGACGTCGGGGAGCAGCGAGGAGAGCATCAGCGGGCGGTAGAGCAGCGCGATCACGACCACGCAGAGGACGGCGAGGACGGCGGTCGGGACGAGCTGGCTCGCGCTGACACCGAGGATCTCGCCGAAGAGCAGCGAGTAAACCTCGGGGGCGTATTCGACGTTGAGGCTCACGAACAGCGCTCCGAGACCGAGCATCACGACGAGCATGAGCGCGGTCGCGACGTCGTGGCGACCGCGGCGGCCGAGCAGGCCGATGCCCAGGGCGCCGAGCAGCGCGAAGACGCCGAACCCGAGGATCGTGTTGACACCGACGAGGCTTGCCCCGGCGGCGCCGGCAAACGAGCCGTTGGGGATCGCGTGCGCGACGAAGGCCGAGCCGCGCAGGACGACGAAGAAGCCGACGAGGCCGGCGACGACGGCGACGACCGAGGCGACCGTCCAGGCGTTGACCATGAAGCCTGAGAACACGCTCGCTCGCCCTTTCAGCTTTGCGCCGGTGCGGCGGTCGGGTCGGGAAGGCTCGTGATCGGCGCGCGCCGGCGCGGTCGCAGCAGCCCGGCGAGGAGGTAGCCGGCGAAGATCAGCGTGACGACGAAGAAGCTGACGGGCCAGCCGCGTCCGGCCGGCGCCCAGTCGTAGCTGTCGTAGGCGAGCAGGATGCCGAGCCATGTCGCGGCGATGCCGATCAGCGTCGCGACGAGGACCGCTCGGCCGGGGCTCCGGGTCAGTCGGAGCGCCGTGGCGGCGGGACCGACGAGGAGTGCGAGGCTGAGGATCGTGCCGATCGTGAATGCCGCGAGCGCGACGGCGACGGCCAGGGCGAGCAGGTAGCCGGCGCCGACGAGGCGGACCGGGATCCCCCGGGCGGCGGCGAGCTCGGGGCTGATCGAGCTGAGGAGGAGCGGCCGGTAGAGCGCGGCGATCAGGCCGAGCGCGACGGCGCTGAAGGCGAGGACGAGCGGGATCGACGAGCTCGTGATCGCGAACAGCGAGCCGAAGATGATCGTGAACGTCGCGCCGGTGGTGTTGTGGTAGACGGTGTCGAGGTAGAGGAAGAGCGCGGCGAGGCCGAGCCCGGCGCCGAGCACGATGCCGGTGGCGAGGTCGCGGCCGCGCGGCCGCTGGATGCCGATCAGCTCCATCACCGAGACCGCTGCGACCGCCGCCACGCCGAAGCCCCAGAGTGCGCCGGCGCCGAGGAGGAATGCGCCCGACCCCCCGGTCGTGCCGATGTCGCCGAGCGCCTCGCCGGCGAAGGATTGGCCGCGGATCACCGTGAAGACGCCGACGACGCCGCCGACGATCGCCGCCACGGCGCCAACGCTCGCCGCGATTGCCACCGGTGCACTCGTGAAGAAGCCCGGGGCGAAGATCGCTGCGAGGGTCGGGCTCACGAGATGATCTCGACCTGCGGGCGGGTGTGCGCGTGGTCGGCGCTGTCGGCGAGCTCACCGGCCGCCCCGGCGACGACGAGGACGCGGCCGTGGACCTGGAGGACGTCGACGTGGTGGCCGTAGAGGGCGCTCAGGACCGAGGTGCGCACGACCTCGTCGGTCGTGCCGCTGGCGGCTCGGCCGGCGGCGAGATAGACGATGCGGTCGATCACCGGCAGCAGCGGGTTCATCTCGTGGGCCGAGATCAGGACGGCGATCTGCTGTTCCTTGGTGATCCGTGCGAGCAGCGCGACGACCTCCTGGCCGCTTGGCAGGTCGAGGTTGGCCAGCGGCTCGTCGAGCAGCAGCAGCTTGGGCGATGAGATCAGCGCGTGGGCGATCAGCACGCGCTGCTGCTCGCCGCCCGAGAGCGTGCCGACGCGGGCGTCGGCGAAGCCGCGGGCGTCGACGGCCTCGAGCATCTCATCGATCCGCGTGCGCCGCGCGCGCGAGGGCAGCGCGATGCCGTAGCGGTGCGCGTCGAGCCCGAGGCCGACGAGGTCGCGCGTGCGAAGCGGGGCGTCGGGGTCGAGGGCGAACTTCTGCGGCACGTAGCCGATCAGTGGGTTGCGGCGCGAGCGCGGACGCCCGTCGAGCAGGACTGTGCCGCTGGCTGGCTGGAGGCCGAGGATCACGCGGAAGAGAGTCGTCTTGCCGGCGCCGTTTGAGCCGATCAGGCCGGTGAACTCGCCCGGCTCGATCGCGAAGCTGACCTCGCGCAGGATCGGTCTGCCGGCGAGGCTGACGCTGACCCGATCGAGCGCGAGGACCGGCACGTTACGGTCGCTTGGGGGCTCGCCGCTCATAGCTTCTGCGTCGAGCGCTTGTCGGCGACCGCGTTGCGGAGCGCCGTGAGCTCGGCGAGCATCCAAGACTGGTAGTCGTAGCCCGGGGTCGGCATCGTCTCGTAGACGCCGACCACGGGAATGCCGGCTTGCTTGGCCTTGGCGAGGAAGGACGCGGTCAGCGAGTCGGTGACCTGCTCGTTGTAGACGAAGACCTTGACGCGGTGCTCGGAGAAAAGCGAGTCCTGGATGCTCACGGCCTGCGGCGCGGGATCGACGCCGTTCATGATGTCGGCCTGGAGCGGGAAGGGCGTCTTGATGACGGCGCCGGCCGCCTGCAGCATGTAGTCGCCGACCGGTTCGGTCGTCGCGACCGGGATCTTCGGGTAGCGCGCCGCGAATGCCGCCAGCGCCGCGAACCACGGTTTCAGCGAGTCGTCGAACGTGGTTGCGTTGGCCTTGAAGTAGGCGGCGTGGACCGGCTCGAGCGCCGAGAGGTCTGAGGCCAGCGCCCGGGCGAGCGTGGGCATCGTCACCGGCGCGTACCAGAGGTGCGGGTTCGCGGTTGAGTTGGGTAGCCCGAGCAGCGTCTGCACGTCGATCACCTTGCGCTCGGAGCTCGGTGAGGCGGCCTCGATGTTGTTCATGTAGGCGTCGTAGCCGAGGCCGTTCTGGACGACCAGGCGAGCCGCGCTGACGAGGTGGGCGACGCTCGGGCTGGCCTCGAAGCTGTGCGGATCGGTGTTCGGGTTGCTCTCGATCGCGCTGACGTTGACGTAGGGCCCGCCGATCTGGCTGATCACGTTGGCGTACTGGTTCTCGGCTCCCACGGCGACGATCGCCGCGCTTGGCGACGACGCCGCGGCGCTCGTCGACCCGCCGAGGAGCGCCAGCGCCGCTGCGAGGAGCGCCACCGAGATGCCGGCGCGACGAGCAAGTCCGAGCATGGCCGCCAACGATAGCTAAGAATAAGACCTGTTCTTGTTAAGGGCCGGAGTGGCGTTGCCCGCGAGCGTGCCGCGGCGGCAGCGGCGCGCGCGCCGATATCCTGGATGGTGATGCGGCGACTGCCTCCCCCCTCGCGCTCGTTGCTCTCACCGAAGGTGCTCGGTGCGCTCTATCGCAAGCACCTCTCGGACGCGCGCCAGGAGCGCCTCTTTCTTGGCAACGTCGGCTTCATCGCCGCGTTCGCCACCGTGCGCACGATCACGCACGCGATTCGCGCCGGCCGTGGGCCGTTTCGCAACATCGACCCGGGTGGGCATCACATCCACCACATGACCTTTGGCATCACCGGGCTGCTGGCGACCGGCTACGCCTGGAACGCGCAGATGGGGATCGGCACCAACCCGGCACGCCGCTGGGGCTCGCGCGCTTCAGCTGTCGGCTACGGGATGGCCTCGGCGCTGACGCTCGACGAGTTCGCGCTGTGGCTCAACCTGCAGGACGACTACTGGACGAAGCAGGGCCGCGAGAGCATCGACGCCGTCGTCATCTTCGGCTCGCTGCTGCTGCTGGGGCTGATGAACCGCGACCTCGTGAAGGAGGCGAGCGAGATCGCCAGCGGACGCCGTGACGCGCGCGAGCTGCTGCGCCACCACCCCAAGGAGCCGGCGGCCTCGCCCGTCTAGCGCGCGCCTGGCCCGTCTGGGCGATTCAGGTTGCGGAGCTTCTCGGTCTGCTCGCGCCGGTAGCGAACGTAGAAGACGGTGATCGCGATGACGATCAGCAGGAAGACAAGCCCGAAGATCGGGTGCTTCTTGTGATGAGTCGTCGCGGCCAGCATGACGGCGAGGTTGGTCAGGGCTGCGAGATCCATCGGCGGCCAAGGCTAGCGCAGCGGCACCGCGCTTCCAGCCTGGCGTGTAATCATCACGGCGCTCGGCGCGCGAGTGCGGCGCAGGACGCTGGGCGGGCGCTCTCGTCGTGAAGCGTCCGCTGAGGCTGACCGACCACACCCCTAAAACTTGACGACAGTGGATATGAGCGCGGTGGGGAGCGGTGGCGAGGACCTGCGGGCGGACCTCGTGTTCGAGGGCGGCGGGGTCAAGGGCATCGCTCTGGCCGGGGCCTACCTCGAGCTCTCGAGTCGCGGCTACCAGGCCGAATGCGTCGCCGGCACGTCGGCCGGTGCGATCACCGCGGCGCTCGTCGCCGTCGGCTACAGCGGGCCCGAGCTCCAGGAGATCGTGCTCAGCCAGATGCACTTCCCGGATTTCGAGGACGCGACGCTGCTCGACCACTTCGGCGTCGCCGGCCAGACGGCGCAGTTTCTTGCGACGCGCGGGATCCACAGCGGCAACTACTTCCTCGGCTGGATGCGCGAGCGGTTGGCGGCGAAGGGCATCACGAAGTTCGGCCAGCTGCGCGACCCGGCGGCGAGCAGCGCCGCCCGCAGCTACCGCCTGCAGGTGATCGCCTCGGACCTCACCGCCCGTAGCATGCTCGTGCTGCCGCGCGACGCCGGCCAGCTCGGCCTCGACCCCGACGAGCTCGAGATCGCCGAGGCGGTGCGGATGAGCATGTCGATTCCGATCTTCTTCAAGCCGATGATCGCGGGCGGCGCGGGCGCGGGCGCGGTGTCGGGGTCGGGACCGCCGCACGTGATCGTCGACGGGGGCCTGCTGTCGAACTATCCGATCTGGCTCTTTGACGCGCCCGCCGGGCAGCGGCCGCAGTTCCCGACCTTCGGCATGCTGCTCGTCGCCCCGGGCCCGACGGCGCCGCTGCTGGCGACGCCGCCGAGCGCGGCTGAGCTTCCGCGCGTCGGTGGGAACATCGCCTTTCTGAAGGCGATCGTCGACACGATGATGGAGGCGCACGACCGCCTCTACGTCCAGCAGGCCGACTATGCGCGGACGATTCCGATCCCGACGCTCGGCGTGAGGACGACGGAGTTCGACATCACGCCGGCGCAGACCGCGGCGCTCTTTGAGTCGGGGCGGAGCGCGGCGGCGGCGTTTCTTGACGGCTGGAGCTTCGAGCGCTACATCGCGCAGTTCCGGAGCTGACTCTCAGTCCGACGACGGCTTGCAGTCAGTCCACGATCCCTTGATGGTCAGCGCCGTGTGTTCGAGCGCGGGAGTGCCCGGGATAAGGGTGGCGTCGAGCGATCCGGCCGTGTTCTTGGCGTTGGTTGTGAGTGTTCCACCGCCCTTGAGCTTCGAGGCTGGGGTGGTGTTCGACGCCCAGACGTAGGCCTTGCCGTTGATGGAGGCGTTGAAGGTGACGAGAGCCACCGCGTTCAGGCCGGCGAGCGATTCCTTGTTGCCGTCCTTGGAGACCTGGATCGCGAGTTGTGCAGCGACTCCGGCGCTGCCGCCGTTGACCGTGACGGCGCGACCCTTCAGCTTCAGCTTGGCGTTGAAGAAGTTGATGTCGGACTGGGTTGAGGAGGTCGTGACCTGGCAGCCTGGCGTGACCAGGCCACCGACCGTCCAGCTACGGTCGATGGTCAGCGTTCCCGTGAGCGCTCCGCCGAAGGTGAACTTGCCGACCGTGCCGCCCGACCCAGTGACGGTGCCGGCCGCGAGCGCGACGGTCGGTAGGAGCAGGAGTGCCGGGATGACCGCGAGCGCGCGCCAGTGTAGGCGTCGGGCGCCGACCGAGTGGCGGACGGTGCGGAGCGACATCGTGTCTCCTTGGGTGCTTGGCTGTTGGAAGCGTTCTTGCGGCGGGCCGGTGCGGTGGGTCGCCGCGCGCGGCGCTCGCGGACTCGGTGAGCGTGTCCGCTCCGCCGTTTTATCACCGCCGTGGCCGCTGTCAAGCGCACTCGACGAGCGGATGGGCGCGGTGGGCGCGCTCGCCGGGCAAGGAGATCGGCCCGTTAGATCGGTTTGACGAGCTCCGGCACGTCGGTCGCGACCGGACGGGCGCCGCCAGCGGCTCTGGACATCATGCGCCGCCGCCGTTCGGCCGCGCTGCGCCGTTGGCGTGCCCTATAGCGCCCACTTCCGGGGTACCGAGCGTCTCACCTCTCGCGATCCGCAGTTGGAGCCAGCGCTCACCTTCGGCAAGGTGGATGAGATCGGCAGCGCTGGCCTGGTCGGCGTCACCCGCTCGCAGCGCCACATAGATGTCGTGATGACGCTGCTTTGAGATCTCGACGACACCGTGCTCGGTGATCGTGCGCCACAGGCGAGCACGCATCATGCCGCCCGAGAGGTTCAGGATTATCGACGCGAGCGTGGCGTTACCGGCCGCTCCGACGATGATCCGGTGAAACTCCGTGTCGGCATCGATGAAGTCTTGGTTCGTCTCGGCCTCGTTCATGCGCTCAAGGCTCGCCTCAAGGGCGGCGAAGTCGTCCTCCGTGAGTCGCGTCGCCGCGAGTCCGGTGGCAACCGGCTCGAGAATCCGCCGCACCTGGTGAACCTCCAGCAGCGTCGTGCCGTCGAGCAGGTCGCCGACAAATCCCATTCCCGTGAGCAACACGTCGGCGTCGAGTCTCGTGACGTAGGTCCCGTCGCCGACGCGCGTGTCGAGGACGCCGATCAGAACGAGGGCGCGAACTGCCTCTCGCAGCGAGTTCCTCGAGAGGCCGAGCCGCTCCGCGAGGTCCTGTTCGCGCGGCAGCTTGGCTCCGGCGGTGAACTCGCCGGAGATGATCAGGTCCTTGATTTTGGCGATCGCTTGGTCAGTTACCGGCACTGCCATGTGTTCTCCGTGGTTGCTGGGACCATCATGATCTACCAACACGACGCGCACGTCGATATATACGGGAGGCGTTACCGCCGAGCAGCTGCTCGGCGTGATCGGGAGCCGCGTCGACGATCGCCCGTGAGGTCAGTCCCCAGACACGGTCAAACTCTCCGTTGAGCAGTGAGTACGGCCAGTCGCTGCCGCACATCAGCCGCTCGGGACCGAAGCACTCGAGTGCCACCTCGATCGCTGGACGCAGGTCCTCGGCAGTCCAGTCCGGCCAGTCGAGCGCCGTGTTAAGGCCGGACACCTTCGCGACCACGTTCGAATACGCCGCCGCCGAGCCCAGCTCTCTTGCCCAACGCGTCATCTCCGGGGTGCCAATCGGCGGCTTGCCGAGATGGTCGATCACGATCTGCAGCCGGGGAAAGCGCGCCGCCAGGCTGATCACGTCATCGAAGTGGCGGGGGAAGACGACCGGGACTTCGAGAATCAGCTCGCGGTCTTCGAGCATCGCGATCGATTCGAGGACCGCTGGTCGGACGAGCCAGTGGTCGGGCTCGTTGTGGCTCAGGTGGCGGACGGCGCGAAATTTATCCCTCGCCTGGAGCTCATCTAGCCGCTGCGCGGCGCGCTCGGGCTGTTCGAGGGACACCCACGCCGTGACCGCGGCGATCCAGTCCGAGCGCTCGGCTTCGTCGAAGAGGTAGTCGGTGTCGGAATCCAGGCAGGCACCCTGAACGAGAACCACACGGTCGATTCCGTTTCGTTCGAGCAACGGGACGATGTCATCGGGGCCGAACGGTCGTGCGATTGCGGCATGCTCGGCGGTCATCCACGGTTGCGGCGTGTGCCGGCGATCCCACAGATGAATGTGGCTGTCGATCCTCACACGGACCTCGCTACGTGGCGCCGGCGGCTTCGGCAATCAGGTCGGGTGAGCTCCACTCCGAACCGTTTGGGAACTCGTAGCGATCGAGCGAGCTGGGCAGCATCTCGATGCTGTAGCCGGGTGCCGTCGGCGCGATGTAGCGTCCGTCACGGACGACCGCTGGGTTGCGGAAGTGCTCGTGCAGATGGTCGACCCACTCGACGATCCGATCGTCGAACGACCCACTGACGGCGATGTAGTCGAACATCGCGAGATGTTGAACGTACTCGCACAGCCCGACGCCGCCGGCGTGCGGACAAACCGGGATGCCGAACTTCGCGGCCATCAGGATGATCGCGACAACCTCGTTGACCCCGCCGACGCGGCAGGCGTCGATCTGACAGACGTCGATCGCCTCGGCCTGAAAGAACTGCTTGAAGATGACGCGGTTCTGGACGTGCTCGCCGGTGGCCACTCGGATTGGGGCGATCTCGCGGCGGATTCGCGCGTGACCGAGAACGTCATCGGGGCTAGTCGGCTCCTCGATCCACCACGGGTCGTATTTGCCGAGGACCCGCATCGACGCGATTGCCTCGTCGACACCCCAGTACTGGTTGGCGTCCATCATCAGCACGCCACTCGGCCCGAGCGCATCGCGGATCAGCTTCGCCCGTCGCGCGTCGGCATCGACATCCTGGCCGACCTTCATCTTGAGGTGCGTGAACCCGGCCTCAACGGCTTCGTTCACCAGCTGCACGATCTTCGCGTCGTCGTAGCCGAGCCAGCCCGCAGAGGTCGTATACGCCGGGTAGCCGGTCTCGATGATCTCCGCCAGCCGCTCCTCGCGACCCGGCCGCATCGCGCGCAACAACCCGAGCGCCTCATCCTCGGAGAGCACATCATCGATGTAGCGAAAGTCGATCGCCGCGACGAGTTGCTCAGGCTCGAGGTCGACGAGCAGCCGGTAGAGCGGCTTGCCCTCGGTCTTGGCCCAAAGATCCCAAACCGCGTTGACAATCGCCCCCGCGGCGAGATGAATGACGCCCTTCTCCGGCCCGAGCCAGCGCAACTGGTCCTCGGAGGTGAGACTGCGCCAAAAGTCACGCATGCCGGCCTTGATTTCCTCGAGCGTCCGTCCCACGACAAGGTGCTCAAGGGCGCGCACGGCGGCAACCACGATCTCTGTGCCGCGACCGTTCGTGAACGTCAGGCCACAGCCCTCGAGCTCGTCGCTGGAGTCGGTTCGCAGCACCACGTAGGCGCAGGAATAATCGGGCTTCTGGTGCATCGCGTCCGAGCCGTCCAGCGAAAGCGAGGTGGGGAACCTGATGTCCCGCACCTCGAGCGAAACGATCCTCATCCGCCCCGCCCGGATTCCGCGACCGGTGGGGAGTCGGCGCGCGCGACACCGATGGTGGCGCCAGCAGTGATGATTGGCGCCGGCGCAGCGTGGAATCTGGTCGACGCCATGCGGTTCCCTGCGAGGCCCACAAGGCCACGAGCGGATCCCCCTCGACGACGATTCATCGGTACCTGCCTTCTCCTTATCGGTGATCCCTGCGCGGCTGCGCGTATCGGGACACACCGCGAGAGGACTCGATCCAGGATCGGACCGGGACACGATCACACTTTGATCGTCCCGCCGCACCGAAGTCCGCCGAACTGGCCGATGCGGCGTGGTGGCACCCTCGTCCCGCGACTAACTTCTACCTCAATGACCCGATGTTTGTCAAACCACAAGCCCGAAAATCTTGTACGATCGCGCTCGCGGGGGCTTTGGCCGACTGGTCCTTGGCGGTC
>Ga0302326_10023683_pt1 | contig 12504 bp, 8 predicted proteins | sample Palsa_T0_3_FD_202264 | JGI IMG/M metagenome (GOLD analysis project Ga0302326, IMG submission 202264) | Peat permafrost microbial communities from Stordalen Mire near Abisko, Sweden - Palsa_T0_3 | ecosystem: Environmental > Terrestrial > Soil > Palsa > Peat permafrost | place: Sweden: Abisko... | reverse complement strand
TGGCTACGCGCGACGCTTCCAGGTGCAGGAGAAGCTCACTGCGCAGATCGCCGACTGTATCGCAGAGGTGCTCAAGCCGCGCGGGGTGGGGGTGGTCGTGGACGCCGTGCACCAGTGCATGACCACGCGCGGGGTACACAAGCGCGGCGTATCGATGGTCACGAGCCGCATGACCGGAACGTTCAGGAGTGATGCCCGCACGCGCGGGGAGTTCCTGAGCTTCATCGGTATCGCCGGACCGCAGGAGGTCTGAAGCGCCGGTCAGCTGATTGCGGCAGCCGCGCTCTCGCTGCGTGCGGCGCGCTTGCGGTCCTGCTCCTTGAGGAAGCGCTTGCGGATGCGGATGGACAGCGGGGTCACCTCGACCAGTTCGTCGTCCGCGATGAACTCGACCGCGTACTCGAGTGTCAGCTGGATCGGCGGGGTCAGCAGGATGGCTTCGTCCTTGCCGGCGGCGCGGATGTTGGTGAGCTTCTTGGTCTTGATGGGATTGACCACCAGGTCGTTGTCGCGGCTGTGGATGCCGATGATCATGCCCTCGTAGAGCTTCTCCCCCGGCGCCACGAACATCCGGCCACGCTCTTGCAGGTTGAACAGCGCGTAAGCGACCGCCTCACCGTTCTCGTTGCTCACCAGCACCCCGTTGTGCCGGTCGGGAATCTCGCCCTTCACCGGCGCGAAGCCATCGAAGATGTGGCTCATGAGGCCGGTGCCGCGGGTGAGGGTCAGAAACTCGCCCTGGAAGCCGATCAGTCCGCGCGCCGGCACGCGGTACTCCAGGCGCGCCCGTCCCTGCCCGCCCATGCTCATGTCGGCAAGTTCCGCGCGCCGGGTGCCGAGCGCCTCCATCACCGCACCCTGGTGGGCATCTTCGATATCGATCGTGAGTGCCTCGTAGGGCTCGAGCACTTCCCCGTTCACCACGCGTGTGAGCACCTGCGGGCGCGACACCGCAAGCTCGTAGCCCTCGCGGCGCATGTTCTCGATGAGAATGGTGAGGTGCAACTCCCCGCGGCCGGAGACCTTGAGCACGTCCGGCTCCTCGGTGTCCTCGACGCGCATTGCGACGTTGCTCTGCAGCTCGCGGTACAGCCGCTCGCGCAGCTGGCGGCTGGTGACGTACTTGCCTTCGCGGCCGGCGAGCGGGGAGGTGTTCACCTGGAAGTTCATGGCGAGTGTTGGCTCATCGACGCTGATCGGCGGCAACCCCTGCGGTTGTTCCTTGTCGCATACCGTCAGACCGATGTTGACATCCGGGATGCCGGTGATCGCCACGATGTCCCCGGCGAGTGCCTCGCTCACCGGCCGGCGCTCGAGCCCGGTGAAGGCGAGCACCTGTCCGATGCGCGCCGGGCCGCGATCCTCGTCCCCGAAGCGCAGCACCACGTCCTCACCCGGGCGCACCACCCCGCGGCGAATGCGGCCGATGCCGATGCGTCCCACGTAGGAGCTGTAATCGAGCGTCGAGATCTGCAGCTGCAGCGGCATATCGGCCTGCGCTGCCGGCGGGGGCACGTAAGTCAGGATCGCCTCGAACAGCGCCGACATGTCGGGGCGGCGCTCGGTGTAGTCGGTGCTCGCCCATCCCTGCAGCGCCGAGGCGTAGATCACCGGGAAGTCGAGCTGCGCATCACTCGCGCCGAGCTTGTCGAACAGGTCGAAGGTCTGGTCGGTCACCCATGCCGGGCGGCTCCCGGGGCGATCGATCTTGTTGACTACCACGATGGCCTTCAGCCCCAGCGCGAGTGCCTTGCGCGTCACGAAACGCGTCTGCGGCATCGGACCCTCGACGGCATCCACCAGCAGCAGCACCCCGTCCACCATCGACAGCACGCGCTCGACCTCGCCGCCGAAATCGGCGTGTCCGGGCGTGTCGACGATGTTGATGCGCGTGCCGCCGTATTCGATGGCGCAGTTCTTGGCGAGAATGGTAATGCCGCGCTCGCGCTCGATATCGTTCGAATCCATGATGCGATCGCCGGGGCGCTCGTGCGCGGCGAACGTTCCGGACTGCCTGAGCAGGCAGTCGACCAGCGTGGTCTTGCCGTGGTCGACGTGCGCGATGATGGCGATGTTGCGGATGGGGCGGTTCATGTGTGGCGTGGACGGGGCTGGGCGCCCGGCCGCCTGCGCCCCTTCGGGCGCTGTCGCAAAAGGGTGCGCAGGGTAGCAGATTCGCAGCGGCCGCGCTGAGCTTTGCGGCGCGGCTGCGCCAGGGGGCGCTGAGGCCCCCGCCGCAAGGCTAGGAGTTGCCTATCCCGATGCGCAGCGCCGCGACCGCGATGCGCACTTCCACGAAGAAGGCGATGAACGCTGCGCTCAGGCACACCATCGCCCCGACGAACAACAGCGCGATGAACACGCCGAGCTCCTGGCTAAAGAACGCGTTGGCGAACAGGCTGACCACCACCAGCGCCACCATCAGCGCGGCGATCGTGCACAGGGATATCGCCACATTGATGTAGTGCGCGCGCCGTACCAGCACCGCCAGATCCCCGTGCAGCTGCGGTGCCCTGCCCGGGTGGCTCTCCAGTTGCTCCTCGAGCTTGCGCGCGCGATCGACGATGCGCGAGAGGCGGTTGGTGAGCACTGCGAGCGTGGCGGCGACGCCCGACAGCAGGAACACCGGGGCTACCGATGACTGGATCAGGTGGGCAATATCCATGCGAGTTCCGGCCCCGACAGTGAGCGCGTGGGTGTGCCGCGCGGCGCTCTTTGTAGCAGGAAATCCCGCCGGTTGCGCGGTCCGGGTTAGTTGTTGTACGATCGTTCAACAAGGTGAATTCCCGCCGTAGTGTGCCATCATGAAGTCCGTCTCGCTGCAGCCAATCGAAACGGCCGCGCCCGCTGACACCGAGGCGCGGAGCCTGCCGGCGTGGATCTACCGCGACACGGAATTCTTCGAGCGCGAGAAGCAGGCCATCTTCCGCAACGCCTGGCAGCTGGTGTGCCACGCGAGCGATGTGCCGCGCCCGGGCGATTTCCACACCTTCGAGTTCTTCGGCGAGTCGGTGGTCGTGCTGCGCGCCGAGGACGGCGCGATACGCGCATTTCACAATGTCTGCCGGCACCGCGCCGCGCGCCTTCTCGACGGGCCGAGCGGTCACTGCGGCCGGCGCATCACCTGCCCCTATCATGCCTGGAGCTACGCGCTCGACGGGCGCCTGGTGGGCGTGCCCAACCGCGAATCCTTCAAGGGACTCGACACCGCGCGCCACGGCCTCGCCACGCTCGATCACGAGGTGTTTCTCGGGTTCATTTTCGTGCGCTTCGCGCCCGGACTTCCCAGTGTGCGCGAGATGGCCGCGCCCTACCTGCATGAGCTCACCCCCTACCGCATGGAAGAACTCGTGCCTCTCGGACGTGTGACGCTGCGGCCGCGGGCGGTGAACTGGAAGAACGTCGCTGACAACTTCTCCGACGGCATGCATATCAACGTGGCGCACCCGGGGCTCACGCGCCTGTTCGGTCGCGGCTACGGCATCGAAGCGCGGCCGTGGATCGACAAGATGTGGGGCACGCTGCGCGACACCCCTTCCAGCAACTGGTCGGAGCGGCTGTATCAGCAGCTGCTGCCGCAGGTGCCGTACCTGCCGCCCGAGCGGCAGCGGCTGTGGACCTACTTCAAGCTCTGGCCGAACGTTGCGCTGGACATTTACCCGGACCAGATCGACTTCATGCAGTTTCTGCCGGTCTCGCCCACCGAGACGCTGGTGCGCGAGATCGCGTACGTGCACCCGGATGCGCGCCACGAGATGCGCGCTGCGCGCTACCTCAACTGGCGCATCAACCGCCGTGTGAGTCTCGAGGACAAAGCCCTCATCGAGCGCGTGCAGGCCGGGATGGCCTCGAGCAGCTACAGCGTAGGACCCCTCGGGGAGGGCGAGGTGTGCTTGAAGAGCTTTGCGCACCGCCTGCGCGCGCTGATTCCCGAGAGTGCACTCGCGCACCCGCCCGCGCGCGGCTGGAGTCATGGCTGACACGGCACGCGGCGGCGCGGAGCCTCGCGACGCGCTGATCATCGGTGGAGGCCACAACGGCCTGGTGTGCGCGGCCTATCTCGCCGCCGGCGGGCTCAAGGTGACCGTGCTCGAGCGGCGCGCGGTGGTCGGAGGCGCGGCGGTCACCGAGGAATTCCATCCGGGCTTTCGCAACTCGGTGGCCGCCTACACCGTCTCGCTCCTGAACCCCAAGGTCATCCGCGACCTGGAGCTGCCCGCGCACGGGCTTAAGGTGCTCGAGCGCCGGGTGGCGAATTTCCTGCCCACATCCGATGGGCGCTACATCATGACCGGCGGCGGGCGTACGCACGAGGAGGTCGCGAAGTTCTCCGAGCGCGATGCCGGGCGGCTGGATGCCTACGGCGAGCGCCTGGAAGCGATCGCGGACGTGCTGCGCGATCTGGTGTTGACCACCCCGCCGAATGTCCTGCAGGGCAGCTGGCGGCAGGCGCTGCCGGAACTGGTGCGCGCCGCGCGAATCGGCGGCCGTCTGCGCAAGCTCGACATGAGCCTGCGCCGCGAACTGCTGGCGCTGTTTTCCATGTCCGCCGGGGATTACCTCGATAACTGGTTCGAGAGCGATCCCATCAAGGCGGTGTACGGCTTCGATGGCATCGTCGGCAACTACGCAAGTCCCTACACGCCCGGCTCGGCCTACGTGCTGCTGCACCACGTGTTCGGGGAGGTGAACGGCAAGCGCGGTGCCTGGGGCCATGCGATCGGTGGCATGGGTGCCATCACGCAGGCGATGGCGAAATGCGCCACCTCCCGCGGTGTCACCATCCGCCTGGACAGCGCGGTGCGCGAAGTGCTGGTCGAGGGCGATCGTGCGGTCGGAGTCATCACCGAGTCGGGGGAGACGCTGCGCGCCGCGGCGGTGATCTCGAACCTGAACCCACGCCTGCTGTACACCAAGATGTTTGCGCCGGGAACCCTCGCGCCGGAGTTTCTGGAGCACATGCGCCACTGGCGCTGCGGCTCGGGAACCTTCCGCATGAACGTGGCGCTCAAGGAGTTGCCGGACTTCACCTGCCTTCCGGGCAAGAGCGTCGCGGACCACCACACCGCCGGCATCATCATCGCCCCGACGCTTGCGTACATGGAGCGCGCTTACTTCGATGCGCGCCAGGGCGGCTGGTCGCGTCAGCCGATCGTGGAGCTCGTCATCCCCTCGACACTCGATGATTCCCTCGCCCCGCAGGGGCAGCACGTGGCGAGCCTGTTCTGCCAGCACGTGGCACCGGTGCTGCCGGATGGGGAGTCGTGGGACACTCACCGCGCGAGGGTCGCGGATCTCATGATCGACACCGTCAATCAGTACGCCCCGAATTTCCGGGACGCGGTGCTGGGGCGGCAGATCTTCAGCCCGCTCGATCTCGAGCGCACTTTCGGACTCGTCAACGGTGACATCATGCACGGCGCGCTGAGCCTCGATCAGCTGTTCTCGGCGCGCCCCATGCTCGGCTACGGCGACTACCGCGGACCGCTCGCGGGGCTGTACATGTGCGGTGCCGGAACGCATCCCGGCGGCGGGGTCACCGGAGCGCCAGGCCACAACGCGGCGCGCGAGATCCTCGCTGATTTTCGCCGCGGACGGCTGCGGCGCATCGCCTGAACCCGTGCCGCGCGCCGTGCGTAAGGCTCGTTTCGAGCGCCAGCTGCCGCAGGTGCGCCGCCAGGCGCTGATCGTGGCCACCATCGAGTGCCTGAAGCGCTACGGCCACGACGGCCTCTCGATCCGCACCATCAGCGCCCAGGCGGGCGTGTCGGTCGGACTCATCAACCATCATTTCCCCAACAAGGACGAACTGATCGCCGCCGCCTACCGGCATTTCAACGGTGAGCTGATCGCGGGCATGCAGGCGGCCGTGGAGCGTGCCGGAGCCTCTCCCGAGGCGCGCATGCGCGCCTTCCTGGAAGCCTCCTTCGCGCCGCCGAATCTCGATGCCGACGTGCTCACCGTGTGGGTGGTGTTCTGGGGACTGTACCGCCACTCGCGCCTCATCCAGCGCGTGCATCACGAGACCTACGACGGGTACGTCCAGCTGGTGCGCGGCATGCTTGCGGCTTTATTTCAGGATGCGCCCGCCCCGCGCGCGCGCCGTGCGCGCCGCGGCGCACGCGCTGCCTCGGTGGACCTGCGTATGGCGGCCATCGGACTTACGGCGTTGCTGGATGGGCTGTGGCTTGAGTGGTGCCTCGAGCCCGGCACTTTCCGCCCCGTGGAAGCGGTGGCGCTGTGCGAGGCATGGATCGCGAGCCTGCGCCGCCCTCACTAGTCGAAACTCGCGCGCCTGGCAGGCGCGGCGTCCGCAGCGCATCTAACCGATTGAATACATTGGAGTCCTTGTTTCCAAGGATAATCGCCCCCACATCGTTCGCGGTCAGACCGTGGAGGTTGGGTTGAGCTCGAGTCCCGCGCGCATCGTCATCGTCGGTTGCGGCTTCGGCGGCCTGTTTGCCGCCCGGGCGCTGCGCCACACGCCCGCAGAGGTGCTGGTGGTCGATCGCAACAACTACCACCTGTTTCAGCCGCTGCTCTACCAGGTCGCCTCCGCGGCGCTGGCCCCTTCGGAGATCGCCCAGCCGATCCGCACCGTGCTGCGCAATCAGCGCAACGCGCGCGTGATGCTGGCGCATGCCGACCGCATCGATCTCGCGGCACGCTGCGTACATGCCGGTGAGTTCTCGATCCCCTACGACTACCTGGTTCTGGCCCCGGGCGCGGTGGATAACTACTTCGGTCACGAGGACTGGCGCGCCCTGGCGCCGGGCATGAAGGATGTGGAGGAGGCAACCTTCATACGCTCGCGCATGCTGCGCTCGTTCGAGACCGCCGAGTTTGAGACAGATGCCGCGCAACGCGCCGCGCATCTGACTTTCATCATCGTCGGCGCCGGACCCACCGGTGTCGAGCTCGCGGGGGCCATCAAGGAGTTGGCGGTGGACGTGATCGCGCTGGACTATCGCTCCGCGGACACCCGCCATGCGCGCGTCATACTCATCGAGGCCGGCTCCCGGGTACTGCCGGCGCTGCATGCCGATTCCTCGCGCCGCGCGCTGGCGCAGCTGCAGACCCTCGGAGTGGAGGTGCGCCTCGGCGCACCGGTCACGCAGGTGTTTGCCGACGGCGTCGAGGTGGCCGGCGAGCGGCTGCACAGTTACAACGTGATCTGGAGCGCAGGTGTGCGCGCCGCTCCGATTACCGCATCCCTCGGCGTGGCGCTCGGGGCCGGTGGGCGCGTCCTGGTGGCGCCCGACTGCTCGGTGCCCGGGCATCCGGAGGCCTTCGTCATCGGCGATGCGGCCTGGCTCAACGACCCCGCGACAGGCAAGCCCGTTCCCGGGGTGTCGCAGGGCGCCTTGCAGATGGGGCGCTATGTGGCGCAGGTCATCGATGCGGAAGTGCGTGGCCGGCGCGCGGCGCGCGTCCCGGGCTTCATCTACCGGGACAAGGGTTCCATGGCGACGGTCGGCAAATCGCGCGCGGTGGTCGAAATCGGGCGACTGCGTTTCGGCGGACTGCTCGCCTGGTTCGCCTGGATGCTGCTGCACGTCGTCGTGCTCATCGGCTTTCGCAACCGCATCGCGGTGATCAGCTCCTGGATCTACAGCTACGTGTTCTTCCGACGCGGCGCGCGGCTGATCACCAAGGTTGCACCCCCCGGTGAAGATGAGCCGGTCACGCCCGCCCCGGGCGCCTAGGTGGCGACACCGGTTCATCCGCCGCGCAGCGCCTCCGTGAGCCCCGCAAACGGCGAAGCACTCACGCTGCACGGCTTCTTCGGCGTGTTCCGCTACAGCCGCCGTGCGCTCGAGCTGGTATGGAGTACCAACGGCGCGCTCACCGTGGCGCTGGCCGCGCTCACGCTCGCCGCCGGTATCCTGCCGGCCGCGGTCGCCTACGTCGGTGCGCTCATCGTCGATGCGGTGGTGGCTGCCATACGTCACGGGGATGCGGTGCGGCATGTGGTGCAGCTCGTGGCGCTCGAGGGCGCGCTGGTCGCCTGTGTGGCCGGCGCGCAGCGCGGCCTGTCGGTGTGCCAGTCACTGCTGCGCGCGCAGCTCGGGCAGCGCGTCAATGTCATGATCCTGGAGAAGGCGCTCACCCTCGAGCTGCAGCATTTCGAGGACTCGGAGTTCTACGACAAACTGACGCGTGCACGCCGCGAGGCCTCCACCCGGCCGTTGAGTCTGGTCACGCGCACCTTCGGGCTGGTGCAGAACGCCATCTCGCTGGTGAGCTACGCGGTGCTCCTCGAGGGCTTCTCGCCCTGGGCGGTGGCGGTGCTGCTGCTGGCGGGCCTGCCGGCGTTTGTGGCCGAGGCGAAGTTCTCCGGCGATGCGTTCCGGCTGTTTCGCTGGCGCTCGCCGGAGACGCGCATGCAGATCTATCTGGAGACGGTCATCGCGCGCGAGGACCACGCCAAGGAAGTCATGCTCTATGGCTTAGGTCCGCGCCTGCTCGAGCGCTACCGCGACATCTTCCGCCGTCTGTACTCCGCGGATCGCGCGCTGACGATCCGACGCGACGCCTGGGGCTTCGGGCTCGGACTGATCGGGACTGCGGCGCTGTACGGCGCCTACGGCTGGATCGCCGTCACCGCGGCGCGCGGCCTCATCACGCTCGGGCACATGACCATGTACGTGTCGCTGTTCCGCCAGGGACAGTCGGCGGTCTCGGCCATGCTGGCGGCGATTGGCGGCATGTACGAGGACAACCTGTACCTCTCGACGCTCTACGAGTACCTGGAATCGAACGTGCCACGTGCGAGCGGCACGGCGCTGCGCGGACCGCACCCCGAGGATGGCGTGCGATTCGAGAAGGTGAGCTTCACCTATCCCGGAGCGGATGAGCCGGCCCTCGAGGACATCACGCTGCACCTGCGGCCGGGATCAAGTCTGGCGCTGGTCGGTGAGAACGGCTCGGGCAAGACCACGCTGATCAAGCTGCTGACGCGGCTGTACACCCCGAGTGCCGGCAGGATCCTGCTCGACGGGGAGGATCTGGCGCTGTGGGACGAGAAAGCGCTGCGCGAGCGCATCGGAGTCATCTTCCAGGATTTCGTGCGCTACCAGATGCTGGTGGGAGAGAACGTCGGTGCCGGCGACGATCGCTTCTTCGAGGACGAGCAGCGCTGGCGCGCTGCGGCGCTGAAGGGGCAGGCGAGCGAGTTCATCGACAGGCTGCCGCAGGGCTATCAAACGCAGCTCGGGAAATGGTTCCGCGACGGACGCGAGCTCTCAGGCGGACAGTGGCAGAAGATCGCACTCTCGCGCGCCTTCATGCGCAGCCGCGCGGACATCCTGGTACTGGACGAGCCGACCGCTGCCATGGACGCACAGGCGGAGGCGGAGGTGTTCGAGCACTTCCGCCAGCTGGCCCGCGAACGCATCATCATTCTGATCTCGCACCGCTTCTCCACGGTGCGCATGGCCGATGAGATCGTAGTGCTCAACCGCGGCCGCATCGTCGAGCGCGGCACGCACGCAGAGCTGATGCGCCTCGAGGGACGCTACGCGCAGCTGTTCACCTTGCAAGCGCGCGGCTATCGCTGAGAGGCGCAGCGCTACTGCGGGGGCGGCTGCTGCGCAGCAGGCGGCTGCCCCGCGGGAGGCGGTTGACCTGCCGGAGGCGGCTGCCCTGCCGCCGGTGGCCGGCCCGCCTTACGATCCGCCTGCATGCGCCGGTAGTCGACCTTGCGGATCTCGTCGATCGGGCAGCGCCACATACCCGGCCCGGTTCCGGCGGCGTTCATGGTGACCGAATCCAGGTGCGCGTAAACGGTACTGCTGGTCGTGGTGAGTCCGATGGCGTTGAGAACGAAGCGTAGGTCGCACGGTGGCCATACCTTCAGCAGATAGGCATCGAATGGCGTGGTGAACACCACCAGGTGATCCTTGCCGAGCGGCTCCCAGCTGTCGAAGTGCCCCGGCCACCAGAAGGACTGGATCGGTGGACCGGCGTAGGCGTTGTAGCGATCGAGCGCCAGCTCCTGCGCGCTCTTTTGCTGCGGGCCGCTGGCGCAGGCGCCCAGCAGCACCAGTGCGACTGTGGCGAGTACCCGGAAATCGTGGCGCATGGCGCGCTCCTGCAGTTTGCGGATCGTACGATCCGGCCTCGGATTTCGACCGCGGCGCCAGCGCGCCGGTTCAGACATTATTGTGTTCCATGCTCGTCAACGCGGCAGCGGCCGCTGCGTTTACGGCGCCCCAGCCGTGATAAGCGCCACGGGGAAGTTCTCGAGTGCCTGGGCAACCGGCAGCCCCGTGACAGCGCCCTGCTGCACCGGCGCGATGTCGACGCCGTCGAGAACGTTGTGGAACGAGCGCCGGGAACGCTCCTCGCGCGGCAGCTCGATGAGGGTGTCCTGCCAGACCGCCTCACCGAGGGGCAGGCGGGCGGGGTCATCGAGCAGCCGCCGGTAGAGCCTCGGGGCGATCACGATCAGCGACTGCCGCGCGCAGTGCCTGGCGAACGCGCACAGGTGATGCGCGCGCACGCCGCGCGCGGACAGACGTCGGTAGTCCCCGTGCGTGAACAGTCGCGGCTGCTCGCGCCGCAGCTGCAGCGCCTTCCACGTGAGCAGCAGCTTGCAGCGACCGTCCTCGGGGCTCTCCAGCAGCTCGCGCAGCGGCACGCTCCCGCCAGCGCGCGCGAGCTCCTGCAGCAGCTGACGGCGCCGCTCGTAGTCGACCGGACGGCGGTTGTCGGGATCCACCAGCGAGAAGTCCCACAGCTCGTTCCCCTGGTAGATGTCCGGCACGCCCGGGGCGGTCAGCTTGCACACGGTCTGCGACAGACTGTTGAGCAGGCCGAAGCGCGCCACGCGCCGCTGGAACTCCAGAAAGTCGGCGAGGAACAGGTTGTTGCCGCGCGGCTCAAGCGCGCTGCGCACGAACTGCAGCAGCGCCTCCTCATAGGCCGGGTCGCTCTCGGTCCAGCTGGTGCGCACCTTCGCTTCGCGCACCGCCTTGAGCATGTAGGCCTCGATGCGCTCGCAGTAGGCGGCACCGGCCGTGGCGTCCATGGCGCCGAGCGGCCAGCTGCCGATGAGTGTCTGGTAGAAGTGATACTCGTCGTTGGCCGAAGGCGCGGGAAGGCCATCGAGCTCGCGCTTGCGCGTACGGTTGATGAGCATCCAGCGGCGCACCGCATCGCGCCACGGCGTGGTCATTTCGGAAAGCACGTTGAGTCGGGCACGCACGTCCTCGGAGCGCTTGGTGTCGTGGGTGGAGGTCGCCAGCATCTCGTGCGGCCAGTGCCGCATGCGGTACTCGCAGTCGGCGTGGAAGGCACGCACGCCGCCGCCGTAGTTGCCCGGCTCCCCGCCGACCTCGTTGAGCGAGATCAGGCGGTTGTAGCGGTACATGGCCGTGTCCTCGATCCCCTTGGCGGTAATCGGGGCGGTGATCTGCTGGAACTTCATGACGAAGGCGCGCATGGCGCGCAGCTGATCGTCACTGTTCGCGGGGAGCTCCAGCAGCAGCGCCGCGCGCACGAAATCGAACACCGAGGCCTCGGTTGCCGCGCGCCGCCGCCGCGCGGCGGTGATGGCCCACTCGATGTAGCGTCGGTCGCTGTCGGAGACGGTGTCGGCGATGTAGGTGCGGTACACCGGGAAGGAGGCGATGACCTCGGCGAGTGCGTGCCGCAGGGTGTTGAAGCTCAGATCGCGCGTGCTGCGATCGGAGCGCGCGATGCGCGCCAGCTGGTTGGTGGCGACGTTGAGCTCGGAGGCGAGCGAGCGGCGCAGCACCAGCTGCTGGCACTCGTAGGCAACATCGCGCCACTCGAGCATCTCACCGCTTGCGCCACGGTAGACGCGGTCCATGCGCACGCGCGTGGCGGAGTCGATCTGCATGCGGCTGACGACGTTCGCGAAGTGATACCCGGTCTCACCATGCACCGGCCAGTCTGGCGGCAGATGCTCGAAGGAGGCGGTGATCTTCTCGACCACCAGGTAGAGCGCGCGCGGCCCGCTGGTGCCGCGCACCTCCCCGATGCGCCGCTGCAGGCGGCGCACGTAGCCGGCCGGATCGTACAGTCCGTCCACGTGATCCACGCGCAGGCCGTCGATCTTGCCGGCGGCGATGAGCTCGAGCACCAGGCGGTGCGTGACTTCGAACACTGCGTCGTTGTCCACGCGCAGGGCCGCAAGATCGTTGACATCGAAGAAGCGCCGGTAGTTGATGTCGTCGGCCGCGACACGCCAGTAGGCGAGATGGAAGGCCTGCAGCTCCAGCAGGTCGTGCAGCGCATCGAAGCTCGCAGGCTCGGCAGGCGTGCCCATGAAGCTCTTCACCGCGGCCTCGAGTGCGGCGGCCACGGCCGGGTTGCGGCCCGCCAGCGATGCCAGGCGCTGCTTGTGCAGTTCCTTGGCGCGGCCGCGCTCGGCGACCTGCTCGGGCGTCGGGGCGATGCGGTCCGGGAGCGCCACCAGCGCGCGGCGGATGTTCTCCAGCTCGGTGCTCGAGACCAGCGCCGGCACGCGGTCGAGGA
>Ga0302326_10023682_pt1 | contig 12504 bp, 12 predicted proteins | sample Palsa_T0_3_FD_202264 | JGI IMG/M metagenome (GOLD analysis project Ga0302326, IMG submission 202264) | Peat permafrost microbial communities from Stordalen Mire near Abisko, Sweden - Palsa_T0_3 | ecosystem: Environmental > Terrestrial > Soil > Palsa > Peat permafrost | place: Sweden: Abisko... | reverse complement strand
GTGCGACCGCCGAAGTCAACGATGCCGTCCGTGGCACCGGATCGTTCGCGATGGCCATCCGGGCCCTGGAAAACCTCGCCGCCGCCGGCTTCTCCGACGCCAAGATCTCCGTGGTCGTCACCCGCCATAACGTCGACCAACTCGACGACTTCGCGGCGTTGGCAAGCCGATATGGCGCGACTCTGCGCATCACCCGGCTGCGACCCTCCGGCCGTGGCGCCGACGTCTGGGACGAACTCCATCCGACCGCCGCGCAACAGGTCCAGCTGTATGACTGGCTGGTCGCCAAGGGCGACCGGGTGTTGACCGGTGACTCGTTCTTCCACCTCTCCGGGCTGGGCGAGCCGGGCGCGCTGGCCGGCTTGAACATGTGCGGCGCCGGTCGGGTGGTGTGCCTGATCGACCCGGTCGGCGACGTCTACGCCTGCCCGTTCGCCATCCACGACCGGTTCCTGGCTGGAAACATCCTGTCCGACGGCGGTTTTGACAAAGTCTGGAAGGACGCGCCGCTGTTCCGGGAACTGCGCGAGCCGCAGTCGGCCGGCGCCTGTGGCAGCTGCGGGCACTACGACAGCTGCCGCGGCGGCTGCATGGCGGCCAAGTTCTTCACCGGCCTGCCGATGGACGGCCCCGATCCGGAATGTGTCCAGGGTTTCGGCGCGCCGGCCCTGGCCGTTGAACGCGACAAGCCCCGTCCCTCGGGCGACCACTCCCGGGGAGCACGGCGCAGCGGTCCGGTGCCGTTGACCCTGACGATGCCGCCCGCGCCGCCGCAGCGGCTGTGCAACGAGAGCCCGGTCTAGTCGTGGCCAAAGATGTCTGGTTCGAGACCGTCGCGATCGCGCAGCAACGCGCGAAGAAGCGACTGCCCAAGTCGGTCTACCTCGCACTCATCGCCGCCAGCGAAAAGGGTCTGACCGTCTCCGACAACGTCGAGTCGTTCAGCGAGCTCGGGTTCGCACCGCACGTGGTCGGCGCCGTCGAGAAGCGTGACTTGTCGACAACCGTACTGGGCCAGGATATTTCGCTGCCGGTGATCGTTTCACCCGTCGGAGCACAGATGGTTCATCCCGACGGCGAGGTGGCCGTCGCACGTGCCGCGGCGGCCCGCGGCACGGCGATGGGACTGTCCTCATTTGCCAGCAAGCCGATCGAGGAAGTCATCGCGGCGAACGGCAAGTTGTTCTTCCAGGTGTACTGGCTTGGCGGTCGCGACGCGATCGCCGAGCGCGTCGAGCGGGCGCGGCAGGCAGGCGCGGCCGGGCTGATCGTCACGACCGACTGGTCGTTTTCGCATGGCCGGGACTGGGGCAGCCCCCCGATTCCCGAACAGATGGACTTCAAGACCGTGCTGCGGAATTCCCCGGAAGCGATCAGCCGGCCGCGGTGGTTCATGCAGTACGCCAAGACGCTGCGGGTGCCGGACCTGCGGGTCCCCAACCAGGGGCGACACGGCGAGCCTGGTCCCCGGTTCTTCGCCGCCTACGGCGAATGGATGGGAACGCCGCCGCCGACCTGGGCGGACATCGCCTGGTTGCGCGAGCTGTGGGGCGGCCCGTTCATGCTCAAGGGTGTGATGCGCGTCGACGACGCGAAAAGGGCTGTGGACGCTGGTGTTTCGGCAATCTCCGTGTCGAACCACGGCGGCAACAACCTGGACGGGACCCCGGCCACGATTCGGGCACTGCCCGCCGTCGTCGACGCGGTCGGCGATCAGATCGAGGTTTTGCTGGACGGCGGCATCCGGCGCGGCAGCGACGTCGTCAAGGCGCTGGCGCTGGGCGCTCGCGCGGTGATGATCGGTCGCGCCTATCTCTGGGGCCTGGCGGCTGCCGGACAGGCGGGTGTGGAGAACGTGCTCGACATCCTCCGCGGCGGCATCGACTCTGCCTTGATGGGCCTCGGGCACGCGTCGGTGCACGACCTGAACCCGGATGACGTTCTGGTGCCGTCCGGCTTCACCCGCGCGCTCGGAACGGTCGCCGGCGACGGCGAGTAATTGTCGCGCGGGTAAGTGGCCGTCCAAGCGCGAGACCAGCGAGCATGCTGATACTGACGGGGCGGACGGGGCGACGGCGGCGCCGTTAGTGAACGTTCGGCTACAAAATTTTTTTCGAGAGCGCCAACAATCAGTGCACGACAGGTGAATTCGGCTTACCATTCGCGAGTGGCAGTCTGCGCCGAACTGGGGAGCTCGACGTCGAGCCAGCTGCAGAGTGGGCCGTGGGGGCTGACGATACCGGTTGGATCCACCGAGCAGCACGGCCCTCACCTGCCGTTGGACACCGATACGAGGATCGCGAGCGCGGTCGCTCGTGCCGTGACGACTCGGCTGAGTGACGCCGCGGAGCTGCACTGGATGGTGGCGCCCGCAGTCGCCTACGGCGACAGCGGTGAGCACCAGAGCTTCCCCGGAACAGTCTCCATCGGCACCGATGCCCTGAGCACGCTGCTGGTGGAGTTCGGCAGGTCAGCCACCTGCTGGGCGCATCGCCTGCTTTTCGTCAACGGGCACGGTGGCAACGTCGAGGCGTTGAGCCGCGCAGTGCGCCGGCTGCGGTCCGAAGGACGCGACGCCGCATGGTGTCCGTGCGCGGTGGTGGGCGGCGACCCGCACGCCGGTCACACAGAAACTTCAGTATTGCTGCATATTTCGCCCGCCGACGTTCGCACCGACCGCTGGCGGGTCGGCAACGATGCGCCGCTGTCCGATCTGATGCCATCGATGCGGCGCGGGGGAGTCGCGGCCGTCAGCGAGGTCGGTGTGCTGGGCGACCCGACTACTTCCACCGCCGCGGACGGCGAGCGGATCCTCGCCGATATGGTCGAGGACTGCGTGCGCCGGATCGGACGCTGGGCGCCCAGGGGCGACGGGATGCTCGTATGACCCGCGCCCACGACGATGGTGCCGGCGCAGCCGGTACTGAGGAGTGGCGCTCATGATCTACGCCCACGACGATGGTGCCGGCGCAGCCGGTACTGAGGAGTGGCGCTCATGATCTACGCCCACGACGATGGTGCCGGCGCAGCCGGTACTGAGGAGTGGCGCTCATGACTCAGACGCGGTTGCCGGACGGATTCGCCGTGCAAGTCGACCGGCGGGTCAGGGTGCTGAATCAAGGCTCGGCTTTGCTGGGCGGGTCGCCCACTCGGCTGCTGCGCTTGGCGCCGGCCGCTCAGGACTTGATCGCCGACGGCCGACTGAAGGTAAGCGACGCGGTGAGCGCCGAGCTCGCCCGCACCCTGCTCGATGCGACGGTGGCCCACCCGCGACCCGCGGGTGGGCCGTCGCATCGCGATGTGACTGTCGTAATTCCAGTGCGGGACAACGCCATTGGTCTACGCCGTTTAGTTCTCGCCTTGCGCGGTCTTCGGATCGTCGTCGTGGACGATGGGTCCGCTACGCCGATCAAGCAAGAAGACTTCGCCGGTGCGCACAGCAACATCGACGTCGTGCGGCATGCGCAGAGCAGAGGTCCCGCCGCAGCCCGCAATACCGGCCTGGCGGCCTGCAACACCAACTTCGTCGCCTTCATGGACTCCGACGTCGTGCCGAGACGCGGCTGGCTGGAAGCTCTGCTGGGTCATTTCTGCGACCCCACCGTCGCGCTGGTCGCCCCGCGAATCGTCGGGTTCGCACAGACCGATCATCTGGTCGCGCGCTATGAGGCGGTGCGCTCGTCTCTTGACCTCGGCCAGCGCGAGGCCCCGGTGATTCCCTACACCACCGTCTCGTATGTACCCAGCGCCGCAATCATTTGTCGCACTTCGACATTGCGTGAAGTAAGCGGGTTCGACGAGACACTGCGCTCCGGCGAGGACGTCGACCTCTGTTGGCGGCTGGTCGAGTCCGGTGCCCGGCTGCGCTATGAGCCGATCGCCCAGGTGGCACATGACCATCGGACCGAATTACGGGATTGGGTGACGCGCAAAGCGTTTTACGGTGGCTCGGCCGCCCCGTTGTCGGTTCGGCACCCCGATAAGATCGCGCCGCTGATGATATCCGGCTGGGCGCTGACGGCATGGATCCTGATGGCGATCGGCTCGACGTTCGGCTATTTGGCGTCGATCTTCGTCGCCGCGCTCACCGGTCGCCGGATCGCCAAGGCCATGCAGGGGCCCGACACCCAGGTGTGGGATGTCCTGGCGGTGGCTGCCCGCAGCCTGTGGTCGGCCGCGATGCAACTGGCGTCGGCGATCTGCCGGCACTACTGGCCGGTGGCTTTGCTGGCCGCGCTGACCTTCCGGTCGTGCCGCCGGGTGGTGTTGGTCGCTGCCGTCGTCGACGGCGTGGTGGACTGGGCCAGTCGCAGGCAATCCGCCGACGAGGAATCCAAGCCGATCGGGCTGCTGACCTACCTGCTGCTCAAGCGCGTCGACGACCTCGCCTATGGCCTGGGGCTGTGGTACGGCGTGGTGCGGGAACGCAACCTCGGTCCGCTGAAGCCGCAGATTCGAGTCTGAGTCCTGACCGTTGCGGCGCTGCACAGCGACGTGCTGATCATCGGCGCGGGAAGCGCTGGATCCGTTGTCGCGAATCGTCTTTCGGCTGATCCGAACTGTGTGGTCACCGTCCTGGAGGCCGGTGTAGGACTGTCTGATCCGGCACTGCGCGCCGAGACCGCCAATGGGCTGCGGTTGCCCATCGGCGCCGCGAGCCCGCTGGTGCAGCGCTACCAGACTCAACTGACCGATCGACCGGTCCGCCACATCACGATCATGCGGGGCGCCACGGTAGGCGGCTCCGGCGCCGTCAACGGCGGGTACTTCTGCCGTGGTCTGCGGCGCGACTTCGATGGTTACGGCATACCCGGCTGGGCGTGGTCGGACGTCGCCGGGCACTTCCGCGCGATCGAGACCGACCTGGATTTCAGCGGCCCGGCACACGGCGACTCAGGGCCGATTCCGGTTCGGCGGGCATCTGAAATAGTTGGTAGCACAGCGTCTTTCGTCAATGCTGTACAGGATAACGAGTTCGGTTGGATACCCGATCTCAACGACGTCGGCGACGGCGCCGGGCTGCCGTCGGGGGTCGGGCCGGTCCCGCTCAACATCGTCGACGGTGCGCGCATCGGCCCGGGTGCCGCGTTTCTGCTGCCCGCCCTGGAACGCCCGAATCTCACGCTGCTGACCCAGACCCGCGCGGTGCGGGTGCGGTTCGCCGGGACTCGCGGGGTCGGTGTCGACGCCGTCGGCCCGGGCGGTCCGGTCACGCTAACAGCGGATCGCATCGTGCTCTCCGCCGGCGCGATCGAGTCAGCCCATCTGCTGATGCTGTCCGGCATCGGAGACGAGGCCGTGCTGCGGGCCGCCGGTGTGAAACTCGTCGCCCGGTTGCCGGTCGGGAGGGCGTGCAGCGACCATCCGGAATGGGTACTTCCGACGACCTGGCGGATCGCGGCCGGCCGGCCGCCGCTCGAAGTCGTGCTCAGCACAGCGGACGACATCGAAATCCGGCCGTACACTGGAGGATTCGTGGCGATAGTCGGCGACGGAACGCCGGGTCACCCGGACTGGCCGCACATCGGCGTTGCGCTGATGCGGCCGCAGGCCCGTGGGCGTGTCACGCTGGTCTCGACCGACCCGCTGGTTCCCCCGGCAATCGAACACCGATACGACAGCGAGCCAGGCGATCTCGCAGCATTGCAACAAGGCTGCGATCTGGTTCGTGAATTAGTCAGTGAGACAACCGAGCTCGGCGAGTACGCGTGGTCGACGTCGCAACACCTGTGCGGCAGCGCCCCGATGGGCCGCGTGGACGACCCGACAGCTGTCGTCGACCCCCAGTGTCGAGTGCTGGGCATCGACAATCTGTGGGTGATCGACGGGTCGGTGCTGCCGACCACGACCAGTCGTGGCCCGCACGCCACCATCGCAATGGTCGGGCACCGGGCTGCGGAGTTCGTGTGCTGACCCATGGGCGTTTCCACTCTGCGACGAGAGTATTTTCGGACTATCAGTCTCGGAAACCAGCCGGACGGTCCTGTGCTTGAGCAAGGAGGTGGTCGACATCGCCGACAAGACGGATCCACGGCCGGCGCGCTCTCGAGCTCGTTTGCTGGAAGCTGCCACTGCGCTGCTTCGCTCCGGAGGGCCAAGTGCGGTCACCGTCGATGCGGTCACGCGTGGCGCCAACGTTGCCCGGGCCACCCTCTACCGCCACTTTCCGAGCGGAAACGACTTGCTGGCAGCGGCTTTCAACAGCCTGATACCCCCGGCGCCGATGCCGTCGGAGCAGGGCACGCTGCGAGATCGGCTGATCTCGGTGGTGGTGGCATTCGGTCAATCGATCGCCGAGGCCCCCGGGATGGTATCGGCGATGAGTTGGCTGTCGCTCGGTCGCGACCTGGACCAATTGCCGGAATCAGATCAGACCCGTACTGCCGACAGCCCGGCGATCACCACTCTCCGGGAACGCATCGCCCAGCAATACGCCGCGCCGTTCGATGCGATTTTCAACAGTCCCGAGGCGGCCGAGCTTGGCGATATCGATCGGTCACGCGCGATTGCGTTGTTGATGGGCCCGGTGGTGTTGGGACGGCTGTCCACCCTGCCCGACTTCGACTATCGCGAATGCGCGCGGGCCGCGGTGGACGGCTTCCTGTATGTCCACGGCGCGCAAGGAGATTCGCTCAAGAAAGCTCGTAACTGATCGGCAGGTGCTTGAGACCGCCGACGAATGTCGTCGCGATGAGCTCTGGCTGTCCGTTCAGCTCGATCGATTTCAGCCGGGGTAGCAACTCGGTGAAAAAGCTGTTGACCTCCATTCGGGCCAACGCGGCGCCCAGACAGAAGTGCACCCCATGACCGAACGCCAGGTGTTTGTTCGGCTCACGTCCCACGTCGAAGCGGGACGGGTGGTCGAACACCTCCTCGTCACGGTTACCGGAGACATATGACAGGTACACCGCCTCGCCTGCGGCGATCGGCACCCCGCGCACCGTGGTGTGCGCGGTGGCCGTGCGCATGAACTCTTTGACCGGGGTCACCCAGCGGATCATCTCTTCGGTGGCCAGCGGCATCAGATCAAGGTTGTCTTGCAAGCGCTTTCGTTGATCCGGGTTGTCGATGAGGGCCTGCAGACCGCCGGCGATCGTCGCGCTGGTGGTGTCATGGCCCGCACTGGCGATGATCACGTAGTACGACGCGGTGTCGACGTCGGACAGCGGTTCGCCTTCGACGCGGGCGTTGGCGATGGCCGACGCCAGATCCTCGGTGGGATGTTCACGGCGCGAGGCGGTGAGCGCGTTGAAGTAGCCGAAGAGCTCGAACAGCACCTGGAGTTGCTCGTCGAGGCTGGTGCCACGACGGAATTCGGCGTCATCGCCGCCGAACATCTCCTTGGTCAGCGTAAGCATCCGGGGAAAGTCAGATTCGGGCAGGCCGAGCAGCGACATGATCACGTAGAGCGGGTAATTCACGGCGACCTCCTGAACGAAGTCGCAGGTGTTGCCCGCCGCCATCATCTTGTCGACGTAGATTTTGGCCAACTCGTCGACTCGGACTTTGAGCGCCCGCATGGCCTTGGGCCGGAACCAGTCGGCGCCGATCGCGCGCACCACGCGATGCCGCGGATCGTCCATATGGATCAAGGTGCGCAGACCCATCCCGGCGGCCAATTGTTCACGCGCCACATCGTCTGCCTCGGCGGTGGCCAGCAACGGCCGCGGCTCGTTGACGAAGAGGTCATTGGCACGCTCGATCTCCATGATGTCGGCGTGCTTGGTGATCGCCCAGAACGGCCGGTAGGGCGGGCAGTCGACCAGCGACACCGGCGCATGGGCACGCAGAAGGATCAGCGCAGCGTGCAACCGTGTTTCGTCGGCGTAGGACGAGGGATCAGCGAATACTTTGGCGGCCTCGTCAATGATCGGTGTGCTCATCTGCCTTCTCACCTGCCGGGTCGGTCGGGGTTTGTTTGTTTGACACATGTCACATCGCCCAGTCTCCGCGATCGCGGATTACCGGATGACCGGTTTCCAGCAATCCGTAGGCTGTCTTTTCATGCCGATCCGATCGCCCCGTCGCCGACGGGCCTGTGCCGCCGTACTGGTGGTGGCCCTGATGGCGGCTGCGTGTGGACATGGCGCCGCCATCACCCAGCGCAAGGCTGAGCCGCCATACGCCGGCCCGCTGGACGCCGGCGTCGTGCGGACGTCGATGGGATCGCTGCGCGGTATGACCGCCGCGGATTACCGTGTGTTTCAAGGCATTCCGTATGCCGCTCCGCCGGTGGGGCCGCTGCGATGGCAAATGCCGCGGCCGGTGGTGCGATGGCCCGGGATATTGGACGCGACCAAACCCGGGCCGCAGTGCATGCAGGACACCGGACCCGATCCGCGGGTGGGCAAGCCGACCAGCGAAAACTGTCTCACCCTCAACGTCTGGGCCCCGCCGCGCGGACAACGCGGCGACAAACGACCGGTGATGGTGTGGATCCACGGCGGTGGGTTCGTCAACGGCAGCGGCGACATCTACCACTCACGCTCGCTGGTGGTGAAGGGCCACATCATCGTGGTCACTATCAACTATCGATTGGGCGCGTTGGGGTTTCTGGCTCACCCGTCGCTCGGCCCGCCGGGGGGTGTCGGCAACTACGGCCTGGCCGACCAGCAGGCCGCGCTGCGCTGGGTGCGCGACAACATCGCCGCGTTCGGCGGCGATCCGCAGAAAGTGACCATTGCCGGCGAATCGGCCGGGGGTATGTCGGTGTGCGATCACCTGGTGGCGCCCGGTTCGGCGGGGCTGTTCCGGGCGGCCATCATCCAGAGCGCGCCGTGCCAGGCCCAAGCCGACCTGGCCACCGGGCAGCGGATCAGTGTGGATTACGCGGCGCAAGCGGGCTGCCGCAATCCCGTCACCACAGCGGTGTGTCTGCGCGCATTGCCCGCGGCCAGACTGGACCGGCCGCCCTGGTACTACTTCCTCGGCGACGCTAACGCGTTGTCCGGTCCGGTCGCCGGGACGACGGCGCTGCCGGATGGCCCGGTCGCGGCATTCGCGGCCGGCCAAGCGGCCCGGGTTCCGGTGTTGATGGGCGTCAACCATGACGAGTTCACGATGTTCGCGGCTTTCCGCCACAGGAGGTTCGGTCGGGGAGTCGGATCCGCCGAGTATCCGCACGTGCTGGCCGATATCTTCGGCGTCGACTGGGCCGCGGTCATGGCGCACTATCCGCCGGACCATTTCGGCGGGGACGTCTCGCTGGCCTACTCCGCAGCCGTCACCGACGGCGCCTTTGCCTGCGCCACAGAACGATTGGCCGACTCGCTGAGCCGCAATGCGCCGGTCTACGCCTACGAGTTCGACGATCCGCACGCACCGGCGCCAGAGCCACTGCGCGCCGCGCCTTTTCCGGTCGGCGCCAGCCACTCCCTGGAATTGGCATACCTGTTCAACGTCGGCGGGCTCGCGCCGTTCGATCGCGCGCAGCAACTGCTGTCCGACCAGATGATCAGCTACTGGGCCAATTTCGTCATCGACGGCGCACCGAAGGCCGCCGGTCTGCCGAGCTGGCCGGCTCAAACCGTCGGCGCCGAGCCGGATGTCTGGATGTCGCTGCGACCCGGCGGCAGCGCGGCCATCACCGACTTCGAGACGACACACCAATGCCCCTTCTGGGCGTCGCTGAAAGGCCGATCCTGAGCACACCCGAACCGGACGCGTTCGCCGAGAAATGGTCAGCGGCGTGGAACCAACGCGACGTCGAGGCCGTCCTTGCCCATTTCCACGACGACGTGGTGTTCACCTCGCCGATCGCGGCCGAAATAGTCCCCGGCTCAGCAGGAGTGGTGCACGGCAAAGCGGCGCTACGCGAATACTGGACTGCCGCACTGGCGCTGATACCCGATCTGCACTTCGACGTCGTCGGCGTGTACCAAGGCGAATCAGTCCTGGTCATCAACTACCGACACCAGCGGGGCGGCTTGGTCAACGAGGTGCTGGAGTTCGACGGCGCCCGAGTGCGCCGTGGGCACGGGACCTACCTGAAATAGCGCGTGGCGTGGCGCTCGCCGCCGCGGGGAATCTAGGCGGGCGTGACCCAGGTGGTGATGTCGGCGTGTACGACTTCGGTGCCGCCGCGGTCGGTCACGGTGACCGGCACGACGAGGTCATACCCCTTAGCCCTCCGGCATCAGCGCGAAATCCGGCGGTTCCAGTTCGCCCGCGCACGCAGCGACGTGGTGGCTTCGCCGAGGTAATGAACAGTCACCGCAACCCGGGCGGCATTGCAGGACGCGATCGCGTGCACGGTGTGCCGTGTTGTAGACGGTGAGCGCCGATGATTTGAGTCCAGCCACGTCGAGCCTCGCTGTGAGACTGCTAACAAGCGCTTGCAATAGCTAGCGTCGTTCGCCAGCCTAGAGCCACGGTATGCCCGCGGCCTGCGGGACAACCCTCAGTCCAACCACCCACACGGCGATGTGCCGTTCGTTAGCCGTCGTCGGTAGCCATGGACTCGACGAGAGCAATTAGTATGTCGGAGAACAACAGCGGTCCCATCAACGCCATCCTGGGCGTGGTCGAGGGTGCCGTTGGCATCGTCAAGCAGCTGATCGGCATCGTCTTCAGCCGTGGTGACTTGCAAGAAGAGGGCGAAGCCCAGCAGGACAAGGCCGCCGCGCAGCGCAAGGTCGCGAGCAAAGAAGCCGAAGCCGAAAAAGCACGTGCCGAAGTTCAGGAGACGCGCCAAAAGGGCGCCCGCAAGTCTTGACGATCAATGGTCTGAGCGAGCCCTCGCGCAGCAACGGTCACTTTTCCGGCGACACCGAGGAGCCCGTGTTGATGTTGGCGGCCATCTAGGCCCTCTAGCTTTGAGACTTCGGCAGCACCGGTCGGCGCGCCCGGCAATAGTGTTGAGTTGAAAGGGCGCACGTAACCAACGTTGTCCCGTTCTTGTAGCATCGCTGATCCCGTGCGGCGGTTCAGCCCGTAGCCTCACGCGCAGTTTGCCAGTGAGGTGTAACGAAAAATGGCTAAGCGAGATGAATTTCATCAGGCACTGATTGTCACCGAGCAACATTCCGACATCGCAGCAGTGCGGGCCGTGGCTGGTGACATCGATATGATGACGGCCCCACAGCTTCAGGTGCAGGTGGATGCGGTCTTATCTCGCCGGCCGGCGGCGTTGGTAATCGACCTGTCCCGTGTGGAATTTCTAGGATCTGCTGGCATCGGTGTGCTGGTCCAAGTCCACAATAACGATCGCGACATGTCCTTCGCTGTTGTCGCTCAAGGACCCGCCACCAGTCGGCCGTTGCACCTGTTAGGTCTGGACAAGATGTTCGCAATCTATCCGTCTGTGGCTGATGCCATAAACGGAATGGGCTTGGCCGCAGACGAAGTCGGGTAACTCTGCCGTCTGATCGAGTCCGCTGCCGCACGCGACGCCGAAGGGTGGACCCGCAACGGGCACGCCGATGGCGGCCAAGTTGCCGGATTCCGCGAACCGCTGCGGGCGTGGCTGAACGATACGGTCGATATCGGCGCGGAGCGCCTGTGCGACATCGTCTTAGCCACCGACGAGGCGCTAATCCCCCGCCGCGAGCCAGTTGCAGCGTGCCACATGCCGGTCAGCGCACATCCTCGGCTGGTCGGCGGCTGCGGACTCTGACCGGCCGACGATGGTCCCCACAACCACCGAGAAGGCTATCTTCTCGGGCGAAAACACCAGAGCGCCACCGCACTTCATGCACACGACATCCTCGAAGGCTAGACGCTGTCCGCAATTGGGGCAGATGAAGCCGCGCATGCCCCGGCCCTTTCACTTGCGTGTCTCACAAAGCCGCGCGCTCAGCGGGCATGCCGCGCGGCGACCTCGGCATGCCCCCAATCTCACCTCGCCAAACCCTCGACATCAGATCTGTGCCAAGCGTTTTCGCTGAATCGTCAGTGATCCACGCTCAAGCCTTCTCACGATGAGATCCCCGCCGCTCCCGGCGAACAACCGTCACGGTCAACACTCTCCGGCACAAACACGTTTAACAGCGACGCAGGAGGGCTACCTGTCTGCGCGTCCGAAGCTGATCAGGCAACACAGAAGGAGCGAATGATGACCAATGTGCGGCGACTAATTCTCCTGGGCGGCGTGATTCTCTTTGCGGCAGGCGTGATCGGGTTGTTCGTGCCCGTGACGAGCTCCGGCGGCATCGGGTGCGGGAACGCGGTGCATTCCGACTTGTCGGCCGCGCGGGAGCAGGACGACCGCAATGTCGGCAACTCGCCTGTCGTTCAGCAGATCCCCATTGCCAACCAGCTCGCTCCCAAAAGCGAATTCGTCTCGTCCTGCAACTCAGCTCTGGGCAATCGGCGCCTGTGGACGATTCCGCTGGCCTTGGTCGGCTTGGCGGGCGCTGGCTGGGCCATTGCGCAGCGTCGGGACAAATCCGCCGCGGGAATCTGACCCTTGCGCGCGGTGGCCTCGTAGCACTTGTCGCGAGGCCACCGGACGCGACGAGCTCGACCGCCGCAGATGTCCTGCGACGACGCCGCACCTCCACCGGG
>Ga0302326_10023681_pt1 | contig 12505 bp, 13 predicted proteins | sample Palsa_T0_3_FD_202264 | JGI IMG/M metagenome (GOLD analysis project Ga0302326, IMG submission 202264) | Peat permafrost microbial communities from Stordalen Mire near Abisko, Sweden - Palsa_T0_3 | ecosystem: Environmental > Terrestrial > Soil > Palsa > Peat permafrost | place: Sweden: Abisko... | reverse complement strand
CCGTCCCGATGGTGGTCCTCAACCGGCATCCCACGGCCACCAAACCCCTGCGGGTGCTGGTCCTGGGCGACTCGCTCGGGATCGACCTCGGCGACGTGCTGGTGGACGACCTGAGCGCGACCGGGGTGGTCACGGCCACCCTGGACGGGCAGGTGTCCACCGGGCTGACCCGGCCCGACTATTTCAACTGGCCGGCCGAGCTCGCCGCCGACCTGCCCCGTTACACGCCCCAGGTCATCGTGATCATGATGGGGGCCAACGACGACCAGGACTTCCCGGGTCCCCCCGACATCCCCTTCGGGACGCCGGCCTGGGACGCCACCTACCGGGACCGGGTCAACGCCTTCATGGCCGAGGCGACCAGCCGCGGTGCCCAGGTGATCTGGGTGGGCATGCCCCCGATGCAGGACCCCACATTGTCGGCGGCGATGCAACGGATCGACGGGATCGTTCAGCAGGCCGCCCCCAGGCACCGCGGGGTCGAGTTCCTGTCCAGCTGGACCGTGCTCGGGACCCCGGCCGGCCAGTTCACCCCCTACCTGGTGGTCGCCGGCCAGGAGGTCAACGTGCGCGAGCCCGACGGCACCCACATCACCCCGGGCGGGGCCCAGGTGCTCTCGGGCGTCGTCGAGCAGTCCATCCATGTCCATCTCGGGGTGGATCTCACCGGTTGACTCGGACCAAGTCGGCTCGGCGTCAGACTCCACCAGTGCGCCCCGGTGACCGAGAGCTCAAGAGTCGAGGTACCGGAGCACGGCCAGGATCCGACGATGGTCGGTCTGGGAGGCCGGCAGGTCGAGCTTGAGAAAGATGTTGGTGACGTGCCTTTCGACCGCCCCTTCGGAGATCGTGAGGTCGCCGGCGATGGCGGCGTTGGTGCGTCCCTCCGCCATCAAGGAGAGCACCTCTTTCTCCCGCGGGCTCAAGGTGGAGATCGAGCCGGCCCGACGCGACGCCCCGAGGAGCTGCGTGACCACCTCTGGGTCGAGTGCGGTCCCGCCCGACGCCACCCGCTCGAGGGCGTCCACAAACTCGCTGACGTCGGCGACACGATCCTTCAGCAGGTACCCGACGCCCGCAGAGTTGTCGGCCAGCAGCTCGGTGGCGTATCTGGTCTCGATGTATTGCGAGAACATCAAGATCCCGAGCCCGCTATGCACCCGACGAAGATCGATGGCGGCGCGCAGCCCTTCGTCGGTGAACGTGGGCGGCATGCGAATGTCGACGATGGCCACGTCGGGACAATCTCGTTCGACCGATCTCCGCAGCGCGTCCGGGTCGCTCACCGCCTCGGTGACCACGAAGCCTCGGTCGACCAAGAGTTGCACCAGACCGTCGCGGAGGATGGCCGAATCCTCCGCGATGACGACGCGTATGGGTGTGGTCATCTAGGCGTGGAGCGGTAGGTCCACCGTGATCGTGGTCGGACCGTCGGGCGGACTGGTGATGTCGAACCGTCCGTCGACCGCGCGGACCCGATCGCTGAGACCGGTCAGTCCGCTCGAAGAAGATCCCAATCTCGAGGGTCGTGCTCCGCCGACCCCATCGTCGCGCACGACCACCCGCAGCCAACGGCCGTGCTGCGCACAGGTGACGCTGGCCCGGGAGGCGTGGGCGTGCTGAGCGACGTTCGCCAGGAGCTCGGCGACGCAAAAGTAGGCGATCGACTCGATCGCGGGAGTCGGACGATCCTTGAGCTCCAGCGTGAGCTCGGTCGGGATCGTGTTGCGCGCGGCCAGCGTTGAGAGCGCACCTTCGAGCCCGGTGTCCAGGGCCGGAGGGTGGATACCTCTGGCGAGATCCCGCAGCTCGGTGATCGCCTCCTTGGCCCCACGGTGGGCGTCGACAACCAGCTCGCGCACCTGATCGAGGTCGAGATGGTCGGCGTCGTCCAGCTTCTCCTTCGCCATCCCCAGTCGCATGGCGAGGGCGACCAGTTGCGCCTGGGTGCCGTCGTGCAGATCCCGCTCGATCCGTCGGAGGGTGGCCGCCGACGCGTCGACCGTCTGCGCACGGGCGAGCTCAAGCGAACGCACGCGGACCGCCACCGCATCGGGCCCGAGCAACGACCGCATCAAGAGCCGATCGACGTAGACGACGGCTCGAACGGCCCATGGAGCCAGGAAGAGCAAGAACACGCCGCCGCAGAAGATCGCCACCCCATGGAGGAAGCGCGGGTCGCCGACCGAGAAGAACCCGGGAGGAAAGAGGACTCGGACCACGCCGATCTCACCGGCTGAATCGGCCCCCTGGAGTGGGTAGGTGAGAAATTCGAACGCATCGAACCAGACCGCGAAGGCGACGAAGAACCCGACGAAGACCAACGGGACCTTGATGACGGCGTAGGCCATGGCCCGCCAACCGGCCCGGTCGCGCAGTGTCGATTGCAGCCATCCCAGGAATCCCGGTCGGGCGACGAACGGGTCCGGCTCGTCGATCTGTTCACCGAGGATCCCGCGGGCGACCGCTCGATGGATGCCGCCGATTTTCCTCGCACCGCGGATCGAGAGAGCGAGCATCGCCAACCCGATGAAGGTGACGGCAAGGGATACCCCCGCCGCCATGGTCAGCGCGATGAAGGCGAACCCGAGGGCTGCCAGTGGTGCCCCAACCACGAAGAACAAGAGCTCCGACCAGGTCTGTTTGGTGAAGGGGGCCCGCAAGATCGCGTGGGCGATTCGGCGGATCCGGATCTCGAGGTCCTCTGGGAGCACGATCACCATTGCAATGCCTTCACCATGATTCGTACCTGATCCCCTCAGTCGCTGCGTGAAACCAACCTAAAGACTCCCCGTGTCGATGGGAAGGTAGCTACCGGGTCTCTTTCCCTGGGGTTACCCCTCGGGCCGTTCGTGGACCAGGCAGGCGGACTACACGAGCGGCCAGGGATAGGGACGCCAGTCGTCGTCGCCCGGTTCGGGAAGTCGACCCTCTCGCAAGAGGCGCGACGTTCGTTGGAGCAACGCCGCCCCCTCGTCGTGATCGAGCAACTCCTCGAGCTCGGCCGGGAGGGGGTCGGCGACCAGGCGCTCCAAGGCCCCGGTCTCCTCGTCGGTCAACCGGTCGCCGGCGAAGTCCCAGATCACGGTGCGCAGCTTGGGCTCTGAGTGGAACGACAGCCCGTTGTCGATCGCCCACAGCCGGCCGTAGGCCAAGAGCACGTGGCCGCTCTTTCGGTCGGTGTTGTTGGCCACCACGTCGAAGACGGCCAGTCGGTGCAGCGTCTCGGTGAAGCGCGGTTCGTCGCGCAGGGTGAAGTAGTGGGACTCCCCGTCCTCTTCGACGAACAACTGCAGCGAACCGATGCCGAGCGGGGCGTCGGTCCGCTCGATGGTGAGGGGCACCAGTCCCCACCCGAGGATCTCGCTAAGGATGTAGGCGGCCACCTCCCGGCGATGCAGACCGGTCGGGAAGTCCCAGAGGGGGCGCTCGCCCCGGGCCGGCTTGTACACCGCGGCGAGCTCGGTGCCCTCGAGCTCGCAGGTCGCGAACAGGGTGACGTTCGAGCTCCCGGCGATTCGGCCGTGGACGGTGACCTCACCTTCGGCCAGTACCCGCCGTGCCACGGCCGGCTCCGGGGCGACCGCCTCGGCGCTCACGCGATCGGCGGGCGGTGGCCGTTGGTCCGCGGGCAGTCATGACCCGAAGGGTCGAGCGGGAGACCGCACAACGGACACGGTGGTCGGCCCGCCTCTACCAGGCTGGTGGCCGCGATCGCGAACGCGGCAGCCTGCTCCAAGGAGAGCGAGAAACGGGCCACCGAGGATTCCTCGTCCTCTTCGACCATCTCCTCGGCCACGACCACGATCCGTTGGGTGCCCTCGTCGTAGGAGACCCCGATCGTGCCGACCACCCAGGCGGGCTCCTCTGACTCGTGGAAGGCCACGTCCACGGGAAGGCTGCCCGGCCGGCCGACCTCGCCCACGATGCGAGCCAGGTAGCTGGCCAACACCGCCACCTGTTGCTTCTCGACCTTCAAGGTGAGCTCGTCGGCCCCCTGTCGGCACTGAAGGAGAAAGACCCGTTCACCTACCGGACCCACCGCGCCAACCGTGAAGTCGTCGGGGGCGTCGAGGTCGTGCTCGGTCACGACGGGACGAGCTCGGCGAGCGAGCCGGTGGAGTTGACGCACAGAACGAACGGGGCGCCGGGACCGATCACGATGGCCGACACCGAACACGGCGAGATGACGATCCGTTGGAACATGTCGAGGGGAACGCCCGCCGCGGCGGCGAGAATCACCTTGATCGGATCGGCGTGCGAGACGCAGACCAACCGCTCGCCCGGGTGCTCCTCGGCGAGCGCCAGGACCGTGTTCTGCGCACGGACCGACATCTCGGCGAACGACTCCCCGCCGGGAAAGCGAAAGCCGGTCGGCCAGCCGACCACCGTCCGCCACTCGGGCGTCCTGGCCAGCCGCTTCAGCGACTTTCCCTCCCAGCTGCCCACCGCACAGTCCAAGAGGCCCTTGTGACTGCGGACGCGCAGCCCGAGCGCCCGGGCGATCGGCGCCGCGGTCTCCTGGGTCCGTTCGAGCGGCGACGCGTAGATGGCGGTCGGGGCGGGGGAGAGGGCGGCGATTCGCTCGGCCACCCGTTGGGCCTGGGCCCGGCCGACCTCGGCCAGGTGGAGGCCGGGGGCCCGGCCCGGCATGACCTTGCCGGTGGTGGGGGTCTGTCCATGGCGCACCAGGAACACCACCGTCGACTTGGGCACACTCCTGCCTCGGGTCCGTGACCGGGTGGCCTTGGTGACGCCGTGGGCGCGCGTACGGCTGCTCGGCGAAGTGGGCACGACCCCCTCATCGTAGGCTCGACCCGTGGCCCCTCTCGACTCGGCGAGCACAGCATTGGCCCGGGTCGAGACCGAGATCGAGGGTTGTCGACGCTGCCCGCGGCTGGTGGCGTGGCGGGAGAAGGTCGGCCAGGATCGGCGCCGCTCCTTCCAAGACGAGACCTACTGGGCCCGGCCGGTCCCGGGCTTCGGCGATCCCACGGCCAGCCTCGTCGTGGTCGGCCTGGCCCCGGCCGCCCACGGGGGCAACCGCACCGGGAGGATGTTCACCGGCGACCGTTCGGGCGATTGGCTGTACGGCGCGCTGCACCGGGCCGGCTACGCCAACCAGCCCACCAGCACCGGCCGTGGCGACGGTCTCGAGCTCTCGGGCGCGTTCGTCACGGCGGCGGTCCGTTGCGCCCCGCCGGACAACAAGCCCACCACCGACGAGCGGGACGCCTGCCTCGGGTACCTGGTCACCGAGCTCGAACTGCTCGGGGAGGCCCGCGTCTACGTGGCCCTCGGCCAGTTCGCGCTGCAGGCGCTCGCCACTGCGTTGGGCATCCGACCCCGTCCGCGCTTCGGCCACCTGGCCGAGAGCACGCTGGCCGACGGAAGGATCGTGATCGCCTCGTACCACCCGAGCCAGCGCAACACCTTCACCGGGATGCTCACGACGGAGATGTTCGACGCGGTGTTCGGGCGCGCCTCTGAGATCACCGGGGGAGCGCTGCCTACGACTTGACCGGGATCCTCCCGGGCATCTCGACCGCGGTGGCCGGCCAACGCTTGCGGCTCACCGTGCTCAGCCGGCGCAGGAGGGCCAACGCACCGGGATCCTCCTCGATGGAGCGCAGCTCGACGGCGCCGTCGTTCACCATGGCGTCGAAGACCTCCCGACCGCGCTCGGTCCGGATGATGGTGAGGGTCCAATCGTTGAAGGCCCCGATGCCACCGGTGGAGATGTCGGCGTGCTCGGCCGCGAAGTCCGGACAGGCCTTGCAACCCTCCCTGGTCCAGCCGTGGGCCTCCTTGAGCGGAACCTCGTGATAGGAGCCGTCGCGCATCCAGATCTGGAACACGCCCTTGATGTTCATCTTCTTGATCTGCTCGCGGGGCAGGCCGTAACGGGCCTCGAAGAGCTCCGGGAAGATGGCGTCGTCGAAGGTCTTGGAGCACAAGAGCCCGATGGAGAGGTTGAACCGGCGGGCCACCTTGCCGGCCTTGCGGGCCGACATGACCGCGGTGGCCGAGGTCTGGCAGCCCATGCCCACGAGAGCGATCCGTTCGGAGCCGTCTGCGGTGGCCTCCGCGTACGCCATGGTGTTGGCGCAGTACGTGTAGCGCGACCCGGCGGTCGCGAGCACCTGCTCGCGTGTGCGGGCGACGGCCGGGATGGCCCGCCAGCTGGTGCCGTCGCCCTCGAGGTCCGAGACCAACGCGGCGTCGATGACGTCGTGCTCGAGCGCCCAGATCAACAGCGCCGAGACGAAGCCGCCGTCCTGGCCCACCTCGAGCTCCTCGACGTTGGTGGCCCGGGCCAGCACGATGTCCGAGGAGATCCCGGCAACCTCGTCGTCGGTCCGCTGGCGGCCGAACAGGTAGTTGTCGATCTCGGGCTCCCAGTCACCAAAGCGCGGGCAGGCGCGGGTGCACAGGGTGCATCCCTTGACCCCGTGGGTGCAGTCGTCGGTCCCGCCGTCGGCCGCGATGTGGAACGGCTTGTAGCGGCCGCCCTGGTCGTCGTACTCGAGCACGTCGTAGGGGCAGACCACGATGCAGGCGGCGCAGCCGGTGCACAGGCCCGAGGTGACCACCTCCTTGTACAGGTGTGACCAGTGGAGCTTCTCGGGGGGCACGACGCTTACCCTACCCAGCGGCCCGCCGCCGGGCCTGCGACCTCGGGCACCTCAGCGGGACTCGGCCAGCGCGTGGGTCCGCGAGGCCAGCCCGGGATCCCTGAGATAGGCACAGACCTCGGCGAACTCGGGCCGTGGGCCCTCCCATCGGAGCTCGTCGACGCCGGCCAGGAGCGACCGGTCGACCCGGAGCGTGGCGATCTGGCGGAACAGCATGGCCAGGTCCCGTTGCTCGGCCAGGCGGCCGGACAGACCCGCGGCGCCCCGGACCTTCTTGGCCACCACCGGATCCCACTGGGACACGTCGTCGGGGACGGCCTCGAGGTGCACGTAGTGGGCCAGCACCGCAGACGCCGAGACCTTGCCCCAGCCGGGCAGGCCGGGGAACCCGTCGGCCGAGTCGCCCACGAGAGCCAGCCAGTCCGGGATCGAGGTCGGCAACACACCGAACTTCTCCCGCACGCCGTCCTCGTCGGACAGCACGCCATGGCGCCGGTCGAGCTGGACGACCCGGTCTCCGACGACGCACTGGGCCAGGTCCTTGTCGGGGGTGCAGATCAGCACCTGGGCGACGCCGGGGTCGTCCGCCGCCACGGCCGCCGCCGAGGCCAGCGCGTCGTCCGCTTCGAGCTCGACGCTGGCCCAGACCACCACACCCATCGCCTCCAAGGACTGCTCCAGCAGGTCGAACTGGTTCAGCAGCAGCGGATCGACCCCCTCGCCGGTCTTGTAGCCCGGCCACAGCGCGTTGCGAAAGGACTCGATCACGTGGTCGGTGGCCACCCCGACGTGGGTGGCGCCGTCGCCCAGGAGGGACAACATCGAGAGCAGCACCCCCCGGACCGCCCCGACCTCGAGACCGTCCTCTGCCGCATGGGGCGGCTGCCCGAAGAAGTGCCGGAAGAGCTCGTAGGTGCCGTCGACGAGATGGACCCGTGTCCCGGGGCTCACGGGGACCCGGCGCCCGATGGACGCCATTCGATGTTCGAGGGGCCGGCCATCGCCCTAGTGTGGCCGCGCAAGGGGCCGCTGTCTCATGGACGGCCCGACCGCGAAACACCCCGACCGCGGAACACAAGGAGATGCAGATGGCCAGGTTGGAATCCGGCGACAAGGCGCCGGCGTTCTCGCTTCTTGACCAAGACGAAAAGAAGGTCGCCCTGAAGGACCTGTCGGGTAAGCCGGTCGTCGTGTACTTCTATCCGGCCGACGACACGCCCGGCTGCACCAAGGAGGCCTGCCAGTTCAATGAGAACCTGACCACGTTCAATCGAGCCGGGGTGGCCGTCATCGGAATTTCGCCCGATGGCGCGGCCAAGCACCAGAAGTTCCGCCAGAAGTACGGCCTGAAGTTCCCGCTCCTGTCTGACCCCGGGCACAAGGTCATGGAGGCCTACGGGGCCTGGGGGGAGAAGACCCTCTACGGCAAGAAGAGCCTGGGTGTGATCCGCTCGACGTTCCTCGTCGACGCCAAGGGAGTCATCACCAACGCCTGGTACAACGTGCGGGCCGATGGGCACGCAGCCAAGGTGCTGGAGCTGGTCAAGCAGTCCAAGGCCAAATAGCCACAGAGTGGCCGGCCACCGGTGACGGACCCTTCACCTCGGGCGGAAATTGGCCAGGTCCCGCCCGATCCGTTCGATATCGTCCCCGGGCACCTGGGCCTCCTCGGCAAATCCGGGCCAGCGGTCGACCGCTTCGAGCACCTCGTGCAACACCTTGGGCGGTGAGGGGACGAGGAACCGGTCGGCCAGCTCGAGCAGGTCCGATCGACCGATGCCTTCAAACTTCCCGTTCACCGACATCTGGTGACGCGGCGTCCATCGGCCCACCGGGTTGTACGCGTAGATGAGGTCGTAGGCCGGGGCGAGGGACCACTCTCCCGATTCGTCGCAGCAAAAGGAGAAGTTCTTGGTGTGATCGTCGCGGTTCGCCGCGGCCACGTTGAACACCGCCCGTCGGAACGCCTGCTCGAGCGCGTCCGGCCCGAGCCCGAGGCGATCGATGACGTCGAGATACTGGGCGTAGCTGTGGGTGTCGGCGAGATTGAAGTCGAGGTGGTCGATCGCACACAGCGTCTGGACGTGGATCTTGGAGTTGTCGGGTCGCCGATCGAAGCGCCGGGTCATGAAGTGTGCCCGATCGTTTTCGAGCAACAGGCGGCACGTCTCCATCTCGATGCCACCGGACCGAGCCATGAGCGAGTAGGCGTACTCGATGCGCCCGTGTCCGGTCGGCGCCCCGACCCGGTCCTGCTCGACCCCGTCCAGCTTGAGCAGCCAGTGCTCGTACCCCTCCGGCGCGTCAAACTGGCCCGAGCGAATCTGGCCGCTCGTCGGGTTGAAACACACCACCGCCTTGGGTCGGGCCCCGCCGGCCGAGGTGCCGACCTGGATCAACTCCTCCAGCGCTCGCAGGGCCTCGTCGTCACCGCCGAACTCGCCGCGTACCGCCCGGCGAGCCGCCGCCACCAGGTCGGCCAGTTGGACGGCCGTGGTGTCGTGCGTTCGTCCGCCGGCGGGCGGAACGTATTCGAGTGCCCCCATGGCACGGTCCGACGCGTACGCGAGTCGGTCCAAGGGGGTGATCTGCGATGGTGCGATTCCCTCCTCGGCCAGCTTCGCCGTGACCAGCGCGTTGCCGAAGCGATCGGGCAACGAGTCGGCCAACATCGCCGGAAGGCGGTGAAATGTCCGTTCGGAGAGCTCGCCGAATTCGTACCGGCCCGGGCGGGCCGGCATGCGGAGCGGGGAAAGCTCGACGCCGCGCCTCAACCAGGCGTCCTGGTACTCAAAGACGTAGTAGCCACTGGCGGGGTCCAGGGTGACCGCCCCCACGCTGGCACCCCACGCCACCACCTCGATGACGTCGACCTGCTGGTACGTCACCTCGGACGCAGGCTGCGGACCCGGCGGCGCTGGTGGGCGGCCTTGCGTTGCTCGCGCAGCACCTGAAGCGGGCTCACGGCGGGTTCCGGCGGCGGAATGAGGGCGGCCAGCCACTCCTCGCAGCCGAGCGCCCGGACCACCTTCACCAACGAGGTGAGGTTGGCGCCGGTCCCGGATTCGAGGTGCTTGAGTGCGCCCTCGGAGATCCCGGCCCGCCGGGCCAGGTCCTCCTGGGTCAGTTCGGCCCGCATCCGTCGGAGGCGGAGCCCGGTCCCGATTTCCTGCAGCCACTCGGAGGTTGTCCGACGTGTAGACATATCCATAGCTGGTAACGCCTCCATGAGCAGGAGATAAACAGAATTATATCTCTCTATCTGCTGAGCATGTGCGCTGATAGACCAAGACAGCTATAGATATAGCTCTTAACGCCCTAGAATCTGGATAAAAGTCATGTTTAAGCTGGTGCTGGTCGGTCTACGTCCCCAGCCGAAAGGGGGCGGGAACGAGAACGAGCCCCCGGGGACTCCCCAGGGGCTCGCCTCCGAAGGGCCATGACTTTCTAGGTCGACCGATCTCGCAGGACCCTATCACCACCCAACGTGAGTTCTCGGATCCAAAAAGGTGGCTACGAACGCCCAGCGTGAGGCTCACACCTGATGGGCCGGGCACCAATAGGTGGTCCGGCCGCCGACCGTCGAGCGGGCCAGGGGGTAGCCGTCCTTCGGGCACCGACCGCCCGGCACCCGGGCACCGATCAGGTCGCCGGTATGGGAGCCGCCCCGCCTCAGGAGCATGGCGGTGGTGGATCGGACCTGCCGGTGCAGTCGGGCCAGCTCGCCCTGGTCGAGCGAGGCCGACGGACGCTCGGGCGAGAGTGCGGCCCGCCACAAGACCTCGTCGGCCATGAGGTTGCCGACCCCGGCCAGACGGGACTGGTCGAGCAGCCGAGCCTTGAGAGCCGTTCCCCTGGTGCGGCCGCCGAGGGCCGAGTCCAGCTGGCCGAGCGAGACCGATGCGGCGTCCGGTCCGAGCACGGTCTCATCGGGGTCGATCGAGACGCGGGCCAGCCTTCTCGGGTCATGGAGCTCGAGACCACCGCCATCACCGAGACCGATCACCAAGCGGATCCACCGGGCCTCGAGCGTCACCGACGAGTAGAGAAGCCGGTCGAGGGCGGGCCGCCCGTCGATGACGATGCGCCCCGTCATGCCGAAGTGCATGCCGAGCGTGGCGTGGTCGGTATCCAGCAACAGCAGCTTGCCGATCCGGCGGGGGGCGGCAAAGGTCGCGTCACCGAGCACCGCGGCCACCTGCGCCGGGTCCCCGACGCAGGCATGGGGGTCGATCACCTCGACCGATGTGACGGTGCGTCCGATCAGTCCTTCGGCCAAGCGCCGCGAGAGCTCGACCTCGACCAGCTCGGGCACACGAAGACGGTACCGGGTCGCCCGGCTAACTGGCCCCGGCCCGGACCTCTTCTGGCACCGCCTCGACCGCGGCCTCGGCCGAGCTCCGCCGGCGGCTGGCGATCCTGGTCGCTGACAACACCGCGGCGACGGCCATGAACCCCATGCACGAGTAGAAGGCCGCGTGCAGTCCACTGTTGAATGGCGCCCGGAGGTGGTGGGAGAGCGAGGTGGTGCCGACGAAGATCTGGAAGGCCAACTTCTTGGAGATCGAGCGCGCCGCGACGAGGATGGCTACCGCGAACGAGAACACCATGCCCACGTTGGAAAAGGTCCGCAGGAGTCCCGACGCGGTGCCGAACGCCCGGCCCGGCGCGACGCTCATGACCGCGGTGGTGTTGGCGGGGAAGAATCCGGCCCCGCCGAGCCCGTTGACGGTGGAGGCGACCACGACCAGCACGTACGACGTGTGCACGCCCAGCTGTGCATAGATGGCCAGGGCGATGATCTGCACGGTCAGCCCGACACTGGCCGGCCACAGTGGCCCGATGCGGTCGCAGAGCCGGCCGCTGTAGGGGGCGAAGGCCCCACCGATCAGGTACCCGGGAACGAGCAAGAGCGAGGCGTGCAGGGGGGTGAGGCCCCGGACTCCCTGCAGGTACATGATCACCAAGAAGAGCACGGCGAAGTTCCCGATCGCCTGGAAAAACGACGCCAGCAGGGTCGCCGTCATCGTCGGGATCCTGAACATCGACGGGCTCACCATCGGCTGCTTGACCGAGCGCTCGATGAACGCGAACAGCACGAGGAATGCGACGCCCACTGCGAGAGCCGCCTGGACCTCTCCGCTGAACGAGACGGTGGCCAGCTTGACCATGGCCCACAGGATGCAGAAGAGCCCGATGCCCAGCGTGACCATGCCCAGCCAGTCGATCCGATGACGCTCCCGGTGGCCTCGATCGTGCAGCAGCGGGATCGCCAGCCCCAGGGCGAGCACTCCGGTGGGCACGTTGATCCAGAAGATCCAGCGCCACGAGACGTAGGTGATGATGACCCCGCCGAGCAGGATGCCCAAGATGGCGCCGGCGTTCCATCCGAACGCGTTGAACCCGTAGGCCCGGCCACGTCGCTCCGGTGGGAAGTTGTCGGCCAGGACGGCCCAGCTGTTGGCGGTGACGAACGCCCCGCCCAGTCCCTGCAGCGCCCGGAAACCGATGATCATCGCCCCGTTGCTCGCGACCGCGCACAGCGCCGAACCCACGATGAAGACGAGAAAGCCGGCCTCGTACATGCGCACCCGGCCGAACATGTCCCCCAGCCGGCCGACCTGGGTCGCCGTGATCGTGATCATCAGCAGGTATCCGACGACCACCCAGACGATCCCCGAGAGCGCGATGTGAAGGGAGCGCTCCATCGAGGGCAGCGCCAGGATCACGATCGTCGTGTCGACGGCGGCCATCACCACGCCGATGATCACGATCAGACGGACCAGACCGGGCTTGGTGATGGGCTTGGTGGTCGGCGACTCCGCGTCGGGGCTCCCGAGGACTTCGACCATCCCCTTAGCTTGCCGTGT
>Ga0302326_10023680_pt1 | contig 12505 bp, 10 predicted proteins | sample Palsa_T0_3_FD_202264 | JGI IMG/M metagenome (GOLD analysis project Ga0302326, IMG submission 202264) | Peat permafrost microbial communities from Stordalen Mire near Abisko, Sweden - Palsa_T0_3 | ecosystem: Environmental > Terrestrial > Soil > Palsa > Peat permafrost | place: Sweden: Abisko... | reverse complement strand
CACGTCGCTCATCGTATATTTCAACGTGCAGACAGGGTGCCGATCGAGCGGCAGTTGGAGGGGCCCGAAGAAATCGACGTAGCCGACGTGCGATCCTGGCCGCGGGTTGTCGATCGAGGCGTACAGGAGATCGCCGGATTGCGCATGACGAACGCCGAGCTGCAAGGGATCGGTTTGGAACTCGCCGCTCGCCTCATGTAAATTCGTGACCGCGTACGCCGCATCGACGGCGATCGACTGCTCCGCCGACTTACTAAGCTGAAGCACGTTGAAACCCGGCCGTAAGAGAATGTCCGACAGCGTAACGGTACCGAGCCCAAAGGGTGAAAGCCAGGCCGGCGGCGCGATAACCCGGCGCGTTGAGCTATCGTAGGCGAGCGAGACCTGCACCGGAATTGCCCCGGCAGTAACTCGCATCGACACGTCGCCCTGATACGCCGTCGGGCAAGGATTGTTGATGATGAGCTCCCGGACCGTATCCCGTTCGGCGATCGGAATGTTTCCCTGCGACGCGCCGTTGAACGCCCCGGCCCACGTAGCGTCCTGACGGCAGAGCACGGGCGATCCCGGCGCAAGGTCGTTTCCGGCGCTGCCGGTCGAATAGACTTGTCCCGAGTTTCGCGCCAACACGCTCGGTATCGACTTGCGGCGTTCCATCAAAAACGAAACCCGCGCCGGATCGTCATACGTCGTTTGGAACCGATACGCAAACGACGAGTCCATATTCCAGACGCCGTAGGTAATAGCGAGCATATCCGAGCTGAAAACGAGCGCCGAGAAGGGGCGACGCCTATAGCGCTCTCCGTTTACGGCGTCAAACAAGCGCGAGGACTCAGCTATCGACCCGCCGGGTCCGACGGGAAAATCCGGGTCGAGCAACGTCGGTCCTTCGACGACATTCGGGAGAGACGTAAGCCAATCGGCGTGTGGAGGCATTTGATCGTAGAGAAGCGTGGCTGCAAGATTGGTCCAGAGAGGCGACCCGGCAAGCCCTTCGAGCGTCGCCGGCGAGCCGATCACTTCGGCCGGATACGGCGCGAAGAACGCCTGTGGAGCGGGCGCTTCGTTCAGTTGGAACACGAGGTTATCGCCGAAATGCGCGACTTCGTGAAGCCATTTCTGCTGGTGCAAGAAGTCGATCGAGGCCCAGCGTGCCGCGCGGCCGTCAAATGCAAAGTACAAGGCCGGATCGTCCGGAACCACGACGTACTTTACGCGCATCTCGCTCAGGAGTTCGGGCGCGAGCGGTGACGAGAAGAATTCGAATAGTGCCCCGGGTGTTAAGAGCCCTGGGTTCAGCAGCCCATAGCCGGCTCCACTGAGCGCCGGGAAAATGCCCGAGGTGAGCGACGCGTCCGCGCTATGAATGAAGTCGGCGCGTTTCTGCCAACGCAGGTCGCCGGGAAACATCAGGACGCGAGCGTCTCCGGCGTTATGACTCAGGAATTGCTCCGTCGCTTCGCCGGCGGGAGAAATGCTGTCCGCTTTGGCAAAGTTTGATTGGCGCAGCGGATTGAGCGCGTCGCGCATGACGAACACGTACAGAAGCATCGCGGCCAGCGCCAAGAACTTCCCGGTGCGAGCGAAACGAATGGCGCGCAGACGCGCATAGGCGGCAACCGTGACGATGGCGGAAGCGACACCGACCGCGTACACGGCGACGATGACGGCATCGAACTTCGTCAGATCGCGAAAGAGCACGAAGCCTGGAAAATGGAGATAGAGCGCGGTATTGAGCGCCCCGAATGGGCTTCGAGCTTCGCTTGCCAATATGACGCCGAGGAAACCGACGACCATCAGCACGCGGCTGATTCGTCGACGTCTGGTTACGAGCAGTCCGAGCCACGCAACGAGCGCCACGATAATAAAGGGCGGTTCGACGCTCGTTTCGAGGAACGGGTCGGTCCCAAAAAGGTAGTGATACCACGGATAGTACGATCCCAGTGCCGAGAGCAGCGATCCGAAATGCGAGCCGGCCGCAAACGCCGCGCCCGAACCAAACCCGCTTGGGGGGCGCGACGCGAGCAGCAGCGGCAGCAGGAAGTCGAGATTGAACACGACCATTGCGGCGCCACAAATGGCGCCCGCTTGTAGAAGCGCACCAAGCCGGCCTTCTCGCAGCAAGCGCGGCACCGCGAGAAGAGCGACGACAGCGAGGATTAGGATCGACTCGTACGCATATCGAATGTCGTACATCGCCTGCACCGAGACGAGCAGCGCGAGCCAAAGTGCGCCCGAACGGGAAGGCCGCCAGGTGAACGCGATGATGCAAGGCAGAACGAGGCCGGAGAGAGCGAAGGCATCGAGCGACGGGATGTGTCCCCGCTCCACGAGGCCCACGGAGAAGGTGTTGATCGTAAAGAGTGAAGCTCCGGCCGCGGCAGCAAATCGATTCCGCGCGAACCGATAACTCAAGTAGTAGCCGCACAACGGTGCACCGAACATGAAAGGCCAGAGCCAAAAGAGTCGCTCGATGAGCGCGTACGACGCGCCGATGGCATGCAACGGAGCGGCGAGCGTCCAGAGCGGCGTGCAATCCGCCCAAAACGACTCGGTAAAACCGAATTGAAGATCGTTCCACAAATGGGGCCAGCCGAGGGCGCCACCTCGCAAAATCGACTCGGGGAACGAGGGAAAATCGTTGCCCGAAATATAGATGTCCGGGACGAGCCACACACGAAAGACGAAGCAACTGAAGAGCAGCGGGAAAATCACGGGCCAGTGCCGCTTCAAAGTTGTACGAAGTGTGCCGCTGAAGTTTACGACCCGATGAGGGTGTTCGATCGGATCGGAGGCAAAAGTAGCTTTCGGCTCGTGGATCGGCTTCGCTCGCGCGCTCACGTTGCGTGCGCAAGTTAGCGACGGCGCAGGCCTTGACCTTTGTTACGCGTACTTCGTCGGACCTTCGAGCTTCTCGGCGAGCGGGCGCGTTTTTCACTCACCTTTAGGGACGTAGTACGATGGTTTCGACGACTCGGGAATTCTACCAAAACAACGAGACCGACCCGGCGGCTCTCGTCGAGCGCCATCGTACGATGGTTTCGCTGATCCTGCGAGACCGGCCGAACTCCGTTTTGGATATTGGCTGCGGTCGCGGAACGCTCATCGCCGCGCTGCGCGAGAAAGCTCCCGAAATATCGTGCACCGGCCTCGAGGTCTCAGAAGCGCTGTGCGAGATGGCCAAAGCCGCAGGGATCGACGCCTCCGTCTACGATCTGGCGGAGCCGCTCCCATTCGCCGAAGGCCGCTTCGACGCGGTGATCCTAGGCGAGGTCATCGAGCATCTCTTCGATCCCGACGCCGCATTGGACGATATCCATCGCATCCTGCGCCCGGGCGGCCGGCTTATCGTTACGACCCCCAATCTCGCGTGCTGGCTCAACCGCGTCCTTCTGCTGGCTGGAATACAGCCGCTCTTTACCGAGACGAGTACGCGGAAGAAATACGGCCGGGTCTTCAAACTCCTCGGACAAGGAAGCACCCTGATGCACGGCCATATTCGCGTCATGACGACTGCGGCACTCCTCGAGCTTCTGCGCGATCGAGGCTATAGCGTCACGGACGTGAGCGGATACAAGTTTGAGGACCTAAAGAGAAATGCCGTCACGAGCGCCATCGACGGGTTCTTCAGCCGGTTCCCAAACCTAGCGTGCGGAGTCATAGCCGTTGCGCGAAAAAGCTAGCCGGCAGCCGTGAGCCCGAGGGGAGAGCGCCCAATGCGTGTCGCTTGGCTTTGCCTGCAGGGGCTGGGCGACAGCCTGATGGCGACCCCGGCGATCTCGAGGATGAAGGAGCTTCAACCGAGTTGGGATATCCACGTGGTCGCTTCGCAAGAGAACTGCTACGAACTCTTCGCCGATCACCCCGCGGTCAGCAAGAGTCATCTATTCCGGTACTGGAGCCTGGGTCGCGCCGCACTCTTTCACGACCTGCCGAACCTGGTATCACGGCGTTTCGACGCTACCGTGCTTGCCTATCCCGCCGTCCGGAGAGAATACCACGCGCTAGCCTTCGTCATCGGCGCCAAGAAAAAAATCGCGCACCGGAACCCCGGGCGCCGGTTAAGCTTTGCGTTGATGCACGATTCGCTCGTGGACGTTGCGGCCGCGCACAACGTCGTCAACAACATGAACCTTCTTGCGAAGCTCGATCTGCCTGTGGCCTCGCCGCCACCGTCATATTCGGTCCCGCCGAGCTGGTTCGGTCAGAAGAGAACGGGCCAAATCGGCGTGCACGTGGGTTCGATGACGTACAAGGGCAACGAGTTGAAGCGCTGGCCCTTGGAGAATTTCGTTTCGTTATGCCGTACGCTCCGCTCGCAGGGGTTGGAATTGGCCTTTATCGCCGGACCCAGTGAGGTGGCGGAAACGACGTACGTGCGAGACCAAGTAGACCCCTCGGCCCGTCTGATCAGCGGGCCTATTGGTGACGTCGTCCGTGCCGTATCGGAACTCTCGCTCGTCATATCGGGCGACAACGGCATCGCTCATGCAGCTTCCGCCGTCGAGACGCCGGTGGTCGTGCTTTTCGGGCCCACCGATCCCGCGAAGTGCGCCCCTTGGGGCCCGCACGTCACGGTCGTCCGGCCTTCCGAATGTCCGCCGTGTTTCGACTTTGGGGACAGCGCTTTCGTCTGTAAGAAACGCATCGATGCTCGCTGCATTCGCCACGATATCCCGGTGCAAGAGGTCGCGCGGCTCGCGCTCGCGACCCTCAACGTCTTAAGCGCTGAAGCCTAAGCCGCCCTTGCGCAACGCGGCGGTTCCCGATTTGTCGGGCAGCAGTATGGGACGCTCGAAGATCGTCAAACAGAATTCGTCGACGGCGCGTTTTGCTCCGGCCCAAGCACTCGACGAGTAGTCGTGCAAGACCAGCATGCCGCCGGGAACGAGCCGCGGATAAAAGAATTCGAGCCCCGCTTTCATCGGCTCGTAGAGATCGCAGTCGAGTTGTACGAACGCGAAACTGCGCTCGTATACCTCGGGCGTCAACGATCCCGGGAAGAACCCTGCAACGTACGAGACGAGTCCGTCCCCGCCGACCAGGCGCTTGACCGCCGACACCGACGTACTCTTGAATTCGGCCCTTCTGCCCGCGTCGATACCTTGTAAGTCCCGCTCGTCGAAGCCGCTGAACGTGTCGAAGAGATAGACACGACGTCCGTCGAGGCGAGCAAAATGCGCCAGCACCGCGGCCGAGTTGCCGCGAAAGACTCCAAGTTCGGCGAAATCGCCGGCGACGTTTTCTTCGAAAAGCTGCTTGATGTTGAGGATGAGGAAGTAGAGCCGGCTCAGATCGCCTCCGTTGCTCTGCCGGTTCTTTGCGAGCCACTTACGACGGAGTGCTCCGAACTCGGGCTGGAGGTCAAAAACGTAGTCCGAGTCGGGACGGTACGAGCGGTATGTCGCGAGGGCCGGTAATCCCGGCAGCTCGAAGCGCAGAAATCCTATGACTTTTTGAACGGTCGCGCGCACAGCGAGACGGACCGGCGTCCCGCGCGACTTCGTGATGAACGCGTCGCCGAGTATCCGTCGCAGCAAGCGAGAACTAAGTTTTTCCCTAGCCACGCGCTAGAGTTTCCGTGCGCCGTTCAATGACCTTGCCGCAGCTTCGACTGAACCTCCACGTAGGTGGGTTGCGGTACGTTCAGCGCGTAGACGTTGCCGTTTTGATCGTTAAAATACATTCCGCTCGGGACGATTGCGGGCGGAGCCGCAAAGTACGTCGATCCCGGGAACGTCCACAAGACCGAACCCGTTTGAATGTTAAGCGCCTCCACATTGGTGTCGAGTCCGGCGAAAACCATCCCGTCGTAGATGGCGGCAAAGTTGTCCTGCCGGGAGTTCATCGGGATCGACCACAGGATGTTTCCGCTCGAACCAACTGCCTTGAGATAGGACGTATAGCCGGCGACCACCTCGGTCGGCTTGCGGCCCATCGCCGACACCGGCCTCGTCCGCCAGTTCTCGCCCGTCGCGGTCGCGTCGTCGCGCATCGCGTTGCTCGATGTTTGGGTTGGAAACAATCCGGCGCCGACGACGACGATCGAGCCGTCGCTGGTCGGCGACGCGTATCCGCCGAGGCCGGCGGCCGCGCCCAGCGGCGTTGCACCGAGCTGAGAACCGTTTTGCGCGCTGAGCGCAAACAGCGTTCCGTCCTTGTTCAGAGCCGTGGCAACGCCGTTCTGAAGCAACACCGCGCCCCCCGTGTCATCGTCGTCGTTCACGTTCGCGTCGGCGGTGAACGCCCAGCGTGTCGTGCCGTTGAGGGCTAAGGAGACGACTCCCTCCTGGCCTGGAATGTCGGGAGCGCAGACGTTGCCCGTACCGAAGTAGAGCGCGTACCCGTCGAACCCAATCCCGCCCCAGATTCCGCCGCCGCCACCCGGGTTGGTCCCCGGATTCGTGAGCCACTTCCAATTGATGGTTCCGGTCGTCGCGTTGAGCGCGGCGACACCGCCGTTGAGGCACGCCGGCGCGTCGCCGCCGGCCCATCCCTCATAGACCACGCCGTTATAATAGACCGGCGAAGAGCGCATCGGACCCGGCAAGGTAGTCTGCCACGCGACCGTTCCGGTCGTCATGCTCAAGGCCGTCAGTTGCGACGGCGCCGGGGCTTTCGCACTCGTAAAGAGACGGTTCATCACGAACACGAGACCGTCGGTGGTGTCGATCGACGGCGTTCCGAGCACCTGGCCACCGACGCTCGTCTTCCAGAGCACCGATCCGTCGGCCGCAGAGAGATCGTAGACCGTACCGGTCTCGTTGACGACGAGGATATTGCCCTTCCAGGCGAGCGGCGCCGTGTCGACGTACCCGGGAACCGCGGTCTTCCAGCGCACCGCGAGCTGCGAAAGCGTGGCCGGGGTTATAGCCGTCGCCTGCGTCTGCCTGCCCGTTCGAAGGAAGTCGTGGGCGAACGTGATCCAGTCGTCGTGGACGAAGGGCGAGTAGTTGAAAATGAACGACGTCGAACAGACGGCACCGCTTTGAGAGCAGGTTGAATCCGAATACTGCGCGGTCGCCGTTACCTTCGCATAGCCGCCGATCACGTTCGGCGGAGTAATCGCGAACTGATTCGGGTTGGCAGCGGTTGGCTGCGAGATCGTGTACGGTCCATGTGACGTCGCGGCGGTGAGCGTGAACGACGGCGAGCCGGGGCCGACGATCGCGTTGCCCGCGGCATCGAGCGCCGTGATCGTGAAGCCTTGGGCCTGTCCTGTAGCCGGGCCGGTGACGAGGAAGCTCGTCGCAGCCGTTCCGGTGACGGCCGGTGAAATCGGAACGATCTGGATCGCATGCGGCACGCCCGAGAGCGTCAGCGCTACGAGGTTCGAGCTTGACGTACCGACGCTAAACGGTTCCTGCATGCCGTCGGAAAGAATCGTTCCGGTCCCGTTCGTTCCCGTGTAGGTCGTCGCGTCGGCGAAGTAGGAGCCCGGCGGCAAGCTGAGCTGGATCGTGCACACCGTACCGTTTGTGGAGGACGCACAGCCCGGCGAACCCGGAGACAGATTCGTTACTTCGCTATAGACGGGCGTACTCGAGCCGCTCGGCATAATGACGAGCGAGATCGACTGCGTCGCGGGAGAGACGTATGCCGGGTGCCGCACGGCGACCGAAGCGTTCTGCGCCGACGGCGGAACCGTAATGCGTATGGTCGTGTTGGCCGTTCCGGACGCGACGACAGGCGAAGCCGTCGAACCACCGGACGTAGCCGGCGCCGTGTTCGACGCGATTGGGAGGGCGGAACGCCCCTGGCCGCCGCTGCAACCGGCGAGGAGCGCAAAGAGCAGCAGCGTCATCGCGCCGGGCGCGTTGCCGACTTTCAAAGGTTTCATCGAAAAACGCGTCATGCGCTCTGGAATTTCGGCAGTGCCGCGAACGCAGGGCTTCCCGTTTCCGAACGATCCGGGGAACCCACTTCCAATTTTTCCGGCGCCGCGTGCAGATAGTATCCGTTCTGATACGATTCCACGGACGCGTGCAGCTGGGCACTCTTCACGGCCGGCAATCCCTCGAGCTGCACCTTAGGAATGCGCCCGTAGAAGCCCAGCACGCGCAATCGGTAATAGACGGCCAACGTGTCTTGCAAGACCCGCCACGCGTCGCGAAATTGAACCCGGCTCTTGGCGCGTTGGAAGCGAAGCGTCACCGGAGCTTCGGCGATTTTGTAGCGAAGGGCGAAAACGTTCACGAGGAGCTCGATGTCGAAACCAAAGCGCTTGACGAGAACCCTCGGAAACGCATCTCGCAGGACTTGCCGTTTGAACAGTTTCAGGCCCGTTTGAGAATCGCGGATCGGAAGCCCAAATAGCATACGAATCAAAGCGAAGTAGACGACGGAGTATATCTTGCGGACCCACGGAATGTCGATATTGGAGTCCGGATGATACTTCGAACCGATGACGACATCGGCGCCGGTCGAAGCCATCGTCTCGAAAAACAGCGGAAGCTGGCCCGGATGCAGGTCGAGGTCGGCGTCGACGAACGCGACGTAGTCACCGGTAGCATACCGAGTGCCGCAGATCAGTGCGTTCCCTTTTCCAACGTTCGTTTCGCACTGGACGACGAGGACCCGCTCGGGATGCTGCGTCTTCGCCTTCAGAGCCTCGAGGCACGTGCCGTCGGTGCTTCCGTCGTCCACGACCACTACCTCGACGTCGTAACCGAGGGGCAGCAGTGTGGCCAGCGTTTCTAAAACATTTGACCCCACGTTTTCGGCTTCGTTAAATGCCGGTACGATGACCGAGAGCGTCATGATTCTCGTGTCTTTCAAAATGCCGTCGCGCAACCGCAACGACGAAGTACTGAACGGGCCTTTGTGCTTGTACGACCGCAGCAAATCAACGCGCTCCGAAACTGCTCGGGGGCACCAGTTGAAGTGTGATCTACCGCACGTCGGGCTTCCGTACTATAATCGGCACCCGGTTCATCAATGTTAGCCGACGACGACGATGATCCGCTTGCAGCAGACCGCCTACATCGTTTCGAACCGATTGAGCGCTGCTGGGGAGCGCGCGCGAACGGTTACCTTGCACGATCGGACACGGTTATATTGCGCTTTGGCCGGCAATGTAAGCCCGCGCGCCTTGTCGTACTACTCATCCTCGAAATCACTGCTCGCTCGAAGCGCGAGCCTACGTAGCGAGGAATTGCCGTTATGACTCCGTTCGAGGAATCGTTTCGCAAGATCGCTCTGCCGGCGATGCTGCTGGCAAGTCTCAGTTTTTCATTGACGGAGGCAGCGGCCGCCCGGGCGGCCACCGCACCGCCGACGCCCGTGATGCCGGGCGGAGCCGGTGTACCCACACCGCCCCCAACGCCCGTCATGCCCGGGGGCGGCCGTCGCGGCGGACATGGGGGCGGTCGAAGTCAGGCCCACATGAAGCGCGCGCAAAGAGCCCTTCGTTCGGCCCTCTCCGCACTTCAGGCGGCGACTCCCGACAAGGACGGCTACCTTCAAAAAGCGATCGACGCGGTCGAGCAGGCCCAAACGGACGTCACCCAAGGGATCAAGGCCGGGGCACACTAAGCCGCTCCACCTCGATTCGGCCGCGCCGGCGCCTTTTTATGGACGGGCCCACGCGCCTTTCATTCTGGCGTAGCTGGGGAGCGCGAGATAGCGCTGCGGGTCGTATTGCCAGAATTGGGAGACGTCGGGAAACGTCTCGACGACGTCGTTGCGGAAACGGCCGCCGAGCTGCCGCACGGAGCGGATGTAGACGTCGTTGATCACCTGCTGGTACTTATCGAAGCGGACGGGGCCACGCGGCGCATCGATCTTCACGCCGCGCAATGCCGCGATCAATTCGTCGCTCTTGATCGCGCCGGCCGGCAAACGATCGAGCGCTGCGGACAGGACCTGCGCGGCAACGTAGCCGTTCTCCACGAACTGCGAAACCGGGTGACCGGTCAGCGACTCGTAGCCCAGCCGAAACGCCACGTTCGTCTTGTTGTTGAGCGTCGCCGCATAGTGCAAGGCGGTAGTGATGCCGAGCGCGTGTTCGCGCTCGACGGCGAGCCACCGTTCGTCGGTGAGGATCCCATCGCCGACGAGGGAGATCTTGGGCCCCGAACTTCGATAGGCATCGACGAAGTTCACGGAGTCGGCTCCGCCGACCGCGGCGAACACGACCGCCGCGCGCTTGTCGATCTTGCCGACGGTGGTAGCCCAATCTTCGGCTTCGACGGGCGAGTAGATCTCTTGCAGCACGCGACAACCGCTGTCGGTGTAGGCACGCGAAAATCCACCGGCGGCCTCGATGCCGTACGCATAGTCGGTCGCGATGACCGCGGCCGTACGCAAGCGCATACGGTGGCACACGTAATCGCCGAGGGGCATGACGTCTTGCGAGCTCGTGTGCCCGACGCGAAAGATCGAGGTGGGGGCCTGCTGGGTGAGCCCGTCGGCTCCGGCGCCGGTGATGATCAGGACTTTCTTTTGCTCGTCGATGTACGGCGCGAGCGCGTACGCGTCGCTTGAATTGAGAACCCCGGCGATCGCGTCCACCGCGTCTTGTTCGACGAGCTGATGCGCGACCGCTACGGCTTGATCGGTGTTCTTGCCTTCGTCGCCCTCGCGAAGCTCGACCGCAAAGCCCCCGAGCTTGTCTCCGTGAGTAGCGAGATAGTAGCGGAACCCGGCGTCGACGTCCGAGCCTTCGAGCGCGGCTTGACCCATGGCGGGCTCCAGTAACCCGACGCGCACGGTGCCTTTTGCGGTATTCTCCGCGGAGGGACCGGGGCGCGGCATAGCGAGCCCGCTCAAGAGAACGAACGCGGCGGCAAACGTCCGCGCAAAGCGCTGCATCTTCTCGCTCCTTCGACACGAGTCGTAGGCAACACTACCGGCGAAGTCTCCACGCGTGTCGCGCCATGCCGACGTTCGGATTCGCTCGAGGCTCTTGATCGCGATCGTCGACTACGTCCTCGAGTTTGGTCTCGCCGATCTGACCTTGCGTCCGCTTGGTGCCGCGCTCGGCGTGAGCCCGCGAACGCTGCTCTATCACTTCGGCTCGAAGGAAGAACTGATCGTCGCGGTGCTCGAAGAAGCGAACCGCCGCCAGCTTCGGCTGCTCGAGTCGTGGTACGAGCGCAGCGCCGAACACGACGCACGCACGCTCTTGTTGCGCGCCTGGCAATGGCTCACGGCGCCGCGGCACGACCGGCTCTTGCGGCTCATCTTCGAGACCGGCGGCTACGCGTTGCGCGATCGGCGCCGCTACGCCGCGTTCTTGCGCCGCGCATCGAGCGACTGGAACGCGACGTTCGCCCGCGCGCTCGTCGATCGCGGCTTTTCGGCTGCTCGGGCCGCGTCGTTAGCCATCGTGATCGTCGGCGTCATCCGCGGCTTGCTCTTCGAAGTGCTCGCAACGGGCGATCGTACGAGCGCCGAACGCGCGTTTCGCTCGTTCATCAACGCCATCGAGCTGCCCGAGTAGGCCCCGCGCGCTTAGCGCCGCAGGACGCGTTCGAGCTTGTCGAAGAGCGCTTCCATCGTGCGCCCGTTCGAGTCTTCCAAACGCCGCCAGAACATCCGGCCCTCAGCGTCGTTGACGACCGCGTCGATCCGATGCGAGAGCCGGGTCTTCTTCGCGTCGGCCTCGAGATAGAAGCCGTGTGTGCCGTCGAAGCCCTCGTTCATAAAGCGCCAAACGATCCGCTCTTCCGGCACCGCCTCGTCGAGGACCGCATGCACGCCGCTGTGCCACTCTTCGGTCTTGCCGGCATCGAGCGGGCCCGGGCTGCGCATGAACGGCTGCGAGGCGAAGGGCCAGATCGCATCCGCCGAGGTCCCCATCTCCGTCAGCAGCTGGTAAATACGCCGGCGGGTGCCGCCGAAACTACGCTGATGAACGACATTGAGGGTGGTGGGCATGGCTTCGATTTCTCGGGGCAACCCCAATCTCATCCACGGGGCTGACCGGTTGGTTCGGGAGGGGGAACCCAGCTTTGCGCGAACAACTAATTTGTTCGTTGGAGGCTACCGTGTCCCTACGCCGTCTCGCCATCGCCATTCTGTCGCTCGTCGAAGCCTCGGTCGCGTGTGCGATCTTCGCATCTTCGATCGAGCTCTCACGCGACATCGAGCGCAACGAAACCATCGGTCAAGTCGCCGCAGTCTTCGCCGCCTCCACCCGCCAAATCGCCCTCGTCGTCAGCCACCACCACCGCCACCACACCGCGTAGTTGACGGCATAAAACGAAGCGGCCGAACTCCAAGCTCGACCGTTTTTTTCGTACCTAGCGTCTGAGGGAACGCGGGCGGGGCCCTCTGGGAGGGACCCGCGTTCCCTCGGGCGCGGGCGCCAAACGCGCAATCAGACCCGAGCGACTACGCCTTGAGTTCGATGTCCACGCCTGCCGGCAAGTCGAGGTGCATGAGCGCGTCCATCGTCTTCGGCGAGGCCTGGAGGATGTCGATCAGGCGCTTGTGGGTGCGCATCTCGAAGTGCTCGCGCGACTTCTTGTCGACGTGCGGCGAGCGGTTGACGCAGAACCGG
>Ga0302326_10023678_pt1 | contig 12506 bp, 9 predicted proteins | sample Palsa_T0_3_FD_202264 | JGI IMG/M metagenome (GOLD analysis project Ga0302326, IMG submission 202264) | Peat permafrost microbial communities from Stordalen Mire near Abisko, Sweden - Palsa_T0_3 | ecosystem: Environmental > Terrestrial > Soil > Palsa > Peat permafrost | place: Sweden: Abisko... | reverse complement strand
AGGCAGCGAGAATCCGGTGGTCCTTTCCGATGTGCCGGGCGAAGGCATGTACTACGCCGCTTTGCTGCAGGCGAATGTGGAGGGCGGCCGGGTATCCGCGCAAGGCGGGAGACTGGTCGTTCAGGGTGCGACGGCGTTGACGATCGTGCTGACTGCGGCCACTGGGTATCGCGGATTCGATCAGAAGCCCGATACATCGCAGGCGGTAGTGAATGAACACGCCAGGCAGCAACTCGAGGCCGCGCTGCAGCGGAATTACTCCGCCTTGCGACAGCGGCACACTGCAGATTACGGAAAACTCTTCAACCGTGTATCCCTCACGTTGGGGTCCAGGCCTGCAGCATCGCAGGCAACCGACCAGCGGCTCGCGAACTTTGCCGCTGCTCCCGATCCATCGCTGCTGGCGCTGTACTTCCACTACGGGCGCTACCTGCTCATCAGCAGTTCACGGCCGGGCACGCAGCCGGCGAATCTGCAGGGCATTTGGAGCTACCAGGTGCAGCCGCCGTGGAGTAGTAACTGGACGGCAAACATCAATGTGCAAATGAACTACTGGGCGGCAGAGACGTGCAACCTGAGCGATTGCACCGAGCCGCTATCGGCACTGATTGAAGATCTCAGCCTGACCGGCGCGCGCGCCGCACGGGAGACCTACGGCCTGCCAGGCTGGGTGACGCATCACAATATCGATATATGGCGCGCGGCAAACCCTGTGGGGATGGGCGCCGGCGCACCGACGTGGGCCAATTGGGGTATGAGCGGGCCCTGGCTCTGTGCACATCTGTTCGAACATTATCGCTTCACGCGCGACCGCGAATTTCTACGCACGCGAGCTTATCCTTTGATGAAGGGGTCGGCGGAATTCTGCCTGGCGTGGCTGATCGAAGATGGAAATGGGCATCTGACAACCTGCCCTTCGGAGTCGACCGAGAACAACTTCATGGCTCCGGACGGCAAGCCCGCCATGACGAGCGCCGGCTGCACCATGGATATGGCCCTCATCCGTGAACTGTTCACGAACTGCATTGAAGGTTCGAAAGAACTGGGGATCGATGAAGAGTTCGCGGCAAAACTCGACGCCGCGCGCGCACGCCTGATTCCTTACCAAATCGGCAAGTACGGTCAACTGCAGGAATGGTCCATCGATTTTGCCGAGAGCACGCCCGGACAGCGGCACATGTCGCACTTGTATGGACTCTATCCGGGGAGCGAGATCACGCCGCGCGCAACGCCGGAGGTGGCCAAGGCGGCGCGCGTTTCGTTGGAACGGCGCCTCGCGAACGGCGGCGCCTATACCGGTTGGAGCCGTGCCTGGGCTATCGGGTTCTGGTCACGTCTGGGCGATGGCGATAAGGCGTGGGAGTCTCTGGGGATGTTGATGCAGCACAGCACCAACAGGAATCTCTTTGACACGCATCCCGCAGGTAAGACCTCGATCTTTCAGATTGACGGAAACTTCGGCACAACCGCGGCGATGGCCGAAATGTTGATGCAAAGCCACACCGGCACCATCGATCTGTTGCCGGCCTTGCCCTCCGCGTGGCCAGCGGGCGAATGCAAAGGCCTGCGAGCACGGGGTGCGGTGGAAATCGATCTCCGTTGGGAAAATGGAAAGGCGACGGCTGCCAGCATTCGTCCAGATTTTTCAGGCCAGTATCAGTTCCGCGTTCCACCTGGACAGAAGATTCGCAGTATCACGAACGGAACGGATGTTCTATTGCAGGATCACTCCGACGGCAGTATTGGCGTGACGTTAGAGGCGAGGCGGAGTTATCGCGTAGCGTTTGCTTAGCGAGCAAGTACGCATTCCCGACAGGTAAGAGCCCTACCAGTGAGAACTGGTAGGGCATAGGGTAATGCATCGTTGGAGTGATTCAGTGGTGTAGCGAGAGCGAAACGTCAACGAGAGAAACCAGGCAGATTCAATTGATTCATGTGCCGCAAACCACACATAAGGCTAACTCAACTTTTACAGCGATTCTCCTTAGTCCTTCATCGAGCCCCTCCCCCGAAAGGATCGCTGAAGGTTTGGGAGAATCGCTGCTTGAAAAGAGCATACCGTTTCTGATGGAATCCACCATGCGCCTTGGGTAGCAAGGCAAAAGATTGTAGTTGTAGCCATGCAACTTAGTGGTGTAACCCTTAAGTTCTTCGTTTGCTAGTGCTAAAGCGCATGATCGACCTTTCGATGACATTCTTCATCTCGGTCATAATGGCAGAGCTGCGTAAAGCGCAGGCGGCCCGATCATGCCTTGTTTTGGCTTGAAGAGGGGGAGTTAGCCGGCGTAGGCTGACTGTGTGCCTTGGGCTCTCGAACGATTCCAGAAAGCGGACAAGTTACCTTGCTACGTTCTGTTGCTATCTATTGGTCCCGAATCTTCGCTGCATGTCTGGTCTGCGCTTCGATGCAGCAGCCTTGCGCTGCAATCGCTTGTCCGGTCTCCTTGTTTGGCGGTACGGTAGACCAGGATGGTGCCGGGCTGTCTTTTCGGAATGTTGGCAAGCTGCCTATCCAGCGGCTGGTATTCGATTGCGCGGTAAGGCAAGGTTCGACTGTTCACCGCTCGACTTGTCATGAGGAGACAGGATTGTTCTTTCCCGGTACGGACTATAGCAGTTCGTTTGCTTTCCCCCATCGCGCTGGACCGATTGTGGTGACTGTGACGGAGGCGCGGCTGGCGGGTGGCTCTTTGTGGTTATCCAAACGCGATCAGAAGTGTCAACCCTTGAGACTGGTGCGGAAGAAAAAGCCCTCGTAGCCGAAGTGCAAGTGGCGCTTCGATGGAATAGTGCGCTGCCCACTCAAGCCAAAGGACGGCTTGAATGGGCCACCCTCCGGCCTGCTTGGGCTAGGCAACGTGTTGGGCGAGATAGGCCTGGATTTCTGAAAACTCCTCTTGCGACAAGCGGAAGGCTGCGGCGGGAATGACGCCCTCTACCTGCGTGGCGCTGCGGCCGCCGACGATGGCCGCGGTGATTGCGGAATGATGCAGGGTCCAGGCAATCGCCACCACACCGGCACTCACACCGTGCCTCTTTCCTATTTCTCCGAGAAAGGCTGCCACCGCCAGATTTCGTGAGAGCAGCGGCTCCTGGTAGTTCTTGGCATTGCGGCGAAAATCATCCCTGGGAAAGTTGGCAACACGCTCTTTCGTCATGGCTCCCGTGAGGAGGCCGGAATGCATAGGGGCGTAGTTGATGACGCCAATGTTGTTCTTTTCGCAGAAGGGCAGAATCGCGGTCTCTACCGCACGGTTCAGCATGGAGTAGGGCGGCTGGTTCGAGGTAATGGGAGCGATCTTCATGACACGCTCCATCTGCTCAGGGCTGAAGTTCGAGACGCCAATCCAACGGACCTTGCCTTCCTTTTGCAGGGCGGCCATCAGGCTCCATGCGTCTTCGATTTCTTCATCGGGTTTCGGCCAATGCATCTGGTAGAGATCGATGGTGTCGACCGCGAGGCGACGGAGGCTGTCTTCGGCCTCGCGGCGAATCTGCTTCAGGCCATTGGTGATTTCGCCATTCTCGTCCCAAACAAGGCCGCATTTGGTAAAGATGTACGGTTTGTGCGACGTCGTCTTGAGGGCGCGAGCCACGACCTCCTCGGAGTGACCCAAGCCATATACGGCCGCGGTGTCAATCCAGTTGATGCCCAGGTCGAGGGCCTTGTGAATCGCGGCGATCGAATCGTTGTCATCCTGCGGACCCCAGGCAAACTGCCAGTCGCCGCCGCCGATGGCCCACGCACCGAACCCGATCGGGGTCAGTTCCAGGTCAGAGTTACCGAGCTTTTTTTTGTCCATACCCTGTTTTACCAAAAGATCGCTCAGGGCTCGGTGTGAGGTGTGAGGGATAGCGACTCAGAGGGGCAGGCGCTGAACTGGAGGTCTGCAGGTTGCCAAACAGGCGTAGACACGACTTTATTGGGGGCCACTCGGCCTAAGGTTTGAGTGCTTCGCTATTGCAAGCCGGATGGTCGCATTGGCACACTAGCTCGGTCAAGCTCTTCGCGTCCTGGCACGTCTGGCTACAATATTTGTGATGGTCAGGTGCGATACAGCTACAGGCGGGGTGTGCGCATTTTTTCGGGTCGGCCATTTCGTTCTCCTCGGGATCCAGCACTTGTAGGATGCATTTTCTCGTCTTGCGGCAGTTCACTCAACCAACCGATTCACTCGCGACGCCATAACAGTACTCGGGTCGGCCGGTCTTATGGATCGACGCAGACGCCACCCTGGCTCGTTCCGCTTGATTGTCGCCTGCGGGCGTTTGTTTTGCTGTGTCGCATTGCACAGCATGACGGCAGTCCCAACTAGTATTGTTGACGCATTGTCGGGTTGAGCAGTCCTAGGGGCCAAAAGACGCTACGTGGTGAGCGTCTGCAAGTCTCACAAAAGACGGGCTAAACCGTTTCGCTCATTGGAAAATCCGGTGAGACCGCTTCCACCTCGAACCCGCAGGAGAGAAATATGCCGCAAAGCAGCCATACCAGAATCGCAGAACTTCATAACCTTGCCTCCCATGCCCACGCAGCCGCCGCAGCTGCCCACGACAAGGGAGATCATCTCACTGCTCACGAGCTTTCCGTACAGGCACATGAGCACTCCACCAACGCACGTAAGTTAAGTGAAGAACTGGCCGCGCGGGCGGGTAAGTAGGGTTGCTGCAGACCGAGTGGGCCATGGAATCTACGCAGGCCATTTCTGCAAGGAGGGTTTGCAGTCCTTGTTTTAACGCTCGACCCTGAATTTTTCCCGTCTGGACCTTCGCCCGGGTTGCTGGTAGCCTGTTCTGGCACATAAGGGTGCACCCCGTCCGCGGAAAGGGATTATCCCGCCTTTGCGTTTTTGTTGCGACACAACCCACTCACTTCTTGCCCGGCGAAGCGGATCGCGGGCTCTACAGAAGGAGTGATCTATGTCTCTACGCGAACTTCCCGCGCGCCCCGACCTTGAACATTTGAAGAAACAGGCTCGTACGCTGCAACACCAGCGCCTCGCGTCCGACGCAGCGGCGACCACGCGTTTCACTGCGTTCGGAATCACGTCGGCAGAGCCGAAGCTTGCCGATGCCCTGCACGTGATCGCCCGCGAATACGGCTTTGACACCTGGCCCGCACTTAAGCTGCACGTCGAAGCCGCCTCTGAGGATCCGGTGGAAGCGCTGACGGCGGCCGTGAAGGCCAACAACGTGGGGCTGGTCCGCGATGTGCTTGCGCGTCACCCGTCCTTGCGGTTGAAGATCAACGAGCCGTTGCCCAATTACGGTTTTGACGCGCCGGCCATCTTCGCCGCCGTGAACCACCAGAACCGGGAGATGGTCGATGCTTTGCTTGACGCGGGCGCAAACGTGAATGAGCGGACGCGCTGGTGGGCAGGCAGCTTTGGCGTGCTGGACTCGGCAAATACAGAATTGGCGGCGTACCTTATCTCCCGGGGCGCGGTCGTCGACATCCACGCTGCCGCGCGGCTCGGCATGATCGATCGGGTCCGCGAATTGCTTGCCGAAGATATACAGCGTGTGCACGCTCGCGGCGGCGACGGCCAGATGCCGCTGCACTTCGCTTCGACGGTTGCAATCGCATCGGTTCTGCTCGACGCAGGCGCAGACATCGACGCGCGGGACATCGACCACGAATCTACCGCCGTGCAGTATATGGTCTCGATCCGGCCATACCGGCATGAGGTGGCGCAGTATCTGATCGCACGCGGTGCACAGGCGGATATTTTCGCGGCTTCTGCTGTCGGCGATTTCGCTCTTGTGGAACGCATTCTCAATGACGATCCGGAAACGGTCCGTATCACGGTCAACGAACGCTACTTCCCAAAGCGCGATCCGAAGTCGGGAGGCTGCATCTACATATTCGGCTTCGGGTTCACCAAGTTGCCGCACATGATCGCTCATCAATTCGGTCACCAGGCGGTCTTTGAGCTACTGATGCAGCGCAGTCCTAACTGGCTCCGTCTTCTTGCAGCAGCTGAAATCGGCGACGAAGCTTTGGCGTCGCGCATCCTGGAACAACACCCGTCGCTTTTTACCCGGCTCAGCGGCAATGCTGCGCGGCGCATTATCGGCGCGGCGGTACGCAACAATGCACGGGCGGTTGAACTGCTGCTCAGCTACGGATGGCCGTCCGACCCGGCACTCGATAATAACCAGACCGCGTTGCACTATGCCGCCTGGCATGGGAACCTCGCGATGGCGCGGGCTCTGCTAAAACACAATGCACCGGTTAACGTTTTTGAAAACGAACACGGCGGCAGCCCGCTTGCCTGGGCGCTGCACGGCTCGCTGCATAGTTGGGAACGCGCTAAGGGGGACTATCCGGGGGTCACCCGAGCGCTGCTCGCCGCGGGTGCGGAGATTCCCAAGCCGGAGCGTCCTCTGGAAGCCAGTGAAGAAGTGCTCGAGATTATTCGACAGCATACGGGTTGAGTCGCGGCTTTGCGGCTAGTGAGGGCTTCTCGTCCGTTCGGTGAAGCGTCGGTGTAAGCAAAATCGGTTGACGGGCTTCGCCCGCCGTTTTCGGCCCACGTACGTTTACGCGAACATGGGGCACCCGAGTTCGTGGCTGGGAGGATTCCTAAGAGCTAGTTCTCACACACCCTCGAAAACCCTCACAGGCGCTTCGATCCGTTTGCTACCAGGCTAGGTTGGGCGGCAGGAACTCGGCAAAGAGGTCATCGTAATAGGGCTTTAGTTGCGCGAGATCAGGCTTGGTGTGGCCCTTGGAGTACAGGTCGTATTGATTGAATTTGAGCACCCATTGCAGCATGGAGCGGTCTTTGTCGTTGCACAAGTGGTCATACGCTCCGTGCTTGTGCCAGGGATAGAACGAGTGGTAGCGGAGCATGTATAACGATTCATCGCGCAGATAAGGCTGCATCACTTTGGCGATGTAGCCATCGTGACCGAAAGACATATGCAGATTATCGAGGCCGCAGTTGGGCTCATAGATACCGTACTTCGTTTGATATCTGGCGACGTTGCGGTCGGGGTTTTTGGCGAAGTATTCGGGGAAGACAATATCGTTCGACCAGGCACAACCAACGGGAAACGTATCCCCCACGACTCCCCATTGCGGCTCCCCATAGAGGCAGAGACACTTGCCGAGATCATGGATAAAGCCGGTAAGAATCATCCAGCGGGGCTGGCCGTCGCGACGCATGGCTTCCGAGGTCTGCAACAGATGCTCAATCTGGGTCAGATCCGTATCAGGATCGCTGTCGTCTACCAGGGTGTTGAGAAAATCGGCGGCTTCCCAGACGGTTTTTGGCCCCTTGCGCAGGGTGAAGTATTCCTCTTCCTTCGCCAACACGTAGTCGACCGTCATGTTCTCGTGGTTCTGGCGGTAGAACTCGGCGACTCCAGGAGTGGCGGTTGCGTCGTACTGACGGAACTCCTCCTCACTCTTGCCTTCTTTGTACCGGCCCTCGAGAAAGTCGTCCCACTGGTCGAGATCCTGCAGAGGTTGGTTGGGAGCAAGTGCGGGTTTGCTCATGCGGGTATCTCCTTCGATCGTTTTGCGAGCGGGTGACTTTTTCGAGAAATCACGTTACCGCTAACGTACACCAGTTTCCCTTGCCAGGCAATGCCCCTTACGAGGAATATTTTTTGCCTGGAGGGATGATAAGAGGCCGGTCGGTTTTTCTTGACAGCGACACCGTGGGGCCGATAACGTAATTTTTCGTAAACGGTAACGTAATTTCCGGAAGCAATCGAGGATCGGTATGGAAAGCGAACGTGGCGGCGGTGGAAACATGTTGCGGGCCATTTTGACGGACGTTCAGTTCTGGATTCCGGCGGTGGTGCTGGCGATGGGCGTGGGTCTGCTGGTTTTTATCCATGGGAACTAGATTCATAGGAATCAGGAGAGGCAGATGGCGGCAGACAGAACGGCAACGATGAAAGTGTCTGCCGCAAAAGCGGGCCGGTCGCTTCATGGTTTGGGAGTGATCTGCGGTCTGGCCGCGGGCGTCTGGCTGGGTGCGGCCGAGGCGCCCACCAAGTTGGTCAACGCCGGCTTCTCTCCGTTCGCCGTCTCGCTGTGTATGGTCGCAGGCGTCTTTACCGCGCGGTGGACCTTCCCTACCCTGCTCAAAGGAACCACGTACGTCTTTGCCGATCTATTTGCGAAGAAGCACCTGATTGTCTGGGCGATTCTTGCCGGCGCGCTTTGGGCGGTCGCCAACACACTTACGGTGTTCGCAATTCGCGATGTGGGCCTGTCCACGGCTTTTCCACTGTGGAATACCAACTCACTGATCGGGCTGCTCTGGGGCCGGCTTCTGTTTCGCGAGTTGCAGGGTGCAACGGCCAGCAATATCGCCAAAGTAGTTTGCGGCGGTGTCTGCATTGTGGCTGCGGCGATCATGCTGGGGTTCAGCACGATCCATGGCGCCGGCGGAGTGCCGCCGCACGCGATGAGCGGTCTGCTGGCGGCAGCGGGCGCAAGCCTGATGTGGGGAACCATGTATGTGCCTTATCGGAAGGCGTATCTCAGCGGGATGAATCCACTCTCGTTCGTTACCGTGTTTACGGTCGGCGAACTGGGGACGATGTTTCTGCTTACCTGGACGCTCGACGGGGGCATGCACTCGTCCGCGTTCCAGTTGATGCGAAGCAGGCAGTTGCTGTTCTGGTTGTTCCTGGGCGGGTTCATGTGGGTCATCGGCGACCTCTTTCAGCAGTTTGCGACCAAGTATTTAGGCATCGGACGGGGTATTCCGCTCTCGAATACAAACCAGTTTTGGGGTCTGGCCTGGGGTGCGCTGGTATTTGGGGAATTGGCCTCGGCGAACCGGGCGCATCTCGCGCTGGTTCTGGGAGGCTCGGTGCTGATGATCGTAGGAGCGCTGGCGATCAGCACGGCGGTGGCTTCGTCGCGGGAGAATACATCACGCAACGAGGCGCTGGCGCGAGAATGCGATCGTTATGGCCTGGAGTACGGTGAGGTGCTGCTGGCGCAGAGCGGTGACGAATTGACCGACCGCCGCAAAGGCCGGCGTTGGTGGGACCTGGCGATCGTGGTGGCGGCGTGTGGGCTTTTTCTATGGCTGGGGATCAACGCGGTGGTGCCTCCGCTGGCGATGAACCTGGCATGGATCGCGGTGCTGACGCTGGTTTTGCTGGGCTCGCTCGTGGGTGCGGGCTGGGCGCTGTGGCGGCAGACGCACTTCGGCTGACAGCGCCGCCAAGGCATATATTTTTTCGAGCAAAGGTTTCCGTTCGAGGAGCAACATGGCAGTGCGGCTGAAGGATATTGCTGCGGATCTCGGCGTGTCGACGGTGACCGTGTCGAAGGTGCTGCGCGGTGGTTTGGACATCGGGGAGCGAACGCGCGCCCGCGTGCTGAAGCGGATGGCCGAGCTGAATTACCAGCCCAATATGCAGGCTCGCGGGTTGGCGAGCGGCCGCTCGTTCGCGGTGGGGCTGGTGGTGCCGGATCTGGTGCACCCATTCTTTGGCGAGTTTGCCAAGTCTCTCGCTGGAGCGCTGCGGGCGAGCGGGCTGGCGCTGATACTGGCATCCTCGGAGGAAGACCCCGAAATCGAGCGGCAGGAGATTCGCACCCTGGTGAACCGAGGGGTGGATGTTCTGCTGGTGGCCTCGTGCCAGCGCAGCGAAGAGGCGGAGTTCTTCACCAGGAAGGGCCTGCCCATTCTGCTGATCGACCGTAACGTCCCAAGACTGGGGACTGATTTCGTTGGATCGGACGATGTGCTGGTGGGCGAATTGGCAACACGCCACCTGATCGGCCTGGGGCGCAGAAGGCTGGCCCACATCGGCGCCCAGGGAACGAGTCCTTCCATGGACCGGCTCAAGGGGTTTCGCAATGCGCTTGGCGTCGCGGGGATCAAGCTGCCAAAGAACTACGTTGTAACGCGCGAGCGATTCGAGGAAACAGGCGATTCTGCCGGATACCGCGCGATGCAACAGTTACTGGCACAAAAGCATCGGCCGGACGCGGTTTTTTGCTACAACGATTTGTCGGCCATTGGCGCGATGCAGGCGGCGATGCAGGCCGGGCTGAGCATCCCAGGCGACATCGCTTTCGCCGGCTGCGGCAACCTGCGCTATGCCGAATATTTGAAGGTGCCGCTGACGTCGGTAGACCAGTCGGTCGAGCGCATGGGCGAGACCGCGGCACGGCGAGCGCTTGCGCTGTCGATCAAGCCCGACGATTCACCGCAGATCGCTTTTGTCGAGCCGAAGCTTATGGTGCGCCAGTCGACTGTCGCTGGATGATGGATTATCGATGATTCGTAAACCCACTCAAGCCAAAGGACGGCTTGAATGGGCCACCCGTCGTCCCGTCCGTCAAAACACGGCTTGAATGGGCCGTCCTTAGTCATCTGTAACGGCGGTCCCGTAGGGAATCAAAGTCTTGATCTGATCTGTTCCCGAGATACCAACAATCTTCCAGCGGCCGCCGCTCTTCTTGAGGTGAAAGGTTTGCACCTCATTTCGATTGGCATAGACATATTCAAGCCTGAGGCGCGCCTCCACATCACTCGGCTGATCGTCGACGGAAAGTGCGACGCTTTGAAACGAAGAACTTTGCGCAGTCAAATAAGTGGCGAACTGCGTTTTTCCACTCTCTCGAATCGCTTGCTGGATTTGTTGCTGGAGCGGTCCGGAAAATGTATCGAGATACACGGCTGTATCCCCGGCGCGGGCAGCATCCAGCATTCCGTAGACGGTGTCTTCGGGATTGGCGGCCCGCGGTCTTACGTGAGAGAGCAGAACACTCACTCCCTCAGGCACCCGCCAGCCGTGAGTACGAAGGAATATCAGGCTAAGCAGGATTAATATAAACAGTCCGGTCAACACCGCAGGCCGTTTGAGGAGATTCATCTCTGCGTTGCTCCATCGGCATTGGCGGGTGGCGCCGGCGTGGGACTATCTTGCCGCCCAATCACACTTAGATCAAGGTTGCTATTCGCGTCGACAATCAGCTTCTTCAACTTTGGAAGAATGAGTTCCATGGCCTCGAGATATACACGCGTGCTCGTTACCTGCGGAGTCTTGCTATATTCCGCGGCAACTGCGGCGAACCGCGCACTGTCGCCTTCAGCCCGCTTGATTTTGCCATCGGAATACGAGTGGGCCTGATCGAGCAACTGGTCGGCTTCACCACGGGCACGAGGCAGAAGGTCGTTGGCGTAACCATCGGCCTCATTCACGATGCGGAAGGCATCGGAACGCGCGCCGGCGACGCTACGGAACGCCTCCGCAGTCTCAGCGGGCGGCGATACGCTTTCGATGTTGATACTGGACAGCAGCGCTCCCGTGCGGTAGCCGTCGATGATCGCCTGGGCCGACCTTAAGACATCACTCTGTATAGCCAGTTTCTGCGTGGTCAGGATGTCATCCACAGTGGTGTGGGCGACGCGTCGCACGAGCTCGGACTCGACCGCCAGAGCGACGGTGCGATCGGCATTTTGAGCCTGAAACAGAAAATCCCTCGGGTTGCTGACGGAATACTGGATGACGACGCGAATGTTCAGCAGGTTCTGATCTCCGCTAAAGAACTCGGAGTTGGCTGTCTGGGTTCTGCCAAGAACGCTGTCGGGGATATCCCCACCGACGACTCTGCGCCGCAGCTCGCGCACCTTGAGCTTGTACACGGTATCGATCGGCCATGGCAAAGCATAGTGAATGCCGGGAAAGACGCGCGGCTCGACGACTCTACCCCATTGGGTCACCAATCCCTGCTGGTCTGTCTGCACGATATAAATTCCTGACAGCAGCCAGGCAGCGAAGAGATACCACAGGAGATGACGGAGACGCCGGCCACTCGGGGTCGCCGGCGTCTCCGCCGGGATTATAGCCGTTACTGGTGGAGAAATGAGTGTGCTCATTTCGCTCCTGCCTGCCCTTTGGTAAGGATCTTGAGCAGGTCGGAATCAGAGCTGAGAATAATGGTCGTTTTGTCATCGAGGATCTTTTTGTACGACTCAAGCGTACGGGTCAACTTGTAGAATTGGGGATTCTTCGAATACGCCTCACCATAAATGCGGGTTGCCTCTGCATCGCCCTTACCGCGGATCGTTTCCGATTCTTTATAAGCTGCGGACAGAATTCCTTCCTTCTCGCGATCTGCATTGGCACGGATGGCCAGCGCTTGCTCTTCCCCTTCTGCCCGGTACTGCATGGCAATACGGCCGCGCTCTGCCCGCATGCGGGCAAAGACATTCTGTTTATTCTGCTCCGGCAAGTTGAGCCGCTTGATGCGTACATCCTCAATGCTGAGGCCGTACTGCTGCAACGCGGCGCGGTCGCTGCTGGCGGTAATGCTATCGAGGATCGAGGGGCTCTGCAGTTTATCTTTTTCCGTCGAAACCAGGGCTTCCAGATCTTCATTGCCAAAGGCGGCGGAGAGGCCAGACCAGATGATGTCGTGCAGGCGCATTTCCGCAGAGGGAACATCCCCTACGCTCTGCAGGAAGCGGCTGGGATCCTCAATGCGCCAGGCGACATAGTTTTCGATGACCAGGTTTTTC
>Ga0302326_10023677_pt1 | contig 12506 bp, 11 predicted proteins | sample Palsa_T0_3_FD_202264 | JGI IMG/M metagenome (GOLD analysis project Ga0302326, IMG submission 202264) | Peat permafrost microbial communities from Stordalen Mire near Abisko, Sweden - Palsa_T0_3 | ecosystem: Environmental > Terrestrial > Soil > Palsa > Peat permafrost | place: Sweden: Abisko... | reverse complement strand
AATCAACAAGGTAACTGAATCTGCCGTTGGAATCTCCGCGGCTGCCACTATTCCTGCCGCTGGCTACCGCCCGCCTGGGTCAATTTTGGAAAGTACGGGTGGGTAAGTTCTGGCGCGCGCCGAAGACGGACTTCCTCGAAGAACGCGATGGCCGCGTGTCGCGGCTGTACACGTTCATTGACCAGAAGCTTTTGGGTCCTGACGGGCGCGATCAGCGCAGGGGAGCATAGATTTACACGGAGACGTATATGGCATCGAAAGCAAAGGACAGTTACAGCAGTGACGCCGAGCAACCTCGGGCCGAAGCTCAGGAGCGAGATCGTTTGCTGAACTCAACGCGCGAGAGAATCAGGTGTCGCGCGTACGAAATTTATCTGGCGCACGGCGAAGAGCCCGGCCGTGACTTGGAGGATTGGCTTCAGGCAGAACGCGAGCTGACAACGGATGCAGACCAGTCATCGAATCGACCGCTTACCAGCAAGGCCGTCACGTACAAGGCTCTAGGCGGCCCCGAGGTCATCCAATTCGTGGAACGCACGGTTCGGGGACCTGCGGCCGGTGAGGTCCGTATCGAGGTGAAGGCGGCAGCGGTCAATCCGGCCGACATCCTTTTCCGCGATCCAGGCTGGCCCAATATGACCTCAAATATCGTGCCGGGTATGGATGCCGCAGGAGTCATCGAATCTGTCGGGCCAGGCGTATCGCGTCTACATCCCGGCCAGAAGGTGATAGCGGCAGTCAATCCAGTGCGCCCCGAAGGCGGCGCGCAGGCGCAGCACATCGTGGTGCCCGCTGCCTCGGTCGTTCCGATACCTGAGGGTGTTTCTTTGGCGCAGGCTTCTATCCTGTTGATGACCGGGCTGACTGCGCTCAACGCGCTGGAAATTGCTGGGCTGAAGAAGGGTCAGATCTTAGCCGTGAGCGGTGGCGCTGGGCTTCTGGCTCAATACGCGATCACGGCCGCGAAACGGCAGGGAATAAAGGTCATCGCCGACGCCAAGCCAGCAGATGCCGATCTGGTACGCGGCTACGGCGCCGATATCGTGGTAGAGCGCGGACCAGGCTTCGCCAAGGCGATCCGCCGGGAGCTGCCCAATGGTGCCGACGCGCTGCTCGACACGGCGGCCCTTGGGGAAGAGTCCTTTGGTGCCATCCGTGACGGGGGCATCTACATTCCGGTTCGCGGCGGGGGAGACAAGCCCGCCGAACGGGGAATCAAGATCAAGCCGATGATGGTATCCGGTGTCCTCGAACGTACCGAATGGCTCGAACTGCTCCGCAACATGGTTGCAGCCGGGGAGATAAAGCTGCGCGTCGTTGAGGAATACGCGCCCACGAAAGCCGCAGATGCACAGCGCGCGCTCGTGGCCGGTAGGCCCCGGGGGCGGCCGGTGATCCTCTTCTAGCGACCCTGCCACCATGCAGGCCAGGCCATTCGGTCGTTCAGTCTCGGGTGATTGGCGGGAACGGACGCCGATTTTTGAAGGAGCGTCAAAGCGTAAGACAAGATCTTCCGCGCAAGGGATCGAAACCGAACGGCCGAGACTTCGCCCGGCGATCAAAAATGCGGAGGCTCGGGGCGAAGCTTGAGAGCCCGGTCCGGCCCCCCCCCGGGCCGGATGCGCCCGCGACAAATGAAACCGTCGCCTCGGTCCGGGTTTTACATATGCCTTGACAAGCATATGCGCCGTGAGGTATAACTAAAGAGTGGAATCCGTATTCGAAATCATCGCGGAGCCGAACCGCCGCGCGATTCTGAGCCTCCTGGTCTCGTCCCAACAGTCGGTTGGAGAGATCGAGCGTCACCTTCGCATGCCGCAGCCGAGCGTGTCAAAGCACCTGCGCGTGCTGCGCGAGGCCGGTTTCGTAGAATCCACGGTGGACGCACAGCGCCGCCTCTACCGTCTGAAACCTGAACCATTTCAGGAGGTGGAGGCCTGGCTGGCTCCGTTCCGCCGGTTCTGGTCCGCTCACGTGGATGCTCTCGAACGCCACCTCGACCGCATGGATCGATCCACACCAACGAAAAGGAAGACAAGGAGAAGACGACGCGGCCCAAACCGCGAGCGTGACAAAGGAGAAACGAAATGAAAATCAAAGTGACCAGCATATACGTAGACGACCAGGACAAGGCCCTCCGCTTCTATACGGAGGTACTGGGCTTTGCCAAGAAGGTCGATTTCAGCCAGGGCCCGTTTCGCTGGCTGACCGTGGCCTCGCCCGAGGATCCGGACGGCATCGAGTTGCAACTGGCGCTGAACGACAACCCCGCGGCCAAAGCGTATCAGCAGGCGATTTTCCAACAGGGCCAGCCCGCGATCATGTTCTTCACCGACGACGTCAAGGGCGACTACGAGCGGATCAAGGCCAGCGGCGCCGAGTTCACGATGCCGCCCACCGAGGTGACCGGCTCGACCATTGCGAAGCTGAACGACACCTGCGGCAACCTCATTCAGCTCACCCAACTGGCACGCTGGTAAGTGGAGAGCGATTGGAAGTTTTTTCGTTTGTGAAGTTTTAGACAAAGGAGACGATTCAACTATGAACCGACGTATGTTTGCAATCCATGGCGCCCTGGCAGGCGCGGCCCTGCTGCTGTCGCCGGCCGCCACGGCGGGCGGCGAAAAGGAAGCCACGGAGAAAATGAAACACACTATCGACAACGTTATGATGTTCAGCGTTGCCGTTACCGACATGCCGAAGGCAAAAGCATTTTATGCGGAAACACTGGGCTTGAAGGTCACTACGGACACCCGCATGGACGACCACAATTGGTGGGTAGGGCTGGCCCTCCCTGAGGGTGGAACTTCCGTTATCCTCACCACCGCTCACGAAAACATGAAGCCCGGCACAATGAAGCTGTACTTTGCTACTGCAGACGTTGCCGGAGCTTATAAGGAGCTCAGCGCAAAGGGCGCTAAGGTCGACGAAGTTAAGGACGACCTGTTCGGCCCGGGGTCCGGCGTGAAGTGGTTTAGTCTGGAGGACCCCGATGGCAATCAGGTCTTGCTGGTACAGCCTCGCGGTAAAGAGCGATGATCGATCGCGAGCAGTACACACCGGGTCCGGCCAGCGGGGCGCAGATCCGAAAGGACGGAGAGAAGTGGACGCTTATTCTCGTCAGAGACCTGCGCCACTCGCGGGAAAAAGTCTGGCAGGCGCTTACCGACCCCGCCCATCTGCGCGAGTGGGCTCCCTTTGAAGCCGATGGGAGCCTGGGTACGGTTGGATCCACGGTGAGGCTCACCACGGTGGCGGCGCCCGCGCCGCACGTTACCGAAACGACAGTGACGCGAGCCGAGGCTCCCGAGGTGCTGGAGTACAACTGGGGTGACCACGATATGCGGTGGGAACTCGAAGCCTTGGGTGGCGGCACGCGCCTGACGCTGTGGACCAACATCGGCCGCCGCTTCATCTCAATGGGCGCCGCCGGGTGGCACATTTGCTTCGATGTTCTAGATCGCCTTCTCAGCGGAACTCCCATCGGTCGCATCGTGGGCGGCGATGCGATTAAATTCGGCGGCTGGCAGCGGCTGACCGCGGAGTACGCCAAGCAGTTCGCTATGGAAACGCCCAACAAGTCGTGAATGGGGTACGACTTGGAGGGCGGGCAATTTTGCCCGCAGCCGGCTTCTAGCCGGCCCTGGCCGCCCAGACTAAAATTCGAGGTATAAAGATCCAATGAATCCATCGCAACGTATTGACGAACTGATAGCGGGGATCACAGACTGGCGTGGCAAGACGCTCGCCGGCGTCCGCAAGAGCATCCTGGAGGCCGACCGGGAGATCGTCGAGGAATGGAAGTGGATGGGAAGCCCAGTGTGGTCTCGCGACGGAATCATCGCGGTCGGCAACGCCCACAAAGATAAGGTAAAGCTTACCTTTGCTCACGGGGCGAGCCTTCCGGATCCCGACAAGCTGTTCAACGCGGGCCTCGCAGGCAACACGTGGCGAGCGATCGATCTTTTCGAGGGCGATCGGATCAATGCGCGTGCTCTAAAAAATCTCGTCCGTGCCGCCGTCGATTACAATCGGGCCAAATTGAAGAGGAAAGCGTCCGCGGGTACTCGATCGAAAGTACATACAAGTAAGAAGTGATGGCGCGAACCGCTGCTGTGGGCGATCCATTACGCAATCCCGCGTTCCAGCGGCTCTGGCTGGGGCTGAGCATCTCGTATCTCGGGGACCAGTTCACCACCATCGCCTTGCTCTGGTTCGTGCTGCAGTTGACCGGCTCTGGCGCCGCGGTGGGCCTCGTCATCCTCTGCTTCGACCTCCCCGGCGTCGTCACCGGGGCGATCCTGGGGCGTCTGCTGGATCGCTACCAGCCGCGGCTGGTGATGGGCTTCGACAACCTCGCCCGAGCGGCGCTCATCGCGGCGATTCCCACGCTCTACGCCCTGGGATCGTTGCATCTCTGGCACGTCTTTGTGCTGGCGTCGCTGGCCGGAGCGCTCTCGCCGGCAACCACGGCCGGGGTACGGGCGTTTGTGCCGCACCTGGTGGACGACGACGCTCTGGATCGCGCCAATACGCTCACCGCGGCCAGCCTGCAATTTTCGTATCTCGCCGGCCCAGTGGCGGCAGGCTTCGCCGTCGCCAGGTTGGGCGGTCCCTGGGCGCTGTTCATCGACGCCGCCAGCTTCTTGTCGATGGGCCTGTTAGCGTTGACCCTGCCTATGATCGCTCGCGAACAGCGTGTCGCACAGCCTGCGGCAGCCAATCGCCGGCTAGCCCGCAAAGGGGTGCTACTAGCCCGCAAAGGCGCGTGGGCGTCTAAAATCCTTGAAATAACTGCCCGCGCGCCGTTTTGCGGGCTGTTACGAGACGCCTTCGGCGCGCTGTTCAGCCTGCCCTCCGTGCCCGCGCTCACGCTCCTCTCGCTGGTGTTCTTCTTCTCCTACGGCCCGTTGGAGGCGGCCCTGCCGGTCTACAGCGGCCAGACGTTACATGCCAACGCCGGCGGCTACGGGCTGCTGTGGACCGGCTTCGGCGTGGGGGCGTTCGCGGGCGTGCTGACGCTAACCAAGCTCTCGCGCCGCTGGCGGCCGGGCATTGCCTTACCGATGATCGCGGTGCTCTGGGGAGCGCTGCTGTGCCCCCTGTTTTTCATCCGGCAGCTCCCGCTCGCCATGCTGTTTCTCGGTGTGGCTGGGGCATCCTGGGCGCCTTATACGCCGATGGAAACCACCCTGCTGCAGCGGCTCGTCCCGGCCGGCATGCGCGGCCAGGTCTTCGGCGCGCGGCATTCGCTAGTGGTAGCGGCTACGCCTCTGGGAGCCGCGTGCGGTGGCGTGCTGCTGCAATATCTCCCGGCGCCGCTGGTGATCGCTATCTCCGGCCTCGCCTGCATCGTCGCCGGGCTGGGCGGCCTCGTCTCACCGTCACTGCGTCGGTTGCATCGAGGAGATCCCTCCTAGCGTTTCCGGCAGGGCATGAACCAGCACAAAGTCAACACAATAAGGGGAAACTATGGTATCCAATACATTGGAAACTCGGATAGGGGTTCAGAGGAGCGGCAAGCTCGGGAAACTTTTCAGAGCGAGTCGTCTCGGTCTGTTTCAGAAAACAAAAGAGAAATAAGATGGAACAAGCAAGGAGAGAGACAAGGAACACGGGAAAGGGCATCTCGCGATGAACACCCCCCCGATCGTGTCGCAGCAGGAGTGGGAGGCCGCGCGCCAGCAGCTCCTCGCGAAGGAGAAGGCTTTGACCCGCTCCCGTGACGCGCTGGCCGCCGAACGCCGGCGGATGCCTTGGTTGGCCGTGGACAAGAAATACGAGTTCGACGGACCCAAGGGCAAGCTAAGCCTGCTCGATTTGTTCGAAGGCCGCCGTCAGTTGATCGTTTATCGCGCCTTCTTCGAGCCCGGGGTGTTCGGCTGGCCCGAGCACGCTTGCCGCGGCTGCTCCCTGGGAGCCGATCAGGTCGCCCACCTGGCCCATCTGAACGCCCGCGACACCACCCTCGCCTACGCCTCACGCGCGGCGCAGGCGGACATCGCGCGCCTGAAGGCGCGTATGGGCTGGGAGATGCCCTGGTACACCATGACCGACAGCTTCGACGCCGACTTTGGCGTCGATGAATGGCACGGCCACAACGTGTTCTTCCGCGACGGCGAGCGGTTGTTCCGCACGTACTTCATCAACAACCGCGGCGACGAGGCGATGGGGAGCCTCTGGAGCTACCTCGACATCACGCCGCTCGGCCGTCAGGAGACTTGGGAGGACTCGCCGGAGGGCTACCCCCAGACCCCGCCGTACAAGTGGTGGAACTGGCACGACAACTACGCCGCCGCGGCTTCGCCTGATCCGAAGTGGGTCGATATAATAACCGACCCTGAAGGAGCCGCCCGAAAGCGCGCCGCGGAGGCGAAAGAGAGCTGAAGAAGAGCGGCCAGCGGGTCCCAATCAGCCAGTTCTCGTCTCTGAAGGAAACATCATGTCGAAGAACGGCGGCATCATCGGGGTATCGGATCACGGCGGTTGGGCGGTGCTGGTGACGGTGGCGCGCGATGGGACGCTCCTCGACCGCCGCCGCGTGGAACTGGTGGGCGAGGGCCTGCCGAAGATCCCGCACCACAGCGAAGGCCAACGGCTCCCGCTCCGCGAGGCCGTGGAGTTGGTAGAGCGCGTGCGCGTGTCGGCGGAGAGGCACGCGGCGCTTGCCTGGGACGCTGTCGCGATGGCGGCGCCGCGCATCTTTGTTGTGGCTGGTGTCGCCCTTCGCCAGTGCCCACAGCTTCCACCCACGATTGCCGTGCGCATCCAGGACTACCGTGCGCAAAACAATGCCGACTGGGTGATGTACCGCAAGGCCCTGGCCGCCGCCGCCGAGGCGCGGGGTTGGCCCGTCCACTGGTACGACGCGAGGAGCGTATTAGGCGCCGCGCGCCAGGCGTTGCGTGTAGAGAACCTCGACGCTCACTTCCTCCAGGTGCGGAGGGCCGTCGGGCCGCCCTGGAACATGGATCACAAGCTCGCCATGGCGGCGGCCATAGTCACGGCGCCCGGTTCGGCCCGATTAAAATAGCAAATCGTAGAGGAAACCATGCCCCAGGAATACATCGAAATCCGCGGTGCCCGGGAAAACAACCTCAAGAACGTCTCGCTGCGCATCCCCAAACGCAAGATCACGATCTTCACCGGCGTCTCGGGTTCCGGTAAATCGTCCATCGTCTTCGATACCGTCGCGACCGAGGCGCAACGCCAGATGAACGAGAATTTCAGCATGTTCATCCGCACCTTCCTGCCGCGCTACTCCCAGCCGGACGCCGATGCCATTGAGAATCTGAGCATGCCGATCGTGGTAGACCAGAAACGGCTCGGCGGCGGCTCCCATTCGACGATGGGCACCATCACCGACATCTACCCGGTGCTGCGCCGGTTGTATTCCCACATCGGCAAACCGCATGTGGGACATGCGAATATGTTTTCCTTCAACGACCCCAAGGGCATGTGCCCGAACTGCAACGGCCTCGGCCGCAAGATGGGCGTGGACGTGGATCTGTTCCTCGATAAATCCAAATCGCTGAACGAAGGCGCAATCCTGTTCCAGGAATATGCCGTCGACAGTTGGGGCTGGAACTTCCTCGGCCGGTCGAAACTCTTCGACATGGACAAGAAGCTTTCGAAGTTCAGCGAAAAGGAAATGGAACTGCTCTTATACAGCAAACCATATAAGTTGAAAACAAATGTCGGAGGCAAGACCTTCAATTTGACGTGCGAAGGCATCATGGCCAGATTTACCGCCAAGTACATCACGCGCGATTTGAAGACCATGTCCGAACGTACGCAGAAGGCCGTGGCGCCTTACATCACGATGGCGGCGTGCACGGTGTGCAAGGGCGCGCGCTTAAGTCAGGAAGTGCTGAAGTGCAAGATTGACGGCTATAACATCGCCGAAATGGCCTCCATGGAAGTGGACCAGTTGGCTGGTGTGATCCGGACGATCAAGGAACCGAAAGCCGCACCCATTTTGAAAACACTGATCCAGCGCCTGCAATATCTCGTGGATATCGGCCTCGAATATCTCGCCTTAAATCGTGAAACAGATACGCTTTCCGGCGGCGAATCGCAGCGCGTGAAGATCGTCAAACACCTGAGCAGCAGCCTGGTCGACGCGATGTATGTGTTCGACGAGCCCAGCGTGGGTCTGCACCCGCGCGATGTGCATCGTTTGAATGAGCTGCTTCAACAATTGCGCGATCGGGGAAATACGGTTCTCGTGGTGGAACACGATCCCGATGTCATTAAAGTGGCCGACCATATCGTGGACCTGGGTCCGCATGCGGGGAGCCAGGGCGGCCAGGTCATGTACGAAGGTCCGTTCAAGGGCCTGGTGAGCGCGGACACGCTGACCGGAAAATATCTGAAACAGCCGGTTTCGATCAAGAGCGATTTCCGTTCTCCCCGTGGAAAGCTGCCGATCAAGAATGCCAAAGCCAACAACTTGCAGAACGTTAGCGTGGACATCCCACAGGGCGTACTCACGGTGATCACAGGCGTGGCAGGTTCGGGGAAGAGCTCCTTGATTCATCAGTCCTTTCTGCGTCAGCACTCGGACGCCATTGTGATCGACCAATCCCCTGTGGGTGTTTCAAGCCGGTCCAATCCCGGCACCTATACCGGCATCATGGACGAGGTGCGCAAGGCATTCGCGGCCGCGAACAAGGTGAGCCCATCCCTGTTCAGCTTCAATTCGGAAGGCGCCTGCGAGAACTGCCAGGGACTGGGCGTGATCTACACGGAGATCCCCGCCATGGGCGAGGTCAAGTCGCCATGCGAGATCTGCGAGGGCAAACGATTCAAAGATGAAGTGCTGGCATACAAGCTCAACGGAAAATCGATCAACGACGTTCTCGAAATGACCGTCGGGCAGGCGCTCGAATACTTCAAGATCGACAAGATTACGAGCAAGCTGCAGGCCATGAGCGACGTGGGCCTCGATTACCTGACCCTGGGTCAGCCGTTGAGCACGCTCTCCGGCGGTGAATGCCAGCGCATCAAACTGGCGAGTGAACTGCACAAACAAGGCAGCATCTATGTGCTGGATGAGCCCACCACCGGTTTACACATGTCGGATCTCAGTCGCCTGCTGGAGATCGTAGACCGCCTCGTGGACGCCGGCAACACGGTGATTGTGATCGAACATAACACCCGCGTGATCAAGAATGCTGACTGGATCATAGATATGGGCCCCGAAGGCGGCACGAAGGGCGGCAAGGTCATGTTCGAAGGCACGCCCAAGCAGTTGCTCACTGCCAAGAATTCGTTGACCAGCGAGTACATGCGGAACTAACGCGATGTGTTGTCGATCGACAGTTCAGTGAACTGTGCTACATGCAAGCAGCGTAGAGAAATATACTTAAACCGGCATGGAATCAACACAGCGAACTGTGTTATAACGAAATTGATGGTAAAGGACAGCTTCTCGACGGGCGAGGCGGTCCGGATCACCGGCGTCTCCTTTCGCAATATCGATTACTGGGCCAGAACGAAGTTCATCGTGCCCAGCGTCAAGGAGGCCAGAGGCACCGGCACCGAACGCAAGTACTCCTTCTCCGATCTGCTGGCGCTGCGCGTGGCCAGGGAACTGCGAGAGGCGGGCATTTCAACTCAACGTCTCCGCCGGGTTGTGGATTTCCTGCACAAACAAAAGGGTTTGCCCAATCCGCTCGCGGAGTGCCACCTGCTGGTCACCGGCAATGATGTTCAGGTAGCGACCAGCCCTCAGAAGATCATGAGCGTCCTGCAAATGCCGGGCCAGACTTCCTTCGTGTTCGTCTTCGATCTGGCGCGAACCGTGGAGGAGATGCAGCAGGGGATCGAGACCCGCGAACGAAAGCCCGCCGCTACGCATTGGGGGGAGCCAGTGCAGCCGGTTGCCGGAGTGCCCGCCGAGGTCACGCCGGTTGAGCCGGAAACCATGGAGCCTGTGGCCGCGGTCGCCGTGGGGCCCGTAGGCGAAGAACCCGAGGCAGCGGAGCACCCGCCCCAAGGGAAGCCGCCCGGCCGGTCCGAGCCCAAGGAAGCCGGGCGCAAGTGGCGCATCCCGTTCGTCTCGTAGTTCGTCTGGCGCGGAAACGTAAGAGCGGCGGCCAGCCCAAGGGCATCAGCCGCCGCAGGGGATAAATGGTCGGGGCGAGTGGATTCGAACCACCGAACAGGTCGCCAATGGTGCCGAGGTAGGCGATGATCGGCCGCCTCCAGACGGCCGCGTACCGTCAACTGCTTACGCCTGCTTCTGGCCCCGATGTCTATCGCTAGCCACTACACGCCCAACCGGCCGTCTGATCAAAATCCCCTCTGCGGTGCACTCAACCTCCACATCGACTGCATGTTCTCGCGGACCACCGAAGGGCAGGAGAAGCTGCAGATCCGATCCCGGCAGAGTCCCACTTGGCTGGGACACCAGTTCCGCAGGACCGATCCCTAGCGCTTCCGCGAACTCCTCAATGTCCGACAACTTGAGCATCGGGCGTGGAGTTTTGCCCCAGTTTGTGTAAGTGTTTTTGTTTCTTTGAACAGCACGCTTCAATTATCGCAAATCCAGGTTCCTGCCGGCGAGAACCTCAACGACGCATCGCCAAACCAGTTCATTGAGCGCCCGCTTTGAGATCCTAGACATATAGGAATATGTAATGGTATTAATTTCCTAGAAGATTAGGAAATCCTTGCGGGAGTACGCGCTGCCCGACGCTCCCGATTGAGCGACGGAAATCGGGTTGCGGCTGGCGCGCCTTGTGGTAGCATGGAGGCTTCCTCAAATGAACACTAGCAGTCGAGACCACTTGAAAGACATCCTGAAGCGGTTCTCCGTGAGGCAAGGTCTGCCCGGTCAGGTCAAATTGGCTTCCGGACGCACCGCGAATGGTACGTCGATGGAAAGCTCACAACATGTCGGGCTGAAGCCATGCCGCTAATTGGCAGAGCATTCATCGACAAGATCGACGAGCATGGCTGGCCGGTCGATGCTGTTGGCGGCCTAATCGTTAGCGCAGATCCGATTGTAATGGCGATAGCCCGCGAGAGCCTGGATACCAATAGGGTGATCGATGCTTTTCTCGTCCGCAAAGAAGCCAAGAAGCATGGACTCCAAAAATTCATCGAAGGCTTGGCGGAGCCGATGGGGCTAAACGTCGTCATCATCGACGATGTTTGTACCACGGGTGAGTCGACCAGAATGGCTATTGACTTTGCGCGCCAGGCCGGACTAAATGTGCAAGGCGCTCTCTGTTTGGTTGATCGGGAAGAGGGCGCAGCCGAACTGATGCGCGAACTCGGCTGCCCATTTGACTGGATCTTCGCCCTCAAGGAGTTCAAAGAAGCCCATGGCCCTGCCGAGCTTGCGGAAGCTTGTTCAGGACGGTCTCACGTTTGACCGCGCCGTTCAAATCGGATACATTTGCTGGGAGATAGCATCGCAGGGCGGACCTCACTGCTGGTTTTTTCTGTTGATTAACCGATCAATGGGCCCGCTGCTGGATGACGTGGGTCCTGTAGAAGCCGACGCTTAGGTTCCAGCGAACCGCGCAGGCCGCATTCCACACCATGTTCTGGAACTGGCGCCAATCCCCGCCCACTGTTTGAACCGGCGCCGGCTCATCTTGCCGCTCTTCCGCGGACCCGGCTTCGACCGCGACCGCTGCCCCAAGGGAAGCCGTCCGGCCGGTCCGAGCCCAAGGAAGCCGGGCGCAGTGGCGCATCCCCTTCGTCTCGTAGTTCGTCTGGGCGCGGAAACGAAAAAGCGGCTGCAAGCCCAAGGGCATCAGCCGCCGCATCACAAGGGATAAATGGTCGGGGCGAGTGGATTCGAACCACCGACCTCCTGGTCCCGAACCAGGCGCTCTAGCCAGGCTGAGCCACGCCCCGAATCTACCAGTGTAGCATCCGCCGCGCCCTTCTGGACAAGTGGCACGCCGGCTCGGTAACATCAAGCAAGTGAACGATAGCGAAAAGCTGCGCGAATTGCCGGCCGTCCACGAAGTCGCCGAACGCATCTCCGCGCCCGGGATTCCGCGACAGATCGTCGTGGCCGAGATCCGCCGCGTGCTCGACGACCAGCGCCGCGAGATCCGCTCCGGCGCAGCCAACGGCATTAGCCAGATGACCATCGAAGCGCGCGTCGAGCGTGCGCTCCGGTCGCTGACTGCCCCCTCTCTGCGGCGGGTGATCAACGCCACCGGCGTCGTCCTGCACACCAATCTCGGTCGCGCCCCGCTGGGACCGCAAGCCATCCATCCCGGCTATTCCAACCTCGAATACGACCTCGCCACCGGACTGCGCGGCAAACGCGACATCCACACCGGCGCGCTTCTGGAGCGGCTTCTGGGTGCGCCGGGCATAGTGGTCAACAACAACGCGGCCGCCATCTACTTGGCGCTGAATGAACTGGCCGCCGGCTACGAAGTGGTCGTCTCGCGCGGCGAATTGATCGAAATCGGCGACGGCTTCCGCATCCCCGACATTATGCAGCGCTCCGGCGCGCTGCTGCGCGAAGTGGG
>Ga0302326_10023676_pt1 | contig 12507 bp, 12 predicted proteins | sample Palsa_T0_3_FD_202264 | JGI IMG/M metagenome (GOLD analysis project Ga0302326, IMG submission 202264) | Peat permafrost microbial communities from Stordalen Mire near Abisko, Sweden - Palsa_T0_3 | ecosystem: Environmental > Terrestrial > Soil > Palsa > Peat permafrost | place: Sweden: Abisko... | reverse complement strand
ACGCGGGCGACTTGTCGCGCTTCCACGGCTGGAATAAGCCTGGCGCCGCGAAGGCGCCCTCTGCAGGACAGAAAGAGTAACGATGACAGCCAGCGATGAACCCTGCCCTATGGGTAGGGACTTTTCTTGAAGCAAAGTCAATTCTAGACTGTTGAACGGAGGAATTATGAGCATCGCAACCGGCACCTCTCCCATCCAGCCCGAACCGGGACTCCTCGGACAAACTGTCGTCGTGATTGGGGGCAGCTCCGGCATCGGATTCGAAACGGCCCGGCGAGCGCACGCTGAGGGAGCCAAGTTGATTCTCGCGGCGCGCAACCCGGAACGCCTGGAGCAGGCGTCACGCGAACTCGGCACTCTAAGCAGCGCGGCGTTCGACGCCACCAACTTCGATCAGCTCAAAAATTTCTTCGACGGACTCCCGACACCGATCGACCACGTGCTGGTCACCGGTCCCGGTCCCTACTACTCACCGCTGGCGAAACTCGATATCGAAAAGGCGCGCCGGGATGTCGAAGCCCATCTCCTGCTGCCGTTGCAGGTCGCTCGCTACGCCGCAAAGAAGGTTCGCCCCGGAGGCACCCTGTTCTTCATGGGCGGAACCGGTGGCCGCCGCACGGCGCCAGGACTCGCTCTCATCTCGGCTCTCACAGCCGCGCTTCCAGCCATGACCAAGAACCTCGCACTCGAGCTAGCCCCAATTCGCGTCAACCTCATCGCCGCCGGCTTCGTCGATACTCCGCTCTCAGCATCCCTGCTCGGCGATGAGTTGGATGCGCGGCGCGAGCAACTCCGCGCGACACTCCCGATCCGCCGCGTGGTCGGCCCAGCGGATGTCGCCGCCCTAGCCGTCCACCTCATGACCAACACGGCCGTAACCGGCGCAACCTACGACATAGACGGCGGCCAGCAGCTCGTGGAGAGCTCGTGAAGAATACCCTAGGAAACGATTGTTAAGGTGCGTAACGCGTGAAGACAAAATCGCGAGAAGCCTTCGCGTGGCAGGGAAAACAAGTTTTGAGTAGCGCCTCGTCGCCAGGTTTGCCATCTGTGTTGAAGTGCCCGAACCCCCAGCGGCCCGTCGCCGCGTACTTTTTTGAGTCCTTGACCATGAATTGAATGTTTGTGGGCGGGCCCGGAACGAAAGATTGTTCGCGGCCAAAGACTTTGTTGTTTTCCTCCGACGGGACATGACCATAGTGCAAAGCGGCGATGATCGTGCCGTCGGGATAGGGGAGCGTCCCTTCGCGGTACGCCTTGATCGCTACATCGTTGCCCAAAACGGCGGCGAAACTGTTGAGGTTGCCTTCTTCGTGGGCCACGGAGATCAACCTCCAGTCGCGGTATCCTGACGGAATTTTGGTCAAGTAGACCGGGGCCAAATTCTCATCCGCCTGTCCGAACGCGGGGACCATGCAGGCGATAACGCTAGCCGCCGTTGCAACTGCAACCAGCAAAAAAGCGATCCGTCTCATAGCTACTCCTTCGAATTTGCATCAGCCGGAATTTCCGATTTGAACCTCCAGCATGTGCATCATAGGCTCGTCCTGCGGTCGTTGCAACGAATTTTTCATCTGTCCCTGCTGAAAATGCCGTCCGTGCTGAATGCATAGTCTGTACCGGCATAGGGGTGCTAGGCTGCCGGCCCAATGAAAACCTCGTTTTCCGCTCTTCTTTCCGCGTTGCGCTCGTGCCTAAAGATCCGGAGCGCTTTGCGAGCCGAGAATCTTTCCTTGCGTCGACAGATTGGGGTGCTGATTCATCAACTCGCAAGACTTGCTTGCACACTTCGAATTAGCGAAACACTGGTGAATGCGTTCCATCTGGAATCAACCAAATGTAAAGGCAAATGCCTCTACTCCAGGGTCCAGTAACTCAATTTGAAAAGTACGGTCTTCGACCTTGCCTTTTTGCCGGATCAACTGGTAGAGACGATACTCGTTTACCGTCCCGTTTCCTTGACCGTCCACATCCGCTCCATGACCATCTAGCGGCGGAGCGCCGTCCAACAACACACGGAAGCGGATTGGATGGTCCCCCTTCCCAGGTCCCAGCACGAGATGCAAATCCCGTGCGTGGAATCGAAAGACAATCTTGCCGGGGGTCTCCTGAAGCGTCGCACTTTCGCCGCCGATTTTCCACTTTCCGGCCAAACCCCAGTCATTCACACCGAGATCCGTGGGCGTTGTGTAGGAATTCGGGGCGTCGTGTTTAATCTTCTCCGGCGTGGCGAAGTTTTGCTGCCGGGCATAGCCAATGTAGGTTTCCGGCGATTCATCATCGTCGATGTCTGCCGCAGCCTGCGCGCCAGATCCGTCCACTTGGATCATTCCGACAGCCTTCAGGCTTGCATTCTTCTCTTTCAGCAACTGCTGGATTACCTCTTCGGACTTGTCATACTCTCCTTCACCAAAATGGTGATAGCGAATCATCCCCTGCCCATCGATGAAGTAGTGAGCTGGCCAGTATTCGTTGTGGAATGCATTCCAGATCGCATAATTGCTATCGATTGCGACGGGATACGTGATTCCCAGGTTGCGCACTGCATTCGACACGTTCAACTGGTCTTTTTCAAAGGCAAATTCCGGTGTGTGCACTCCGATGACGAGAAGCCCGTCATCCTTATACTTCCGCGCCCAAGCCTCCACATGGGGAATCGCACGCAGGCAGTTGATGCACGAATAGGTCCAGAAATCGACGAGGACGACCTTGCCTTTCAAATCTTCTCTCGTCAACGGCGCGGAATTCAGCCAGGCTACCGCCCCATCCAGACTCGGCAGAGGCCCTTCATTCCTCAATTGGATGTCGACCGCCTGCGCTGCGGTTGAAGCAGTCCCGCGGGTGTGTGCGGCCGGCCGCAAACGGTCGACTAGACTCTGTTCGAAGCCCGACGTACTGGCCAGCGAAAGCCGTCGCAAAACTCCCGTGTCCCATCCGGAAGCAATGGCAACTACACCTACCAAAACGGCCACGCCCAAACCGCGGCGAATCCATTCCTCCGCACCCAATGACCTCTTCATCAGCGCGAACACTTTATTCCCCGCGAGCAGGGCTACAGCCAATGAGCAACCCGCTCCTGCTGCAAAAGCAATGAGCAAGAAATCGGTGCGCGCACCAGGTCCCCCAATGGCTGCACCCGCCAAAATCAACCCGAGGATTGGTCCAGCGCATGGAGCCCACAGCAGACCTGTCGACACGCCAAGCAGTAAGGACTTTCCGATACCCGGCATTTCGTTGTCGTCACGCTGGACGCGGCCGCCCAACCGAACAAACGGCCGGGACAAATATTCGGCGAGTCCGGGAGACAGCAACGAGAGTCCAAGCATGGCGAAGATCGCCAATGCCACAATCCTGCCAATCTGGTTCGCACGAACTACCCATGTGCCTGCAAATACGGCGACAGCCGCGACAAGAGCGAATGTCAGCGCCATTCCGGTGAGCAGAGGCAGTCCACTTCGCCGAAAGGGCTGATCCGCCCGTGAGAATACGAAGGGCAAGACAGGCAGGATGCAAGGACTGACAATCGTCAGTACCCCACCTAAAAATGCCAGCAGGTATAAGAACATTCAGCTATTTCTCCACACGATTTAGAGACGATTGGCGCACATAGTTTCGGAGCCGTTGATCTGGATTGCAGCACTCAATGCCGGACGCAATGCATGATCCCCAGCACAGCTCTCGGAATGTACTACGGTGCAGCTACTACCTTGATCGACTGAAGCATCCTGACCCAGCGAGCTGGTCTTTTGTCGTGAGGGGAAACGAGCCTGAGCGGACCAAGATTCGCATTCATTGGCTGTCCGTTCATTTTATCGGCGACGAGAATCTCAGAATCCTGAAAGTCTGAATCCGTCTCAGCCAGCGAAAAAACCACGCGATACCCGTCGGCTCCCTCAACCACGAGGTATGTAGCCATCGCTGTCCCGCGAAGTTTCGCGCCTTGGAGGACCCTGCACGTGTCAACAATTCATCGAGAAGCACTCCTTCGTACGTCTCTTCCTTGCTCTCGTGCGGATTGTATACCTTGACCGTTTTGCGCGGCAGTTGTTGCAAATCACCGATCGAGAGAAACAGAGGCTTCTCGACTCCACCTGTAACGGTCAGTATGGCTTCTGCCGGCTTTGCAATCTGCGCCAGAGGCGCCTGTGCACTTGCGGCAGGTGTCTGCGCTCGTACGCTTGCTGTGAGTAGTAGTCCCCCGATCCCCAACACCAGCACTAAGCGCTTCATATATCTCCCCTGTGGAGTTTAGCCCGTCTCTTCCCCCGCGGTAGGCGCACTCGCCGGTGAGCGGCTGACAAAAGGGCAACGGACAACTCCGAAGGAACCTGAACAGCACGTCCGGGCGTCAGCTCGGGTACAGGCGTCACGAAATTGCGCCTCCAGCGATATGGCGAATTGCAGGGGACGGGTGGCGAGCGCAACCACGATTTTAGATAGAGCGTCTCCACGATGAAAGCCGCCGAGCAATTCCTGCAGCAAATTAGCCGCCTTTTTTCTTTGCCGCCCACCACGCCTTTTTTGCCTTGCTAATCTTGGCTTTAGCTTCGGCTGACATCTTGAGTGGCCCTCTCTGGCGGGATGCCGCCTTCACCTTAGCCCATCGCGCCTTTTGCGCAGCAGCCATTTTTGCTCTCGCTTCGGCGGATATCGGTCTCTTGCTGCTCGCTGCCTTCTCAGGCTTTGCAGATTTGGTGAGCCGAATAATAGCGTTCCCGACTTCACCACCAAGAGCTTCGATTGCGCGGTTAAGCTTGTTTCTTTCAGAAACCAACATCGCAAGAATATCAGGCATTGCAATCCTCCGACGACCAAGGTAGCTTGAGAGCTGCCCCGTTGTAAAGTTCGGTCAGGCGGACTGGTTGATAGAGAGATGGTACGCTACTACATTTGTGAAACCTGCAAAGTGAAGTTTCCCCTTGGTGCGAGGGGAAACTCCCGATCTCGGCACCTGAATTCTCTCGGGCATAAGCACGCTCGGCTCATTCGCGACCTGCTGCGCCAGCCCTCCCTGACGTATGCGGAGATTGGCCGGCGTGTCGGAGTTACCAGGCAAAGGATTCACATCCACGCCAAGCAGATGTATCCGCACGAGACCGGGCGGCGTCAGCGGATGGTCACTCGCACGATGAACCGGCATCTTGCCGCGTGGTGGGAGGAGCATAATAATCATCCGTCAATTGTCCGCCTCAACGAGCTTGGATTTCGTGTTAAGCCCATTCCCCATTTCAGCAAAGATGGCCACGTGGACAAGTATTATCGGGAACGGGTTGATGTCAATGGCGCCGTGGTGGCTTTACGGAATCTCATCCGGCGCCAAATTGGTCACCGGAAATATCTGCAAATTTCTGCACCTGGAGATCCCGATATTGAATTCGTGATTTTCAATCTTCGGAGCGAGCTGTTTTATGTTTTTCCGGCGAGCCGACTGCGGAAGGGTGCCCGAAGGACATCTTTCTCCGACGACCCGTCCAGCGCCGGATCCTACGCCTCCCAGCACGACTTCCGCGATTACAGGGAAGCTTGGACCCTGCCTTCGCGGAAAAAGCCGATCCGGAAGAAGTGAGGATACAGGGGAAAGTCTGCTTCGGGGAGCATGACGCCCAGGAGAATCGAGGCGGTTCTGACCGTCGGAACATCGCCAGGCCGCGCAGGTCATCGATTAACTTGAAAAACGTCATTTTCCAGCATGTTCCGAAAACCTCACCTCCCCAGTGCCCGCAAAGCATTGAAAACGTGCACCGACGAAATGAGTTCTTGGTGTTCCGTTAAGAGATGTTTTTGGCAAACCGGATTAGCATCCTACAGCTGTCGGCTGGATGCACTCGTGCGGATGGCACTCGAAGGCGCTTGGGGCTGCATCTCAATCCGCGCCCAAATTACTTGACAGGACTGCTCACTTGCCAGATTAGTGGATGTTCAGCACTGGGGGCGGGCAAGGCCAACTGCGTGCGCTAGGCGCGCGGCGGAGGTGGAGGGATTGAGACAGAGTTTCCGGCGGCGGACTTTAGATGCTGTTTATAACTTAGCGAACCACTCCAGCGACCATTGAATCACCTGTTCGCGCCATTCAGGTCGCCGAAGGTTGTGATCCGCGCCCGGCAATTCGTGCCAGGTCATGCGGTAGTCCGCCAAGATTTTTTTCCATTCAGGACTGGAGTTTGTCATGGTCCGGAAGGATTCCGCAACAGTATCCTCGCCGCACAGCACCAGCATCAGCTTGCCGTGAAACCAGCGCAGATGATCCCCAAGCCGCCGCGCCATATCGGGTGTGCGATAGGCGTAATAGAATCTTATGGCATCAGACGGCATTGACGATGACGCACCATCCACCTCATCCCGTGTTTTATACATTCGCGGCGGCCCGGCTTCTCCTCCAACAGCTTCGCGAAGCGTGAGGCAAAGCTCACGAATACTCTCTTTGAAGCCAAGATCACCCCAAGGTCTGCTCTTCCTCCAATCGCGTTTGCGAATCTTACGCAAATAGAGCCCGGCATGATACCGGATCCTGGTGCGCGCCTGATCGCGCGCACTGTAGGCCCAAGGATTGAAAAGCCCCAACGCCGTGATGCGCGGGTCAGTATTGGCATAGCCGATGGCGTCGGCGGCTCCTGCACAGGAGCCCCAAGCGACAATCTCTTTCAGGCTTGGAGCATTTGCTATGAAAGCGTCGAGCGCGGCGCGGATTTCCTGCGGAGTTTCCTCGAACATCGGCACACGACCTTCTGAATCACCGCATCCCCGATAGTCCATCCGCATCACAGGGTAACCACCGGCAGCCCAGGCTCGCGCCAGTTCCAGATAGAGCCGATGAGGGCCCTCGCGGCATCCCGGGCGCCCTGGGATCATGAGAATCCCGCGTTTCGCCGGCTTTCCCGACAAATGCACGATTCCGAACAAGCGGTCGTTCTCACAGAGAAAGCTTACGGGCAACTCAGCCGTCATAGGTTGACCGCGTATCGAGGAATGCCGAAGATACGATTGCCGCGAACATTATGCGATAGGAGAATCCGTTGGCGACTTAACAGATGAGCCGCTCGTTCTCCCAATCGCAAACAGGTAAATGCGGAGCAGGCTTTCGTAGTTTTGCGCCGGACTGTACTTGGATTCATAGTCCTCGCGCGCGTGTCTACCTAGGCAATCCGCCAATGCGCCATCAATAAGCAAACGCTTGAGAGCGCGGGCAAGACTCGCCACATCACCAGGCGGGACAACGAGGCCATTGTGTTCGTGCAGAATCATTTCCCGCACTCCTCCGATCCCTGAAATAACTGCCGGGCGGCCGACTGCGAGCGCCTCAACCAATGACATCGGGCCGCCTCCGCCTTCATACAAAATCGACGGCAGCACCACAGCGCGAGACTCAGCGAGCAATGCGAAGACCTCGTTTCTATCTTTCCAGCCCACGAATGTCACCTGTGGCTGTCTAAGACCCAAGCGGGCAGCTTGTTGCTCAAGCGCTTCGCATTCGGGCCCCTGGCCTACGATTAAAAGTCGGTCCTCAGGTGCCATCTGTGCGTACGACCAGGCGGCAAGCAGATTCGCAAGGCCTTTTTCGGGTGAAAGGCGGCCGATGTACAGTATGGTTCGTGAATCGGATGGGAGTGGCGCTGTGATTCCGGGGTCTTCGGTGAAATTAGGCTTCACGAAAATGCGGTCACCTGGGAAGCCTCCCTCTATGAACTTGGAACGGGCGTGCTCGCTCATTACCACGAAGACATTTACCAAATTGCGCCACGTGCCACGGCGACGGTTTGTCATCACCATCCGCGCAACTGTCGCGGAGTCAACGACCGACCGGCGGTAGCATCTGCGGACAACGCCGCGCCAGGGAGCCTTGCCCAGGCAGTCCTCGCAGACTTTGCCGTTCCGAAGAAACTGAGCATTGAGGCAAAGCAGGCGAAAATTATGCAATGTTTGAACTGTAGGTATTCCCAGCGCCTGAGCAGCCCCATGGGCCGCGGGTGTAAGCCGAAACCAGAAATTGTGCACATGAACAACGTCAGGGCGGAATGATCGGCACAGCCGGGCGACGCTGGACTCGGATTCCGCCGACCACGCTGATGCCCAGCCCTCGCGCAACAGGCCGTTGATCCGTTTTCTTTTATCGATGTCGTTATCGTATATCGCAAGTTCAACCTGTACTCCGTTGGCGCGGAGCATCGCTGCTTCGGCCTGAACCACTGAGTCTTCTCCGCCGGGCTGTCGGTAGCGATTATGAAGCATCAGAACCCGCAAACGCCCTCCGTCCTTGGAACGCTCGGCGAAGAACTGGTCAGACGTGCCACGATTATGGGTGCGAGACGCCGCGCCAGCCAATCGAGGCGCTGCGCGCTCTCCAAATTCCACAAGTGGTTTGAGCCGCAGGAATGACCCGCCAGCAATGGTCCTGCTACAAATAGACGGGGTGACGCTTCAAGATCCTCGGAAACGGCGATTCCCCGTCCGCAGCAATTCGACCGGGCGATTCGGCTATCGGGGCGCAGAATTTCGCGAAGTAGGGGATTCTCTGCGCCCGCGAGCGTTCCTGATCCGCGACAATTAACCACTGCGGCCGCGCACAATTGCCCCGATACCCCGTTCGCCTTCTTGAACGCCACTGTAAAACCAGAGGCTGCGCCATGCGGCGGACTAATGGCTGTGACCTCGGCTGCAATCAACCGAAGTCTTCCCTCCCGCATCAGTCCTCGAGCCGCCGCGGCGTATTCGGGCGGAGTTTGGCGGTTCAATGCGGTGAATTGCATGCCAAACTGCTCCACGAAGCGCCGCTTCTCATTCGCTGAAAGACTATCGAATACCCGCCTAAATACCGAGCAGAGCGGCGGCGAGTAGTCAATGGATGAATATCCGAGTTGCCGCGCCTGGGCCGCGTCCTGCAAGGCCGCGGTAATGACTTGCCGGGCCGATATGCCCCGCGCGCCGATCAACCCATGCAGCGTTTGAGGTTCGAATGGCGCTGCAATGCCCGAAGAGTGCGCGTCCGGCAGACGACCGCTTGGGGAAATCACTACGACCTTGCTGATGATCCGATCGAGGCTGTGCTCGAGGGCGATTGTGTAGATCGCCTCCATCGCGGAAGCGTGCGAGCCAATGATTGCGATGCGGCCGGATTTGCCGCCCTCCTTGGATAGGGTTTGAAGAACGGACTGGAGTTGCGCGCCGCTTGGCGGATTCATGTTGTGGATATAACCGGGCGTCCCATCGAGGTCCGGCGCCGGATCGGGTGGGAGGCTTCCCAGTGCGAGAACCACGGTCCCGGCATCTAGTGCCGCACCGTTCCTAAAGCCAATCCGAAAGCCTTTGCCCGATCGCGCCAGCGACACAACCTCGTCTTGCAATAGGTCCACGCGAGCAGGCAAGTCTCGCGCCTCGGTCAACGCCTCTGCAAGAAAATCCGCGATGAACAGGCCAAACACGCAGCGCGGCAGAAACAACGAAAGGTAGCGTTCAGCTTCGTATTCAGCCGAGCACAGGGCAGCCTGATTGAACCGTAACCATCCTTTAATACCCGCGGTCGGCTGGGCACGTAACATACCCAGCCAGAGATCGCGGTTGTCGGCCAGCCAGTGCTGGAATCCACAGATGTTCATAGTGGCGATGTCATTGTTCAGCAAGAGCATGGGATGTACGGAGCGTCCGTAGGGAAGACCGCCGCCAAAATCTCCACTCGTATTGGCTACCGCAATCCGCCATCCATGTCCGGATCGCAAGTCTTTGACAGCCGCGCCTGCGCTGCGCAGTTCCTTCAGGACTTGAATGAGAGTCAGCGTGCCTGAAAGACCGCCGCCGATGAAAAGCAGGTCGTACTTGCCGGGATTAGCCGTTGAAAGGCTTTCCGAGGGATGGATTCGATCCAACATTTTTGTCGGTCAGTGCGGCAGTTAGGCGCTGGGTGATTGCCGGCATCATCTCCGATGCTGTGCGGCAACTGCCATGACGCATTCGACGACATATTCGACATCGGCATTGGTGAGGCTGGGATAAATGGGCAACGACAGGATGCGATCATAAGCCGCTTTAGCCACCGGCAGGTCATCCGGGCGATAGCCAAAGGCGTCTCGGTAATAGGCGTGCATATGCAAGGGAAGGTAATGTACGGTATTGCCGACGCCCATCTCCTCCAATCGCAGGCTGAATTCATCTCGGCTGATTCGCAGTTGATCAAGCTGTAACTGAATCACATACAAATGCCAAGCGTGCGTCAATTCCGGCAAAACAACCGCGTCGTGCACTGCCGGAGTTGATTTGAATCCAGCCTTGTATAGATCGGCGCAGCGCCTGCGTTCATCGCGAAAACGCTTGGCTTTTTTGAGTTGCTGAATTCCAATAGCCGCCTGGATGTCGGTCATGTTGGCTTTGTAACCGGGCGCGACCACCTCATATTTCCACCACCGCCTGACGCCGGCAGCAGTCAGACAGTCATGGTTGATCCCGCTGTAAGTCATCAACCGCATTCGCCTCGCGAGAGCTTCATCCGTTGCAGCAATCATTCCGCCCTCGCCGGTGGTGATGCCCTTGTTCGCGTAAAACGAAAAGCAAGATACTTCGCTGATCGAGCCTATCGGCTGTCCGTGGTACCCAGCAGTGAGAGCGTGAGCGGCATCCTCAATTACCCGAATTCCGTGATGCTCCGCAATCGCGCGGATTTCACGCAGCGGGCAAGGTTGGCCCGCGAAGTGCATCGGCATCACGACTTTTGATTTTGGAGTAGTCCTGCGTTCCAGATCCGCAGGATCCATGTTAAGGGTGGCGGGATCACAGTCCACGAACACGGGCCGCGCTCCAAGATGCACAACTGCGGCAACCGCCGAGGCAAACGTCATGGTGGGCATCAGAACATCGTCGCCGGACCCGACACCCATTGCCTCCAGAGCAAGCTGCAACGCGGCCGTACAGGACGCAACGGCAATCGCCCACGGTGCCTCGACAAAAACGGCAAAGGCCTCCTCGAATTCCTTGACGCGAGGGCCGGCGGTGAGCCAGCCGGAGCGCAGCGTTTCGCAAGCCGCCGTGATCTCCTCTTCGCCGATGCTGGGCCGGAAGTAAGGGATTTCGCGGCGAATCGCTTCAGCCTGAAAATGCGCTTTCGCCGCGGCGACCGGCGCGGAGACTCCAACAGTGTTGGATGAGCGGGGCGCATTCATCGGACTAGATTGCCGCCTCAACGACTGCGGAATAATTCACCAGCACATTCTTTAGCCATCGGATATTAAAGTAACGGGCATTATCCTGAGGCGTGACTCCAAAATCCCCCCGCTCCAGTGCGTTCCAAATGTCAATGGCCGCGGGAACTATTGCGCGATTTGGGCAAATGCCCAATCCCTGCGCGATGCTGCGTCCATCCGTGCGGTAACTTCGGCCACCGTTGTCGGCCAGTTCATTGCGCTCTATCTCGATTGAAACGTGAAAATACTCCTGAAATGCGGCCGCCAGTTCAAACGCCAAATCGGCGATACGATAATTGCATCCCACCAGATTGAAAACCTGATTACGCATTCGCTCCAGTGGCGCGGAAAGAAGAGAAATGTAGGCGTCCGCGGCATCATCAACGTGGAGCAACGGACGCCAAACTCCATGGGCGCCTTCCAGCGTGAGCACTCTCTTGCGCCACGCGTCGAGAGTGAAGGTATTCACCACAAGGTCAAAACGCATGCGTGGCGATGCGCCAAAGAGAGTTCCCATTCTCAGGATCGCAGGACAAAAAAGCGGATTGTCGGCTCCCACGCTCAACAATTCCAACTCCGCCGCTCTCTTTGAGCGCGCATAAGTCGTCATCGGCGCTGGTAAAGTTTCTTCCGTTAGAAGATAGCAGCCGCCGTTCGGGCTGTTGCCTGCGCCGCTGTATACCGAACACGTCGAGGCAAAGATGCACCGAATCAGGCGGTTACGTCGGCGTGCTTCGCGGGCCGCTGCCTCAGCCATGCGGGCCGTTGCGGTAATGTTGGCGCCCACGCTTAATTCGGGGGCCAATTCGGAGCAGGCATCGCCGGAGAGACCGGCAAGGTGAATGATTGCATCCACATCCTCGAGCCACGCGCGATCAAAATCGGCAAGATCGGCCTGAATCACTTCAAGCCGCGGATTGGCGGGCAGAGATTTGCCGAACCAGAGGGTATCCACCACGCGGATGCGCGCGCCGGACTCAAGTAACGCGGGAACGAGCCTGGTGCCGATATAACCGGCGCCGCCGGTTACAAGGATCATACACAACTCCCAAGCACACGAACAATTTCCGATTGTACGGAGGGTCAGCGCAGGTCTCAGATTGCCCATTCTGCGAACCCACGGCACACGCCTTGTCTGGGGTGGGAGTGTACCACAACGGAAACGTCAATATCCTACGAAAGGGTGCAAGCTAGTACTGCGTGAGCGCGCTCCTCTTTCGCTAGAACGGCTGCTTTCGGAGTCTCGACGAAATTCGGGGCTATCGGGCTCCGGGAGTGACCGTAGGCAGCCGATCATAAGCGGGACAATTGCGGCTCCGCAGTGACAGAGTGGAATGCTCGC
>Ga0302326_10023675_pt1 | contig 12507 bp, 10 predicted proteins | sample Palsa_T0_3_FD_202264 | JGI IMG/M metagenome (GOLD analysis project Ga0302326, IMG submission 202264) | Peat permafrost microbial communities from Stordalen Mire near Abisko, Sweden - Palsa_T0_3 | ecosystem: Environmental > Terrestrial > Soil > Palsa > Peat permafrost | place: Sweden: Abisko... | reverse complement strand
ATCGCGGAGCGCGAGCGAGACGAGCCACAGACCCACGAAACAGGCGGTGGAGAGAGTGGCGTTCTGGAGAAGGAGGGCGAGCATGGTCGGCGAAATCATCCGTGGCGCGGGCACCTGGTCGGACCCGATCCGTCCATCTTGCCCGCATTCCGGCGTCGCAAGCCAGTGCATATCTTCCTGGACTCGTGTGACGGCGTGCGCTTCACGTGCGATTCCGGATGGCTTCAAACCCGAGGTCGAGTTCTTCCGGTCGGCGAAATCGCTCATTTGAGAATGGTCAGTCCGCCGCCAGCGCCGGCGTCATGGCGACGACGCGGAAGACTGCTTATAGAGAGCCGAGACGTTCAATCAGCGACTTATCTGAGCCGCGAGCCACCTGGATGTCGCTTCCGGCGAGCGTTTGTCCACGTCACGGTCAACCATCAGATTGGCTTGTTGCATCGTCTTGAGATTGATCGCGCCGATGAGCGTGCTTAGCGACGCGATCAGCTTCTTGTCACGTGCGTGCTTTGCGGAGACCAACAAGACCGCATCATAGGGCGGCAATGCGCCCTTCGGGTCGCCAAGAAGCCTGAGATCGTATTGCGCGACACGCCCGTCACTGGAGAACGCCGTGATCGCGTCGACATCGCCACCGACCACGGCACGATACATGAAATCCGATTGGAACTGCCTTTGATGCGCAAAGTGCAATTGATAAGTGTCAGCGACAGCGCGCCACTCGGGCCGCGCAAATATCTCATAGTCGCCTCCGACCGTCATATCCGGTGCGTGTGCGGCAAGGTCGGCCAGTGTGACGATGTGCAGACGATCGGCGCGGTCGCGGCGCATCGCCACGGCATAAGCATTCTCAAAGCCGAGGCTGCCGAGGCAGCGGATGCCGTAGGTCTTTTCAAGCCACACGCCCATTTGCATCAACACGCGGGCTCGCCCCGGCGAGTCCGTCCGCTTCATCTCATTAGCCCAGATCGTGCCGGAGTAATCGACATAGACATCGATATCGCCGTTTACGAGAGCGTGAAATGCGACCGCTGAACCAAGCCCGTCGCGCCGCTGCGTGGCGAAGCCCGCTTCGCTCAGCCGTGTCTGTATCAGGCTGCCCAGAATGTATTGCTCGTCGAAGCTCTTGGTGCCGATGACGACAGGCGCTTGCGCCCGTCCGAGAAGCGGAAAAAGACTGGCAATCACCACGATGGCGATGCCGCCGAACGCGCTCCACAGCCGCCAGCGTGAGCGTTCCGCCAACCCGGATTCGGCTAATGTCAAAAGGCGATCAATAACGATTGCGAGCAACGCTGCCGCAATGCAGCCGAACAAGACCAGACCCCAGTTCTCGGTCTGCAAGCCGGTGAAGATGTAATTGCCGAGGCTGGTTTGTCCCACAGGCGTCGAAAGCGTCGCAGTGCCGATGACCCACACGGCAGCCGTGCGGACTCCCGCCATGATGATCGGCGCCGCCAGTGGAAGTTCGACCAGCGTGAGCGATTGCCAGGACGTCATGCCGGTCGCACGTGCGGCCCGCAGGATGGCGGGATCGATGCCGCCAAGTCCCGTGACGGTGTTCCGCAAGACCGGCAATATCGAATAAAGCGTCAGCGCGAGCATCGCGGGCAGAAAGCCCAGCGCGCGAAAGCCAAAGCCGAAAGTCGCGGTCGTGAACCCGGAGACAATGACCAACACGGGATAGAACAGCGCGAGAAGAGCAAGGCCCGGAATGGTCTGGACTATGCTTGCAACGGCGAGCGACGATCCGCGCAACCACGCCACGCGTGACGCGGCAACGGCGAGCGGCAAGCTGATCGCAAGACCCAACAACATCGCCGACAAGCTCAGCAGAACATGCTGCCCCAGATAATCGGGGAGGTTCGCGAAGCCGGCGTTGAACAGCGCCGCCGTCACGAAATTTGCATCGCTTCGGCGAGCTTCTTTGCACGTCGGCGCGGATATTCGATCATGGCGCGCACGAAATCGTTTGCGGGCGCCGCGACGAGCTCTTTCGGCGTCGCAACCTGAAGCAATTCTCCGTTGCGCATTACCGCGACGCGGTCGGCCAGCAGAAACGCTTCGGTCATATCGTGAGTCACCAGAATTGTCGTGAGCCCGAGCTGGTCATGAATCCCTCGATAGTCCGACGCCAGGTCGTCGCGGATCAGCACGTCCAGCGCACCAAATGGCTCGTCCATCAGCATAATGGCGGGTTTGGCGGCGAGCGCACGTGCGAGGCCAACGCGCTGCCGTTGGCCGCCGGAAAGTTGCGCCGGCAAACGCTGAGCAACCTCGGCGACATCGAGTTTCACCAGTTCGAGCAATTCGCGTACCCGGGAGTCTATGTCGCCCGGCGCCCAGTCAAGCAGGCGTGGCGTGATGCCGGCGTTTTCCCCGACGGTCATATGGGGGAAGAGTCCAACCTCCTGGAAGACAAATCCCATCTGCCGCCGCAGCATCACGGGATCCGTTTCGCGGATATCGCGACCTTCGATGAGAATGCGACCGCTTGTCGGCTCCGTGAGCCGGTTGATCATGTTGAGCGTCGTGGTCTTTCCACTGCCGGACTCACCGATCAGCACAAGGAACTCGCCGCGCGCGACGGTCAGGCTCACATCCCGGACCGCGGCGGACCCTTCGGCGAAATATTTGGATAGTCGTTCGAGCGTGATCATCGGCCCCGGCGGGTGGATCATGTGGGAAGCAACCCGAATACTGCAAATTGTTCGCCCACATCCATCCACGTCCTGCTCACGACCCAACCGCTGTCGGCAGCCATTGCCGTCCACATCGGAGAATCGTATTTTCTCGAACTCTCGGTGTGGATCGTTTCGCCTTCGGCGAAATCAAATCGACGGTCGGCGACCGTCACCGTCTGTGCGTCCAGACTGACAAGATGCATTTCGACTGCGGAGTCCTGCTGGTTCCATCGCGCACTGTGGGCAAAGCGATCGAGCACGAAGTCGCCGTCCAGCTCGCGGTTGATGCGGGTCAGCAGATTTATATTGAACTGCGCCGTAACGCCCTCGCGGTCGTCATAGGCGGGGAGCAGAGTCCGAAGATCTTTTATCAGATCCACGCCGATGATTGCCGTGCCCTTTGCACCGACATGGCGACGCATGCGCGCGAGAAACGCGGTCGCCTCCAAAGTGCCGAGGTTGCCGATCGTGGAGCCGGGAAAGAACGCAGCCCTGCGGTTGAGGCGCAAGGGTTTCGGAATCTCGAAATCGATCATGAAATCGGAGACGATCGGCCTGACGCAAAGCGCGGGAAATCGCTTCTGCATGCGCGCTGCGGTCAGTGCAAGGAAGCCGCCGGCAATGTCGATAGGAACGTAGCAACGCGGGGTTTGCAATGCGTCGATCAGAATTTCCGTTTTGACGCCCGCGCCCGCGCCATATTCGAATAAAGTCACGTCCGGACCCACGAGGTCGGCTATATCCTGCGCGTTGCTCTTCAGGATCGCCGTCTCGGTGCGTGTCGGATAATATTCAGGAAGACGCGTAATCTCCTCGAAGAGCTCAGAACCTCTATCATCGTACAGCCAGCGGCAGGGTAGTGTTTTTGGACTGCCCGACAAGCCACGCAAGACGTCGCCACAAAATACGACGTCGTGGCTGCTGCTGATTTTGGCTTCGTCGAGCATTGGCGTCATACTTTCTATCAGACATTCATACCGGGGCTGCATTCGCATCAGGCGGAATTGACCCGCGGACAGGGCCGTTGTCCGCGCAAGACTACAGGTCTTCGGCCAAGCGGATGCCCGAAAACTGCCAGCGCGCGGCGGGCGGAAAGAAGTTGCGATAAGTCGGACGGATGTGATCCTGCGGCGTTGCGCACGAACCGCCGCGCAGAACGAATTGGCCGCTCATGAATTTGCCGTTGTATTCTGCGAGCGCCCCGGAGTAAGGCCGGTAGCCGGGATAGGGATCGTACGAAGACCGCGTCCATTCCCAGGCATCGCCGAACATCTGCGTCAGACCGGTCGAATCCGGCGCGATCGTGGGATGGAAGTGGCCCATATCCTGAAAATTTCCCGCTGTGGCGCAATCGCACGCCGCGTTTTCCCATTCCGCTTCGGTGGGCAGCCGTTTGTCGGCCCACGCAGCGTAAGCAGCGGCTTCATAGAAACTCACATGAGCAACCGGCTCGGCCTCGTTGAGAGGGGCCACGCCGCGCAGTGTGAAAATCTTCCACTGATCGTTTTCTTCGAGCCAGTAGAGTGGAGAATCCCATCCCTCTTTCCGGCACGTCGCCCAGCCATCCGACAACCAGAATTCGGGCCGCCGATATCCTCCGTCCTCCATAAAAGCGCGATATTCGCCGCAGGTGACCAATCGGCTCGCAAGTCTGTAGGGATTGAGGAACGTCTTGTGACGGGGCTTCTCGTTGTCGAACGCGAATGCATCGCCGGCATATCCGACCTCGACGAGGCCCCCTTTGAAATCGATCCAGCGCATCGCGGGCACGGCACGGATTTTGGACGGGCGGGGCGGCAGATAGCCCGGCAAGAGAGGATTCGAGAACAGGGCGTGCTTGATATCGGTCAGGATCAATTCCTGATGCTGCTGCTCGTGGTGCAGGCCCAGCGTCAGCCTGGCTGCCGTCTCGCTGGTGGCGTCAATCGATTCGCAAAGCGCGCGCACCGCATCGTCCACATAGTCGCGATATGCCCGAATTTCCTCGGAGCCGGGGCGTGTCAAGAGTCCACGTTGCGGCCGGGAATGGCGCGGCCCGAACGCCTCGTAATAAGAGTTGAACAGGTAGGCGTAGCGATCGTCGAACGGCTTATGCTTCGCGTCTGCCAGCACAAGGTTCTCGAAGAACCAGGTTGTATGCGCGAGATGCCATTTCGTCGGGCTGGCGTCGGGCATTGACTGAACACTCCGATCCTCGGCGCTCAACGGCACGGCGAGGGCATCCGTCGCCCCGCGAACGCGCAAATAGCGCGCCGCAAGCGGCGATTTCGCCGGATTTGTTTCTTCCGCGAGCACGGTCCCTATCTTGCTGTCTTCGGTGGGGCGGAACATAAATGTATTGCGGCAAATAGCTCGTATGTGCCTATCCGTTCTTGAGCGTTGTGATAGCCCTTGCGCATCTTGCAATTTTCCTGTTCTGCGGGGTGGGAATAGTTCCAGAAATTATCCGCCTTGGCTAGGTTCAGGATCGGCTGTCAAAAGGGGGAGGCATTGCGATTCTCGCGGGTCGGCAACCCGCGCCCGGCGAGGTCTGGCCAGATCAGGTAGATGCGGAGCCTGCCCAACGTCAGACGTAACGCGGGATCGGGCCGTTGTGTGGCGTCATGCGGTCCGATAGATCGAACGTCACTTCATCGACGTAGCACCAGCCCCAGCCCTCGGGCGGATCGTAACCTTCGATGATGGGGTGCTTGGTGGCGTGAAAGTGCTTCGTGGCGTGGCGATGTGGAGATGAATCGCAGCAGCCGACGTGGCCGCATATCCGGCACAGCCTGAGATGCACCCATTGCGATCCGATCTTGAGACATTCCTCGCACCCGAGTGCGCTCGGTGTCACGTCGCGGATCGTGGCCATGTGACGGCAGGTTTCAGCCATGGGGTCTCTCCAATTCGTGGGAAGGCTCCGGTTCCGCGCCCAGACCTTCGGCCGCGCGGAACGCGTGGATGGCGGCAACGACCTGCGCACCTTCGCCCACCGCCGCCGCCACGCGCTTGATCGATCCGGAGCGCACATCACCGATAGCGAAAATTCCATTGCGGCTCGTTTCGAACGGATGGCGCTCGTTGGCGGCGAGAGCATCGGCGCGAACAAAGCCCTTCGCATCCAGCTCGATGCCGGATTTCGCAAGCCATGCGTTGTTCGGCTCGGCGCCGATGAAGAGGAAGAGATGCCGAATCGCTCGGCGCGTTTCTTCGCCGGTCGTGCGGTGGCGCCAGGTGACATTTTCCAGCAAGCCATTTTTGCCATCGAGCGCCGTCACCTCGTTTTCAGCGACGACTTCGATGTTGGGCTGTGCAGCGATGCGTTCGCACAGATACCGCGACATCGTCGATTCCAGGCTCTTGCCGCGCACGATCATCCAGACCTTTCCCGCCATGCTCGCAAGATATACGGCGGCTTGACCCGCGGAATTTCCGGCCCCGACGAGCCCGATTTCCTGCCCGGCACAAAGCCGCGCTTCGAGCGGCGATGCCCAATAGTGGACGTGCGAGCCTTCATAGTCAGAAAGGTTTTCCACGTCGAGCCGGCGATATTGCGCGCCACTGGCGATGACGATGGTGTGCGCCTTAACCGTGTCGTTTCCCTTCAGACCGAGCACGAACCGGCATGCCCCCGCATCCTTGGCGTCTCCCAGAACGACCACTTCTTCCGGGATCGCCATGTTCGCGCCGAATTTCTGCGCCTGGTTATAGGCGCGCGCCATCAGCGCCAAGCCGCTGATGCCGGTGGGAAACCCGAGATAATTTTCGATGCGCGCCGAAGCGCCGGCCTGTCCGCCGAACGCGCGGCAATCGAGAACGACAACCGAAAGTCCTTCTGATGCGGCATAGACTGCGGCCGCGAGACCGGCGGGGCCGGCTCCGACGACGGCCACGTCGTACACTTTGGAGCTGTCGATGCTTACCGATAACCCAATACAACGGGAGAGCTGCGCTTCGCTCGGGTTGCGCAGCATCTCGCCGTTGAGACACAGAACAATCGGGAGATCTGCGGGTGCGACATGAAATCGCTCGAGCAGCGTCCTGGCGCTCACATCGGTGTCGGGATCGAGACGACGATGCGGATGGCCGTTGCGTTCGAGAAAGCTTTCCAGCCTCAGGACATCTCGTTCGCCCGCGCGGCCGACGATCACCGGGCCGCCGACACCGTCTTGCAGGAGACCGACACGTCGCAGGATCAGCGCACGCATGATCCGTTCGCCGAGCTCGGCTTCCTCGATCATCAGGTCGCGAAGACGCGGCGGAGGCGTGACGATCGCGTCGACATCGCCGACCGCCGTTCCATCGACCAGGGAAGGGCGGCCGGAGAGCTGCGCGAGTTCCCCCATGAAACTGCCGGGCCCATGCGTGACGATGGGTTTGTCCGACGCATCGTGCGGGGTGACACGCACTTCGCCGGACAGGATGATGTGAAGGCCTTGCGTAGGGAGCCCCGCACGAACGATCAGTTCGCCTGGGGCATAATGGCGAAGATCGCCGAACCGCCGCAACCGATCGATCTCGGTTGCGCTCAAACCCGGAAACATCTGATCGCGGCGCGTTTCCGTAATAGGTCGCAAATCGTCGGCCATCGATCCCTTTTCGGCAGTCGGAGACATGACCAGATAGTGTTTCCACACTCTACACCCAGTTTTTGATGTTGCCGAGCAAGAACATCGAAAAATTGGCGTGCTGCACCGAAAAACTTGGCCGCCGGCTGCGGCGCGTGCCACCTCCGCGACGCAGATCCCTTCGAGGGCCGGGCCGAATGCGACGCCATCCTCTATAATGCGACGCAATTTCTGCGTTAGCGCCATTCGCGTGAGGGCGGAAACGTAGATTCGTTGGCGCTCAGCATCCGCAACCGGCTTGATGCGCTATCGAGATAATAAAGCCGACACGTGTCGGTTGAGGCGATCGAAATCTGTCCCGCCCGGAAGAACAGAAAGCGACCGAAATACCCTTCAACGTTGATCCCAGCTTCCAAAAATTGCCGGCTTGTGAGCAAAGTTCGCTACCGAAAACGTCCCGTATCAATCCATCAATTGCGAACTCGCGCCCCGCACAGTGGGCGGCGAAAATCGCAGGGGACGGCGGCACTTGGCGGAGAACGCATGGATCGGCAGCGCTCGGAGCAGGAAATAAATCCGACAGGCCGGCCCCTATGACCCGATTGCCACGGCCGCGACGTTGCAGTCGCCATAAGCATTCCCTCCTATCGCCAATCGAGGAGAAAATAAGCCCGACCGGCATCGTCGGCGAATTCGACCTCGGCACGTCGCGTATAAGCATGCCCGTCGAGCGTCGCTTTTGAGGTGATCGTGAAGATGCGACCGCCGAGCGGCGAAGTCGGATCGACAATTCCAGCAGGTATTTTGGTCGGCAAGTCGTCGGGCATCATGCGCACGAGCAACCGACGCGTCAGAAGCGAATCGACGAGTTTCCCGTCATTGTTGTTGAGAGCAAGCATTACCTCGCGTGGCGCCGTAGAGGCATTGAGCGCGCTTGAGTTGCCGTCGACCGTCAAAGCCGGGGCTATTTGCGAGAATAAGGCCGGCGTCATGCCCATTACGAGCCTGAGTTCGTCGACCGTTTGGAAGGCATCGTGCCGCTGGTGATAGGGATAGAAGCGGGCGCGATAATCGGCGTCGGTCGCACCGTGCAGTCGGTGAAGCTCGATCTTGCTTCGCCAGTCGAGAATCTTGTCGGTGAGACTTGCGGCATCATCGTCCGACAGTCCCGTCGTCTTGAGGAGTTGGCGGATGAGCGACTCGTCGGCCGCATTCAGATTGATCAGGCCCTGACCGTCCTGCACACTCACCTGGATGGCGGTGCCGTCGAAAGTGAAATTTCGCGCAACACCGTCTACGCGCCAGCGCAGTTCGACTTGCGGATCTGCGATGCCGGCGACCGCGCGCGCGACGGATGCGTCGAGGGCCGCTTCTGCAATGGCGGCGTGGCGAACGCGGCCTTCCAGGCGCCACGAGGCGAGAGACAGTTCCTGCAAGCCGGCGGCGAGGAGCGCAAGCAGCGTCACCGTCCACAGGACCGAAATCAGCGCCCAACCGCGCTGGTCTTCAGTGCACCGATTCCACAAGCGATTCGACGTCGGGAAGTTTCCGGCGAAGCTCATCCGTGATCGCGCGTGCCTTGTCGGCATTGTCCACCACATGAGGTGTGATCAGAACCATTAATTCGGTTTTGGTGTAGTCGTTCTCGGTGTCGGCGAACAACGCGCCGACAACAGGAATCGAACTCAAGCCGGGAATGCCGCCGCGCGTATTGCTTTTGTCGCTGCTGATGAGGCCGCCCAGCGCCACCGTCTGTCCGTCCTGCACGGCGACGGAACTGGTGATCTTGCGTTCCTCGATTGTCGGCGAATCAAGGTTGGATGAGGTGGTGGAAGTTACGTCGCTCACTTCCTGCGAGATGTCCATCATCACCACGCCTCCGCGATTGACCCGCGGCGTCAATTTCAGGATCACGCCGGTGTCCTCGTATTCGATGCTGTTCACGATCTGCGGCGACGAGGTGATCGTGCTGATCGACTGCTGCGTTTCGATGGGAACGCGGTTGCCGACTTCCAGCGTCGCCGTCTGGTTGTTGAGGACCATGAGTTCGGGCGACGAGATCACGTCGACTTTTGTCACCGTCGACAGCGCGCTCAGCGTCGCCTGGATCGAGTTTCCGTTGAGAAACATGTAAGAAAACCCGGGGTAGGTGGCCGAGATCGTCGCGCCCGAACCGGTCGACAGCACGATCTGATTCTGCGTGTTCGGCTGCGAAAAGTACTGTACTCCGAAATGCAGGTTGTTCGTCAGCGTGATTTCAGCAATCGCGGCCTCGAGGAAGACCTGTGTCGGTGGCGTATCGAGCTGACGCAACGCCGAATGAATAACGCCATATTCCGTTGGTGTGGCATAAACCACGAGGGCGTTGTTTGCGGTATCGGCGGTGATGTTGACGCCACCCGTTCGGCCGCCCGCCTGCGCCAGTGTTCCCGAATAGGACGTCGACTCCGCAGGCGCAGAAGCGCTCGCCGATTCCGGTTGCGGCGCGGTGCTGCCGGGCGTTTCGTGGGTCGACGTGCCTGCGGGCGTTGATTCCAGGCTTGCTTGCGGCGATTGCGGGGCCCCGGGCGCAGCGTTCTGCGCGCCGTTTCCGAACAATGCTTTCGCAAGAGTCGAGGCGACGTCCGATGCGCGGCCGTTTTGTACGTGATAGACGAATATTCGGCGACCGCTCCCCTGTCCGGGTTTGTCCAATCGTTCGACCCAGGCGCGCATCTGATTGAGGTAACGGACCTGCGGAGAAACCGCGAGAATTGTGTTGAGTCTGTCGATGGGAACGAGCCGCACAACGCCCAGAATGGGACTGTTCATTCCCCCCAGCACCTGGTTGAGCTCTCCGGCAAGCTCGCGCGCGTCGGTGTAGTTGGGCGTGAAGAGCGCGAACGACATGCCTTGCATCCAGTCGACGTCGAATAATGCGATGTCGTCGCGGATGACTTTGCGTTCCTCTGCCGTCCCCTCGATGATGACGAGGTTTCGCTCCGGATCGGCACGGAGCATCCCGGGGGCGGGCGCCAGCGGATCGAGCAGCTTCTGCATCTCTACCGCGGAGACGAAATGGACGGGCACGGACTCCGTGCCGAAGCCCGCCAGTTCGTGATCGCTGGCGATCGCGCTCGCAGTGTGGGCTGCGTCCGCCATGGGAACCACTTTGTAGATGCCGTTCGAATGGACGAGCGCCATGCCGCTCGTCTTCAGCGCTTCTTCCAGCGCCGGGAGCACCTGCGCCTTCGTAAGTGGCGTGCTCGTCTGCAGGGTGACCGTGCCCTGCACCGTACCGGCAATCTCATAGTTCAATTTCAGATAATCGCCGAGCACGGCCTTGGCCACGTCTTTCAGATCGGCGTTGACGAAGTTCAGTGTGATATCGCCATCGGTCGCGGCAATACGCGAGGACGCCGAACTGCGGCCCACCAGTCGTCCCGTCCCCGGAAAAATCTGCGAGTTCGGTTGCGGTTGCGGTGTAGCCTCGTCGAGGTCCTCCGGGGCCGGCGCTGTGGCCGTTGCCCGCGGCGCGATGGGCGTAGGCGGGGCACGGGACGACTCACACCCCGCCAGCATCAGCGCTAACGCGGGCGCCAATGGCCATCTGTTCAGGCTCCCGAAACGCATAATCCCCATCTTTTCTGCGTCATTCTGTGTGGCGCTATAGTCCGTTGCCCGGCTGCGGTACGGGCGTCCGGCTTTTTCCCGTCATCCGAACGATCTGATCGGCCGCCCCGTGGGCGCGCAGCACGACTTTATCGGCCTCGATCGCTACAATCTGCCACCCGGCGAGCGAACTGCCAACTGCATAGCTCAAGGCCTGCGGCGCCTGTGCCAGCTTGATCAGGGCAAGGCGCGTCTGGCGATCGATGATGATGCCGATCAAAGCCATGGGTGGCAGCGCCCCGGCCCCCGATCCGTCTGCGGATGATTGTTCGGGCGGTCCCGGCACGGGCCTCCTCGAGGGATCGAAAATCGGGCGCGCGTCGATCGCGGCAAAGCTTGATGGCGGCGGCATCCGAAACGCCGGCTGCACGGCAGCAGGTTCCGGCGATGACGGCGCCAGATGAATGGATGGCGTCTCAAGGTCCGGAATGGGGTAAAAGCACTCATAGCCCAAAGTAGCAGCCAGGAGCGCGCAGAACGCACCGAAGGCCGCTCGAATGCGTGCCATCGCGATCATCGCGCCCCGCCCCAGCGATAGGCCCGGACCGTCCAGCGCACCTCCAGCTTCGGTATGCCGCCGGCGGAAACGGGGTCGCCCGTGTCCCATGCCTGCCCGGGCGTCAGCTCGGCGTCATCAATAAAGAAACTGGGAGTGTGATTCTCGACGGCATAGGCGAGCGCGCTGAACCGGGCGAGCGGCACGATCACATCATAGGCAACGGAAATGACCTCGAAGCTGCCGTCCTTCGTCGGCGGCAGGGGCTGCGCGCTGCGGACTTCACCCTGACTATTTGCGACGATCGCCTTCATCGCGCTCTGCAACTGCGCTTCCGCCAGCGCGGCGCTGTCGCTTTGAATGAGACTCGACTCAGATGCCGCGCGCTGACGAAGTTCGTCCAGTTGCGCTTCCAGCCTACCGCGCGAAGCAATCTCGGCCTGGTAAACGGCAGATTGACGAACCGCGTTGTTGATATCGTGGTTTTGAGCTGCAAAGAGCAGAATAACGGGCACGGCAGCGAGAGAGAGCGCGACAAGCGCCACGACCGCAAATATCGCCAGCGCCGCCTTCCGCCCCTTGAGCTTGCGCAAGAGAGCAGTCAAGGCGCACCCGCCTTGATGTCGCCCGCCTTGATGTCGAACGTGATGTCAAAGCGATCCAGCTTGCTCGAGCTTTGAACCACCGGTGCATTGAACTGGGCGTTGGCAAAACGCGGCGAGCGGTCTATCAGGGCGATGAGATCCGATGCGGAATGCGAATAGCCCTGCGCATGAGCTTTGCGCCCCTGCAGGCTCAAATCGCTCAACCAGGTCCCGTCCGGCAGGGCATCGCTGAGGGCAGAAAGCGTCGAAAGCAGGAATGGCTGCGCGGATTTTTTCGCGAATGCGAACTCGATCTGCGCCCGCGCGTCGGCAAGATTGTTTCTGACGCGTTCGACCTGTACCGCATCAAGTTGCTGCGTTTCGATCTGATCGTCGATGGCTTCGAGTACCTCCATCCCGCGCACATAGGCGGCCAGGACGATTGCGATTGCGAGAACAAGGCTCAAGCTTGCGAGCCACGCAACGCCATGCCGTCGCCAGTGCGCGCGCAGCAACGCAATACGGTCGACGGAAAACTGTCT
>Ga0302326_10023673_pt1 | contig 12507 bp, 8 predicted proteins | sample Palsa_T0_3_FD_202264 | JGI IMG/M metagenome (GOLD analysis project Ga0302326, IMG submission 202264) | Peat permafrost microbial communities from Stordalen Mire near Abisko, Sweden - Palsa_T0_3 | ecosystem: Environmental > Terrestrial > Soil > Palsa > Peat permafrost | place: Sweden: Abisko... | reverse complement strand
ACAGGGAGGCATTTCAGGCACCGTAGTCCTGCAGGCCACGATCGGCAAGGACGGGCACGTCACGGACGTTCAGCCGATGAGCGGACCGCCGGAGTTGCGTCAGGCCGCGCTGGACGCCGTGCGCACATGGGTCTACAAGCCTTACCTGCTGAATGGCGACCCCGTCATCGTCAACACCACGGTCAATGTTGTCTTCACGCTTGGGAATTGAAACATCGACGCTCACGGCTGACCTTGTGTTATGTTTTCGGCATGCGAAAAGCTGCAATTCTCGGGTCGCTTTGGCATTCGAAACTGTTGCTCTGTCTTGTTGTACTGGCTCCGAGCTCCCTCCTATCTTTTCCGCAGGTTGCAGACTCCGCGAAAGATGCTCCTGTTCCGGCGATGCCCAGCGATCCCAAGGCTCTGATGCTTCTTGCTGCCCGGGCCAACAGCATCACGGGAGCTGGCGTGCAACCCTGGCACCTGAAGGCGAGCTTCCAACTGTTCGACTGGGACGGCAAACCTACCAACCAAGGGACCTACGAGGAGTTCTGGGCCAGCCCGACCAAACGCAAGCGCATATTCACCAGCACGACTTTCACGCAGACCGAATTCACCACTGAAAAAGGAATCCTCCGCTCCGGGCTGAACGCGCCGCCGCCTGCGCCGCTGGCACAGATTGTGAATCAATTGATCGATCCAATGCAGCTCGACGAAGAGAAGGTCCAGCACTTGACGGTGGCATTGAAGGAGAATAAGACCAAAGTACAGACGCTGGAGTGCCTTGGGATCACCGGTTCCGACAGAGATGATTCGCCCCGGTATATTGTCGGGGATGTATTTTGTCTGGATGACAAAATCCCGCTGCTGCGCATCAGCACACGCTCAGGACCGATGGCAGCGCAGGTTTTACGCAACAATACCGTCAGGTTTCAGGGCCATTATCTGCCGCAGGATATCCAGAGCCTTGCGCCGGGGCCGCCGGATGGCAAGCCGCGACCGACCTTCAAGCTTCATTTAGACAGCGTCGAAGTGCTCAAGACAGTGGATGAGGCGGATTTCGCGCCATCGGCGGATGCAGTCCCTCCGCCCAGGCGAATTGAACTCTCCGCGGATGTCGCGAGCAAGCAGCTCCTAAATCATCCAAAACCCGCGTACCCCCCGATTGCAAAGGCAGCGTGCGTGTCAGGTAAGGTGGTGCTCGAGGTGGTGATTGCGTCGAATGGAACGATTGAGTCCGCCCGCGTGATCAGCGGGCCGCCGATGCTGCAGGAGGCGGCAATCGACAGTGTGCGGAAATGGACATATAAGCCATTTCTCGCAAACGGTGAAGCGGTGGAAGTGGGTACAACTGCGACAGTTCCGTTCGTTTTGCCCATTGGCGCCGGGCCCGGCGGCCCGTGCGGTTAATGACGAAGCTGCCGTGGGCGGAGACGGCAAATCGCAAAAGGATCGGGAAACAAATAGGGGTGGGCAACAGTCCGTTGCCCACCCCTTAGTTCTTCCGCCGGATCGGCGGGTACGCCTGGACGGCCAGTCCTACTTTTTGTCTTCGACGTCTACGTACTCGGCGTCGATTACGCCTTCGTCTTTCTTCTGCTCGGCCGGTTGCTCGGGGCCTGCGGCGCCGGGACCACCTTGCGTGGCTGACGCTGCATTCGCCTTGTAGAGCACCTCAGCCAGTTTGTGGCTGGCCTGGGTCAGCTTCTCGTGGGCGGACTTCAGCTCACCGGAACTCGGCGTGCCCGCAAGCACTCCCTTGGACTCGGCGAGAACCGACTCGACTTCGGACCTTTCCGGACCCTGGATCTTGTCGTTGTTGTCTTTCAGCATCTTTTCGATGTTGTAGACCAGGCCGTCGAGCGAGTTGCGCGCTTCAATCTCTTCGCGCTTCTCCTTGTCTTCTGACGCGTGCGCTTCGGCTTCTTTGGCCATCTTCTCGACCTCGTCCTTGCTCAGACCGGAACTGGACGTGATCTGAATGCGCGTGTCTTTGCCAGTGGCCGTGTCCTTGGCCGTCACGTTGAGAATGCCGTTGGCATCGATGTCGAAAGTGACCTCGATCTGCGGCACACCGCGTGGCGCCGGAGGGATGCCCGCCAGCTTGAACTTGCCCAAGGTGCGGTTCTGCGCGGCCAGCGGACGCTCGCCCTGCAGCACGTGGACTTCGACTTCCGTCTGCGAATCCGCCGCCGTCGAAAACGTCTCCGTCTTCTTGGTCGGAATCGTGGTATTGCGCGGAATCATAGTCGTAGCCACACCGCCCAGAGTCTCAATCGCCAGCGTCAGAGGCGTCACGTCCAGCAGCAACAGGTCCTTGACCTCACCGGCCAGAACGCCCGCCTGCACGGCTGCGCCCACAGCCACAACCTCATCGGGATTTACGCCCCGATGCGGCTCGCGTCCGAACAGCTTCTTCACCAGCTCCTGGATCTTCGGCATGCGCGTCTGACCGCCGACGAGAACTACCTCGTCGATTTTGTCAACGCCGATGCCTGCATCCGCCAGCGCCTTCTTGCAAGGCTCGATAGACCGGTCGATAAGGTCTCCCACAAGCTGCTCGAGCTTGGCGCGGGTGAGCTTGCGGACCAGGTGCTTGGGGCCGGTTGCGTCGGCTGTAACGAAGGGGAGATTGATCTCCGTTTCCACGGTCGTCGAGAGCTCGATCTTGGCCTTTTCCGCCGCGTCCTTGAGGCGCTGCAGGGCCATCTCGTTTCCCTTGGAGGCGAGGTCGAGACCCTGCTCCTGCTTGAACTCGGCAATCAGCCACTCGACGATGCGCTGGTCGAGGTTGTCGCCGCCCAGGTGCGTGTCGCCGTTGGTGGACTTTACCTCGATGACGCCTTCGCCGACTTCCAGAATGGAGATATCGAAGGTACCGCCGCCGAAGTCATAAACCGCGATGGTCTCATCCTTCTTCTTGTCGAGGCCATACGCCAGTGCGGCCGCAGTGGGCTCGTTGACAATGCGCTTCACATCAAGGCCGGCAATCTTGCCCGCGTCCTTGGTGGCCTGACGCTGGGCGTCGTTGAAGTAGGCGGGCACGGTGATGACCGCCTCGGTCACCGTCTCGCCCAGATAGGCCTCCGCAGATTTCTTGAGCTTCTGCAGGATCATCGCCGAGATTTCCGGCGGCGTGTATTCCTTGCCCTGCGCGACTACCGCGATGTGGTCGCCCTGCTGAACCACCTTGTAGGGCACCATCTTCATTTCGTCTGTAACTTCGTTGTAGCGCCGGCCCATGAAGCGCTTGATGGAGAAGATGGTGTTCTCCGGGTTGGTAATGGCCTGGCGTTTGGCCACTTGGCCAACCAGCCGCTCGCCGCTCTTTGAGAAAGCGACGATGGAGGGCGTAGTGCGCGCACCCTCCTCATTCGGAATCACTTTGGGCTCTCCGCCCTCTAAGACCGCAACGCACGAGTTGGTCGTGCCAAGGTCGATGCCAATGATTTTTCCCATTTTTGATTTCCTGCCTGTTCCATAAAATACTGACTCTAATAAGATGCATGATGAGTGACTTAGTGTCAAATTTATTTGATGGTATGTCGATAAACCGCGGCCGCATCGTTCAACGGCCTCATTTTCCAGCGACAAAAGCAGGAAGTGCTTATATATGAGTATTTTATCGACGTAATAACCAGGATTTCTAGTCCGGTCCCGCGAGCTGCGGGTCTCTCGCGGACGACTCGCCGGCCTCCATCACCGGCTCCTCCTTGTCGTTTTCCGGGTCGTACTGGTGTTTCGCCATCCAGTCCTTGAGCACCGCGGAGGACTCCTCCGCCAGGGACCCGTTTTTCCAGTAGTAGACCAGTCCTGCGCTCATCTCCGTCGTCAGATTGCAGGACTCCGAGTTCCACGGCTTGCCGGCCTGCGGCAGCAGAATCTCCAGCGTTTTATCTTTCTTTTTCCACCGGGCAGGAAGGGTACTGTACCCGCCGGAAGCTTGCATCGCAACTGTGCAGCTATAAGTGAATTGGAAGCCTTGCGGTTCGCCATTTTCAAACAGGTCTGCCACACCCATCCCCGCCACGTAGGGCGGCGGATCGGAAAGGCTCTTCGGCACGCGGCTGTGATTCGGCTGCGCAGCGAATCGCATGATGTGAACGCGCAGAGGATATTTAGCCTCATCAGGCTTCACTGCGAGAGCCGGCGTTGAGACTGCCAAACTTCCCAGTGACGCGCTCAATGCGAAAGCAAAAACACGACGCACGCCAACGACCCCAAGAAAGTTCATATCCGATTTATCAATCATCTTACCCGAGCCGGCCCAAACCAAGCCGATCCCCTAAGGGTTTCTGTGCTTCGTGACGCCCACCCGGAACGGACTCACCGAATCTATCGGAAAGTCTCTTCTTTTCTGAGCCATAGCCATGGAGTATTCTTTTCGCATGGTTCCCCGTCGTTCGCGTTCTTTTGGCCTGTTTGTTTTGATCGTGATGGCTGCTGCCGCGGTTCTTGCTCGCGCAGGCGTGTCGCCTGCCGCTGCCCCATCTACTCCGCACACGTTGGTGCTCGATGGCCTGGGCAAAGGCGCCGCGCCTCTCGACGGACCCTGGCAATTTCATACCGGCGACAATCCCGACTGGGCCAGCCCCAGCTTCGACGATTCGACCTGGGAACAGCTCACAGCCGACAAGCCCTGGGGACAGCAAGGCCACGCTAACTACGCGGACTACGCCTGGTACCGCCGCTCTATCGGCATCACTCCCGCTCCGGGCGTCTCTCCCGACGTGCAACTGCTCATCCCCGCCATCGACGACGTCTACGAGATCTACTGGAACGGCGTCAAAGTCGGCCAGCTTGGCAACATGCCGCCCCATCTCTACTGGCTCAGCAGCCTGGCGCCGCAGATCTACAATCTTGGCCCCGCCCGCACCGGCGTGCTTGCCATCCGCGTGTGGAAGACGCCCTTGCCTTCCAACGACCCCGGCACATTGGGCGGCTTTGAAGGCGTTCCGCTGATTGGGAGCCCTAAGGCCATTGCCGCCGCTGCCGGCAACATACAGTTCGATTGGCTGCGCCAGCAGCAGTTCCGCTTTGGCCTCGTCTCGCTCTATGCCCTCGTGGCGCTGCTCAGCTTCATTGTCTGGCTGCGCGATCGCAGCCAGTGGCTCCTCTTCTGGATGACAGTCTTCGCCATCACGCCGTTGATCGAACTGCTTCTGTCCGGTCTCGAACTCCGCTACTCAGCCGTCACATCAATCTGTCTCACCCAGATTGAGATCAACGTCCGCGAAGCCTCGCAATGGTTTCTGCTGCTCTGGCTGCTCCAGCTACACGAGTCCCGCAAGTTGGTGCGCTTCATCCGCGTGGCCGCCGTCATCAGCATTGCCGCGGGCACGCTCGACGGCACGTTGTTCTACTTCTACCCCAACATCCTTTCCACTCTTCAGTTCCAGCTCGGAGATGCGTTTCTCACCATCTTTGCCCTGGCGGTTGAACCTCTTTCTGCCTTCCTGGTTGCCTGGGCCATCGTGCAGCGCAAACGTCTTGACTCCGCACGCTGGACGGTGGCCATCGTCGCCTTTCTCAACGCAGGATGGTATTGCATAACCAACGCCGCCGCCCAGGGTGAGCGGTTTACCCATTGGACTCTCGCCGACAAGATGAACGTCCCGCTGTTCACCCTGATCGGTAATCCCATGAGCATCCAGACGCTGCTCCGCATCCTGCTCTTCCTCTCCATCGTCTACGCCGTGATTCGCTATTCCATCACTGAGCGCCGCCGCCAGGCCAATCTCGAACAGGAAATTCAAAACGCGCGCGAGTTGCAGCAGGTGCTTGTCCCGGAGACGCTGCCCGCGCTCCCTGGATTCACCCTGACCAGCGCCTATCGCCCAGCCCAGGAAGTCGGCGGTGATTTCTTCCAGATCATTCCGCTCGAAGGCGGCGCAACGCTCGTCATTCTCGGCGATGTAAGCGGCAAGGGATTGCGCGCCGCCATGGCCGTTTCGCTCATCGTGGGCGCAGTGCGCGCCCTGGCAAGCCTCATTCCCGGCCCGGCACAATTACTCACAGAACTTAACCAGCGGCTCTACGGCCGGCTGCAAGGGGGATTCGCCACCTGTGTGGCCATGCGTCTCGATCCCGAGGGCGTTTGCCATGTTGCCAGCGCCGGCCACCCAGCGCCTTTCTTGAATGATCGCGAGCTAAACCTTCCCGGCGCGCTTCCGCTCGGCATCGCCGCAAACACAAGCTACGAAGAGGCGACCGTCCAGCTCAGCACCGGCGACCAGTTTGCTCTCTACACCGACGGCCTGCTTGAAGCTCGAAACTCCACCGGCGAGCTCTATAGCTTCGAGCGGCTGAAAACTCTCTTCGCGTCCAGGCCCAATGCCGCTCAAGCCACTGAAGCAGCCGTGAACTTCGGCCAGGACGACGACATTACAGTGCTGACGCTCACCTGCTTAGCAGCAGGCGAGGAATCGACCACGTTGCATACGGCACCCGCACTTGCCCCGGCTTGACGCAGAACGCGGAAACCCTAGCCCGGCACCGTCAATTCAAGGCCCTCGTGGCAAATCTCCAGAGATTCAAACGCCACTTCGCTGGAGTTGGCAACCAGCGCGGGGCCCGTCCAGCGGCACGGCCACGCATTTGTCAACTTCCAACTCAACACGGGATTGTCGCTCTGATCGAGCAGAGTGATGACCACGGTGGTTCGCAGCACCGTCCCTTGCAGCACGCTGTTAATCCAGTTCCACAGCGACAGGTCCTGGGTCAGGCCTCGTTTCAATGTCACGTCGGCGTAGCGATTCAGTCCAGGCAGTTTTTGCGCCGAGTTTTCCTTCTGGTCGCCGGTCCGATAGTCTACGACATCGATGGCTGCGTCCAGCCCCAATGCTTCGCTGAACGCGCTCGTTGTTACGCCTTCAATATTCACCAGAAAGTTTCCAGACAAGTACGGATCGATTCGTGTTGCGGGTGACATAGTCAGCCTCCAATCCGGGAGCTACAGGGGCAAGTATAGCCTGTGTTATAGCCTGTGTCAGCCTTCCCGGAACCGGCCCATTCGATGGCTGCGGCCGGCGCAACAATCAATCGGCGCCACCGTTCGTCTCGCTCTCAAATGAATGCTCGACTTATAGGACTATTTATCTTCTCCGATAAGTCAAATAGATACAAATAGTTCACATAACTTAGCCCACTCAAGGGCGAACCGCTCAAGACAACTCACACTGGGCAACCGGCATCTATTCAAAACTGTGTAACTGCAAGTTTGTTTCATTCGAGTTCGAATCGTTTTTGACGCTCGCATTGGACGGCGGATACCGTTTGCCACAACAAAGGAGGAAAAGTCAAATGCACAAGAGCAAAATCAATAGCACCTTTCTCTTATTGCTGCTTGCCAGCGCAGGTTTGGCGAGCGCGCAGGAACAAAACCCGACGGCAAATGGCCTATCGCCGATGCAAGCCAACGCTGCGCCGATGTCGCAGGTTGGAATGCAGGATAACCTTCCGCTTTACAAGATTCAGGTGGTCGGTCGCGATATTCCCGCGATCAACTACTTCCATCGCAGCAGCGCCACAACAATCGGCTTTCAAGGAACCAGCCTTTTGCCTCAGGCGAGAGGTTCCGCCAAAGTGGAAGCACATTTGGGACGGACTTCGATCGATGCGAGTTTCGAAAGATTGACGCCTGCGAATGGCTTTGGTCCCGAGTATCTGACTTATGTGCTTTGGGCCATTACGCCGGAAGGCCGGCCAATGAATTTGGGTGAAGTGTTGCCGACCGGTTCCAAAGACAAAAATCAGATCACTGTAACAACGGATTTGCAGGCATTCGGCCTGATCGTAACCGCCGAGCCCTACTATGCGGTCACCATGCCCAGCGACCTTGTCGTCATGCAGAACTTTGTCGAGGATAGGACGCAGGGAGTGATTGAGCAGGTGAATGCGCACTATTCGCTGCTGCCGCGCGGCGCCTACGCTGAAACGGCCGGCCGGCACACGGTGCTGAATCCCATCACTCGCAATGAACGCTCGCCGCTGGAACTTTATGAGGCGATGAATGCGGTGCAGATTGCCGAAGCTGCCGGAGCAGATAAGTACGCCTCAGACACGATGGCTACCGCCAAAACCGCCCTTCAAAACGCAAACGGTAGCGACATGAACCGGCACGACCGCAAGGAGACCATCACCTATGCGCGTGAAGCAGTGCAATCGGCGGAAGACGCGCGCATCATCACCATCCGCAAGATCAAGGCGGAAGACGAAGCAGCCACGCAGCAGGCCAAGGTGGATGCGGAACAGCAAGCACAGCAGGCACAGGCCGTAGCCGAGCAGCAGGCAGCCGAACGGGCCAAGGCCCAGGCGGCGGCGGCTGAAGCAGAGGCTCGAGCTCAGCAGGCTCAACAGGCGCAGCAGCAAGCCGAGCAGAGTGCGCAGCAAGCTTCTCAGCGGGCTGAACAGGCGCGCGAGCGGCTGCGCCAGCAGTTGAACGCGGTGTTGCAGACGACTGAAACCGCGCGCGGATTGATTGTAAACATGTCCGACGTGCTGTTTGACTTCAACAAATACAGCCTTAAGCCGGAAGCGCGCGAGAAGCTGGCAAAAGTCTCCGGAATCCTGCTCGCCTATCCCAACCTGAAGCTGCAGGTGGAGGGATACACGGATAACATCGGGTCCGATGACTATAACCAGAAGTTATCAGAAGAACGCGCCGGCAGCGTGCGCGAATATCTGGTTTCGCAGAGCGTTTCGGATTCAAATGTAACTGCCAAAGGCTTTGGAAAAAGTGACCCGGTCGCGGATAACTCGACCAATGATGGAAGGGCCCAGAATCGCCGGGTTGAGTTAGTGGTTTCCGGCGCCGCCATCGGCATTCAGTCCAATGAGCCGGGAGCCCTTTCGCAAAACCAGCCGGCCACCGTCGAATCGGGCCAGGGAGCGGCCGCACAGACCCAGTCTGCAGGGAACCTGAGCGGAACGTCGAATCCGCGGCAGTAGCTCTGCGAATTCGTTCAAACAAAAATGGGCTGCTGCTCCGATGCGGGCGGCAGCCCATATTGATTCAACCGATCTGCCCACCTGGTTCAATCCGCCCAGTTCAATCCGTCATCGCCACAAACTTTCCGCGGCTTTCGTCGTACTGCTCAATCCTCCCGCTCAATATGTCGTAGTACCAACCATGAACATTCAGCCGCCCCTCGGCCACCGCGCGCTGAATGTAAGCGTGGGTCTTCAGGTTGGCGAGTTGGACTAAAACGTTGGCGTGAGTCAGCGCGCTGTGCAGCGCAGGCTGTTCGCCATTGCGCTCCGCTTCGGTCAAGTGCTTCCACGCCGGCTCTACATGCTGCAGCCAATCCTTGACGCTGTCCAGGCCCGCCAGCTTGTCCGGATGCATAAGCGCGCGAATGGTCCCGCAGTCGGAGTGGCCGCAGACGATCACCTCTTTCACCCGCAGCACTTCCACCGCGTATTGGATGGTTGCCGACACGCCACCGGCCGGCTCGCCGGGGAGCGGAATGACGTTGCCTATATTGCGGCAGATAAAAAGATCGCCGGGCTGCGTCTGCAAGATCAGATCGGGCACAACGCGCGAATCGGCACAGGTGACAAACAGCACCTCAGGCCGCTGCCACTCAGCCAGCAGGTAGAACTGGCCCTGGCGCAGAGGAAATGCGTCCTTCAGAAACTTCTTGTGCCCGGCAACCAGCTTTTCCATTGTCGTATCTGTTGGCATGTGAACTCTTTTTTGAACTTGTCCAGCTCTTCTTTTGGAATGGGTCGGACTCGTCAAGCAATTGAGCCGCGACGATGAAAGATCAACTCTTTACTTCCAGACTATCGCACCGCCTCTGCGATATAGTTTCCTCCATGCGTCCCCGCACGTTTCTGGCCTTTGGATTTCTGCTGCTCGCCGTCTGCGCATCGTTCGCGGACGCGCAGGCCAGCCGAGTCGTGGACCCCGCCAAACCGAACCAAACCACCTCTGACCCGCGAAACTTCGACGCCACCCATTACGGCGAACGTGTCACCCTCGGCCCAGACTGGCTTTTCGCGCCCGGCGACAACCCGGCCTACGCCTCGCCTACGTTCGACGACAGCGGCTGGAAGACAATTTCGACCCGGAAAGAGTTGTTCGATTACGGAATCCGCGACATTCGCTACGGCTGGTATCGCATCCATATCCACCTCGGCCCCGGCGCGCGCAATCTCACGGTAGCCACTGAGCAGATCGATGGCAGCTATGAGCTCTACGCCAACGGTCAGCGAATTGGCGCCGGCGGCAGGATGCAGGGGCTGGCCTATTTCTACCAGTACCGGCAGGTTGCTTTACCAGTTCCAGCGGGTCTGCTTAGCTCCCGCGGCGATCTCGTCCTTGCGATCCGCTTTGCCGTCGACCCGAACGGAATCCAGGGCGCGGGAACTTCAACGCCCATCGCACCGGATTCAAACATCTACCTGCTCAGCGCCGACGCCGCGGCCCGCGACATGAGCTACACGCTGGCCCACCGCGCGGGGTACCGGCTCATCCTCGCCGCGTTCAGCTTCCTGATTGCCCTGGTCGCATTGGCGCTCTACATCACACTGCACGACCAGAAGGAATATCTGGCGGCCACCGGCTTTCTGCTCGTCACCGGCTTCTTGTTTTTTATCGATGCCTGGATCATCTTTGCCGACCGTACGCCGGCGCATTTTTGGATACAATACGCCTTCTTCGGCGCGTCCAATTACGCTTATATTGAGTTCATCCGGCTTGTTCTCAGGGCGCGCCGCACTCGCCTGCTCCTCGCCCTTGAGATCGCCGCCGCCCTGTGCGCATTTGTCAACCCACTGGCCCAATATGGAATCTCGCACTTCTACTACTTCGGCTTCGCCGCCTTCTATACTCCGATCCTCATCGTGAGCATCGTGCTCATCACCCTGCTGGTGGGCGCGTGGCGTGCGGGGAACTTTGAAGCTCGCATTCTTCTTCCCGCCGTCCTGTTTGAGAGCTTATACCGTTACTGGAACTTCTTCCGCTTTCTCGCTTTCTACATCGGCATGACGCGGCGCCTCATTCCCCTGCCAAGCTTCCACGCGGGTAGTTACGACCTTCCCATTGGCGGCATCTCAGACTTCATCTTCCTTACCGCCATCCTCATCTTCCTGGTGCTGCGCACCGTCGGCATCGCCCGCCGCCATGCCCTTTCAGCCGCCGAATTCGAAGCCGCGCGCACCGTCCAGCAGGTCCTCATCCCGGAAGACATTCCCACCATACCCGGCTTCCTGCTGCGAAGCGTCTACAAGCCCGCAGGCCAGGTGGGCGGGGATTTCTTCCAGATTCTGCCGGTGCGCGGCGGCGGGGTGTTGGCCGTGATTGGCGACGTAAGCGGCAAGGGAATGCCCGCAGCCATGACCGTTTCTCTGCTCGTAGGCACGGTGCGCACGCTGGCTCATTACACGCAAAGCCCCGGCGAGATTCTGACGGCCATGAACCAGCGCATGATGGCTCGCAGCGGAGGAGGCTTTACCACCTGCCTGGTGCTGCGCGCCGACGCCAACGGCACACTCACCGTAGCCAACGCCGGCCACATCTCGCCCTATCTCGCCGGCAAAGAGCTCGCGCTGAACAACGGTCTGCCCCTCGGCCTTGCCGCCGATGCCTCCTATATCGAGTCAACATTCCAACTGCCTCCAGGCGAGCAGCTCACGCTTCTCTCCGACGGCGTGGTTGAAGCCCGCTCGGAAAAGGGCGAACTGCTAGGATTCGACCGTCTGGCCCGGCTCACGCGCAACTCCGCTGCCGAAATCGCCGAAACCGCCAAAGCCTTTGGCCAGGACGACGACATCACCGTTTTGACCCTCGCTCGCTCCGCTGCTGCGATATAGTTGCCTCCATGCGTCCCCGCAACTTTCTGGCTGTTGGATTTCTGCTGATTGCCTCCTGCGCCTCATTCGCGGTGGGTCAGGAATCAGCGCGGAATCCGCAGGCGGCGCACATCGGGGGCGCCGGGCAGCCCGTGAATGTTGCCTCGCCAATACCGGCCGACCCCATGAATCCCCGCCATGCGAATGCTTTCTACCTTGGGGCGCGCTTCGAACTCGGCCCCGACTGGCTCTTCTCGCCGGACGACGACCCCGCCTACGCCTCGCCTGCCAATGACGACAGCGGCTGGAAGACAGTCTCCACAAACAAGCAGCTGACCGACTACGGCGTGCGCAATATTCCATATGCCTGGTACCGTATGCACGCTCACGTTGACCCTCGCTGGAATAACCTGGCGGTCGAAGTTCAATTCATCACCGGCAGCTACGAGCTTTACGTCAACGGTGTGCGCATCGGCGCCAACGGCAGGATGGTTGGAATGCTGGAGTCCGCTCAGAACTACCTGACCTCTTATGACATCCCTGACAGCATGATTGCCCCCAACGGCGATCTGGTCATCGCCATTCGCTTCGCCATTGACCGAATGGGCCCTAGGGAGCCCGGCACCAGCACGCCCCTCACCTCCGATTCGATCTTTCTGGCCAGCCGCGACGCGGCGCAGCGCGACGCCAGCTATGTTACCGCCCACCAGACTGCGACCTACTTCGTTG
>Ga0302326_10023672_pt1 | contig 12507 bp, 13 predicted proteins | sample Palsa_T0_3_FD_202264 | JGI IMG/M metagenome (GOLD analysis project Ga0302326, IMG submission 202264) | Peat permafrost microbial communities from Stordalen Mire near Abisko, Sweden - Palsa_T0_3 | ecosystem: Environmental > Terrestrial > Soil > Palsa > Peat permafrost | place: Sweden: Abisko... | reverse complement strand
ATCTGGTGCGATGTCAGCTGCGGATATTTCGCCCGCACCAGAGCCGCCACACCGGAAACGATCGCGGTGGAGAAGCTGGTGCCGGATGGCACCAGCAAAGTGTTATCCGGACCGTCAATGGCGTTGATCAGGCTGTTATCTCGCGGTGAAAGCCCGACGACATCGGTACCCGGCGCCCCGATCGATACCCACGGCCCGGCCACGGTCGACTTTTCCATCGGTGCGCCGGAGGCATCCACAGCGCCGACAGTCAGGACGTAGTCGCTGAACCATGATGGAGTCACCACCGTGGTCACACCGTTCCAGTCGCGAGGATCGTTGGGGTGCAACGGATCAACCAGCGGATTTGCTTTGCAGTCGCGCTGACTGGTGTCGCCTGCGGCCGCGACGATGACTGCGTCCTTATCGACCGCTGCGTACCGAACCGCCGCCCCTAAATCGGGTTGGTCGATGATGCTGCGTGCACTCATGCACATCACCTGGGAGATGTTGATGACCTGTGCGCCCATGTCGGCCGCATGCACGATCGCCCGGGCCATTGTGAAAATGTTGTCCCGTTTTTGCCGCGTTTGAGGGTCCTCGTCGCCGGTGTAGGCGTCCTTGAGGCCGAACGCCAGGCTGTCCTGGCGGATCGAGATCAGGTCGACATCGGGGGCGATGCCGCTGAACGCGTCAGCCGGCGCCGGCGACGGCGGTGGGTCCAGCGGTGGCGGCGCGGCCGGTCGCGGGTAGTCGACGGAGACCACCTGCCCGTGCCCGCCGCCGGAGAAGCCGGGCAACACTGCCTGGCCGTGGCCACGGTTAGCCGCACCGGGGGTCTTGGGCTCTGCCGGCGCTTGCGGCGCAGGCGGACCACCGAACAGCGGAGGTGGGCCCTCCTCGGACGGTGGCGCAGCGGGCACCATCGTAATCGTCTGCGGAGGCGGCGGCGCCACACTGATCGTCTGCGGCGGCGGTGCGGGAGGCGGTGGCTCCCTAGTGGGAACCGGCGGCGGTCGTCGCGGTCCCGGTTCCCCGGGTCCCTCAGCAGCTGCCGGTGCGGCTCCGATCATCGACGCCACGATCGTGCCGTGCGCGTCGCAGTCGGACAGCCCGTCTCCACCGGCCATCACGTAGTCGCCGCCGGGCATCAGATGCGGCAGTCTCGGGTGCGGGGCCACCCCGGTGTCGATGACGGCGACCCGTACCCCGGCGCCGCGCCCGAAGCGCCACGCTTCGGGAAGGTTGAGCATGTCCATGTACTTCGGCTGCACCCGAAAGTCCGAGCCCGGCAGTACTCCAACCTCGGTGCAGTACGCGGTCTGGCGCATGGGCTGGGGAGGTCCAGGCGGACTGTTGGGCGGCACTGCCCCCGGGTCGATCCCCGGCGGGTTGATCGCGTACGCAGGCGACCCGGACAGCGCTACCGAGGCGACGATCAACGTGGTGGCGGCGACTGCGGCCGCACGAAGCGGCCGCAGTCGGCTACTACCTGTACCGGATCGCTGCATAGACATTCATCAGCCAGAATGCCAACGGGAAGATCGGCATCAGGCAGAGATATTCGACCCACTCCACCAGCTTGCGGAACAGCGGGCTGTAGATCGTGTTGGGGACTGTCGCAGCCGCCGTCAGTCCCGCAGCGGGGATGAGCACTGCCAGGCCGGCTGTCACCGACACCGCCGCCGTGGAGGACAGCACCGTCGAGTACCGCACGAGAACGGTGCCGACGATCAGGACCGACGTCACCGCCAGGATGATCGCCTGCCAGCGGTCCACGTAGGAGCGCCCGCGCAGCATCAGGAAGCCCGCGGTCGTAGCGACCAGGAGCAGCGGCAACCACCGGTCCTGGCTGCGCGGATCGGACACACCAACCAAGGACACGATCGTCAGCACTCCCAGCCCGACCAGCAGGCCGGTCAAGAACGACCGAGCTCGCTCGGCCCGCAGCACGACGTCTTGGATGGACTCGGGGCCTTCCAGGGTCGGACGGCCGCCGTCGATGCCGTGCACAACGGTGGTCGGCAGATCAGGCCGGGCTTCGAAGACCCAGCGGCTGGTGGCGGAGGGGAACACGGGCAGCCGGATACCGGACAACCAGCGAGACAACGCCGGCGCGCTGTGGTAGCCGAAGACACAGACCAGCAGGATTGAGGTCAGCAGCGTCACCGTTCCGGTGTCGAATGCCATCCGGGCCAGGCTCGCGACCGTGGCTACCAACGAGACGGTCACGATCGCCGTACCGGCCCCCAGCCGGCGGCCGGTGAAGCGCAGGACCAGCATCGCGGCGACGCCGGCAACGGCAAAACCCATCACCGCATTTGGCGAGCCAACCGGGCCGGGAGGCGCGGCCGCGGCGGACACCGCGAACGGCGCGACGCCGCTCCACAGCAAGATGTCACCCGCGCGACGGTTCTGCGGGGTGTGGGACCGCGCCAGGATCAGCAGCGCCACCGTGACCGTCAGTATCGCGATCACCAGGGCGTAGGGTGCCGGAACCAAGGAGTCGTGCTGCCAGCGGAACCAGCCCAGCAGCAGCGATGCCAGCAGCACCCCGGTTCCGACCATCAGTGCGCCGACCTGGATGGCGACCGCCGGGTTGACCGCGGAGAACCTCTTGCTGAGGTTCACCGACACAGCCGTCGAAATGTGCTCGATGACCTGCGATCGATGTTCGGTGTCTTCGACGAACCGCAGCCACAGGCGGTCACCGTCGTAGGTGTCCTGCTCGGTCAGTGACTGGGTGGCCCGCAGCGGTGTGCCGTCAACCAGGCACAACGCCCACCTACCGCGCTGCTTGGCCTCCAGTGCCGGGAGGCCCAGTTCCCGCAGTCGGACGTTGACGACCTTCAGCAGTGGGTCGATCATCACCGATACGGGAGCATTGGCGTCCAACAAGACACCGATCTGCACACCCTCGCCGGCGATGATGCCGATCACGGCGGATTGAGGCGAAGCGAGTGCCTCTGTGCCTGACTGTGGCGCCTCAGCTACTGCGGTCATCGCTGCACCCCTTTGTCGACGAATTGTGGGTCCATCTGTGTTGCCTCGCTGTGTGGAATTGTGACGTGGCGTCCCAATTGTTGAGCAGATTCTAGAGCATTTCGCGGCATCCGCGCCATTGCTGAATGCTGCCCCGAAAATCCTTGCCGTGCGGCCTATTTCCGTAACAATTAGTTAAACTCTGCTGTGCGTCTTCCACTCGCCGTAGGGAAGAGTCTCCAAAACGGTCTTGACGCCGACCTGGACCAACTGCGCAGTGGCGGGACAGATCGCCAGCCAGGATTCGTTGGAGCCGGCGGTCCGCGCTTGCTGATACATCGCGATTCGTCCGCCCGATCCGTCCTTCAGTGAAAGAACTGAGGCGCTGGGCGCCTTATCGTCATCCCGGTATTGCCTGGCGTAGACGGCCGCCTCAGCGGCAGGGTCTGACAGCGCCTGACCTAGCGCGGCCACGGTCGCTGCGCTGATGCCCAGCCGCCGCAAATCCCCACCGGAGAAGACGTTGAATCCCGAACTCTGCCAAGCCTTCGTGATTTCCAGCATTTCATCGAGCGGCACGTTGACCGCGTTGATCGCTGCGGGCTCGGCGTGGTGGATCGACTCCAGCGCATCGAAGACGAGTGCCGCGATCGACATCGTATCCGCGATCGCGACGTCGTCGACGGTGATCTCGTCACCGACCCGCACGGCCGACACCCAATGCTGGCCACGGCGGGCAAGCAAGACACGGAACTCGTTGTCCGGGATGTCACGGGAGCCCACCGGCTCCTCGTCGCCGCCCTCTTCCCGTTCCTTGATGCCATAGAGCAATTTGCCCCGAGACAGCAACGCGACGACTTCAAGATCGGGCGCCGCCAGAACACGCATTCGGGCGGCGATCGCCTCATTAACCGTTTCGTCGGTCACGATCCCCTGTTCGCGCATGACCGCCATGCCCGGATGCTCGTTGAGCCAGTCCATCGAATCGGTGGACACGAATGGCCGGCAGCGTAATTCCGGTGCGACGTGACGGATATCCAGCAACGCTTGCAACATCCAGAAACCCTCGACATTGACGGTGATGTCGGTGCGTGTGGTTTGATCCATCGCTTCTCTCGTGTCTCGTGTTTGCGGTTATCGCACGACACGGCAGCACACCGGAATTGGTGTGCTGCCGCGCCCTGTGATGATTTCTAGGCCCAGCTGGAGCCGACAGCGCTGTCGGTGCTGTTCATGTTGTTGCCGGCGTTCTGGACCTTTTGGCCGTGGGAGTTGGCTTGTTCGTAGATGGTCTGGAAGTTGCGACCCAACTGGGTGATGAACTCCTGGCAGGCCACCGAACCCGAGCCACCCCAGAAGTCACCGGCGGCCAGCACATCGCGCACGATGCTCTGGTGCTCGGCCTCCAAGGACGCGGCCTGGGAACGGATCATCGCGCCGTGGGCATCCACGTCGCCGAACTGGTAACTAATCGACATGTATCTGTCCTCCTGATTTGTGGAAGCTTACGCTTGTGGTGGTGGGCTAGCTGGACAGGATCTGCTGCGAGGCCTGCTCTTGGCTCTCGTAGTGGTTCGCATCCCGGATCAGGCCGTCCCGCACGCCGTGCAGCATGTTGACGATGTTGCGGAACGCCTGGTTCATCTGGCCCATGGTGTCGTAGGAGGTGGACTGAGCGGTCCCGCTCCAGCCGGCACCGGCGATGTTCTGGCTCGACGCCCACATCTTGCGGGCCTCGTCCTCGACCGTCTGGGCGTGGGTGTCAAACCGGCCCGCCATCGACCGCATCTCGTGCGGGTCAGTCAAAAAACGCGTAGGCACTTACTTTTCTCCTTGTTTGAGTAGTGATCGACTGCAATGAAGGTGGAAGTCGGACGGGTTACCCGAGGTAACCGCCGACTTGGAACACACGGCGGATCCCCCCTTCCCCGTGAACTGGTTGCCAGTGCGCGTGGCACCCCAGGATGGACGTCATCGACAACACTCAGCCCGCACAGGCCGCGTTGGCGGCCTCGGTGGCCGCATAGGAACCGGCGCTGGTGCCCAACGTCTTGACGAACATCTCGTGGATCGCTGCAGCTTGGGCGCTGACCGCCTGATAAAGCTGAGCGTGCGCGACAAACTGGGCGGCAGTCAGAGCTGAAACCTCATCGGCCGCAGCCGGAACCACGCCCGTCGTGGGAGCCGCCGCCGACGCGTTCTGGGAACTCACTGCTGAGCCGATACCCTGAAGGCTGGTGGCCGCCGCCGACAGCGCCTCCGGGTGCGTAGTCACAAACGACATTTGGGTTCCTCCCTAGGTCAGTTCCGGCCATCTGTCCGTGCATGAGAATAGACGCGGGTATCGCTGTGTGCTGCGGCTCAAGCCTGCTGTTCGCAACTGTTCACCCGGCAGCAACAACTGTTCATCTGCGGTAACAGCTGAGTAACAGACGCGTCCCAGCGGGCGTCGGCCAGCAGCTCTAAAAGGGTCCTGACATGCTCAAACGCATTGGTCTCGGTCGGGCAATAGTCTCCGCGTTTTGATCGGCGCTATCGCACGTCGCGGAGCCGTGGACGACGTGGCACTCCGCTGAGGCGAAAAAATCTAACCGCGGATAACGCCCGCCGGTGTCGACGGCCCCGTCGGCTCCTTTCGAGGCGTGCGCCAAAACGTTGCGGCGTCTTGCCTAGCATCACGCAACGCCCAGCGAACCGGTCGCCGTCGAAAGGTCCACCGCGCCGACGGAGGCCCGGCGCAGCCGGGGTCATCATCGGCCGCGGCAACGACACCGCCTCCCCCGACCCGCAACCACCAAACCTCAGCACCTGGCGGGCTTTCCGAACTGCCCTGCTTGACGACGCCGACGCGCAAAGCTGAGTGCAGCGGGTGGACAGAAGCTCGTCGTGCTGGATCTCCGCAGCGGTGCCTGGCAGTCGCGACCGGAGATGGAGCGCCGGCCAAACAGACCACCACCCAAGTGATTTGGCTGCAGCACGCGCAAGTTGCGCTACGCGGCGCCATGACCGTGACTGTCGAATGCAACGAATGCAGCCAGCAAGGCGCGACGATCGGAATCCCGTCCGTGGCCGCGCGCGTAGCCGAGGAGCCTCCGGGAGTCGAGGTGCCCAGCCCGCCGAGCGACACTCCCCGTGCGCCGGCACCGACGGCACACCCCCGCTGATTGCGGTCGCGCGCCGTGGCTTAGCCGATACGCAGCGGCAGATTCCTGAGCGCGAAAGTCTTTGACGGAAACTTGATCTCGGGTTGATAGTCGGGGAGCAGATCGAAGTCAGGGATTCTCTTGAGCCATTCGTCGACGATCACGGTCAGCTCCATACGTGCCAGATGAGAACCCAGGCAGCGGTGCGGTCCGCCGCCGAATCCCCAGTGCCGGTGCACCTTACCGTCCATGGTGAGCTCGTCGGTGGAGATCGCATCGCTGCCGTCGCGATTGACCAAGGCCATGCACAAGAACACCGATGAGCCCGCGGGCAACGTCATGCCACCGACGACGACGGTCTCGGTAAGTACCCGGGGCGCCACCGGGGCTGACGGCTCCAAGCGCACGATCTCCTCGATGAAGACTCTGATCTGCCTTGGGTTATTGCGGAGCTGTGCGCGCAACTGGGGTCTGCGTGCCAACTCCAGCAGGCAAAAGCCGATCGCCGCGGTCACGGTGTCCAGCCCCGCCAGGATCAGCAGGTGGCTCATGCCCAGCAGTTCGAGATCCGTGAAGTTGCCTTCACTTTGCATCACGGTAGACAACATGTCCGAGCCCGGATTTTCCCGACGCTGCTGGATTGCGTCCATCAGGTATTGGTACATCGCGCGCGCCGCCGGGGCGACGTCCGCCGTATTGGCATCGGCGTTGTCGGAGAGGATGGCGTTTTTCCAGGCGATCAGGCGGTCCCGGTCCTCCAACGGCAGACCGTAGAGGTCCAGGAACACCTGGTAGGGGTACGTCCTCGCCAGGTCTTTCATCACCTCGCATTCGCCGCGGCTGGCGATGGTGTCGATCATGTCGGCGGCGTGACGAACCAGCACCGGTCGCGACTTACGCAACCCGTGCGGGCTGAAAAACGGCTGCAGGACTTTGCGGTACCGGGTGTGCTCGGGCGGGTCGAACCCCAACGGGATCACCGGGATTGGGCTTCCCGGTGGTTGAAGCGCCAATCGGGCAGAAAAAACATTGGGACTTCGCAACGCGGCCAGCACGTCTTCGCGGCGGGTGATGTAGTAATAGCCGTTCATGTACACCACCGGCCCGGCATCGCGCAAAACCTTCCACCCGGCACCGCGGTCGGCGGCCATCGGCAGGGCGAAGTAGTCAAGCCGCGGAAGGTGAAAGCCGGTGCCGTACAGGCTTTCATCAATGGTGCTCATGTCGGTGATCTTCCGTCGTCGGTAGGTTCGTTTTCGCCGTCGGCGCGGCGGCCGGGCGACAATTCACATGGTATGCGGCCCGACGCGGTTCAGTTGCATGGTCGCTGTGCTCGCGCAGGCCGAATTGAGCGACGGTGTTCGACGTGTCTTTTAGAATCGGCATCGTGAAGGTTCGTGTTGAGCAGTCGAGGTGCGTGGGTCACGCCCAGTGCTACGCGGTTGACCCGGAGATTTTCCCGATCGACGAATCTGGCTATTCCACCCTCGAAGAACATGAGGTTGCGCCGCAGGACGCGCAGGTAACTCGTGACGGGGTGGCGTCCTGTCGGGAGATCGCGCTGATCCTGGACGAGGATTGACTGGAAGCCAGGCTAGTCCGCACGCCGGCTAACGGTCACCGTCGAGAATGGAGCGCGGGAACCGGCCTTGCAATGCCCGCAGCAGACCATGGACTTCGTCGATGCGAGCGCGTATCTGCGTCTGATCTTCAGACGGTCGGGAATCGTCAGAATCGGGTCGCTGATCCTTGGCTCCGGCCATGCGACGCGCAAGCTCCTGTAGTTCGGCGCACTCGGCCTGTAGGAGCCCTTCAAACACTCGCGCCTGAGCTATCTCAGCAGGCTGAGCGGGGCGGCGCGGCAAAACGCTTGCCGCACTGAATACCCGCGAACCACTAATGGTCTTCGGGAGCGCGCGGGCGGCGTCTCGGGATCTCCGTGACAAAGACAGCGAACCGGATGCCTCAGCGTGTTCCGCCACGTGCCCCTCCTGCCCGAGCCCCCGATCGTTCACGTACCGGAAACCTACGCCACTACTCCCACAAGCTTCCAAATATGCCCCAACTGTTCATATTCGAGCCATGATTACGACATACGTGATTCACCGCGCTTGAGGGTGACGGGCGCGGCTTGCGCTTTGGCGAGCACCACACTCCTGGGGTGTCACGCCGCGACGTGACACCCCAGGAGGTGTGAAGCTAGTCGGCTTTTAGCCGGCTGACGGTGGGCGTGGCATCACCGTGGGTTTGAAGCCATAACGTGGGCCCAAGCCGCCGCCGAAGCCACCTCTTGTACCGGCCAGCGGCATACCGCCGAGCAGGTTCCCGCTCCCGCTGGCGGCGCCCTCCGGGGCAGCGCTGACGCTGCTGACCAGCTGCACGCCGTGTGTGGCCGCCGGCGCACCAGCTCCGCCGACCCACGACGCCGGCACCGCCAGTTTGCCGATCGAACCGCCGCCGCCCGAAATGGCGGACACTGCATGCGCGCCGGCACCGGCACCGGCACCAGCACCGCCGCCCAGCATGCCTCCGAGGCCACCCAAGCCGCCGAGTGCTGGGGGGGCAGCAGCGGCTGGGAGAGCCCCGCCCAGCATTCCCGCGCTCTTCGCAATCTGAGTGCCGAAGTTGCCCATACCGACGCTGAAGTACGGCAGACCCTCAGTGTTGTAGAACAAGCTCGCGTATGGCGAGTAATCGGTTACCAATGCCGAGAGGTTTGTGGGCAGGACCGTCGTCCCGAACAGGTAGCTCCAAAGCGTGCCCTCCGCCGCAGTCGGGGTCCCAAAGGCGCTTTGGAAGCCCGCGGGCGTCAGCAGCGCCTGGATATTGCTCGGCAGCAACGAGATCAGCTCTTGGAGGATCGTCTGGGAGCTGGTGGCGCCCGAGGTTCCGGTTGCCGAGCTGACCGCGGCGGCCTGAGTCGCCGTCCCGGCGGGATTGGTTGTCGCGGCCGGCGAGGCAAACGGCGTCACCTGAGTGGCGGTCGCCGACTGGCCCGCGTAGCCGTACATCGCCGCGGAGTCCTGGGCCCACATCTGGCTGTATTGCGCCTCGAGTTGCGCGATCAACGGCGTGTACTGCCCGAAGACGTTGGCCTGCACCGCCGCGGCTGTCTGAGCGCGGTTGGCCGCGACGAGCGGCGGTGGCACCGTCGCCGCGAACGCTTGCTCATGCGCCGCGGCGGCCGCCCTGGCCTGGGTCGCGGCCTGCTCGGCCTGCGCGGCGGTGGTGTTCAGCCACTCTACGTAGGGCTGTGCGGCGCTGGCCATCGACGCCGACGCCGTCCCGGTCCACTCGTCACTGGAAAGTTGCGTGATCACCGTCTCGTAGCCCTGCGCGGCCGATTGAAGCTCGGCGGCAAGCCCGTTCCAGGCCGATGCGGCAGCCTGCAGCGACGACGAACCCGGACCGGCATACATGCGGGCCGAATTGATCTCAGGCGCTAACGCCCCGAAATCCACCATCTGGAAGCCTCCTAGAGGGCCGCAGCCGCGTTGGCGGCCTCGGTGGCGGCGTACGAACCGGCGCTGGTGCCCAGCGTTTTGACAAACATTTCGTGGATTGCCACAGCCTGGGCGCTGACCGCCTGATACAGCTGAGCGTGCGCGACAAACTGAGCCGCCGTCAGCGCCGAAACCTCGTCGGCGGCCGCGGGAACTACTCCCGTCGTTGGGGCCGCCGCTGAAGCATTCTGGGCGCTTAGCCCCGAGCCGATCCCCTGAAGGCTGGTCGCCGCTGACGACAACGCCTCCGGCCGCGTGGTTACGAACGACATCCGGTTTCCTCCTCGATAACCATGAGCTTTTTCGACCCTGAGCAAGGTCGTTCGTTGAAATGTTAGATGGTCACGCTCGAATAACTCCCCTACCGACCTAACTGTTCATAACCGGACGGCGAGTATTCACTCCCCGATATCGGCTGTTCATCCCGAGTTCGACACACCTTCCACCTGCAGTAATGTTTCGATTCGACCGGCCGGTGGAGTGCAGTGGGGCCCGGACGTTCAATTGCCGTCTCGGCTTCCGCATAACTACACCTGGTCGTGCCGAAGATCGTCGGAAAGGGCTTGCGCCACAATCACTTTCGGTACGCCGCGCGGGGCAGGCTGCCATTCGGTCCGGGTGGCCACGGCCACTGGGCGCCGCCGCACGGATTCGTACGCTGTTACCCGCCTGCTGGCGGCCGAGGGATCACCGGGTGCCGGAACCCGTATTTCACGACGTAGTCGCCGCCGCGGCGTCCAGCACCGGCTCCAAGACCAGCGTTGCCCGCCATCGGAACACCGTTGAGCAACCCATTCGACTGCGGTGCGACAGGGCGTGCGGCGCTGGCCAGCTGGACCTCTTCCATCTCCGTGGGCGTCGCCCCTGGCCAACCCGCGGGCACCGAGAGCCGCCCGGTAGTGCTGGCCTGGCCCATGCCGGCCGACACCGGGCCCACACTGCCCGACAGGTGTGCGCCGCCAATGCCCGCAGGGGCTAGGCCGCCCAAATTCGGCGTCGGAAACCAGGCACCAGGCGCTGCCGCGGCCGCGGCGGGGTTGAACGTCTGCTGGCCAATGCCGTAACCGAAGTTTCCCATCCCCAACGTAAAATAGGGCAGCCCCGTGGATTGTTTTAGCAACGTACTCATATTGGCCATCGAAAGGCCGAGACCGTACAGGCCGGTCGGGTAGTTGTGGTAGGTGTTGTAGATGATTTCCTGGATGAAGGCGAAAGGCCCGGTGAACGTGGGGGCCGCGCCACTCGTCGCGGTGGTGCCTGCCGTGGTCGCCGCGGTGGTTGCGGCGGTTGTCTGAGTAGTCGTGGACGGCGCAGCCGAGACGGCGCTCTGCACCACCGTCGCGGCTTGGCCGGCCGGTGCGGCGGCGGCCTTGGCCACCGCATCAGCCTGATTGTTCACACCGTCCTGGTTAGCGGTCTGCGCCGGGGCGACGAACGGCGTCACCACTGCGGCTGCCGCCGAGGCGGCGGCATACCCGTACATGGCCGCGGCGTCTTGGGCCCACATCTCCACATAGAGGGCTTCGGTGGCCATGATTGCCGGGGTGTTTTGCCCGAAGAAGTTCGTCGCGATCAAGCCCATCAACAACGCACGGTTAGCCGCAATCGCCGGCGGCGGCACCGTCATCGCGAACGCCGCTTCGTATGCAGCGACGGCCGCGCGGGCTTGGTTGGCGGTCTGCTCTGCCTGAGCGGCGGTCGTGCTGAGCCAGTCCACATACGGCGTGACCGCGGCGATCATTGCCGACGAGGTCGGGCCTGTCCAGGAACCGCTCGTCAGCTCCGACAGCGTGGAGCCGTAACCCGCGGACGCGAAGCCCAAATCCGAAGCCAGACTGTCCCAGGCCTCCGCAGCAGCCAACAACGGGCCGGGTCCGGGACCCGAATACATCCGGCCTGAATTGAACTCTGGTGGGAATGCTCCGAAATCCAGCACTAAAGCCCTCCGTCAGCAAGCCGGGATTGCGTCGGCCCCATCACCCGCCGCATGGAAGCGGCGGCGTGCGGCGTTGTCGTGAACTGGTCAGCAATCGGCGGGTCCTGGTGTTTGACCGCCCGATCGATATCGATGTGCGGAGCGCGGTATGTGGCCACAGACGAAATGCGCTTTCTTTCCTCGGTAACCCTCAGCGTCAACAACATTGAGCGCCGATGCTCATCACTGAACAGTCGCTGGTTGAGACATTAGATGGCCGCGCGGGTGATCAGCGACGACGATGCCGACTATTCATTCCTCATCAAGCAGTGTTCATCCCGAATCAACTGGTGTTCAGCCCGCGTTTGTTTTTCAGCCATCCGGCCGACCGTTGGCGCGGCGAAGCGGGCCACCCTGCGGCCGGCGTAAAGGGGAACACGGTGGAATGGAGCTCGAACCGGAGCCCTCCAGTCCGGGCCGTGTTGGCCACCGGCATCATCGGCGGCATGCCCGAGCGCGCACTCACCTGCGCAGTCGGTATGGCGCTGCGCCGGGCGAACTGCATCGCAGCCGGAGGGCTTGCCGACGGCGCTGCTCCGGCCCAGGCGGTTGGCACCGAAAACACACCGACAAATGTGGCCGAGGGCGCGAGGCTGCCCGGGCCCTGCGGCTATGCGACCCCTCCTGGAAGGTCAGCGACTCCGGCGCAAGGCTGAGACGGGAGCGCGCGGTATCCCGCAAACGCAAAGGTCCCCCCGCCCTCACGGGCGGGGGGACCTTCACGAGACACGGTTACCGACGCAAGTCCGTTGCCGCAACCTGGACGAACACTCCGGTGTCCTCGGCCATCAGCAGGCCACGACCGCGGGGCAGCGGTCCACCCTTCATCTTGCCGCGGATAAAGCCCTCGTCGGGGTCGGCGTCCATCACCAGCAGCGGCGCGTTGGCCTGGGCCAACGCTCGCAGCATCGGGTCGCTGCCCGCC
>Ga0302326_10023670_pt1 | contig 12508 bp, 7 predicted proteins | sample Palsa_T0_3_FD_202264 | JGI IMG/M metagenome (GOLD analysis project Ga0302326, IMG submission 202264) | Peat permafrost microbial communities from Stordalen Mire near Abisko, Sweden - Palsa_T0_3 | ecosystem: Environmental > Terrestrial > Soil > Palsa > Peat permafrost | place: Sweden: Abisko... | reverse complement strand
CGGACACCCCGATGTGCTGGTCCTGCGCGGCGGGTGGTGGGGGAAATACGGCCAGTATCCGATCTCGCTGTTGCGGAACAACGGGAATGGCACCTTCGATGACGTCACGGTAAAGGCAGGACTCATGTCGCTGCATCCGACCCAGACGGCGGCCTGGGCGGACTACGACAACGATGGCTGGCTCGATCTGTTCGTCGGCCACGAATCGACTCTGAACGACCCTCATCCATCGCAGCTCTTTCATAACAACCACGATGGGACATTCACCGAAGTGGGTACGGCGAACGGCCTCGCATCTCTGGGCTATGTGAAAGGCGTTGCCTGGGGCGACTTCAATAACGATGGCCGACCGGATCTCTACATCTCGGTGAAAGGCGGGCACAATCATCTCTTTCGCAACGATGGCCCTCGCGACACGCAGCACCCGGATCCGGCGAAGTGGCGGTTCACCGAGGTTACCGAGCAAGCCGGTGTAGCAACCCAAAGGGACAGTTTTGCGACCTGGTTCTTCGATTTTGATAACGATGGCTGGCCGGACATTTTTTCAGCCGGCTACTATACCGACTCGATGGAAGATGTGGGGAAGTTCGAACTTGGGCTGCCTTACCAGGGCGAAACTCCACGGCTTTATCGTAACAATCACGATGGCACATTCAGCGATGTGACCAGGCAGATGCATCTGGACCGGGCCCTGTTGGTCATGGGCGCCAACTTCGGCGACCTTGACAACGATGGCTGGCTCGACATCTATCTGGGTACCGGGGAGCCCGACTATCAGGCTCTGCTGCCCAACCGCATGTTCCGCAACAAGGACGGCAAAGACTTTCAGGATGTAACCACGAACGGCGGCTTCGGGCATCTGCAGAAAGGCCACGGAGTGGCCTTCGGCGACCTTGAGAATAATGGATCGGAAGATGTATTCGAAAAGATGGGCGGGGCATTCCCGGGCGACACCTATCAGAGCGTCCTTTACCAGAATCCTTTACGCGGAAACGATTGGGTGACCCTCCAGCTGGAGGGCGTCGAGACCAACCGGGCAGCATTTGGCGCGCGAATTTGCCTCACCGTGGAGGGGAGCGCAGGCAAACGCCGCATCTACCGCACGGTGGGTTATGGATCAAGCTTTGGCGGCAATCCCTTCGAACAGCATGTCGGGCTGGGGAAGCATGTCGCTATCCAGGAGATCGAGGTGAGCTGGCCCACCTCGAAAAAAGTCGAGAGATTTCACAACATCGTGGTGAACGGCACCTACCATTTGCGCGAGGGTGACGGAAAACTCATTCCGGTCGTGAAGAGACCATTCGTCATCAGCGCAGCCAATATGAAAATGCCACTGGCAATGTCGCATTAGCGCGGATCATTGGCATTTCTGGACGCCCGCGGCAACCGATGCAGGTTGACCTGAAAACTGCATCGGGACGCGCCAAACAGGCGCCGCTGATTCATCCATTCTTGAGCTTGGCAAGAAGGTCCTGCGGATGGACAGGTTTGGCCAATATCTCGAACTCGTGACCCTGGCTTCGGGCGCGATCCAGCAGGTCGGCGGTTGCCGCCTGGCCGGAGAAGAGAAGTATTTTGCAGCTCGGAAGGATTCTACGGACGGTGATAGCGGCATCGATCCCATTCAGATCGGGCATCATAACGTCGCTGATCAACATGTCCGGCTTTAGCGACGTGGCCAGTTCGACGGCCCTTTCACCGCTATAGACAGCCGTAGCGTCAAATCCCGCTTGGTTGAGAATGATGGCGAGGGTGTCGGCAATCACCCGCTCGTCGTCAGCAACGAGCACTTTGGGCTTGACTGATATGTCGGGCATTCGTTCCTTTTCTCTTTTTTGTTCGTCTTGCTCGGGGAAATTACTATTTCAAACGACGAAAAGCGAGCCGTTTCAAGGGAATCAAGAAAGCTCACAGGGTCAAGTCTAAATCTTCTTCTCAGATGATACGCTTCCCTCAAGGGATGCTTTGGCCTTTGGCATCCGGACCCTGGCCAGATACATCCGGACGTGGAGCCTGAGGTTAGGCTTCGAGAACAGCCCGGATCGCGTGGCAGCCGTTCCTCGCAGTTACATTTACAGTGGGATAGACGCCAATGGTTGAAACCAAGTTTCAGACAGACGCGGAGACGATCATCCGCGCCCAACAAGTCGAAAAGTTCTATTCGCAGCCGAGCGAAAATCGCATCCAAGTGATCGCGCCGACCGATCTTTCGATTGTCCCTGCAGAGATTGTCGCCCTGCTGGGGCCCTCCGGATCAGGGAAGTCGACCCTGCTGCGAATGCTCTCCGGCCTTTCCGCTCCCTCGGCTGGCGAAGTCTTCTGGCATGGCAAACCGATTAGCTCGGTGCAGATCAACGTATCGATCGTCTTTCAGAGTTTCGCGCTTTTTCCCTGGCTGACGGTACTCGAGAACGTCGAAGCCCCTCTGAAAGCGCGCGCCATGGAGCCGGACGAGCGCCGCGAACGGAGCATGCGCATTCTCGACACCGTCGGTCTGGATGGTTTCCAGGCTGCTTTCCCCAAAGAACTTTCAGGCGGCATGCGGCAGCGGGTTGGTTTTGCGCGTGCGCTGGTGGTTGAGCCGGAGGTCTTGTTCATGGACGAGCCATTCTCCGCTCTCGATGTTTTGACCGCCGAGAACCTGCGCTCCGAACTTCTGGAGCTCTGGCACAAGAAGACCATTCCAACCAAGTCGATCTTCCTGGTGACCCACAATATCGAGGAAGCCGTTCTGCTGGCCGACCGCATTATCGTTTTGGGCCGCAACCCCGGACATATCCGCACCGATTTCAAAGTGACGCTGGAGCATCCTCGCGATCGCAAAGCAGCCCCTTTTACGGGTATCGTGGACTACATCTATAAGGTGCTGACGCGGCCCGATGTCGTGCCGGCAAACGAGCCAGCTCATCAACACCCGTTCAAGCCGCGCGATCAGCGGCAGATGAAATATGAAACCCTGCCGCACGCCCGGCCCGGCGGCATCGCCGGCCTGCTGGAGTTGCTCATCGATCATCAGGGTCGCGCTGATATCTACCGCCTGGCCGACGATTTGGCTTTTGAAATCGACGATCTGTTCCCGATCGTGGAAGCGGCCCAACTGCTGGACTTTCTCCAGGTCGAGGAAGGCGACGCGGCAATCACCCCGGCCGGCCATGAATATGCCGAGTCGGAAATCCTCCGCCAGAAAGAACTCTTTCGCAAAGCCGCGGTCGATCATGTTCTGCTGCTTCGCCAGATCACCCGCGCGCTGGAGAACAAGTCGGATCACACTGTCCCCGAGGAGTTTTTTCTGGACATGCTCGACGAGCAATTCAGCGAAGAGGAGACTCGGCGCCAATTGGAAACCGCCGTTACCTGGGGCCGCTACGCGGAGTTGTTCGACTTCGACGCTGCCCGCCGCCGTTTCGTGCTCCCCGAGATTGAAGAAAGCGCCGACTCGATTGAGGAAGCCGGAGACTAGGGATGAAGATCGACAATACATTCGCCCGCAGCCTGGTTCCCGAACGAACCTGGCCGGTCTTCCTCGACCTCATCGTCGCCGCCTTCTGCCTGGCGGGCTTCTACGCGGTCATCTTCGTGGGTCGCTACTGGTTCAGTCTGCCGGTGCCGGAAGTGGTCATCTCTCGGTCGCCTTCGGCCCTGCCTCTGTACGCCTTTTACTCGGTCGTGCGCACCATTGCCGCGTATTTTCTCAGTCTGCTTTTCGCGGTGGGCTATGGCTACATCGCCGCATACAACAAGCGCGCAGAAGCGCTGATGATTGCGGCGCTCGACATTCTGCAGTCGATTCCGGTGCTCAGCTTTCTGCCCGGCGTGATGCTGGCGATGATCGCTCTGATCCCTGGCCGGCAGCTCGGCATCGAACTCGGCGCCATCATCATTATCTTCACCGGCCAGGTGTGGAACATGGCCTTCAGCTTTTATTCGTCGCTGAAGAGCATTCCTCGCGAACTCCGTGAGGCGTGCGCCATAAACCGCTTTTCTGCTTGGCAGCGTTTCTGGCAGCTCGAACTCCCATTCTCGGCCATCGGCCTGATCTGGAATTCGATGGTCTCCGTGGCTGCCGGATGGTTCACCATCGTGGTGTGCGAGATGTTTCCGGTCGGCACCCGGCATTTCCGGCTCCCGGGGATCGGTTCTTATCTGCAGACGGCTGCCAACAACGGCGACACCGCCGCAACCATCTACGGCATTATCACCATGATGATCATCATCGTGCTGACCGATCAACTTGTCTGGCGCCCCTTGATTGCGTGGTCGGACAAGTTCAAGTTTGAGACCACCGACAGCGGCAGCCACGTGACCTCGCCCATACTGCATCTATTGCGCAACTCGAATGCGCTTGCCTGGGTGCAGACCCACACCATCGCCCCGCTCGGGGAACGAATCTACGTTCGTCTGGCGCGAAGCCGTGAGAACCAGATTATCCACCCGATGTCCGCACCTCGCGTCCGTCGGCTCACCTCGCTCTCCACCATCTTTCTGGGTCTGCTCGCCGCCGGAGCAGTTGTGGTTGCCGCGGTGCGTGCGCTTGGACTGCTGCGCGGCGTCCCCGGGTCGGATTATCTGCTTTTGCTCGAAGCCGCCGGGGCCACTTTCCTCCGCGTCAACGCCGCGCTGCTGATCGCCTCGCTCTGGACCATCCCGGTCGGAGTCGCCATCGGCTTCAATCCCCGGCTGGCCAAACTCCTCCAACCCTTCATCCAGATGGTCGCCTCGTTCCCTGCATCGGTGCTCTACCCGATCATCATCCTCGGCATCTTCCGGCTAGGCATCGGCCTGGGAATCGGTTCCATCGCGCTGATGCTGCTGGGCACGCAGTGGTACATCCTCTTCAACGTCATCGCCGGGGCCATGGCCATACCGTCAGAGATGCGCGAGGTCGCCGACCTCTTCCATTTCCGCACCGTCCAAAAATGGACCACTGTGATTCTTCCCGGCATCTTTCCATATCTCGTTACCGGACTGGTAACCGCCTCCGGGGGAGCGTGGAATGCCTCCATTCTCGCCGAGTATTACCATCTCGGCGACGACACGCTCAGGACTTTGGGTCTCGGCGCTCAGATCAGCGCGGCCAGCGACTCCGGTAACTTTGGCGTCCTGCTCATGGCGACCATCATCATGGCGACCATGGTGGTGACGGTCAACCGCCTGCTATGGCGGCGTCTCTACCACTTGGCGGAGACAAAATATCGGCTGGACTGAAGACAGGTGACGCTATTTAGGCTGGCGCTGACCGCTTATACCCCGTTGGTGCAAAATCGGAGGTTACTGAAGAGTCAGCGCCAAATGGCCTACTCTTTTGGTAGACTTCGGTCGTCTTTTGGGGGTGTTTCGCCATGCAGTCTCCGTGCATTCAAGTCCGGTTTGTTCGTTTTCCATCAACGCCTGCACGTCGGCTCGCTTCCCGGCTTCTGCTGCCGGCCATGCTCGCCTGTCTTCCACCCGGATTGTCGGGCCAAGCCGTTCAGCCGGGCCAAGCCACTTCTATTCCGGCCACCGCCATGGCCGGGCTCAACCGCGAAGCGATTATGGCAGAGTACGGCAAGCTCCCACTGAGCTTCGAGCCAACGCAGGATGGCGATTCCCAGGAGTTTGTCGCACGAACAGCCGGCGGCACGGTCAAGTTGATGGGCAAACAAATCGTGATCACCCTCAACAAGCCTACCCCTCCCGCGTTAGGCTCCGGGCACTCCTCGGCGGAGCCTCCATCGACGCTACGAATCGGGCTGGAGGGCCCGAACCCCGATGTCCGAGCGCGAGCTACCGGAGAGCTGCCAGGCAAGTCGAATTTCTTCTATGGAGATAAACCGCGAAACTGGAAAACAGATGTGCCGAACTTCAGCCGAGTTGAATATTCGAACATCTATCTCGGCATCGACCTGGTCTATTACGGCGATCGCTCCGGACATCTGGAACATGACTTCGTGGTGAAACCGGGCGCGAATCCCGCGACGATTCAGCTCAATATCGAAGGTGCTGAATCGGTCCAGCTGCTGGACACCGGCAGCCTGCAAATTGGCCTGTCCCATGGCACCCGGGCTGAGACGGCCACCTTGCTGCGCCCGGTCATTTACCAGGAGATTGAGGGTCGCCGCGTGAAGGTCGCGGGCGAATACAGGCGGCTCGGTCCCGATGCCGTTGGATTTCAGATCGGGGACTACGACCACTCCCGAGATCTGGTCATCGATCCGGTGCTGGATTACTCCACCTACCTGGGCGGAGGCATCTTGACCGGCGCAACCGCGATCGCCGTCGATTCGGGCGGGAATGCATATATCGTCGGCCATTCCGGGGTAGGTGGCAGCTTCCCGACCACCAAGGGTTCCTTTGACCCGAGTTGCAATGACTGCAGCGCGGCTTTTGTCGCCAAGCTCAACCCTACGGGCACTGCACTGGTCTATTCGACCTATCTTTCTGGCGGTTTGTTCGATCAGGCCAACGCGGTTGCGGTCGACTCGACAGGAGCGGCGTATGTCGCGGGAATCACCGAGTCGTCAGGATTCCCAGTGACCAAAGGAGCCGTCCAGACCAAGTTCGGGGGCGCATTCTCGAACGGGTTCATAACCAAACTAAACCCGGCCGGATCGAAGCTCGATTATTCGACCTATCTCGGGGGGGACGGCCCGGCAAGCTGCTATACCGAGGCCGGTGGATCGCAGGCCGATCATGCCACAGGAATTGCCATCGACAGTGCAGGCGATGCATATGTTACCGGATGCACGTCCTCCAAAAACTTCCCCACCACCAAGGGCGCATTTGAAAACAAGTGCGAGGGATGCGAGGCGGGTTACGCATCCGCATTTGCCGCAAAGCTCAATCCAACCGGTACCGAACTGCTCTATTCCACCTTCCTCGGCGGCAACGGACTAGACTTTGGCTACGGCATCGCGGTTGATAGTTCCGACCATGCGTACATCACCGGTTCGACCACCTCGACCAATCTGACGGTGTTGAGCAACGCCTACCAGAAGCATCTGAACGCAGCTGGCGGGCAGAACGCTTTTGTCACCAAATTGAGCGACGCCGGCACCGGCATCGTCTACTCCACTTACCTGGGCGGTTCAGTGGTCGACGGCGCCTACGCTATCGCGGTAAACTCGGCCGGCCACGCTTATGTTACGGGTTATGCATCTTCGCCCGACTTTCCTATCGTCAAAGGCGCTTACCAGAAGACCTGCAAAGACTGCGCCAACTATGAGACCGGCTTTGTCTCGGTCTTCAACGACGCCGGAAGCGAGCTGCTAAGTTCAACCTTCCTGGGCGGAAACGGATTCGACGCGCTCAACGGTATTGCCGTCAATGCGAGCGGGCACATCTTCGTCAGCGGTTTGACGGAATCGACCGATTTTCCTACCACTTCGACGGCCTATAAAACTAGCTGTTCGCAATGCAGCGTCAACAGCGGCGCGAGCTCGGCGACTTTCACTGTACTGAACTCCTCCGGATCGGCGCTTGTCTACTCGACCTACCTCGGCGGATCCGGTTCCGATAGCGGGGCCGCGGTTGCGCTCGATACCGCCGGGAACGCATACGTCGTAGGGGCCGCCGGTTCGACCAACTTTCCTATCTCGGCAAGCGCTGTCCAGCCTACCTGTTCGGCCTGCGCAGGCGGAGATACGGGAGCCTTTGTCACCAAGTTTTATTTTGGCAGCGGGCTCCCGTCGGTGAGCCTCTCGCCGGCTTCGCTGAGTTTTGGCGACCAGGCACTTAAGCAAGCCAGCTCCGCGCATGCAGTCGAGTTGACTAACAAGGGGGCCGGTCCGCTGCAGGTTGACAGCTTCAAGGTTGCGGGCGCCGACCCCGGCGACTTCGGTGGCACCGAATCGTGCCGAACGGTTGTGCCACCGGGAGCGACCTGCTCGATCGATGTAAAATTCACGCCCCAGGCGCTAGGCGCTCGGAGCGGAGTGATCGAGATTACCGATAACGCACCCGGCAGCCCGCAGAAGATTGACCTAAGCGGCACCGGAGTCAAGCCGGCACCTAAGGCAACGTTCTCCCCGACCAGCGTAAACTTTGGCGATGTCGCGCTCGACACCGTTGCAGACGCTACCCTAACGCTCAAGAATACGGGTAGCGCGACCCTTGCAGTCACCGCCGCATCGATCACCGGCACAGGCGAAGCGAACTTCGGGGGAGACACGAATTGCGGCAGCGACATTACTCCTGGAGGATCGTGCACATTCACTCTCGGATTCGAGCCGACGGCAAAGACGACCTACAAGGCGACTCTCAAGGTGACCACCAGCGCATCCACAACCCCGGTGGAGATACCGCTTACCGGCACCGGAATCGCGGATGCTGCCGCCGTCTCGCAATGATCTGTACGCGACTAAACTTAACCGTTCGGGCGGCCATCTTTCCAGGTTTCGATGGCGCGGGATTTGAATCACGGGCCGGTGTAAAGCTGAAAGGCCGCCCAATAAATTGGTTTGTGAAAGACGCCGCTGGAATGGAGCAAGGAAAGCTTCGCGGCCCGGAGCGCGGCGTCGGGAGTTCTGCCTTTTCCCAGCTCGGAGTAGAGCGCTGCCATCAATTCCGGACTGGAATCGTCACTGATGTCCCAGAGCGATCCGATCACATTGTGCGCGCCGGCTCCGAGAAAGGCCCAGGACAGCCCTACCAGTCCTTCCCCTTTGTAGATGCGTTTGCCGGCGCTGCTGCAGGCGGAGATCGTTACGAGCTCCGCCTTGACGGGATGGGCCACGATATCGCGGGCATAGAGCTTGTACCCGCCATCACTGCTCGAGGCCGCTGAAGGGGGGGGCGACAGCACCACTGCGGAGTCCAGCGGATCGGTCAAGCTGGCGGTACCGTGGGCAACAAAATGGATGTACGTAAACTGCTCCGGATGGCTGGCCAGATAACTCCCGTTGGTCGCGTCGCTCCGCTCATAAACCTGCTCGTTGGCGGCGGAGAAGTCTGCCTTGACCCGACCCACCTCTTCGGCCGCATGAGGCAGCGCGGGAAATTCCGCTACCGGAAGCGGGTTCCCCATCAGCAGCAACTCCCCCTTCGACGCGGGTTTACGTTTCGAAGCCTTCGCAAGCAAACGCATCGAGCTCGCGTTCTCGACAGTTACATCCTCGATCCAATAATGCGGAGCGGGCTGCGGCACAATCAGCGAATCGAAGCCAAGCCCGCTCAGCGCACCGTCGGCGACAACAATAACCCGGCCATCCTGGCGAAAAAAGTCGGCGGCCGGCGCAATCAGGGTCCGGTAAAGATATTCGCCATGTTGATCGCCGGATTGCAGTACATCCCGGGGCCCGACCAGGGTCCGGCTGTAGGCATCCACCGCCGATGCAATTTCGACGGCTGGAGGCAATGGGAATAACTTCATGCGATCGGGATCGATCACCCAAAGATAGGAGTGTTCGGCTCCCAGCCAGTAGACCAGAATGGTCGCCTTGGTCCGCCGGGCCACGCTTCGCGGGTCAAATCCGGCTTCGGATGCAAGGCACTTCTGGCCCTCAACGCCCATCCCCTCCGCAAGCGACAAGGCTCGGCTCTGATCAGCAACGGAGAGGGCTTCGGCGGCCTTTCTCTGCTGCACCAGGAAATCAATATAGCCGTCGTAGACGCGGGTGGCGTTATTGAGAAACGGCAGCCGTAGTTCTTGGTGGCCAATATCGCAGCGCGCCTCCCTCACCGTCTCCAGAGCAGCCCGATACTCGCCTTCGGCCTGGTCGTTTCGGCGCTCCCCGGCATAGAGATCAGCCAGCGCCGCCTGTGCCTCCCAGCGAACCGAGCGGCGGTCATTGCCTGGGTCTTGAGCCACCTGAGAGAGCAATTGTTTCGCTTCTTTGTCGTTATGGGAACGTTCGTCAATCAGCCCCCTCGCAAGCATGGCCACCAACTCCAGCGGCCGGTCGCCTCCATTTTGCGCCGGATCCGCTGCCCGGTCGGCAAACTGCGCCGCCTCGCTCAGTTCATTTTCTTGAATCGAGACGAAGGCCAGCTCGGAGAGCGCGATGGTCTCCTGGTGTTTATCTTCGAGCCGAACGTCGATGGCGAGGGAACGACGATAGTAGTCTTCGGCAAGCGTGTAACCATCCCTCTGGTAATAGATCAGGCCCAGGTTATTGAGCCACCTTGCCTGGTCCCGGTCTGCGGAAAGCGAAAGCGCCTTCGCCGCAGCGTCTTCGTACAAAGACGCTGCCTTATCGAGGTCGCCCAGCTTCGAGTAGTCCCATCCGAGATTCCCGGTCGCTTTTTCATCGATTAAGGTATAGCTGTCCTGCCTCGATATCTCCTTGGCCTGGAGCAGCCAAGCAATCGATTGATCATAGTGCTCCCGATTCATTGCCGCGAAGCCCAGGTTCAGAAATGCCCCTGCCTGACGGAAAGCGTCGTGTCCCTGCTCAGTCAGAATCAATGCGCGGTGAAAGTCGGCTTCCGATTTCAGCCAATCCCCTTCGGTCAATCCGCGCGTGGTTTCAAGGTCAGCCAACAAGCCGAGGTCATCGGAGGGGCATACCTTCTCCGCCGCCAGCAAGCTCGCGCTCGATTTATCATCCTGGCTCAGCCGGTAGAATGCGAGGGCCTCCAGCAGGTATCCATGAGCAGCCTGATCTGGCTTGGCGATCCAACTTACCGGAGCAGAGCCAAGTACCTTGATGGCCTCTTGGTTCAGGCCCCGATAAACCAGCACCTCGGCTTCCAGGAGCCGGAATTTGTTGGCCCAGAACTCATCGTTGCCGAGAAAGCGCCGATATCCAGCTTCGGCTTGGCTCTGTGCCGCCAGCAAGTGTCCTTGTTCACGCTGAGCGTCCGCGCGGCCAAAGATGGCCGCCGGAGACGGCGGAGCCTGTTTGCCACAAGCACCGATGCCAATCAGCGCAGTGCCCGCGAGCAGCGGCACTAGGGCATCGAAGTACCATTTGCGCCGCCATGCCCTCCGCTGCTGGAGCCCGCCGTCGGGCATCCCATGTCCAGCCGGATCATGGTGAGATCGAAGGAACCGTGATCCACAATGAGCTCGCCGAGAAATATCTTCCCAAACTCCGGAATCTCGATCACATGACCCACGGTTGTCCCCGGGCATCTTCCTTTCACCTCGATCCCCTCGACCACTGAGCATAGGATATTGCCGCGCTCCTCTATTCTGGGGTTGGAATTGATTCCCTCGTCGGAATGCAATTCCCGGAACCGGTCGAAAAACCCTCCGCCGGGCGACGGCAGATTGGCCGAGAGCTCCCCCAACTGCTTACTCTGCGCCTGCGCATAGAGCCTAAACCTCTGGTTGTAGAGACAAGAAGTCGTAGGGTATTTCCATGGATTGCCGTCACTGCATAGATCGAGGTTTAGGATAGGCTCCAGTTCGCAGCCGCCGAGCCGGAGATGGCGGAACTCAGTACCCACAAACGAGACCCTGGGGAAGTACCCCTCGGCCGGATGGTCGGTCGACAATTGCATGGCGATACGGTCGGCGAAGAAAACGTTGTCGATATTGACGCCTTCGATCACCGCGGTCACCAGGGTCAGGAAGCTCCCGGTTCGTGTCACGCTGCCCGATACCTGGGTGTACGCCCTGTCGATTGAGATCAGTTCGCCAATGCGAAAATTCTCCTGCCGGGCCGAAGCGTATCCGCCCACCACGGGCAGAGATGACGGCGCGAGCACCGGCAGCACCTGTTCAAACGGCTGCTCCAGCCGACCGCCAAATGCGTCGGCATAGGCGTGGAAGTAATGCACTCTCTTTTTACCGTCGTCCATTTCCCCCTCCAAAATCCAGAATTTCCTATGAATTTACTGCCGTTGCAAGGTAAACGCATAGCGGCTGACTTCGCCTGAATCGTCGCCCGCAGCGTTTTTCACAACCAGAGAATAGCTTCCCGCCGGGAGATTCCCCGGCATTTTCAAGGACAGGCCGCTTTTCGGCGCATTTTCAGGAATCGGCAGCGACCACTTTTTCTGACCCGCAACATCATACAGTTCGGCAACGTGGGGGGAATTATCTGTGCCGGAAATATCGATCGTCAACAGAAAGATCTCTCCCGGCCGGGCGGCCACGACGTGCTCGTCGCCCCTGCTGCTCCCGCTGGGTAGATAGGCGGAGGGCATCACCGCCGGGGCGTTCATTGCCGTCAACGATCGCTGCAACTCCGGCACCTCATAGAAGTTCTGCAGGCCGATTACCAGCAGCAATAGCGCGAAAGCAGGTACTGCATACGCCGGACGCAGCCATGCGAACCAGTCCCTTGGCGCTGGTTTTGCGGGCGGGAGTACCGGTACCGGCTCGACCGAAGGCATCCAATCACGGGCGAACAGCTCTTTGCCTCGATCCCGCAACGCCGCAGCAACCCTCAGTTCCTCGGCACACTCGCGGCAGGAAAAGAAATGGTCCTCAAATGCTTCTCTTTCACCGGAGTCGAATTCATCGAGCAAATACTTCTCTACCGCCATTGTTTCTACCGCTTGTGTATGGTCCATAAGTAATTTCATCTCTGTTGATTAGTGACGTAACCTGCAAAAGCGTTTCACGCCGGCTGATTGTCGTCCT